>WNFD01004578.1_pt1 | contig 16933 bp, 18 predicted proteins | sample 5400491 | NCBI WGS metagenome assembly WNFD01 (sample SAMN13153343, study PRJNA577476) | soil metagenome | isolation source: 120 cm saprolite under Douglas fir tree site 2 hole 2 replicate 2 | place: USA:California | collected 2015-04-18 | reverse complement strand
ATAGATCGCGGTCGTGGTGAGTTGCGCCTTCAAAACATTGGGAAACAACACGGCTAAGCAGAAAACCGCCACTCCGAATTTTCCACGCATCGGCTTCTCCTATCTCTGCGCAGGGCACCTCTGCGCGTGTTTATAACTGGTTCTCCCGAGATGCGGTGCAGCAGGGCGGCCTCACCGGAACAGTCCGTACCACATTATGAGACTGCATCCCACTTGCAAAAGCGCCGCAAAAAAGCCCGGCCTTCGCCGGGTCTCTCACACCTTACTAACTAGCTGCGCTCTGAACCAACTCTGCCGAGGGAGCCTGGTACCCCAATTCGGCAGAAAGCTTGCTCGCTGCTTCCATCAGCGCTCGGCCGATCTCAGGAACCCTCTCTTTAGTCATCCGGAACGCTGGCCCGGAAACGCTCATGGCCGCAGCCAGCTTTCCAGAATGAGAACGCACCGCCGCTCCGATGCACCGCAGACCCTCCTCTTTTTCCTCCTCGTCGATGGCATAGCCCCGCGACCGCACCGCCTTTAACTCGACCTTCAGCGCGCTGGCCGTCGTGATCGTATTTGGCGTGACGGGCTTCAACCCCCAGCGGCGGACAATCTTGTTTACCTCCACCTCCGCAAGCTCCGCAAGCATGGCCTTGCCGACTGCTGTGCAATACGCGGGTGCGCGGCTGCCCACCGTGCACGCTGTGCGCACGCTACGCTGCGACTCGACCTTCTCCACGTAAAAAACCTGGCCCTCGTCGAGAATGCAAAAGAACACGGTCTCCCCAAATTCGTCTTGCAGTCGATCCAGATACGGCCGTGCGCGCCCCCGGAGATCGAGCCCATCGATCGCTCGGGATCCCAATTCGTAGAGCCTCAGACCCAAACGATAGCGCCCTGTATCGGGGTTCTTGACCACCATCCGGTGCTGCTCCAGTACCATCATCAGCCGGTGCACCGTGCTTTTGTGGAGCTTCAGCGCAGGGCACAGTTCCGCCAGGCTGCAATCGCTCGAGCTCCTTGCCAATATCGCCAAGGCCGCCAAAGCACGGTCGAGAACTTGAACCTTGTACGGAGAATCGGTTGTCTTAGATTGTGGCACGCGTGCCATATTATGGAATTGCTGGTCGATGTCAAGAAGAAAAATAGATAGATGGCATCGAAGGCTCCGCTTCGCCTGGCTGCCCGCCCGAGAACCTGGAGTGTCGCTCGTGCGCCAGGCTAACCGCGAATAGGTCCTCGGCAACGCGCTGCTGTCTACAGAATCCCAGCTGGTCACCAGATGTTCAGAAAACCCTAAAGCGGAGCGGCTTGGAAGTGATTGATATTTCGCGTCGAGACCGAACGCTTTTCAGGGTTCGACAAACATGTGTTTCCCGAACGCGTGCTAACTGGCGCATCGTTAAAGAGGGTGGCTGATCAAGAGAGGGCCTTAGTCTTGCAATCTCCCTTGGTGTTTGTTCTTTCGCTGGACGAGGGATTCGGATAACACGAGCCGATTGAGAACAAATCGAGAACAAAACCCTCCAAATACCATGCAAAATCGTGACATGAGACGCAGCTAGAGGCCAGACGAATCAGCTCCATAGCAAATCTGTGGAGAACAGCGGGTTGCAGGTTCGAGTCCTGCCCGGCTCACCACTTTGTTTTCAATAACTTAGCTTCATCTGTTGACTTCACTGGCAGGGGCGTGAGCGAACTTGTCTTCCGTCCAGGCGCCACGTCCACGACAATGGAGCTCTCCGGGACAAAGGCGGCGGTCCACTTGCTGAATGCCCTGCGCGGAGATTTTTGCAACCCTTATCGGCCTGGCGTTTGGCATAATCGACGTTCCGCAAAGCCGCAACGCAAAGCGACCGCGTCCAGTCTGTTTAGTGCAAGGGAGAGTTTTCTCATGGTGGAGTCCGAAGTAAACCTCACCAAAACCTACGACGCGATCGTCATCGGATCCGGCGCTGCGGGCGGCATGGCCGCGCACGTATTAACCAGCCACGGCATGCAAGTGCTCCTGCTCGAGGCCGGAAAGAAGCTCCCCATCGAGAAGGAACTCCGCTCCATGGAGTGGCCTTACGACAATCCCTATCGCGGCTCACTTCCGCCGGACCAGCACTCCCTCACCTTTAACGAATACACCATCCGCAACCCTCCCTATAACGCCGGCTTTGAAAAAGCCAAGCATCTCAAAAGCTATGTCGGCAACACGGACTACGTGAAAAATATCGTGGTCGACGAGCGCGAGAATCCTTTCACCGGCACCAACTACGCGTGGGTCCGCGCGCGCTGTCTGGGCGGAAAAACCAATATCTGGGGACGCCTCGCGCTCCGCCTCTCCGACTACGACTTCAAGGCCAAGAGCCGCGACGGCTTCGGCGAAGACTGGCCCATCAGCTACAGCGACATCGCTCCGTACTACGATAAGGTCGATCTATATCTCGGCATCAGCGGCGTCAAAGAAAATCTGCCGTACCTTCCCGACAGCATCTTCCAGCGTCCCACCAAGCTGAACTGTGCCGAGGTCACGCTGAAAGACAGCCTCGCAAAAATGGGCCGCGTCCTCACCCAATATCGCGCCGGCGTCACCACCGACGGCCTCAAGCACAACAAATATCGCAGCCGCTGTTACGGCCGCGGCGCTTGCGAACGCAAGGGTGGCTGCGACATTCACGCCGCGTTCGACTCTCCCACCGGCTTGATTTATCCCGCAATGGATACAGGAAATCTGGCGCTGCGCACCAACGCCGTCGTCCGCGAAATCACCGTCGATCCGCAGACCGGCAAAGCCAGCGGCGTGCACTTCATCGATAACCAAACGCTGAAGGACTATGCAGTGCGCGCAAAAGTCGTCGTCGTCGCTGCCTCCACCCTCGAGTCCGCTCGCCTGCTCTTACTTTCCAAGTCTCGCCTCCATCCCAACGGCTTGGCAAACTCCAGCGGCCACGTCGGTCACAATTTCTGCGAACACATCATGGGACCCGCCGTCGCCGGCCACGCCAAAAATCTCATCGGCAAGGCGCCTACGCTCGATGACGGCCGCCCCGGCGGCTTCTATCTCACTCGTTTCCGCAATCTGGCCGAGAAGCATCCCAAATTTATCCGCGGCTACGGATTCGAAGGCGGCAGCGGCAGCACCATGTTTCCGCGCGGCACCGACGCCCACGGCTTCGGCGCCGCCTTCAAAGAAGAAGTGCGCAAGAATCAGGGCGCCTTCATAAGCATGGGCGCGTTCGGCGAGGTTCTGGCGCGTTACGAAAACTATGTCGACCTCGATCCCGTCGTTAAAGACAAATGGGGCATCCCCGCGCTACGTTTTCATTACAGGTTCGGCGACAACGAACATCGCATGGCCGAAGATATGAAAGAAGCCGCCCAGGAAATGTTTGAGGCCGCCGGTTTCGAAATCGTGCACGTCAGCAGCCGTGTGCTCACCGAAGGCTGGTCCATCCATGAACTCGGCACCGCGCGCATGGGCAACGATCCCAAGACCTCCGTGCTAAACCAATTCCAGCAATCCCACGACGTCAAGAATCTCTTCGTCGTTGACGGCAGCGCCTTCGTCAACGCCAGTTGTCAGAATCCCACGTGGACCATCATGTCCATGTGCTGGCGCTCCTGCGACTATCTAGCCGACGAATTCAAGAAAGGAAATCTGTAGGAGAAACAATGTCCACAAATAACCCTATCGATCTCAGGCAAGACCGCCGGGAATGGCTAAAGACTTCCGCGGCCGCTCTCGGCGCATCGCTGCTTCCATTGCCGGCCGTCGCTGTGGAAACACCGCAAGCGCAAACTGCGCCGGCCGCGCCGCTGGCGAAGCCTGCCGAAGCCAAATCGCCCGCCCGATTCTTCAGTCCAGCAGAGCACACTCTCGTCGATGAGTTGTCCGAAACTATTATTCCCGCGGACAGCCACTCGGGAGGGGCGAAGGCAGCAAAGGTCGCGGACTACATCGAGCAGGTATTGCGCGAAAGTTTCGACGACAGTCAAAAGGCGCTCTGGCACGAAGGTCTCCGCCTGGTCGATGTCATGAGCCAGCATTACCACGGCAAGTTTTTCGTCAACGCCAGCCCCGAGGATAGGATCGCCCTCCTCACCGTGCTTTCGAACAACGACCACATGACCGATCTTCCCGAGGTTCGTTTCTTCATCGAACTAAAACGCCTGACCGTTCGCGGCTACTACACCTCGAAAATCGGCATTCACGACGAACTCGAATACAAGGGTAATCGCATCCTGCAGGAATACGTAGGCTGCGACGACCAAGGTCCCGCATCGTCTTAATTTGGAGTGCGGCGGTCTTGTTAACCCTGAGCTTCGAAGGGCCGCCGCTTTCACGGTGTGAGCACACGAAGGCGATGGATGCATTCGATGGAGACTGCATGGCGGAAGGCAGAGTAAAAGTTGGCATAATCGGATCGCAATTCCAGGCGGATATTCACGCCGCGTCGTTCCAAATGATGCCCCACGAGGCGGAAGTAGTCGCTATTGCCTCTCCCACTCCGGGCAACGCCGCCGCCCTCGCAAAGCGATTCGGCATCCCGCGCGTTTTCACTGATTACCGCGAGATGCTCAAAGAGCGCGACACCGAAATGGTCACCATCACCGCGCCCAACAGCCTGCACGCGCAAATGACCAAAGACATCGCCGCCGCCGGAAAGCACATCGTCTGCGAAAAACCTCTGGCCCTGACCATTGCCGAAGGCGAAGAGATGATCGCCGTCGCGAAAAAACACGGCGTCTTGCTGATGTACGGCGAAGAGCTTTTCTTCACGCCCAAATATCTGAAGGCCAAGGAAATGGCGGACGCCGGCGCGTTCGGAAAAATTTATCTCGTGAAGCAAAGTGAAAAACACTTCGGCCCGCACAGCCCGTGGTTCTGGGACGTAAACCGCTCCGGCGGCGGCGCATTCATGGACCTCGGCTGCCACGGCATCGCCTTCTGTTACTTTTTTCTCGGACGCTCTCCCATCAAATCCGTCTACTGTCAGATGGGCACCTACGTTCACGCCGACAAAACCAAAGCCGAAGACGATTCGCTCTGTATCCTCGAATTCGCCAACGGCGCTGTCGGCCTCATCGAAAACAGTTGGGCGCGCTGCGGGGGCATGGACGATCGCATCGAAGTATTTGGCGAAGCCGGCGTAACCTACGCCAATCTGCACATGGGCAACGCCCTGCCCACTTTCAGCGAGAACGGCTATGGCTACGCCGTGGAAAAGGCCCCCACCACAAAAGGCTGGACCTATCCCGTTTTCGAAGAACTCTGGAATTACGGCACGCCGCAAGAGTTGGCCCATTTCGCCCGCTGCGCGCGCGGCAAAGAAACTCCGCTAGCCACCGGGGAAGACGGCCTCGTGGTGATGCACGCGCTCTACGCGGGTTACGCTTCCGCCGGCGAAGGCCGCAAGATTTCCATGCCGTACCAGCCTCCTGCCGGCGTGAAAAAACCCATTGATCTTTGGCTCAACAGTCCCGCTCGCGCGCAAGCAGCGCAGCGATGAAGCCTCGCAGAATTTCGGTCGACGTTGCTGTGATTCGCTTTTCCGAGAGGTGATTGCGTGCTGCTGCAAATGAGAGGTCGGCTGTCCGTGATGATGTTCCTCGAATATTTTATTTGGGGCGCTTGGTACGTAACGCTCGGAACTTGGCTCGGACAGCAATTGCATTTCTCCGGCCAAGAAATCGGCCTCGCTGCCGGCACCACCGCTCTCGGCGCCATGCTTTCCCCATTTCTCGTCGGCCTCATGGCCGACGAACTGTTCGCCAACCAACGGCTGCTCGCCGCGCTCCACGGCATCGGCGGCGTTCTCCTGTGGATCGCTTCCGCGCAAAAATCCTTCGGCGCGATGTATTTCATTCTGCTGGTCTACTCGCTCTGCTACATGCCCACCATGGCGCTCACCAATGCGCTCGCCTTCCGCCAGATGAAAGATCCCAAGCAAGATTTTGGCTCGATCCGCGTGCTCGGCACCGCCGGTTGGATCGTCGCTGGCCTGCTAATCGGCTATATGGGTGTAGAGTCCACCGCGGTTCCCGTTCGCGTCGCCGCTGTTTCGTCCATCTTGATGGCCATCTACAGTCTCACCCTGCCCCACACGCCGCCTTTGCGCTCGGCCCACGGCTTCAAGCTCAGCAACATTTTCCCCGTCGAAGCCTTCAATCTATTTAAAGACCGCAACTTCTCTGTTTTCGCTCTCGCTTCGTTTCTAATCTGCATTCCGCTCCAGTTTTACTACACCTTTACGAATCCATTTCTCAACGAAATCGGCGTCCAAAACGCCGCCGGCAAAATGACCATGGGACAAATGTCCGAATTACTTTTCATGGTCACGCTGCCGTGGTTTTTCCGCCGCCTGGGCGTGAAGTACACGCTAATGCTCGGCATGTTCGCGTGGGTCGTGCGCTACATCTGCTTCGGCACTGGGAACAGTAGCAGCCTGGTCTGGCTGCTCTACTTAGGAATTGTGCTGCATGGCATCTGCTACGACTTTTTCTTCGTAACGGGCCAGGTGTACGTCGACCAAAAGGCGCCCACGGCGTTGCGCGCGGCGGCTCAAGGTCTCATCACCTTCATCACCTACGGGATCGGCATGTTCATCGGGTCCTGGATCTGCGGCCGCATCGTGGACATCTACGTGAAATCCGCACCCACTGGCGGCGTCCTCCACGACTGGCGCTCGATTTGGATGGTCCCGGCGATTGCTTCAGCAGTTGTACTGGTCTTCTTTTGGGCCGGTTTCCGCAATGAAGATCGCGCCGCTAGCCAGCCGCTGCCATAACCCGAGGCTGCCCGCCCGGCTGTTCTCTCTCAGGGAAGGCCGCAAATTACAGCGACGGGTCAGATGACGATGCCACCGCCGTAACATTCACTCGCAACACGTCGGTATCATCCGTGTAGAAATGCCGCTGCCCGCTTATGCCGGTGTTGATTGGATCTGCGTTGAGCTTATAGGTGTTGTTTACACCGCCGCCGCCCGCCGGCACGTACGTGAACAAATACCCGCTCTTTGTCCCGCTGGCCACGGAAACGTCAAGCAGGCACGCGGAGCTTGCCGACGGAACCGCTGGCGGTACGCAGTTGCCCGGTGCGCCGCCATCGCTCAGAGATGGCAAGTTCGCCGAGAATCCGACGGCGTACGTTGTCGAATAAACGATTTCCGAGGTGATGATCGTGCGCATGGAAGCGATCGCCGATGCCTCGTTCGCACTCATGCGCGAGCGCAAAAGGTTCGGAATTGCCACCGCCGCGATGACCAAAATAATCACCACGACGATCAGCAACTCGATTAGCGAGAACCCTTTCTGTTTGCGCCTCATTCAACGAAGCTCCTGGCGTCACTGCACATGCAGGGCACCTGCGGAACGCAGACATAGGCCCAGCACGGGATATCCGCACGTGTGCGCCCATTGTCAGTCTATGGAGTAAAGCATTTATCATCAGTAACTTACGCTCCAAAATCGTTTCGGGCTCGGACGACAAGCGTCACCCATAGTGACACTAATTGTCCTCGCTTCCGCGTCCCCCTCGAACATGACGCCCTGCTCCCGGCACAAAACTTGACGCCATTCGAACCGTGATACCATCCAACCCGCTCTTTTTCGGTCGCAATCGATGGCGCAACCTGCGTAAACCTAGGCCGATGGACCCCGCCTCGCAAACCTTCGCCCCCGCAAACGTCCCGCCCGCTCCAACCTCCGCTAAGGCCGCCCCTTCCCGCTGGACCCGCATCATCCCCGTCGCACTGGTGATGTACACCATCGCCTTTATCGACCGCACCAACATCTCTCTCGCCCTCCCGCGCATCAGCCGCGAGCTCCATCTAGACCCCCAACAAGCCGGCACCGTTGCCGGCATTTTCTTCTGGGGCTATCTCGCGCTCCAGATTCCCGGCGGCCATCTCGCCAAGCATTGGAGCCCCAAAAAATTCATCAGCGCGCTGCTCGTGGCCTGGTCGCTGTTCGCCGTCGGTTGCGGTCTTGCGCGCACCTATCACGAGTTGCTCGTTCTTCGCCTGCTTCTCGGCGTGGCCGAAAGCGGCGTTTTCCCCGCCACGCTGATTCTTCTCTCCCACTGGTTCTCTCGCGCCGAACGCGCCCGTGCCAACGCCATGTGGCTCCTATGTCTCCCCTGCGCTGTCATTCTCTCTTCCCCCTTTTCCGGATGGATGCTGGACCACTGGGGCTGGCGCGTCATGCTCGTTGCCGAAGGTGCTCTGCCGCTTGTCTGGCTGGGCATCTGGCTCGCCTTCATCCAGGATCATCCCGCCGAAGCGCGCTGGCTCCCGCAATCCGAGCGCGAATCCCTCGTCGCCACGCTGCGTGCCGAATCCAACGATCTTGAACGTTCCGAAAACGTACCTTACTTGCGCGCACTCATGCGCCCGCAGGTTTTCGTTCTCGCCGCCATTTATTTTTGTTTTGTTAGCGGCCAGATGGGCCTGCTCTTCTGGCTGCCCACTGCCACGGAAACTTTCAAGAAGCTCAGTAGCCTGCGCACCGGCATCGTCTATACGTTTCCATTCATCATTGGCGCCATCTTTCTGCTCATCGTCGCCCGCCATTCCGACAAAACTCGCGAGCGTCGTATGCACGTGGCCGCAGCCATGGGCCTCGGCGGGATCTTCATTCTTCTCGCGGTTGCCGTGATTCCGTATTCGCTTCTTCTCGCTTTTGCCTTCATCATTCTCAGCGGCGTCGGCGCCTATGGCCCCATGGGCCCCTTCTGGGCCATTCCCACCGAAACCTTGCCCGCAAAAACCGTCGGCTCCGTCATGGGCTTCGTCAACGCCATCGGCAATCTGGGCGCATACTTCGCCCCCCTCATCGTCGGCTACCTCAACAAAACGACCGGCAATTTTGTCTTGGGCTTCGCCTATTTGGGTGCAATTACCGTGCTAGGAGCGGCTTTTTGCTTCTTGCTCAAGGCCGGGGCGGCCAACGCCGCCGGAGCGTCTACTGTCGCGGATGCCGGATAGCCAGCACGGAGAGCAGATAATGCATCACCAGCAGCTGGTTCTCCGTATTCCGAAACAAACTCCTATAGGAAAGCGCGGCTACGAAAAGCAATATGCAGCAGCGGAAACACAACCGCCCGCCCCGGTGTCTAATGATTCTATCCCCGCTGAACTCTGCACCTTCTCGATCAACTCGCGTGTGGCAGGTTCATCGTCCACGATAATCGCTCGTTTTTCCATGGTTGGATTCGGTCACCGTTAGGCGCTACATCGCGTAGCATTCTCACCGGCGTCTCCGCCCCTATCGCCACATCCACGGGTGTCGACCTAGACACCTCGTAGCAATCAAACTGCACTCCCACACCCAGCTTCCTGCCGGGGGTTTTGATCTCTTCTACTCGTACCACGTGACCCGTGCATCGCCACTCGCCCGTTGGCTCCCCGATAATCTCCCGCGGCATGTTGAAAAGCACTTCCACCGTCTCCCCTTTACGCAGCGCTGAGTCCGTCGCAAAGTAAATTCCGCGCTGCGAAAGATTCACGGACTCCGCCGTGCATTCTGGTGCCGCCGATTTCCAAAGCCGCACGCGCAGCGGCGTTTTCACCTTGTACCGTCCGGACAATCGGCGATCACTTCGATAACTATTCATGGCTGCTTCCTTGCTGCGCTGATTCGGTGGTTAGGGGGTGGCGCAAAGACCGTACGAAGAGGGGGAAAAAGAAATTCTCATGTCGATTCGTCGGTGTACAGACCCAATTTCGTACTGTCCTAAAACGTACAGTGCCGTCCCGCCCCTACCCAAAAAGTGGCACAGCCATTTCCGCCTCTCCTTTCTGTACGCCGCTGCCCGCGCAGCCCCGCTTCTTTTTCGGAGCGCGGCGGTCTTGTTTATCCCAAGCCTCGAAGGGCCGCCGCTTTTACCTACGCAAAGCAACACCCAAGAAATCGGCGGACCAAACGTAAGGGGCGGGCTCCCCGGCCGCTGCGCCACGTACTACGACTCCAGTGCCATTGCACCCACCCCAAGGGGGTGTAATATGGGCACCAGGACGGAAACACAACCGCCCTCCCCGGTGTCTAAAACTATAGAGCTCGACACCGGGTTGAATACGCAGCAGGCAGCACCAAATGCCGAACCCGGTCTTAGGTAGAGAATTCAGCCGCGATGGCTCGCTAGCACCCTCCGAGCTGACTCGCAAGCCCTTGCAGGCTTCGCGAGCGCCGCGCTGGGGCGAGCCGGAAAGGCCGTCCGTGTCCGACTGGGCCAGCGCCCTCTCTTGGGGCCGCGATGAATCGGAGCTGGTGACCGAGCTGCAAGCCGGTTCCGAGACCGCATTCGACTGGCTGGTCACCCATTACCACGGCCCGGTCTACAACTTGATCTTGAGCATGCTCGGAGAGACCTCGGACGCCGCGGATGGAACGCAGGAAGTCTTCCTGAAGGCGTTTCGCGGAATCAGGTGTTTTCGCCAGGGCAGCTCGCTGAAAACGTGGCTCTACCGCATCGCCCTTCGCGAAGCGCTGAATCATAAGCGCTGGTTCAAGCGTCACCTGCAGAAAAATATTTCGATCGACGCCGAAGCCGAACAAGGGCACAGCGCGATTGAAATCGAGGATTTGGGCGCCACGCCTTTTGAGCAGCTCGCCGCCCACGAAATTCAGCAAGCCGTGCAGCACGCCCTTCAGGAAATTCCGGAAGTGTTTCGCGGCGCGGTAATCCTCCGCGACCTGGAAGGCTTGACCTACGAGGAAATCGCCGAGGTCCTTGAGTGCAGCGTCGGCACGGTAAAATCCCGCATCCTGCGCGGGCGCCGCGCGCTGAAGGAACTTTTGGAACCTTGGCTCGGCCAGCGCGAAACACCTGCGCGCGCGGAAACGTCCCAGAAACATCGGGCCGGCCGCGCCACTTGCGCTGGTTCAGGGATCATGCAGCAGCAAGCGGCAACTGGGGAACTCCCATGAAGTGCAACACGGTTCGCACCAAGCTGGCTAGCTATCTGGACGACGCGGTAACTGGCGCCGCTCCGGTGGAAGAGCGCGCACATATTCGCGAGCATCTGGATTACTGCGCTTATTGCCGCGAAGAGCTGCAGCGTTACCGCAAACTCTCCGTGCTATTGTCGCGCATGCCGCGAAATTTGCCGCCCCCGGATTTGGCCGTGCGCATTCGCGTCGCCGCAGCTCAGTCGGTTCCGACCCAGGATCTTCCCGGCCGCTGGCAAAGAATCCGCGACCGCGCGGAACTTCTGCTCGATAATGTTTTCCGTCCGCTCACCGTGCCGGCCACTGGCGGATTTTTTTCCGCCATTCTCGTTTTCGTCATCGTCTTGCAACTCATCGTCCCGGGAATCACCGTGCGCGCCGTGCCCAATGACGTTCCGCTGAATATCCTCCGCCCCGCGAAATTGATCACCCTTTCCGATTACCCGTCTTCTTGGGCTCCCGAGCAGCATGACCTCGAGCTTTCTCTTCCCAACGGCTTGCTCATTGATGTCACCGTGGACCAGCACGGCCAAATGGTCGGCTACCAAATTCTTTCCGGTCCCAGGAGCGTCGACCTCCGCCATCAGCTCGATCAAATGCTCCTGTTCTCCCGCTTCCGTCCCATGATGAGTTTCGGCCGCCCCACCTCCGGCGGCCACGTCATCCTAAGCTTCAGCGCCGTCCGCGTGCGCGGCTAACATCGGCGCAAAATGAGTGCTCCCTCCCGCGCCAGGCGGGCTACGAAGCGAGCGGCACAGCCTCCAAAATTAAACAATTTACTGCCTGGCTTAACTCTGACGATTTTGTTTTTTGTGTTCCCTTGCTCTCTGTTCGCGCAGAAGCCCTCTGCGGAGGAACAGTTTTTCTTCGACTCCGCTAACCGCGAGCGCATCGCGCAGCAATTGCCGCCCCTAAAGTGGAACAACGCGCTAGCCGAAGCCGCGCGTTGGCACGCGCTGCTGATGGCCAAACGGGATGACCTTTCTCATCAACTTCCCGGCGAGTCTCCCCTGAGTCAGCGCGCCGCTCACGCCGGTGCGCGTTTCTCCGAAATCGCTGAGAACATCGCGGTCGGCTCGCAGGCTCCATCAATTCATGCCGGGTGGATGCATTCTCCCGGTCACCGCGCCAATATTTTGGACGTCCATTTCACGGCGCTGGGTGTCGGAGTCATCGAAGACCATGGCCAGTTGTATGCCGTGGAAGATTTTTCGACGGCGATCGCGAATATGAGTATCGAGGCGCAAGAGGAAAAAGTGACGGCGCTGCTCGCCGCTAGGGGGCTCGTAGTCAGCACCGAGAGGGAGAAAGCTCGCAAGCTGTGCTCTGACGAGCTTGCCCCTGCCGGGCACCGGGCGATGCTCATCCTGAGCTATGAGGCGCCGGACATCAGCGAATTGCCTGAACCATTGGAGCGAAAAATTCGTGACGGTAAGTACCGGGAGGCAGCCGTCGGCGCGTGCCAGCCAAAGGAGAGCGCCACGGGGATTGCACGGTTCCGAATCACGGTGCTGCTCTTCTCAGCCCAGAGGGAAGCAATTAAAAAATAATGGTTGTATCCGCAAAGAAGGCAAAATAGTCTACCGGTTATTCGGCGCCGTCGGCGTCCGGAGTAACTCCCTTGCACAGATCGCTCTTTGCGGTGGGCCTCTCCGTGTTGGCCATTTTTGGTGTGTGCTCTGACGCGACGACACGGTCAACGCCCGAGGTTTCAGGGATCAAGATGACGGTTCGGGACGCGTTTGGGAGCATGTCCAGCGAGCGGACGATGTACTTCCAGGTTGACCGCAAGCGACTGGATTTCCGCAGTTCGAGCGGCGGCACGAAACGCGCGGACGGTTCAGTGGACGTTCGGTACGGACCGCACATTGCCTCGATCACTCGCTGCGACCTCGGCCAGATGTTTCAGTTGAATCTGGACGCGCACGAATATTCCTCCGCACCGTACCCGCCGAAGCCTCTGACCAAGGAGCAGATGGAAGCGATCGGGATCAAGGCGGCTCTGGCCGGGGAACGCCCGAGCAAGCCCACGCTCCTCATCGAAACAACCACCATAGATACCGGCGAGCGAAAGCAGTTCTTTGGGCATACGGCCCGGCGCGTCATCGTGACGAGGAAAGAGACTCCCTTAGAAGGCTCGCGCCGGGAGCAGCAAGAATCGGTCACTGATGCGTGGTACATAGACCTGGATGTCCGAATTTCCTGCGATCGGAAATGGCCGGCGGGAGCGCACGCATACCTGCGGGCGGGATTATCCGGTGATGGCCGAGCGCCGGACGTGCCGAAGTTTGTGGACGTGGGCGAGCCGGTAACGGGATTTCAGGTCGAAATGAAGATGACCAATCGGAGCACGTTCGCGCTGGCCGACGGTACAAAGAAGGAAAACACGTCAACGAACGAGAGCAGCATCACGCAATTGGAGGAGGGGCCGCTGGCCCCGGCGATCTTTGAGATACCCGCAGGATTTCGGCAAGTAGCGCGTATAGAGCAAAATCCGCCGATGGATTGGCAAACGGTGTTGGCCAATGATTGGCAATGGCTCAAAGCGCAAGTGCGAAGGGTCTTCGATTAAGGCTGGTCAAAGTAACGGTTGATTCTGTGCGAGGGAGCATTTAGACTAGCGCCATGATTCGCACCGCCTACGCGTATTGGTTTCGATTTTGGGTTCCACCTAAATAGGGGGCGAGGGGCGAATTTGTAAGCACAGCAGCAAAACGAAATTCTCATCTCGATGAAGCTGCACGCCACACGCCAGGAGATCGATGAAGTCCGCAAGCAAGTCGAGCATTTCGGATACAAAGTGCATTCCATCGAGGGAGAGGAGCGCGTCGTGATCGGAGTCGTGGGAGTGGGCGATGTGACCGCGTGCCTGGAATCCGTGGAAGCCATGCCGCAGGTTGAAAACGTGGTGCGCATTTCCGCGCCGTACAAATTCGTGAGCAAGGAATTTCGCGCCGGGCGCACGCAAATTCGCGTGAACGGGCTGCAAATCGGAGGCGGCGAATTTATCGTCATGGCCGGCCCGTGTTCGGTGGAGTCGGAAAAACAAATCATGCAAGCCGCGGAAGGCGTCGAAAAAGCGGGCGCGAAGATGTTGCGCGGCGGCGCGTTCAAGCCGCGCACGTCTCCCTACGATTTTCAGGGCATGGAAGTGGAAGGGCTGAAACTTTTGCAGAAAGCGAAAAAAGCGACGGGGCTCGCCATCATCACGGAAGTGATGAGCGACCGTGACGTGGATTTGATCGCGGAATACGCGGATGTGATGCAAGTTGGCGCTCGCAACATGCAAAATTTCGTATTGCTGAAAGCGCTGGGAAAATGCGGGCGCCCCGTTTTGCTGAAGCGTGGAATGAGCAGCACGATGAAGGAATTACTGATGTCCGCGGAATACGTGGTAGCCCATGGAAATCCCGATGTGATTCTGTGCGAGCGGGGTATCCGCACCTTTGAAACGCACACGCGCAATACCTGCGACATTGCCGCTATTCCGGCACTGAACGAATTGACGCACCTGCCGATTATTCTGGATCCCAGCCACGCCACAGGAAAGCGCAGCCTGGTGCCCGCGGTAGCGCGCGCCGGCGTAGCCATCGGCGCCGACGGCCTAATCGTGGAAGTGCATCCCGCTCCGGAAAAAGCCATCAGCGACGGCGCCCAATCGCTAGACCTGGTTCAGTTCGAACGCATGATGCTAGACCTGCGCCCCTACATCGAGCTGTGGGAGACATCGCGCAAAAGCGAAACCCTCGCCGCCGCAACGAGCTGAGAAGGGGTCAAGCGAAGAGAATCGATATCGCCGGGTTTTTGCTGCGATCAGAGTGTCACAATCGAGAGACCGGGGAGCATCTTGAAATGGCGGACGTTGGCGGTTGCCACGCTGTAGCCGAGTTCCATTGCGGTCACGCCGATGAGCAGGTCAGAGAGCGGCGTCTGATTCCTCGGGCCTGGTTCTCGCCGTCGATTTCTCCGGCACGAACAGCCAGCGATGCAGTTACGGGATGGCTGGGCAACGCGATTTGCAACTCCTCAAGGAACTGCCGCCGCCTCGCCTTGCGCTCGGGCGTATTGGCGCGAGCCACGCCATGCGCCAGTTCGATCAGTGTCACCACGGAAACCGCGATTTCCGTATCGGTGGTTTTCGCCGAGATGGCCGTGAGCATCTGCCGGGCGTTTTTGCCCTCACGCTCTGCTGCGACGAGCACGCTAGAGTCGAGGATCAGTCCCATGCAGGCGGGTTCAGTGCCTCGCGGTGACTCTCCACAGCTGCTTCAACGTCTTTGGCGAAGTCGGAATCGATGGTCGCGTTCGAGTCTTCTGGCAAGAGCGCGATACACTCGGAGATAGTGCGCCGCACTGGCTCGGCGGGGCTTACCACCGCAACTGGCTGGGCGTTATTTTCGATGACCACTTCCGCGCCTTCGCGCACGCGGGCCAGGAGCGCAGCGAAGTTGCCCTCTGCCTCCGCTTCGGAGATGTGGATGACACGCTTGGCCATGACCTGATTATACATGACCCTTCCCTGTTCTTCCTGGCTTCGCCGTCCAGTGCGCCTAGGAGCGTGCCGGTCGCCGTGCATGTCTCCGAGACGGCTTGCGCCGTGGATGTTCTTCAGATAGGTGGGAGAGAACGACCGGCGCGCGGTCGGGAAATTGAGCAACAATGCGCACTTCACCGCCTATGGCCTTGACCGTTTTTCGTAGCGTAGAAAGCAATAAATCGCTGCGTTTTTCAAGCCGCGAGACACTGTCCTGGGTAATTCCAAGAGCCTTGGCGACGCGCGTCTGCGTAAGCTTGCGGGCCTTGCGTAGCTCACGCAAGCTCATTTCCTCGGCAATTAGCTCGGCAGCGCGAGCCACGACCTTCTTCCGTTGAATGGAATTCAACTTTCTGATTTTTTCACGGACGTTCACGGACATAGCTACTTCCTTTCCTTTTTCAGACCGGCGAGGTGGGCGTCAAAGCGGTCGTCAGCCTTCCGGATGAGTTCGCGGTAGAAGCGTTTTTCGCTTCCGCCTGATTTATCTCCGGCCACAAGCAAGATCGCCCTGCGCTTCGGGTCGAAGGCAAGGGCTACTCGCCATTCACCGTCCGCCCCACTGAAGCGCAACTCCTTCATGTTCGCGTGGCGTGTGTCCTTGAGCGCGTCAAAGCGAGGCCGGCCCAACTGTGGCCCAAACTCCTCCAGAACGAGCGACAACGCCAGAATCTCCGTCTGCACATCCTCGTGCAGCGCGTCGAATTCCAGCGCCAACTCATCGGGCATCTCAACGGCCCATCTCAGTGTCATAATATGGTACGGAATCCATAATGTAGTCCAGTCCATATCGATAGGTCTGTGCCGTGGACAAGAGGCCTACCGAGACTAGCAGCCAGAGGTTTCGGTAGTCCTCGGTCGAAGTGCGGGCAGAGAGGCTCAGAGCCTCTCATAGTTGAAGATTCCTGCAGCGAAGTCGACGGCGAGCGTTAGCTGAGACCTTGAGGAGCGTGACAGAGCGGAAAACGGCTACATCATTGGGCTTACGCTTTCTCTCAGCGTATCACTTGAACCGGTAAAATAAGCCGTGATCGTCGCCCTCTAACCCGTTCGGCATCCTGTTCGCGGACCCTTTTCTCGCAATCTCCCTCCGACTCCCAGATCCGTCCGCAACCCCTTCAATCTACAGTCTTTATTTCTCACTTGATAAATAGTAACGGATGCGGTAATCTCTAACCCAAGGTTCTGCTGACAGTGGCCCCGTTTCGCCCCTTCCTTCTTCTACAACCCCGAGTGTTTTCGCAACGCTCCGATTTTTGTCGTCCCTTTGTTTTCATAATCTTACAAATCCCTTTTCCCGCAACCCCTTTCCTTTCACATCAATACAAAACCCCCGGGGGTGTGAGTCTGTGTGGCAACTGCGTTGCCGCGGGGAATTTTGGTGAGTTTCCGCTCATTTGTTTATCCGGCGAAGTTGTTGTGGGCCTTTCGGTGTGGATTTACTCTACGCGAAACGTTTCCCGGGCGGGCTGAGCCGCCACA
>WNFD01003727.1_pt1 | contig 16941 bp, 11 predicted proteins | sample 5400491 | NCBI WGS metagenome assembly WNFD01 (sample SAMN13153343, study PRJNA577476) | soil metagenome | isolation source: 120 cm saprolite under Douglas fir tree site 2 hole 2 replicate 2 | place: USA:California | collected 2015-04-18 | reverse complement strand
GGCAATCGCGGGAAAGCAGCTCAACGTTTCCGTCTCCGGTCCGACGGCGATGTGAGGAAGCGTCATGATCGAAAGAACCATTGATTGGTGTAACGACAACCGCTTCCTCGTCTTCATTGCCATCGCCGCGCTGGTATTCGGCGGCATCTGGTCATTGAACCTGATTCCACTGGATGCCCTCCCCGACATTTCCGACGTGCAGGTCATCGTCCATACCGAATGGATGGGCCAGCCGCCGAACATCATCGAAGACCAGGTTACCTATCCGATCGTTACGACCATGCTGTCGGCGCCACACGTCAAGGCGGTTCGCGCGCAGACCATGTTCAACGACTCGTACGTGTTCGTGGTCTTCGAGGACGGCACGGACATCTATTGGGCGCGGAGTCGCGTGCTTGAGTACATGCAACAGTTGGAGGGCCAGTTACCGGCCGGAGTCCATCCGGTCATCGGTCCCGACGCCACCGGAGCCGGTTGGGTCTACGAATATCTGTTGGTTGATCGCAGCCATAACCTTAATCTCGCCGACTTGCGGAGCATACAGGATTGGCAAGTTCGCTACGCGCTGGAGACTGTGCCGGGAGTCGCCGAGGTAGCGACGCTCGGCGGATTTGTTCGGCAGTATCAGGTCAAGCTGGATCCCAACCGCCTGCTCGCCTTGCATATTCCCCTGCAGACAGTGATCGACAAAGTCAGGGCAAGCAACAATGAGGTAGGCGGGCGGGTGCTTGAAATGACAGGCGCCGATTATCTGGTCAGGGGCGTCGGCTATATCAGTTCCCTGGCGGACATCGAAAAGATCTCGGTTGCGACGACCAGCAACGGTACTCCTGTGCTGGTGCGCGATCTGGGCGTTGTGTCGTACGGTCCCGATCTGAGAGAGGGCGTTTCCGAGTGGAATGGTGAAGGCGAAGCGGTGGGCGGTATCGTTGTCATGCGATACGGCCAGAACGCGCTGAATGTCATCAATGGGATTAAGGCGAAGATCGCCGAAATCAGGAAGAGCCTTCCGCCTGGCGTCGAAATCGTGGCGGGTTACGACCGTGCGGGTCTGATCGAGGCGTCAATCGACACCCTCAAGCGCGACCTGCTCGAGGAAGCGATCATCGTGAGCCTGGTGATCATCGTGTTCCTCTTTCACCTGCGCTCAGCCCTGATCCCAATCCTGACCTTGCCGCTGGCGGTGCTGGCCACGTTCATCCCCATGTACTACTTCCAGGTCAGCTCCAACATCATGTCGTTGGGCGGTCTGGCGTTGGCGATCGGCGTGCTGGTGGATGCTTCGATCGTCATGGTCGAAAATGGTTATCGGCATCTAGCCGAACGCCAGCACGAGGCACAATTGACCGGGGCGAGTGTGGATGAATCTGAGCGTCATCGTCTGCTGCTGCATGCCGCCAAGCAAGTGGGGCGTCCGCTGTTCTTCTCACTGCTTATCATAGTGGTGTCGTTCCTTCCGGTGTTCCTGCTGGAATCGCAGGAAGGGCGGATGTTTCGCCCGCTGGCCGACACCAAGACTCTCGCGATCACGTTCTCCTCGATTTTGGCCATTACCATTGTGCCGGTTCTGATGATACTGCTGATCCGCGGCCGACGGTTGCGGCCCGAAGAAGCGAATCCGGTTTCGCGCTTTTTTCAAGCGCTGTACTTGCCAGCGATCAGGTGGTGTCTGAGACATCGCGGGATAACCATAGCGGTCAACCTGCTCTTCCTGGTGGTGACACTGCCTTTGGCTCTGAAGTTGGGCAGCCAATTCATGCCGCCGCTGTTCGAGGGCTCCGCGCTTTTCATGCCGACCGCGCTGCCAGGCATCTCGATCACTTCCGCCAGTGACCTCCTCCAGAAGCAGGACCAGATCATCCGGCGGTTCCCCGAAGTGGAGAGCGTGTTCGGCACGATCGGACGGTCGAACAGCGCGACCGACAACGCCCCGCTCGATATGTACGACACCACCATCATGCTCAAGCCTCGCGAGCAATGGCCCAAGGGTATGACTTACGAAAGTCTCATTTCGGACATGGATAGCCAGTTGCATTTTCCGGGACTCTCGAACAGCTGGACCATGCCCGTGGAGAATCGGCTTGATATGGAGCTGACCGGCATCAAAACTCCGGTGGGAATCAAGGTACAGGGTCCAGACATCAATGAAATCCAACGGGTCGGTTCTCAGATCGAAGAGATCCTGACGCCGGTCGAAGGAACTCGGGCGGTATTTGCAGAAAGAGTGGCGCAGGGGTTCTATGTAAACGTCGTCGTCGACCGCGACGCCGCGGCGCGCTACGGCCTGACCGTCGACGATGTCCAGCTTGCGATCACGTCCGGCATCGGGGGCGAAGATATCGCCACTACGGTCCAGGGGCGGCAGCGGTACCCGATCAACGTCCGCTATCTCCAAGACTATCGCAACGATCTCGACGCGCTCAGGGCAGTCCTGGTCATGACTCCGAGCGGTGCCCAGATACCGCTGGGCGAGACTGCCAAAGTGGATCTGGGTCCGGGACCTTCCATGATCAGGGACGAAGACGCACGGTTGACCGGTTATGTGTATATCGACCTGGCGACCAACGACTACGGGAGTTACGTTGCACGCGCTCAGCATGTATTGGATGAGAAGCTGCATTTACCGCCGGGGTACACGGTTAAATGGTCGGGCGAGTACGAATTCCAGCTGCGCGCCCGAAAGCGTTTGTCCTACATCATGCCGATTGTATTTAGCGTTATTTTCGTCCTGCTCTACATGCTGTTCCATTCGGCCACGGAAGCTGCGGTACTGATTTTTCCGTGTCTCTACGCCATCACTGGGGGTCTGTTGCTGCAGTATATGATGGGCTTCAACTTCAGCGTTGCGGTATGGGTCGGCTACATAGCCCTCTTCGGAATCGCCGTGGAGACCGGCGTGGTGATGATAATTTTTCTCCACGAAGCGTTGGATCGGCGGCTAGCTGTTGGATCGGTCACCAATCAAGACATCGAAAACGCAACCATCGAAGGTGCAGTGCAACGGCTCAGGCCGAAACTGATGACCGTCACGGTGGTGATGCTGAGCCTCGCTCCGATCCTGTGGGAGAGCGGAATCGGCTCGGACGTAATGAAACCGATCGCGGCACCCATCGTTGGGGGAATGATCACGTCGACAATTAATGTGCTGATTCTGGTCCCGGTGTTCTTCGCGATGATGAAAGAGCGGGCGCTCCGCAAAGGCACCTTGATTCTCCAAAACTAGAAAGCTGATCTTGGACTTCGAGCGCGCTCAGACGGGCGCGGAGCCGAAGCCGACTGTGCATGGCCTCGCCGGAGTGCTCTCCCATGATATATCCATATGCATGCACGTCATGAGGCTGTCCAAACAACGCAGTGCCGAGGTCGTTGGGGTGCTTGCGCGCGCTTTTCACGACCAGCCGTTCGGCATCTTTTATGAGCCAGACCCACAAGAACGAATGCGGCTGCTCCAGGAGCAGTTCACGAGGCTGGTGAACTACTGCTGCGCGTATGGTGAGCCGTACACTACTACCGGCACGATTGAAGGGGCCGCGCTCTGGATGCCACCGGGCGCCACTCAGATAACTCCCGAACACCAGCATGAATTCGGGTTCGACGAGCTGCCGGGGATTTTCGGCCAGCGCGCCTATTCGCGCTACCGGCCGATGCGCGACAGTACCAGCTCGATTCACCGACATGAAATGAAGGAGCCGCACTGGTATCTTCCGATTCTTGGCGTTGAACCATCGCGACAGGGTTGCGGCGTTGGGAGTGCGCTGCTTCGACCAATCCTCGAGCGCGCGGCGGCCGATGGCCTGCCCTGCTATCTGGACACTTTGCAGCCCCGCAATGTCGCCTTCTACCGCAAGCATGGATTTGAAGTGTTGGTCGAAGGGGTCGAGCCGGTCAGCGGTTTGCGGTATTGGTGTTTTCGCCGAGGCCCGCGCACCGTATGAGAAATCCAAGCTCACGGAGAAGTCGAACCGGGAGCAAAGGCAGTGTCATCGGGAGCTTGAGCTGGTCCGGTTCATAGGGCAATTTTGAATCCGGTTCAAACGGCAATATTAAATGATGTAGAGTTGCCTCTGATGGATGAGGTTCAAGCGCCGCGTGAGGAGCAAGAAAATGGCTGTGACGCATAACGAATCATCAGTTGGCGAGGCTGCACCCCGCGAGCTGCTGGCTGGAATCAAGGTGGTCGATAGCGATACTCACCTGAGTGAGCCCCATGATCTCTGGACCAAACGGGCACCCAGGCAATGGAGAGAGCGGGTGCCGCAGGTCAGGGAAGTTGACGGCAAGCGCACCTGGATAATTAATGGCAACACCTCAATGGGCGGGGCCAGTCCTGTCAGCGTGGTACGCAAGGACGGCTCCAAGATCCGCGGCTGGGATTTTATCAAATGCCAGATCGAGGACGTCCATCCCGGTTCGTTCAAGATCAAGGAGCGGGTCAAATACATGGACGAGACCGGTGTCTGGGCGCAGATCGTCTATCCCAATTTTCTCGGCTTCGGCGGCCAAACCGCCAAAAAGCTGGATGAAGACATCCGTTTGATCACCTTCCAGATTTACAACGACGCGATGGCCGAATTTCAGGAGGAATCCGGCAACCGGATTTTTCCGATGGCGATGCTGCCATGGTGGAATATCGAAGCGTCTGCGGCCGAGGCCGTACGATGCCATAAGATGGGTCTGCGCGGCGTCAACCTGAACAACCATCCGCAAAGCCACGGCCTGCCGGACCTCGGCCGGCGCGATTGGGACCGGCTATGGGAAGTGTGCAGCGATCTCAACTTGCCGATCAATTTCCATATCGGGGCCAGCGACGAATCGACCAGTTGGTTCACCACCATGCCATGGCCTTCGCAGACGCCGGATCAGAAGCTCGCGCTCGGGTCGGTGATGATCTTCGTCAACAACGCCGGGGTACTCTCGAACATTATTTTTTCCGGGGTCCTGGAGCGCTTTCCCAAGCTGAAGTTCGCGTCTGTGGAAAGCGGGGTGGGCTGGATACCCTTCGTGCTCGAAGCGCTGGATTATCAACTTGAGCAGGAGGTGCCGGGAGCAAGCGAGATTCTCAGCATGAAACCCTCAGAGTATTTCCGCCGCCAGATTTACGCCTGTTTTTGGTTTGAACGTAAAGGCTTGGGACCCGCGATTGAAGCCTTGGGCGAAGACAACCTGATGTTCGAGTCCGATTTCCCTCATCCCACTTGTCTATATCCCGAGCCGGTCGATTACCTGACAGAGGCGCTGGGCGGTTTGAAGGCTGACGTACGGCGCAAGGTCATGAGCACCAACGCCGCCGGAGTCTACTCACTGCCACTCTGACGTGCAAGATTGTGCGGCCACGGTCCGTCATCCTGACACAGTCTTATCCCCTCCCCCGTTCTTTGATACGGGGGAGGGTAAGGGAGGGGGTGCACGGAGCGCTCGGGAGTTCATCACACCTTGACTTCCCCTTAGGATGACAGCCACAAGGAGCACGCGGCATTCTATGCCCGAATTGCTACTTGATTAGCAAAAGGGCAGAACCGGAAAACCAAGTTCCACAAGGCTCTACCTTCATTGCTGAGATCAATTCACCTGCCTGGGTGTACCTCGCACCCGGGATGACTTGTCTGCGGACCTGGTACAGAATCTCGCCGCCAGGGGATCGTTGGCGGTGCAGCCGGCGAGATCTGGCGCTCCCCAAGGTGGTTTTATGAGCCGACTATAAATAAAAAAAGGCGAGTTGAAGAAAAACAGGTCAGCGCGGCTTTAAATCCGCCGAACTCGACCATTTGCGAGGATACCACCATGAGACTCGAGCCATTGCGCCAGAGGCCAACCTGGGCCGCTCTGGAGCAGCATTATCAAAAGGTCAAAGCTCTTCATCTACGGGAACTCTTCAACGATCGGCAGCGCGGCGAACTGATGACGGCCGAGGCCGCGGGCATCTACCTGGACTACTCGAAGAATCGCATCACCGATGAAACGCTCAGGCTCCTGATCGAACTGGCCCAAGAATCCAACCTGCGTGGGCGGATCGACGCGATGTTCAGCGGAGAGAAAATCAACGTCACCGAGAAGCGAGCGGTCCTGCATATGGCGCTGCGTGCGCCGCGAGGAGCCTCGTTCGTGGTGGACGGCGAGAACGTCGTGCCTCAGGTGCACGCCGTAATCGACAAAATGGCGGGGTTTGCCGACCGCGTCCGAAGCGGCGAATGGAAGGGCCATACCGGCCAAACGATCCGCAACATTGTCAATATCGGGATTGGCGGCTCGGATCTCGGACCTGTGATGGCTTACGAAGCGCTGCGGCACTACAGCGACCGTACTTTGACCTTTCGCTTCGTTTCCAACGTGGATGGCACCGATTTCGTTGAGGCGACACGCGATCTCGCTCCGGGCGAAACGCTCTTCATTGTATCTTCCAAGACCTTCACCACGCTGGAGACAATGACCAACGCGAACACGGCTCGGCGTTGGTCGATCGCCGGGATGGGGAATGAGGAAAGCTCGGTCGCAAAACATTTTGTCGCAGTATCGACCAACGCGGCAGAGGTTGCCAGGTTCGGTATCGATACGGCCAACATGTTCGCTTTCTGGGACTGGGTCGGCGGGCGCTACTCGATGGACTCTGCGATTGGTCTCGCGACGATGGTGGCGATTGGCCCCGACAACTTCAGGGCGATGTTGGACGGCTTCCACCAGATGGACGAGCACTTTCGCACTGCGCCATTTGAACGCAATCTGCCCGTCCTCATGGGCCTGCTGTCGGTCTGGTACAACAACTTCTTTGGCGTGCAGACGATTGGGGTCTTCCCATATGAACAGTACCTGAAGCGATTTCCCGCCTATCTTCAGCAGTTGACGATGGAGAGCAATGGCAAGCACGTCACGCTCGAGGGCAGCGAAGTAGACTACCAGACCGGCCCCATCTACTGGGGTGAGCCTGGTACCAACGGCCAGCACTCCTTCTACCAACTGATCCACCAGGGGACGAAGCTCATCCCGGCTGACTTCATAGCATTCAGCCGCCCGCTTAACCCGCTGGGCCGTCATCACGATATGCTGCTCGCGAATGTCTTCGCGCAAACCGAAGCGCTGGCGTTCGGCAAAACCCAGCAGCAGGTAAAGGCGGAGGGCACCCCCGATTGGCTGGTGCCTCATCGGGTGTTCGAGGGTAACCGGCCATCCAACACGATCCTAATCGACCAACTGACGCCGGCGGCACTGGGCAAATTGGTTTCGCTTTACGAGCACAGCGTCTTCACCCAGGGCGCTATCTGGAACATCGACTCATTCGATCAGTGGGGGGTCGAGCTAGGCAAGCTCCTGGCCCAACGCATCATCCCCGAACTTGAGGGCAGGGACGAGCCCAGCCTGCGCCACGACAGTTCGACGAATACCCTGATTCGGCGCTACCGCAAGCTCAAGGAGAACGCACGATGAGTCTCGGATTTGACCGGCCATTGTATATCCTGCCGTTCGATCACCGCGGCTCGTTCGAGACGGGCATGTTCGGCTGGAAGGGAGCGCTGTCCCCTCAACAGACGGCACAAATCGCCGATGCGAAACAAGTGATCTACGACGGCTTCAAGGCGGCTGTTGCGGCGGGGGTGCCCAAACAAAAGGCCGGCATCCTGGTGGACGAGCAGTTCGGCGCTGCAATTCTACGGCAGGCCAAAGCCGATGGTTTTCCAATCGCTTGTCCTGCCGAAAAGAGCGGACAGGATGAATTCGATTTCGAGTACGGAGAAGACTTTGCTGCTCATATCGAAGCGTTCCAACCCACTTTCTGCAAGGTCCTGGTAAGATACAACCCGGAAGGCAACCAGGCCCTGAATCGAAGACAATCGTCCCGCCTGAAGCAGTTATCCGATTACCTGCACGACAACAGTCATAGTCTGTTCATGTTCGAGCTACTGGTTCCCGCGGAGAACGCACAGCTTGCAAAGGTCGGAGGTGACAAGAGAGCTTACGATTCGAAGATTCGCCCTCGGCTCATGGTCCACACCATTGAAGAGCTTCAAGACGCGCACGTCGAGCCCGACGTGTGGAAGCTCGAAGGTCTCGAGCACCGCGAGGATTGCGAGAGGATCGTGGCGGCCGCTCGCCGCGGCAACCGAAACAAAGTCGGGTGCATCGTTCTCGGCCGCGGGGAGGACGACCAAAAAGTGCGTGAATGGTTGACAACCGCAGCCGCCGTGCCGGGCTTTATAGGCTTCGCCGTTGGTCGAACCGATTTTTGGGGACCACTGGTCGACTGGCGGGAGAAAAGGAGCACGCGCGAAGCCACCGTTAACGAGATTGCACTGCGGTACCGCGAGTTTGTCGACATATTCGAGAAAGCGCGCGCCGAATAATCATGGAGCGAACGCAGCGACGGGCGCCGCAACATCGGCCAGTACTCAGGAAGAGGGAACATGCGCGTCGGAATTGCGATTGATCCCACCGCAGGACACGAGAAGATTGGAGGCACCGCCGAGCAGGGTTACCTGCATTGCGGTCCCAACGGCGCCGGCCATTTCGTCAAGATGGTCCACAACGGCATCGAGTACGGGCTCACGGCTGCCGAAGGACTCGGGGTGTTGCACAACGCCAATGTCAGCCACCGCGAACGTGAGATGGATGCGGAAACGACGCCCCTGCGCAACCCGGAACACTATCGATACGATTTCAAGATGGCTCAAATCACAGAAGTGTGGCGGCGGGGGAGCGTGATAGCATCCTGGCTCCTGGACCTGACGACAGCCGCTTTAGCCAAGGATTCGGCTCTGTCTCGATATGGCGGCCGCGTATCGGACTCGGGCAAAGGGCGATGGACCATCAAGGCAGCTATCGACGGGGCCGCACCGGTGCCGGTTCTCTCGAGCGCCCTCTACCAGCGCTTCACTTCACGCGGCCAGGCGGATTTTGCCGACAAGCTGCTCTCGGCGAGGCGTTACGAGTTCGGCGGACACCTGGAGAAGCCCGCTGAAGAGTAATCATCGCGGTCACGAGGACACCATGAGCTACTTCGAATCCGATGCCTTGGTCTTCTTCGGCGCAACAGGTGATCTCGCCTACAAGAAGATTTTCCCGTCGTTGCAAGCGATGGTGAAGCGCGGCCACCTCAGCGTCCCGATCATCGGTGTTGCTAAGTCCGGCTGGAACGTAGAACAACTTCGCGCGCGAGCCCGCGACAGCCTTGAAGAGCACGGCGGCGTCGATACTGCCGCATTTGAGCGGTTGGGCGGCCTGCTGCGCTATGTCGACGGCGACTATAGTGACCCGGCAACGTATACGGCGATCCGCCAGACGCTCGGCTCCGCTGAGCAGCCGGCACACTACCTCGCCATTCCACCGGTGCTGTTCGGACTGGTAGTTGAACAGCTAGGCAAGTCAGGCTGCGCCAGGAATGCTCGCGTGATTATCGAAAAGCCATTTGGGACAGACCTCAAATCTGCCCGCGAGCTTAACCAAATCCTGCTGGGAACCTTCAGCGAACCCGCGATCTTTCGCATTGACCATTACCTCGGGAAGCAGCCGGTCCATAACATAGTGTATTTCCGCTTTGCGAATTCGTTTCTGGAGCCGTTATGGAATCGCAACCATATCGAGAGCGTACAGATCACGATGGCGGAGAATTTCGGGATCCAGGGCCGCGGCGCCTTTTATGATAAGACCGGTGCCATCCGCGACGTGATTGAGAACCACCTGTTTCAGGTCCTGGCAAATCTGACTATGGAGCCACCGGTCAGAACCGATAGCGAATCGATTCGGGACGAAAAGGTAAAGGTGCTTAAGGCGATTACGCCGATTGATCCAAAAAGGATCGTGCGCGGCCAGTTCCGTGGTTACCACACCGAAAAAGGTGTGTCGCCAGACTCAAAAGTTGAGACTTTTGCGGCGCTGCAATTGGCGGTCAATTCGTGGCGTTGGCAGGATGTGCCCTTCTATATACGGGCCGGAAAGTGTCTGCCGGTAACCTGCACCGAAATCCTGGTTCGGCTGCGCCGACCCCCCGAGGTTTATCCCTCTGCTGCTGTAAGACCGAACCACATACGCCTGCGGATCAGCCCTGACGTGACAATCGCGCTCAACATGATGGTCTTAGCTCCTAATGAGGAGATGGCCGGCCAATCGGTGGAAATGTTGGCAAGCCGCCATCCCGCTCTGGGCGAAATTGATGCCTACGAGCGGATACTGGGAGACGCCATGAAAGGAGACGCCACGCTGTTCGCCCGCGAGGATTACGTCGAAGAAGCGTGGCGAATTGTCGATCCAGTGCTGAAAGCCAGCACCCCCCTCTACGAATACGACGCCGGTACATGGGGACCCATAGAAGTCAACTCAAACGTCGTGCCCGGCGGAGGCTGGGACAACCCCGTTGTCTTGAGTTAGGTGAGATACCGGCTCGCCTAGCAGTTAGCTGCATAATTTCGCGGAGCAAGGGTTTAGGTGCTTGACTCGGCGTTCGGATTGTTCGTCGGGAGCCGGGGCGTCTTAACTCCTCCCCCTGACCAGGGGGAGGGCAGGGTGGGGGTTGCCTGACTGGCTGTCAAATAAATGGACAAAATGACCATACCGGGGAAATTCCGCCGGCACGGCCACTCTGCGCGGGCCGACAGACTACCCCCACCTAACCTCCCCCTGGTCAGGGGGAGGGATTGGAGGCGCTAGCGCTATTCCGTCGGGACGAACCTTACGCGGATTTTGGCAACTAAGTACTAGCGTGCCTGGAACACTCAGCTCGCCGCCCAGGCGTTTTAAAGCAATGACGCAGTGAAGGAGAAAGCCGGATGACCGACAAACAAATCGCTCAATTGGCCATCAATACCATTCGCACCTTATCCATCGACGCTATTCAGCAAGCCAACTCGGGACATCCCGGCACCCCAATGGCGATGGCACCAGTGGTGTATTGTCTGTGGCAGCGTTTTCTCCGCTTCGACCCCGACGATCCAATCTGGCCGAATCGCGACCGCTTCGTGCTCTCTGCCGGGCATGCTTCTATGCTGCTCTATTCGATGCTACACCTCACGCGCGTCAAGGCAGTGGACCCCGATTACGAGATTGTCGGTAAGGCTTCCGTTTCTCTCGACGACATCAAGACCTTCCGCCAACTAGGTAGCCGCTGTCCCGGGCATCCCGAATATCGCTGGACCTCGGGTGTGGAGACCACGACGGGTCCCTTGGGCCAGGGCGTCGCCACCAGCGTCGGCATGGCAATCGCAAACAAATGGCTCGCCGCTAGATATAACCGCCCCGGCTTCGACCTCTTTACCGCGGATGTTTACGCACTGTGCGGCGATGGCTGCATGATGGAAGGCATCTCGAACGAGGCCGCTTCACTCGCCGGGCATCTCCAACTGGATAATCTCTGCTGGATATACGACAACAACCATGTGACTATCGAGGGCCATACCAATATCGCGTTTCACGATGACGTCGCATGCCGGTTCCTGTCGTATGGCTGGAACGTCGAGCGGGTGGGCGACGCCAATGACCTGAGCATGCTGGAGCGGGCCTTCGGGATGTTCAAGAAAACGTCAGAGCGCCCGACTCTCATCATAGTCGATAGCCATATTGGGTACGGCTCCCCGCATAAGGAAGACAGCCCGGCAGCCCACGGTGAAGCGCTCGGCGAAGAAGAGATCAAGTTGACCAAGCGAGCATACGGATGGCCGGAGGATGCTAAGTTCCTGGTGCCCGAAGGAGTACCCGAGCATTTCGCACAAGGTGTCAGCAAGAGGGGCCGCGAGTTAAGAATCGCGTGGGAATCTAATCTTCGAGAATACCAACAACAATTTCCCCGACTCGCAGATGAGATTGCACGGATGCAAAAGCGTGAGTTGCCCGAGGGTTGGGACAAAGACTGGCCCATTTTTCCTGCAGACCCGAAAGGCCTGGCGTCACGCGAGTCTTCAAGTCAGGTACTGAATGCGGTCGCGAAGAGAGTTCCATGGCTGCTAGGTGGATCGGCAGATTTGACCCCATCCACCAAGACCCGGCTCGCCTTCGATAACGCCGGCGATTTTCAAGCGGACAGTTATTACGGCCGTAATCTGCACTTCGGTGTCCGCGAGCACGCGATGGCGGCTGTTTTGAACGGAATGAGCCTGACGAAGGTGAGGCCCTATGGCTCGGGTTTTTTTATCTTCAGCGACTATGCACGTGGCGCGATTCGTCTCAGCGCCCTCATGGAGCTGCCTGTCATCCACATCTTCACCCACGATTCAATCGGCGTCGGAGAGGACGGTCCGACACACCAGCCAATCGAGCAACTGGCTAACTTGCGCTCTCTGCCTGGAATGCTGGTGATCCGTCCTTGCGACGCGAACGAGGTCGTGGAGGCCTGGAAGCTCATTATGGAGCAGCGCCACGGGCCGGTAGCGCTGATCCTAACCCGGCAGGCTCTGCCGACTTTGGACCGAGCGAAATACGCCTCGGCAAGCGGGCTCGGACGCGGTGCGTACGTCCTGGCGGACGCACCGCATGGAAAGCCGGACGTCCTCTTGCTCGCGACCGGCAGTGAGGTCTCTCTGTGCGTCCAAGCCTACGAACAACTCACGCACGATGGTATCAGGGCGCGGGTGGTCAGTATGCCTTGCTGGCGATTGTTCGAAGCCCAGGATCAAACTTATCGCGATAGCGTCCTACCGCCAGCGGTGAAAGCCCGGGTGTCGGTCGAAGAAGGAACTACCTTCGGCTGGGAACGTTATGTAGGGGACAATGGCATGAGTCTGGGCATGCACTTCTTCGGCGCGTCCGCTCCCCTAAAGTCCCTGCAGAATAAATTTGGCTTCACGCTTGAGCATGTCATAGAGGCCGTCAAACTACAGTTGAAGTAACCCAAATTGCTGAGCGAAGCGGTCGGCGGAATGCGGAAGGTCTTTCATAAGGAAATTGGTTTTCCGCACCCTGCTGGCGGGCGTCGGCGCTGGTCGAAGCAACCGAGTTTTTGAGCTACGTTGAAGACTAAGCTCGAGGCGGGAGGCGAAGATGGCGAAAAAGACCTGGATTGAAGTGGCGCTCAATGGGGCCTGGACCCGCAAGCTGCAGCCCCGGATCCCTGTCTTGGCCCGGGAGATCGTTGACGAGGGAGTCGCCTGCATTAAAGCCGGCGCCGCTGTCATCCATGCTCATACCCTCGACCCTGACACCGGCCGGCAAAACGGCAATGTCGATAATTGCGCCGCCTTCATGGAGGGGATCCGCGCCCGGATCGACGCTATCGTTTATCCGACCGTGATAGGCAAGCCCGCTCCGTCGAATGCGGCATGGCTTTGGGACCCCGCGGTGGAACTGGCGAAGCGCGGCATTCTGGAATGGGGTTTCCTCGACCCAGGTTCCGTAAACTTCTGCCGCTTCGACAACGCCGAGGCCGGAATGGGCGGTAACGGGGTCTACGTGAACAGCAATCCCGCCTTGGAGGCGGCCGCCCGGCTGGCCGCCGAGTACAAGTTCCATCCGGCATACGCATGTTACGAGGCCGGTTTCGTCCGTCACGGAGCGCTGCTGCATCGCCGTCACCCGGCCATGCCCGTACCCATCTACCGAATTATGTTGTCCAGTGGCATGACGTTCAGCTTCCCGCCCGAACCGTGGGCTGTCGAAGCGTATGCGAAACTGCTGAAGACATGTGCGCCGGACTCACCGTGGATGGTCGCTGGCCTCGCGGTCGATGTTCTGCCGCTGATACCCACCGTTGTAGCGCTGGGAGGCGGGGTACGCGTGGGCCTGGAGGATGCGCCGTTCGGGGTGCAGCGCTCCAATTTGGAGCTGGTCGCCGCCGCGGTGAACGCGATTCAAAAGGCCGGCGGCGAGCCAGCAACAACCGCAGACGTGCGTGCGGAACTCGCCGCCTACAAAATGCCGGCCGGGTGATGCGCCGCCGCCGACAACCCTGGGGTCAGCAGTGAATTATCCGCAGTTCCCGCATTAGAGGCGCAGGCGCTCGCTAGATTTGAGGAGCGCCTGCTCCTCATTGATTATCTGCTTCGCCTGCTCCTCATTGAGTGCCTGTTCCGGTGAACTCCGCTCCCTCGAGCATCGACTTGATCTGTGCAGTCAATCCGTCGCGCTGAGCGGTCCATGACGCGATATGGCTTTCCAGGTTCGTATAGGTCGTGTCACCGCTTCAGACCCGAATGGGGTCCGCTGTTGGCTGGCGCGGATTGTGGCCTGCACTTTGGAATACACGCAGCATGGAGGCTCGCGGCATCGCCACCCGCCGCAGGCCCTGGTCGAAGGGCCTTGCTCGAAGCCGAACCACTATGCGAAAGTCAGATTCCCAACACGTCTACACTGAACCTGGGAAGTATCCTTTTGCATCGGCATCGGCCTCGAATAGCCGGCCAACCGAATGGGGAAAAACCACGGTTTATGAGGCACTCTTGGATGTGGAGTTGTGCGATCCTCATAGCCGTAGGCTGTTCGACTAGAGGTGCCGTCGATACTCCGTCGGCCCTGCCTCTCCCAGCGGTTGTAGCTACGCCCCTAAAAGGTCAAGCAACAATCCTCGCCGTCCCGACGAAGCGTGTTGGTAATATCCAGCCGGTTTACGTTTCAATAGCCAACGGCACAGACGGGCCGCTCGAGCAAAGTCAGGGCGAGATCTTCTTAAAAGGTAAGGACGGCAATCGCGTGCCTGCTGTACCTCTGCCGGAGGCCGTTGAGCAAGCGGGTGGTGCCCCTGGACTTGTGTCCACTATTGGAACGGCCGCGGCCTATGGCATACCGGCCGCCGCAGCATCAGCAGCAACTGGTGCCGCCTCTGGAGCAGCCGTCTACCGCAGCACGTGGGCGGGCGCCTTTCACGGTTCGGTGATCGGTGCGGGCGCAGGTCTCATAGGCGGCGCCGCATATGGAGTTTGGAAGGCCCACGCGGCGGCCGAGCAGCGTGCTCAGGAACAGATCGAAACGTTCACGCTCAAACCTGGAACCGTTCCACCGAATGGCACCGCCAGCGGATACGTGTTTTATCCCCCCGGGGTTTATCAACAAGTCGAGGCGGTTCTTGGGAATACCGAAACACAGACCTCTCTTACATTAGTGAATACGGTCAGCAGGTAACGTGCGGCCAAGCCGCGGCCCCGATCGGTGCGTCTGCCGCAACAGCACTGGCTGGCCAGTCGACCCGCGTGAGAAATGAACCCTAGCAGTGTGGAAAAAGAGAATTGCGCCACGTTTTCTCGACTCCCGATATCTCAATATGTCGTTGCTGCTTAGGCAGTGGGGAATTGGCCCGCTGGTCGGCTATTATTAATATTTCACGCGAAACGTCGGACTGTCCTCCAGCCGCGTTTGCGACGATCGTAAAGCTGAGTGGTGGAAACATTGGCGTGGCCGAGCCATTCCTGGACCTTGGCTATATCGGCCTCATGGGAGAGCGCGTTCGTGGCCGCGGTGGCGCGCAGCGAATGAACACAGAGCCCGTTCACCTGGGCGCTGACGCAAGTCTCGAGACCGCCGCAATCTGGAAGTTCTGCACGGCGTCTCTTTCACCCCGGACACGTGAGCGCGGCGAGCAGGAATGAAGTAGTAACGTAGGCGCCCGCATCGAACCGCACCTCTTGCCGCACCTGGCGGGTGCGGTTTGCCAGATGCCGCAGCTGCTCGCGGCGCGCTTTTTTCCAGCACCCGGGGATTTGGCCGTCTGCCTTTAATGCTTAGCGGTTTTGGAAAGCCAGCGAGCGGTCCGGCTCTGCGCTGGTGCCTGAGCCTCAAGATCCCGGGGTTGATACTGAACTATGATCGATTTAGCAGGCTGCAGAAAAAAGCCTTCCGCAGCCTGCTTGCCCTCTCTGTAATCTCCCCCCCAGAGGGGGAGAACTAAAGGAAGGAAGCCAGTTTTATCGCAGGGTGCGGAAAGATTTTTGGGTCTTCTTGACATCGTGTGGAAGCTTTTGGGGTCGCGCAGACCATAGGCACGGCGTTGAAGGACGCGGATTTTGTTGTTGAGACCCTCGACGAAGCCGAGGGAGACTTTGTTGTCGGGACGGCAATACGCGGCAATGCCGTCCCAGTGACGGTCGATCATCTTGGCGAATTTTTGGTAGGGCTTGAGCCGCTGCCATCTAAGTGCCGCTTTCCAGTTCTCGAAGAAGCGCCGTGCCCAGACCTCGCGCCGGTAGTCCCACAGCTGCCCGAAGGACTCCTTGAGGAGATAGGCGACATTGAGCCGCTGGTTGGCTTGCAGCAGCTTGTGAAGGGAACGGCGCCCGTCCAGGGTGAGGTTCTCGCGGTGCGACAGCAGTGTGTACTTCTGGCCCTTGATGACGCTGCGATCCTTGCCGCGCAGCCGAGCGTACTCGCTCTTTCTCACCTGGTCCAAAGCCTCCCCGAGGTGGCGCATCACGTGAAACTTGTCGAACAGGACGCTGGCCTGCGGAGCGTAGCTGCGGGTGGAGTTGCGAAAGGGTTTCCACATGTCCATCACCGCGAGCCGGATCCGGTTGTTGTTCGCGGCTCTCAGCCACTGGTAGAAGAGAGCCATGCTCGCTTCGGAGCGATCCTGCCCGCCGAACCAGATCGGCCGGTGCCGCTCCAGATCGCTGACCACGATGCGGTAGGTGTGCCCCTTGCGGATCGAGACCTCGTCGATGCCGATCGCCCGTGGCGCTGGCGTCCCTGCTCTTCGGAGCTGCTCCTGCATGTACTGCTTGTCGAGTTCCTTGACGGTGCTCCAATCCAGGTGCAACTCGCGGGCGACGTCTTGGATCGTCGAGGTCCGACAGCGCCGGCCCACAAAGAACGCAAAGCGCTTGGTGTAGAAGGGGTTGTTGGAGAGCCACGCCAGCTTCTCCTGCTTCACTTTGCCGCAACTCCGGCAGCGGCACCCGACGGCGCTCGATCTCCAGATAGATTCTGGTGTCTCCCGCCGAGAGGTCTCGTACCTGGCGCAGCTTGCGATCGTAGATTCGGCGCGAGGGCCGACCGCAGGCCCCACACAGAGTTTTTTTCCCCGCCGCTCAAGTCGTACGATGC
>WNFD01011020.1_pt1 | contig 16942 bp, 16 predicted proteins | sample 5400491 | NCBI WGS metagenome assembly WNFD01 (sample SAMN13153343, study PRJNA577476) | soil metagenome | isolation source: 120 cm saprolite under Douglas fir tree site 2 hole 2 replicate 2 | place: USA:California | collected 2015-04-18 | reverse complement strand
GGCGAATTGCCGCTGCCGGTGTTCGGCGAACAGGAATATCCTGAGGACATCAGGCTTAAGTACCGTTTTCTCGACCTTCGCCGCGAAAAACTGCACCAGAACATCATGACCCGCGGCGCGATCGTCGATTCCATGCGCAAGCGGATGAAGGAACAGGGCTTCTTCGAGTTCCAGACCCCGATCCTGACGGCGTCGTCACCGGAAGGGGCGCGCGACTTCCTGGTGCCGTCAAGGATCCATCCGGGCAAGTTCTACGCGCTGCCGCAGGCGCCGCAGCAATACAAGCAGTTGCTGATGATGTCCGGCTTCGACCGCTACTTCCAGATCGCGCCCTGTTTCCGCGACGAAGACCCGCGCGCCGACCGGCTGCCCGGCGAGTTCTATCAGCTCGATGTCGAGATGAGCTTTGTCACGCAGGACGACGTGTTCGCGGCGATGGAGCCGGTCATATCGGGCGTGTTCGAGGATTTCGCCAAGGGCAAGCCCGTCACCAGGACGTGGCCGCGGATTCCGTTCGCGGAAGCCTTGCGCAAGTACGGCAGCGACAAGCCCGATCTGCGCAATCCCGTTGTCATGCAGGACGTCTCCGAGCATTTCCGCGGCTCCGGCTTCAAGGTGTTCGCGCGGATGCTGGAAGACCCGAAAAACCAGGTCTGGGCGATCCCCGGGACCGGCGGCGGCTCACGCGCGTTCTGCGACCGGATGAATTCGTGGGCGCAAGGCGAGGGCCAGCCGGGGCTCGGCTACGTCATGTGGCGCGAAGGCGGCGAGGGCGCCGGTCCGCTGGCCAACAACATCGGCCCGGAGCGTACCGCGGCGGTTCGCGAACAGCTCGGCTTGAAGGAAGGCGATGCGGCGTTCTTCGTCGCCGGCGACCCCGACAAGTTCTGGAAGTTCGCAGGGCTCGCGCGCACCAAGCTCGGCGAGGAATTGAACCTGATCGACAAGGATCGGTTCGAACTCGCCTGGATCGTCGACTTCCCGATGTACGAATACAACGAGGAAGACAAGAAGATCGACTTCTCGCACAACCCGTTCTCGATGCCGCAGGGCGGGCTCGAGGCGCTGCAGACCAACGACCCGCTGACCATCAAGGCGTTCCAATACGACATCACCTGCAACGGCTACGAGATCGCCTCCGGCGGTATCCGCAATCATCGGCCCGAGGCGATGGTGAAGGCGTTCGAGATCGCGGGCTATGGCGAGAAGGATGTCGTCGAGCGCTTCGGCGGCATGTACCGCGCGTTCCAGTATGGCGCCCCGCCGCATGGCGGCATGGCGGCCGGGGTCGATCGCATTGTCATGCTTCTCTGCGGCACCACCAACCTGCGCGAAATCTCGCTGTTCCCGATGAACCAGCGCGCCGAAGACCTGCTGATGGGGGCGCCTTCGGAAGCGAGCCCGAAGCAGTTGCGGGAGTTGCATATCCGGACGAACTTGCCGAGCAAGGGATAGGTTTCAATGAGCATGATCCCGGCGCGGCACGCAGAGACGCGCCCGCCGGCCCTCACAGTAGTTCGTAGGATGGGTTGAGCGGAGCGAAACCCATCATGACAATTGCGACATGCGATGGGTTTCGCAAGGGCTCAACCCATCTACGAGCTCGGCACGCTTGATCGCCTTCAGCTTGTACGCCGTCGGAAACGTTCGGATCGCCATCTTGTCTGTCATCGGTCATCCCCAGGGATAACTTGTCACAGAAATTACCGTGTCTCACTTACGGGGTACAGTCCACGTCCACGAATCGCTCCCCAGCGAATCGTGCGGGAACAGGTACCCCATCGAGTCGCGGATTCCTCCTTTATGCATACGACCCCACAATGGCTTACCGAACAGCTCGCGTGGCGCTACACCAGGATATTCAACCATCATGTGATGCCGGTTTTTGTCGTTGTTGTAGCTGATGATGAATCTAACCAGGAACCCGTCATTCATTTGCTTTACGATTGCGATCTGCGTCCGATTGTTCTCTGGCACAAGCTCATCAATTGTAACCGGGTCCGCCACCTCGTACGCTATAAGCCGAACATTCCTAAGTCCGGAAAATATGGTCTTCTTCACTTCTTGATTGTTCAAGAGCGCCCAAGGACCCGCATGTGCCTTGAGATTCAAGTTCCACCCATAATACCGCGAGTTGGTACCGTCGCCTATGTACAGGCCTAGCATAGGCTCCCTGATTGGTCCTGCCTCCTGAAACTCGAACATGTAGGCGCGAAGCCAGAACTTCTTTACTGGTTTTGGCGGTTTCGGTTTCGGTCTCGGTGCCATAAGCGAACTCGGGTTCACATGCAGTCTTGGACGTTTGTCAAATCGATGTGGTTCAACGCTTTCCATCGAGTTATCGCCAAATTTTGTGACGGCTTGGCGGGTCAGGCGGCGGCGGTGGTGCCGTCCGGAATGCGGTTGGAATTCGGTTTGGCGCGTTCTCCGGGTAACACGAAAGTATCGTTTCAGGCGGCGAGGTCAATCAACTGATCGGTGGGTTTTGTGGCGATGGTCTGCCAGCCATCGACCTTTCGCATGCTGATCTGTCCCGAGGCGAGCAGCGCCCAGCTCGTAGGATGGGTTGAGCGGAGCGAAACCCATCATGGCAATTGCGACATGCGATGGGTTTCGCAAGGGCTCAACCCATCCTACGAGCTACGAGCTGACACTCACCGGGGGGTCCGCAGCCGTTTCGCCGGCGATGTCGGCGACGGTGATGGTGCGGCTCAACAGGTCGAACGACACCTTGCCGTGGCTCGCCTTGCTGCCCGTCGCACGAATCTGCTCGAACGCAGCCTCGACTTCACCGGCGACGCGGTGCTGTATGTAGAACTCGAAGCCGAAGAAACCGCCCGTCGCGATGACGATGGCGGCGACCAGGCCGATCGGTATTCATTTCATCCGGGCGACTCCGTTTGCCGATTGCGGCCAAAATGCCATATTGTCGCTCGCGATGGTATGGGAGTGTGACAATGGCTTCGGCGATTTCCGATGATAGGCGCGGCGCAGACCTGTGCTGCGCGCCATCGGATATTGCGTCGAAGCATTCGCGCGTGCTTCACATCCGGCTCAGTCTGCCGGAAAACTGACCTCTTCTGGACTGAACCAGCGAATCAAAAACTCAGGCGGGAAGCGCGGGAGCACGTATGTCGTCCTATTCTGAAGATCTCCATTCCGCGGCGCTTGCTTATCACCGCCTGCCAAGGCCGGGTAAGCTTGAGATTCAGGCGATCAAGCCGCTCGCCAACCAGCGCGATCTCGCGCTGGCCTATTCGCCCGGCGTCGCCGCCGCCTGCATGGCGATAGCAGCCGATCCGGCGGAGGCGGCATCGCTGACGATCCGCGCCAATCTCGTCGCGGTGGTCTCCAACGGCACCGCGGTGCTCGGCCTCGGCAATATCGGTCCGCTGGCATCGAAGCCGGTGATGGAGGGCAAGGCGGTTCTGTTCAAGAAGTTCGCCGGCATCGACGTGTTCGACATTGAAATCGCCGCCGACACGGTCGAACGCGTGGTCGAGACCGTGGCCGCGCTGGAGCCGACATTCGGCGGCATCAATCTTGAGGACATCAAGGGTCCGGAGTGCTTCGAGATCGAAGCGCAGCTCAAGGCGCGCATGAAGATCCCGGTATTCCACGACGACCAGCATGGCACCGCCATCATCGTCGGCGCCGCGATCACCAATGCCCTGCTGCTGAACGGCAAGCAGCTTAAGGACGTCAAGATCGTCGCCTCGGGTGCCGGCGCCGCGGCGATCGCCTGTCTCAACCTGCTGGTCTCATTAGGCGCGCAGCGCAAGAATATCTGGGTCTGCGATATCGACGGCGTGGTGCACGAAGGCCGCAACACGCTGATGGATCGCTGGAAGTCGGTCTATGCGCAGAAGACGGACAAGCGCGTGCTGGCCGAAGTGATCGGCGGCGCCGACATTTTTCTCGGCCTGTCGGCTCCCAAGGTGCTGACCGCTGACATGGTCAAAGCGATGGCCGACAAGCCATTGGTGATGGCGCTGGCCAATCCGACGCCTGAGATCATGCCGGACGAGGCGCGCAAGGCGCGGCCCGACGCGATGATCTGCACCGGGCGCTCCGACTTTCCCAATCAGGTCAACAACGTTCTGTGCTTTCCGTTCATCTTTCGCGGCGCGCTCGACGTCGGCGCCACCGCAATCAATGAGGAAATGAAGAAGGCCGCGGTCGATGCGATCGCGCAGCTCGCGCGCGATCCGCCGGTGGATGCGGTCGCCGCCGGCTTCGACAGCGGCGAAGCGCAAGGCTTCGGCCCGGGCTCGCTGATCCCGAGCCCGTTCGATCCGCGGCTGATCCTGCGCATCGCGCCTGCGGTTGCCAAGGCGGCCATGGCGTCCGGTGTCGCCTCCCGTCCGATCGCCAACTTCGACGACTATACCGCGCAACTGGAGCGCTTTGCGTTCCGCTCCGGCCTGGTCATGAAGCCGGTGTTCGCCAAGGCGAAGACCCAGCCGGTCCGCGTGATCTACGCGGAAGGCGAAGACGAACGCGTGCTGCATGCGACGCAGGTCGTGCTGGAGGAGAAGCTGGCGCGGCCGATCCTGGTTGGACGTCCCTCGGTGGTCGAAGCGCGGATCAAGAGATTCGGCCTCGCGATCAAGGCCGGCCAGGATTTTGACCTTATCAATCCTGAGGACGATCCGCGCTATCGATCCTACGTTCAGACCTATATCGACGTCGCCGGGCGACATGGCGTTACGCCCGATGCCGCGCGCACGGTGGTACGCACCAACGCAACCGTGATCGCAGCGCTCGCGGTGATCCGTGGCGAAGCCGACGCCATGATCTGCGGCGTCGACGGCCGCTACATGAGCCACCTGCGCCATGTGCGCGAGATCATTGGTTTTCTCCCCGGCGTCAGCGATTACGCGGCGTTGGCGCTGATGGTCACCAGGAAGGGCGCCTATTTCATCGCCGATACCCAGGTCAGGCCAAACCCGAGCGCCGAGGAGCTTGCGGAAATGGCGGCGCTGGCGGCGATCCATGTCCAGCGATTCAATCTCAAGCCAAGAATCGCCTTTGTGTCACATTCCGACTTTGGAAGTTATGATACCGACTCCTCGCGCAAGATGCGGCGCGCCACCGCGCTTCTGAAGCAGAACCATCCGGAAATCGAGGCGGACGGTGAGATGCAGGGCGATACCGCGCTCTCGGAAGCGGCGAGGAAGCTGATTCTGCCGCACTCAAAGCTGGAAGGTGAGGCCAATATCCTGATCATGCCGAATCTCGATACCGCCAACGTCGCGTATCAGATGATCAAGGCGCTGGCCGATGCGCTTCCGGTTGGGCCGATCTTGATTGGCTCTTCGCGTCCGGCGCACATTCTGACGCCCTCGGTGACCGCGCGCGGCGTTCTCAACATGACCGCGGTTGCCGCTGTCGAAGCCCAGGAGCGAGCCGGCCGCCAGCAACCGACCTTGTTTGGCTAGGCAAGTGGGTATTCCGCAAAAGCATGCCCTAGACTTGATTTGAGGGGGGCTCGGCAACGGAGTTTGGCTGATCGAGCGGGCTTATCTGCGGCAGAATACGCGCAACTTATCGGTCGGCAGCCTTTTCTGCGCCAACCGGAGTCCACCTCCTCGGAAAATGCTCTGGAGGTTCAGGAGTTCTCTTCATTGTGCATCGCGTCAGTGCATAGAACTTCTGAACCAAGGCCACATTAGCATCATAATTTCCAGCGTTGTTCCAAACCCGAGCGCCCACAATAACTCCGCCCTAATAGCTATCCCGCACCTGCAGCATTCAATGAGGCCGACCATGCCAGCGTTTATTACTCTCGGGCGCGTTCTGTTCGCCGTGCTCTTCATCTACTCAGGGGCAACCAAACTAGTGGGCATTCAGGCCACCACGGATTTTATCGCAGCCAAGGTTGCAATTCCGGCCATGCTTCTTCCCTATACGTCGCAACTGGAAACGATGACGGGAATGTCGACGCAGCAAACGCTCGCGATCGCAGTTGGAGCCTTCGAGGTCATCGCCGGAGTGATGATCGCGCTTAATTTCGGTGCGCGGTTCTTTGCCATTCTCATGATCTTCTTTGTGGCAGCGACAATTTTCTATTTCCATGATTTCTGGAATCAGTCGCCGCCGGACAATGCCAAGACCCTTATGGACGCCCTGAAGAATCTGTCCATCATCGGCGCGCTGTTCATGATCGCGGGATATGGCGGCCGGGTGTCGCGGGCGGCGGAACCCGCCTATGGCGATGTCTAGACCGCCCGCCGCCACGGCGTGACGCTGACGCCACCGGCGGGGTCGAGGATTTGAGCTTCGCCGGCTTTCAGGCCGTGCGCGGCCAGTATGGCCTGCGGTGAGCGCTCAGGCACACCGGGGAAGCATGGCTCACCGCCAGGCAGGCGCACCCGCGGCGCCTGCGAGAGCCAGAACGTGTCGTAGCGGTCCATAAACATTCCGAACACATCCGGTCCGCCGATAACCGCGGCGGTGCCGGAATGCACACCGGCATGACCGCAGGCCGCTTCGAACGCGGCTCCCGCGGGATTCCACAGCGTGGCCTTGGGATTGGAAGGGTCGGGCGCGACCGCGGCGATCGATCGGGTCACGATAATCCGCTTTCGCCGCGGCGAATTCGGCTGGTCCTCATACGAATGACGGCCATGGACGATCAAGTCGGCGCGGTCGAGCGCGGCGGTGAAGAACTGCTTGTCGCCGTCGAATCTCAATTCGTCGGGCATCACGTGGGCGGCATTCGCCAGCATGCCGTCCGCCGACACGATGACATAGCCGTCAATGCGCAGCACCGGCATAGGCGTTGTCGCGCGTGGGCGAACCTATTCCGAAATCGTCTGCACCACGCTGGAGACGGGACGGGAGCTCACGGTTGGCAATTTGGCGTCTTTGAGGATTTCCTCGTCATACTGCGCGATGGTCTGAACCGGGGCCTTGGCCTTCATTTGAACGACCTTGTAGCCGCTGTCCTTCAGCTTGCGCAGCAACTCGGGGAGGGCCTCCGCCGTGTGCTTGTGGAAGTCATGCATCAGAATGATGCCCTTGCCGAGCTTGTCGAGCTTCCTCATCGTGACGTCGATCACCTGCTGCGGCTTGCTCGCCTTGAAATCGAACGAGTCGAGGTCGCAGGAGAACATCGCGATATTCCGGGTGCCGAGGTAAGTCACCATTTCCGGCGGATGCTGCAGCGCCGGAAAGCGGAAGAACGGCGAGGGCGAAGCGCCCAAGGCCCATTTTACCGCGCTGAAACCTTTTTCGATCTCTTCCTTGCGCTGCTGTTCGGTCAGTTTCTTATTGGTCAGGGTCGCGTGCGACCAGGTATGCGTTCCGATGGTATGGCCGGCCGCGGCGACCTGCTTCAGGATTTCCGGATAGTAAGTCGCGTGCTTGCCGATCGAAAAGAAAATGCCGGTCGTGCATTCGTCCGCCAGCGTCTTGAGCACCGAGGGTGTGTTGAGCGGCCACGGGCCATCGTCGAACGTCAGCACCACTTCCTTGTCGCGCAGGAAGTCGAGTTGCTTGAAATGTTCGAAACCGAACCCCGGTCCGCCCGTGGTGTCGATTTCAACGACGCGCGCGATCCCAATCGCATTGGGATTTGCGCAAGGGGCCTTTGCGGGCGCCAGGGCCGCCGCGGGTAGAGGGGCCGCCTGCGGGGCAGTCACGCCCCTGGTGGCCGGGGTCTGCGACCATGCCGTGCCTGACGCACACAGAGAAACCACGCCTGCAAAGATCAAACCTGCCGCAATGCGCATCGTATTCCCCTTGAGAGTGATCCCGTGCTCGGCCGTGGCTTTTTGCCATCGCCCCGAGTCGTCTCGTGCCCTGATCATCATAGCCTAGTTGCAGCTGCGCCGCCACGGCAACGGCTTTTTCGGCCGCTGCACGATTTGCCGGCCGAGTGTGTTAATTCCGGGAAGACCGCGCGTCAGGTCTCCGCAAGCGCCCGCCCAATCGCGGTTTTGACTCGCGTATCCGATGGTTCGACGGTCTCGGGGAACGCCTCGGCGATGTAGCCATCGCGGCCGACCAGATATTTGTGAAAGTTCCAGCGCGGAACTTCCTTCGGCCGTGCTTCCGCCGCCCATTTATAAAACGGATGCGCTTTCGGGCCCTTCACGACGGCTTTGGCCGCGATCGGAAAGGTAACCCCATATTGGTGCTGCGCGGTCTCGGCGATCTCGGTCGCGCCGCCAGGCTCCTGGCCGCCGAAATCGTTGGAGGGAACGCCGATTATCATCAAGCCCCGATCGCGAAACTCGGTCCACAATTCCTGCAATCCGGCATATTGCGGCGTGAACCCGCACAACGACGCCGTGTTGACGACCAGCAGTGGACGGCCGGCGTAATCGGCGAGCCTGATATCGTCCCCCATCAATGCGGGAAACGAAAACGCGTAAGCGGTGACCCGGCTCATGCCCGCCTGTGCCAGAACCGCCCGTGTCGAGACCGGAATAGCGACCGCCGCCAACGCCACCGTGAAGAATGTCCTGCGGTCAATCATAGCCACCACCCTCGGGTGAGATTCAGCCGGGGATAACGATAGCCCAACAGGCGAGCGACCGCTTTTCAACAAGCCGTTATGTCCGAGCCGGCGGAAGCGCGCATCAAGGCAGCGGCAGTAACGGCGGTCTTTTAGCTCAGCCGCCGGAGCAAAGCGACGTGGCTGCAAAGCCTAACCGGAAGCTGTCAACCGGAAGCTGTCTAGCGCAGCGAAACGATGAAATCCGTCCCTGCGCCGGTTTCGCCGGACGAGATGCCCTGATCGGACACGATGATCGAACCGCCTGTCGAAAGCGCCTCGGAGATTTTTGCCATCGCGTCCGGAGGGATGGTGAGGCGATCCAGCGCTTCGGCCGGGCTGTTCGGAGCGGGTATTGCCTTGTTCTGTGCCGCGCCGGCGATTTTGCGCCGTCGCGACGCGCGTTCGTCCTCGTCGCGCGGCTCGGCGTACCTCGCCGGCGCGGGAAGCGAGAGCACCGACCAATGCAGGACATTGGCATCGTTGTTGTCGACCTGCGCCGTGAACACGTGCGTTCCCAAGGGCCGGTCGCTCGGCGCGATCGTCACCGGCACCTCGAACAGCGGCGAGAAATTCTGCCGCACATAGAGCTTTGAGTCCTTGCGGCTGACGAACGCCGCGATCTGGCCGCTACGTTTGGGCGGCGCCACGATTGCCGCATCGGGCTTGGAGACAGCCGCCTTCTCGGCGTCGAGGCGGGGCTGATCTTTTTTCACGTCCGGAGCGGCTGGGCGGATATCCGTTACCGCCTTGACGTTCTGGTTGGGCTTTTCGCGTGAGCTCGCCGCGTCAGCTTTCGGGGCCTCGGTCCTGGCGTCCTTCGCCGGCCCTTCGGTCCTGACAGCGTCGCCGCTTGTTTGTGTGGCGACGCCGGTCTTAGCTGACTCGGAAGATGCCGTTTCGCCGCGCGCAGCGGCTTCGTTGCGCGGGGACGGGTTGCCGCCCGATGACGTGGCATCGGTCATCGTGACCGGGGCATTCGTGGCCGGCAAGGCAGCCCTGGCATCCGCGGTTTGGGTCAACGGCGCAGCCGGCGGCGGTTCGCTCATGACGGACTTGACGCCGCCGTCATGCCCGACCGTCGGTCTCAGTTCGAGGCTCGCAGCCGGAGCTGCATCCGGATTCGGCTCGTTGGCGACTGCGGGTTGCGGCGCAACCTTCTGTGCCATCAGCAGGGGATGCGAAAAATCGGCGGGAGTCGTCTCGCCGGGCGTGACCACGACCCGCGCGCCCATCCTGGTCCAGCCCCACATCTTCACCGCGAAGGCCATCGGCATGCGGATGCAACCATGCGATGCCGGATAGCCGGGGAGCACGCCGGCGTGCATGGCGACGCCCGACCACGTGATCCGCTGCATGTAGGGCATCGGCGCGCCGCTGTAGATGTTGGAGTGGTGCAGCTTGTGCTTTTGAATGACGCTGAAGACGCCCATCGGCGTCGGGTGACCGGCCATGCCGGTGGAAATCGGAGTTTCCGCGAAAAATCCTTTGGCGTCGTAAATCTTCAGGTTCTGCTTTTGGATCGAGATCGCGATGATCAGCGGTCCCTGCGGTTTGCCCGCTTCCTTCTGCGGCGCCGCGATCTTCTTTCCGTGGCGAAGCCGAGGCTTTTGCCGCCGCTGCGTAACCGTCGGCCAGGGTTGCGAAAACCCGGAATCGAAATCCGACCAGTAGAGCGCGGCTTCCGCTTGCGAGCAGGCGCCGATCGCTCCGGCTGCCGCTAACACCGCAACTCGCCAAAGCCGGCGGGTCGCAACAGACGCACCATACTCACGCACGCGTATCATCCTCGAATCCAAGTCGTTGTTTCGTTGTCGCAGACGAGAAACGCGTCGACCAGCGCCAAGGTTTCTGACCGCCGTAGTTTTCGTTCCAAGCGTAGCAAAAAAGCCTCACATTCAGTTAACGCCTGAGTGCGGCGGCCAAGGGGCGGCCTTCCTGCCGGACTTCCCGGCACTACATAGGTGGGAAGCCCCGCCGACGGAGACAATCATGACATCCCAAGCCTTAAGCCGAAATGACACGAGGTGGAGACCTCTGGTCTTGTTCCTGCTTGCATGGGTGTTGTGGCCGGGTTCCCCGGCATTCGCCGCCGACGAGCCTGACCTGATCTTCCGCCGTTCCACCGTGTTCAAGTGGATCAGCCCGAACGACAAGCTTGCGACCTATGCCGTCGACGACCCCGAGGTCGAAGGTGTGGCCTGTCATTTTACGGTGCCGGAGAAGGGCGGCTTCAAGGGCTGGCTGGGGCTCGCCGAGGAAGTTTCAGATATTTCACTGGCCTGCCGGCAGATCGGTCCGATCCACTTCAAGGGCAAGATGGAGCAGGGCGACGATATGTTTCGCCAGCGGCGCTCGCTGTTCTTCAAGAAGATGCAGATCGTTCGCGGTTGCGACGCCAAGCGGAATGTACTGGTCTATATGGTCTATTCCGACCGGCTGATCGAAGGATCGCCCAAGAATTCGACGTCCTCGGTGCCGATCATGCCCTGGGGAGCCGCCGATAGCGCGATTGCGAAATGTGGCGAATTCATTCAGTGAACGGAAGCTGATCGGTCGCCGATTTATCGCTTAGCCGGGCCCAGGTGCGGGCGAACCCACGGTTCAGACCGGGCCTTGGGCTCGCGGCAGCCCACCAGTTGCACCAATTTTTGCGGAGCCGATTCGTTGCCGCGATCGCTGTCGCCGTACTGCTGCGACATGGCGCCACAAATCGGCCGCTCGGTTCTCTTGGGACTTTGCCGGTCGATCCGCGCACCGGTGGAACCGTTGCTCTCAGCCGAACCTTGAAGGATAGGCTGGCCGGGTTGACGGGTCGGGTTATTGCCAACATCGATGTTGTCATCGCCCACGACTGCTATCCTTTGTTGAACTGAGATCCAACGCCAACTGCCCGGAAAAGTTGCGCGTGGTTTGATTGGGTAGGCCGCGCCGGCGTTTCGGCTCACGATCGCCAGCCTGTCCAAGACTCATCACTCATCAGAAAAAGGTTAAAAAGTCGCACCGGGCCTCGACCCAACAGGTCGTCGCGGCCGGCCGCGATTGGCCGGTGAACGACCGCGCCTCCGCCAACGAACGACGTTTACGGGTAGCCGATACTCGATTTCAGGGCCCGATCGATGGTTGGGAGGGATCCCGCCAAACCCCGGTTCCATCAGACGTATGTGACCGACGTCATTGAACTTCTCAGCGAATTGTTTCTTCCGGCCCAGCGCGACGAAACAATTCTCCCGCGCGATGAAACCGTTTCCCGCTTTGGCGCAGACACCCGGAAACAGCCCTTGGTTATCAGTTTGACAGCGAAACGGCGGACAGCGCTGGCATCCAGAACGGAGACAGTCACATGCGAACCCTCAGCTTTATCCTCGCCTTGGCCTTCGTGGTGGGTGGCTCGTCGTTGGCCGGTTCGTCGGAAGCCGGTCTGCCGGGCATCGGAACCTTTGCCTATAACGGCTCGCCGATCGCCGCTTCAGCCGCCCAGGCTATCGTTGTCGCAGTCCGTTGAAACGCAGCTTAATTGAACCAAGAAAGGTGCCGGTGAAGCCCTCATGTTTTTTCGTATCAGCGCGCTTGCGATTGTTATTGCCGCCATTTTGGGTGGTTCGGCGCAGGCCCAGGTGAGGTCGCCGTTGAAGCTTCCAGATCCTCGCGGAGAGTTCGTGCGCCTGTGCGCACCTCATATGGTGGGCCGCTGGGCGCACCCCGAAGCCGTTTGCGGTTGCCTGCACGATTATGCCGCCGGCGCCGTCGAAGACACCGACCTTCGCGAAGCCTTGCTGCGCGGCATCAGCGAGACCGGCGTACCCACCATCGAGACCGATTGGGTGCCGCCATCGAAACAATCCCTGATCGGTCCAACCTTCACCAAGATCGCAAAGCCGACGTTGCAGTGCATGTTTGAGCCGCGCAACTAGCAACCGGAAGCGCTAGGTGCGGGGGGCGTGGATGCAGCCAGTGCGTATGCTGATGCAGTGCCTGGCGCTTGCCGTGCTGGCGTTTCCCGCTGTTGCTGCCCCGGACGAACAGCAATTGGGCAAGGCGGCCGGTTATCTGATCGGCACACCCGCGAACTGGTTCTATGATGAAAGCGTGCGGGTTGGATCGTTCAGCAACCTCGACAGGCTGCTGCCCCACTACACCCTGAAGAAGGCGGCTTCACCGCTGCCGCTTCCCAAGGCGGCCGGCGAACCGAAGTTCGAGTACCAGTTCGAAAATCAGACGCATGCGCTCGACGATTTTCTCGCGCGGCAGCGCGTAACCGGCTTGCTGCTGATCAAGGACGGCGAGATTCTGCTGGAGCGCTATCAATACGATCGCACGCCGGCGCATCGCTTCGTTTCCCATTCGATGGCGAAATCCATTGTCAGCATCGCAGTCGGAATGGCGCTTGCCGAAGGCAAGATTGCTTCAATGGACGACGCCGTCTCCAAATACGCGCCAAAGCTTGCCGGCAGTCCCTACGGGGAGACGTCGATACGGAACGTCTTGAGAATGTCGTCCGGCGTGCCGTTCAACGAGGTCTATGACGGCAAGGACGACCTGACGCGATTCTCGATCCTGCGTCGTTCGCAGGGGTCGATCGCGGCACTGCGCTCGTTCGGCGGGCGCGAAGTTGAGCAGGGCACGCGCTTTCACTACGCCTCCAGCGAGACCGTCGTCCTGGCTGTGCTGCTGCGCGCGGTCACCGGAACCACGCTCAGCGAATACCTGACCGAACGGCTGTGGCAGCCGATGGGCGCGGAGGCCGATGCCACCTGGGTCAGGTCCCGCGATGGTCTCGAAATCGGCTCGGGAAGTTTCAATGCCATCTTGCGCGACTACGGGCGTCTCGGCGTGCTCTTGGCCAATGACGGCGCGGTCGGCGCCAGGCAGGTGGTGCCGAAAGAGTATTTGCTGGAAGCGACCGATTGGCACCGGCAACCCGATGCCTTCGCTCCGAGGCGCGCCACGCCGTATTTCGGATACGGCTATCAGTTCTGGACGTACCCGGGAGAGAAGCGAAGGTTTGCCTTGCTGGGTGTCTACGGCCAATCGATCTTCGTCGATCCCGAACTCAAACTCGTCATGGTGATTACAGCCGTCGCCAAGAACGCCAGTGTTGGAAAAGAATCTTTTGCGATGGAGCGTAACGCCGTCTGGCGTGGGCTGATCGGCAAATATGGTAGCTGGTAGGCGATTTCGGCGCTTCGCTCGCCTCCGTCATCATCCGCGAAGGCGGATGATCCAGTACGCCGCGAAATCTCGATTCAAATGTAGACCGGCAATTACTGGATGCCCGCCTTCGCGGGCATGACAACTGTGGTTGTTGCGGACTCCCCTAGTCTACCTCTTCTTGGTGCCCAATCGCGGAATGCACTTTCGCACCCGGACGATTCCCGCTGCCGTCATCTGGGCGCCGGAAACCTCCTTGATTTGGCCTGCGGGGCACGATCCGTCATCGACCAGAATGCGCTGGCCCAGCCGCAAATTGACGATCTCCTGCTCGCGTGACACCTGTTCTGCCAGGGCTGGAGGTGCGAACGCGAACAGCGCGACGATCAGCGCGCCGATGATGAGATACAAGACATTGCGGTTGGCGGGCATCGGTGTCTCCACGGACCGCGAAATTTCGCCGGGAGTGTATGGGCGCGGGCTCGATTCTGAAAGCGATCTGAGATCTCTGCAATTCCCGGCAAAGTATGGTTTGATCGAGCCGGCGCGGTCTTTGCGATGCGGCACAGAATGGGAACAATGACGCGATGAATGTTAGCGATACCCAACGGAAAATCCTCGATGCCGTCGATGCCGGTTTCGACGCGCAGCTTGCGACCACAAGGGATTTTGTGGCGATTCCCTCCACCCGCGGCGCCGAGGGGCCGTGCCAGGACATGATCGGCGACCTGCTGCGGCAGCGCGGCTATGAGGTCGACGACTGGCATATCGACGTCAACGATGTCAGGGATCTGCGCGGCTTCGGCCCGATCGAGCATGATTTTTCGAAAGCGCGCACCGTGGTCGGTACCTACCGGCCTTCAAGCAACGCCGGCAAATCGCTGATCCTGCAGGGTCATTGTGACGTGGTGCCGACCGGGCCGCTCGATATGTGGGAGACGCCGCCATTCTCGCCTGTCGTGAAGGACGGCAAGATGTACGGCCGCGGCGCCTGCGACATGAAGTCCGGCACCATCGGCGCGCTCTATGCGCTCGATGCGATCAGGGCCGCGGGCCTCAAGCCCACCGCGCGGATTCATTTTCAGTCTGTCATCGAGGAAGAGAGCACCGGCGTCGGCGCGCTCTCAACCTTGCAGCGCGGCTATCGGGCCGACGCCTGCTTCATTCCCGAGCCGACATCAGGCAACATGGTGCGCTCGCAAGTCGGGGTCATCTGGTTTCGCCTGAAGGTGCGCGGTTTTCCCGTCCATGTGTTCGAGGCCGGCGCCGGTTCCAATGCGATCACGGCAGCCTACCATCTCATTCAGTCGCTGGAAAAGCTCGAGGCCGAATGGAACGAGCGCGCCAGGAGCGACCGCCATTTCAAGGCGGTGACGCATCCGATCAACTTCAATCCCGGCATCATCAAGGGCGGCGACTGGGCCTCCAGCGTGCCGGCGTGGTGCGATGTCGATTGCCGGATTGCGATCCTGCCGGGCTGGTCGGTCGCCGACTGCCAGGCCGAGATCGTCGCCTGTGTCTCGGCCGCGGCGCGCGATCATCGCTTCCTCTCCAACAATCCGCCCGACGTGGAATGGTCCGGGTTTCTGTCGGAAGGCTATGAACTGAAGGATTCGGCGGAACCCGAAGCCGCGTTCGGCAAAGCCTACAACGCGGTCTATGGCGGTGCGGTGGCCGACCTCGCGTTCACCGCGCTCACCGACACCCGGTTCTACGGGCTGAACTACAACATTCCGAGCCTGTGCTTCGGCGCCAGCGGTGCTGCGATGCACGGCTTCAATGAATACGTCGATCTGGAGTCGCTGCGAAAATCGACCAAGGCCACCGCGCTGTTCATCGCGGAATGGTGCGGGGTGGAGGCGATCTAGAGGAGGCTTGTGGCCTCACAACGTCATTGCGGGTTTGGTACCGGCCTCGGCGCCGATCCGATTAAGGCACGATTTGCCGAAAGCTATGTCCGTCCGGGCGCCGACGTGACCGGAAACGTGCATGAGTCTCTTTGACCCGATTCGGACATCGGCGCTTCCCAAAGATAATTCATTGGAACAGCTCCGGCGCCTTCCAAGGAGCGAAGTTTGACAGATACACTACCGCACTTTGATCCTCGGGGGGCCGGTAATGCCATCGGCGTCGCATTCATGTTCACGCGGTTGGGGCCAAAGAATCTGGAAATCTTGCATGAGTTCGTCCCCAACGCGACCGTAATCGGTGTGCTCGTGAACCCACCCTTCCTGGGGCCAGCAAAAAGCGAATTTCGGCCGAAACTAGCGCCCCGCGGACGGGGCAGTTACCGAAATGGTCAGCCTCGGTCTGTGCTGCGCCATCAGCATCGCGGCCGGGCTTCACTCCAGGACCTCATATTCGAATGCCGCGCCTTCTGTATTCAGTCATCGCTGGTTCGCATCGGGCGAGCCTAACTCGCCATTAAACCAGCCCATCGCCTGCGATTTGAGCAGGTCGGCCGGGACCTGGGCATCATAGATAAGCCCGCACTTGATACATCTCAGGGTCCAATGTTCGAAACCCGGCCGCCCCCGAGCGACGCTTTGGATTCTGATGCGGGATTGGCACTGCGGACAGCGAGGTCGCTGGGTTTCGCGTGGCGACAGCTGATTGGTAAGTTGAGCGTCAGGCATAGTACTAATTGCGCCTGTTATGTCCCGGAGTCGACTTAAAATCCCGGCGCAACGACTGAAAGGTTGTCGGTTCCTGGACGGTTCGGCCTTCCGGGTAAATGTTCCAGCGCCAAAGGCCCCGGCTGGACCTCCTGCACGTCGTAAACGACGGTTCGGTGATTCATCGAATCTCTCCCTTGGGGAAGGGAATTTAGCACATTTTGGTATGAGATTTCGTCCGGGACTGTTCGGACGGAACAAGCGACGATCGATTAGGTTCCCCTCATGAATGGGAGGTCGCCATGAGACGATTTTATTTCCATCTACAAGCGGACGATGAAATAGTTCCCGATGACGAAGGCGTAGAATTGCCGGACCTTTCTGCAGCTGAGCACGAGGCGATACTAGCGGCGCGTGAACTTTTGGCTGAGGCCATCAAGAGCGGTAGGCCAGAGGTTCCGGAGGCTTTCGTGATCGCAGATGAGGAGGGCCGAGCGCTCGCCGTCGTACCGTTTACGGCGGTTTTGCCGAGGCCCCTGAGGAAGTAGGGGGTCTCAGAAGATTGCATAGGATTCTCTTCAGCCGTCGATGCGCTCGACGTTTTCGCCACGCTGTCGCACTTGTTTGTCAATTTCGGAGGCAATATCCCGGAGTTCCTCAATCACCGCGCGGT
>WNFD01003109.1_pt1 | contig 16944 bp, 13 predicted proteins | sample 5400491 | NCBI WGS metagenome assembly WNFD01 (sample SAMN13153343, study PRJNA577476) | soil metagenome | isolation source: 120 cm saprolite under Douglas fir tree site 2 hole 2 replicate 2 | place: USA:California | collected 2015-04-18 | reverse complement strand
TGCAGCCCAGCACCATCTCCGCCATCGTCGAGCAGTTGATCGAAGAAAAGTGGGTCGCTGAAGGAGCCATGGCGCGCCGCCCTCGCGGCCGCCCCTCTACCCTTCTCTCGCTCAACGATGCGATGGTCATCCTCGTCGCCGACGTCCGCCCCAACCAGGCCATCGTCGCCCTCGTCGACCTCAACGGCCGCTTCCTCGCCCGCGAAGCCGTCCCCCTCGTCTCCGAGCCCGCACGCTCCGTCGCCAAGATCGTTCACTGCATGGAATCCATGCGCGCCGCCCACAGCGATGGAGCTTCAGGTCGAACTCGCCAACGCCGCCAACGCCTGTCTCCTCTCCGAACTCTGGTCCGGCCGTCTCGACGGCATCCGCAACGCCGTGCTCATCACTGTCTCCGAAGGCATCGGCGGCGCCATCCTCGCCAACGGACAGATCATCACCAGCCGCAGCGGCCTCGCCGGCGAGTTCGGCCACAGCCCCATCGACCCCACCGGCCCAGTCTGCGGCTGCGGCCAGCGCGGCTGCTGGGAGGTCTTCGCCTCCTCTACCGCCGCCCTGCGCTACTACGCCGAACTCGCTCCCAAGAGCACACACGTCCCCCGCCCAATCAACATCCACGACCTCCTCCGCCTCACCGAAGAAGGCGACCCCACCGCCATCGCCGCCGTCACCCGCCAGGCAACCCACCTCGGTCGCGGCCTGCGTCTCGTCACCGCCTCTCTCTCCCCGGAAGTCGTTCTCATCACCGGCGACCTCACCACCTCCTGGGCCCGCTTTGGCCCCATCATCCAAAAAGAGATGGCCAACACGATGCTCGCAGGCGCTCCTCCAGACCTCGGCATCACCAAGGACGGCGAACTCTCCCGTCTCCGTGGCGCGGCCGCGGTCGTCCTGCAGCGACACTCCGGCTACCACACCTCAACCCATCTGGCCGCCTCCGGCAAGCGAAGCCGCCGCAACGCAACCGCGAGTAAATGACCACGCGACATCGGCTGTTTGACATCGCTGTCTGAATTTCTATAAAGTTCGCGACGCGTATAAAATGCGAAATCTGGCGTCGTCTATGCATATCACTGCAATACCGCGGTCTTTGGAGGGTTCACTCATCATGCAGCTACAACGGCTCGCTGCTCTTCTTCTCTCACTCGGCATCCTCTCCTCCGGCGCCCTCGCCCAATCGCAGAAAACGTTACCTTATCTCGACCCCTCGCTCCCCACCCAGCAGCGCGTCGACGACCTCGTCTCTCGCATGACGCTCGAAGAGAAGGTTCCGCAACTCATCAACACCGCTCCAGGCATCCCCCGGCTCAACGTTCCCGCCTACGACTACTGGAGCGAGGGCCTCCACGGGATCGCCCGCTCCGGCTACGCCACACTCTTCCCCCAGGCCATCGGCATGGCCGCCACCTGGGACACGCCCCTCGTCAACCAGATCTCCACCGTCATCTCCACCGAGGCCCGCGCCAAGTACAACGAAGCCGTCCGCAACAACATCCACTCCATCTACTACGGCCTCACCATCTGGTCGCCCAACATCAACATCTTCCGCGATCCACGCTGGGGCCGCGGCCAGGAGACCTACGGCGAAGACCCCTTCCTCACCGCGCGCCTCGGCGTAGCCTTCGTCAAAGGCCTGCAAGGCGATGATCCCACCTACTTCAAAACCATCGCCACCCCCAAGCACTACGCCGTCCACAGCGGCCCCGAGTCCACCCGTCACTCTGCCAACATCGACCCCACCCCCCACGACCTATGGGACACCTATCTCCCCGCCTTCCGCGCCACCATCGTCGACGCCAAGGCCTACTCCATCATGTGCGCCTATAACGCCGTCGATAAGGACCCTGCCTGCGCCAGCAAGATGCTCCTCCAGAACATCCTCCGCGGGGACTGGGGCTTCAAAGGCTTCGTCACCTCCGACTGCGGCGCCATCGACGACTTCTACCAGGAAAAGGCCCATCACACCTCTCCCGACAAAGACTCCGCAGCGGTCGCTGGCATCGAAGGCGGAACCGACACCAACTGTGGCCGTACCTACCTCGCCCTCACAGACGCAGTAAAGAAGGGCCTCATCACCGAAGCCCAGCTCGACGTCTCCCTCAAGCGCCTCTTCCTTGCCCGCTATCGTCTCGGACTCTTCGATCCTCCGGAAAAGATGCTCTACTCCAAGGTCCCGTTCTCCGAGGTCAGCTCCCCTGAGCATGCAGCGCTCGCACTCAAGGCAGCTCGCGAGTCCATGGTGCTCCTCAAGAACAGCAATAACACCCTGCCCCTCTCGCCCGCGAAGACGAAGACCATCGCCGTCATCGGCCCCAACGCCGCCGAGCTCTCCGCCATCGAAGGCAACTACAACGCCGTCCCCAAGGACCCCGTTCTTCCCGTTGACGGCATCATCAAGCAGTTCCCCTCCGCCAAGGTACTCTACGCACAAGGCTCGCCCTATGCCGAAAACGCCTCCATCGTCGTTCCCCGCACCCAGTTCCGCATCGGACCAGGCTCCGACGTCGAAGGCCTCAAGGGCGAGTACTTCAACAACGACTCCCTCACCGGCACTCCCGTCCTCACGCGCACCGACAAGCAGATCGACTTCGACTGGAACTCCACCTCGCCCGACACCGCCAAGCTCGATCCCAAAGCCTTCTCCGTCCGCTGGACAGGCACCCTCCAGGCCCCAGCCCCCGGCGACTACGAGGTCACCGGCATGCTCGCCCACTGCTACCCCTGCAACAACTCCGAGCACTACACCATTCGCTTCGACGGCAAAGACATGCTCGCCTTCCAGGTCAGCGAGGACAAGGCCCAGCACGGATCGACAACCACAGCCGTCAAGCTCCACTTCGACGACACCAAGCCCCACTCCTTCGAGGTCACCTACGCCCACCGCGCCCGTCTCTTCGGCGCCGGCCTCTCGCTCCAGTGGGTCGCCCCAGTCGAACCCCTTCGCACTCAAGCCCTCGACATCATTAAAAAATCCGACGTAGTCCTAGCCTTCGTCGGCCTCTCGCCCAACCTCGAAGGCGAAGAGATGCCCGTACACATCCCCGGCTTCTCTGGCGGTGATCGCACCGACATCGCCCTGCCTGCCGCGCAGCAGCAGCTCCTCGAAGCCGCCAAAGCCGCCGGCAAACCTCTCGTCGTCGTCCTCATGAACGGCTCCGCCCTTGCCGTCACCTGGGCCCAGCAGAACGCCGACGCGATCCTCGAAGCCTGGTACCCCGGCGATGGCGGCTCCCAGGCCATCGCCGAAACTCTCGCCGGAACCAACAACCCCTCCGGCCGCCTCCCCATCACCTTCTACACCGGCCTCGACCAGCTTCCCGCCTTCGAGGACTACGCCATGGCCAACCGTACCTACCGCTACTTCAAGGGCAAGCCCCTCTACGGATTCGGCTACGGCCTCAGCTACACCACCTTCTCTTATTCCAACATCAAACTCTCCACCACAAACCTCCACGCCGGCGATACCCTCACCGTCGAAGCCGACGTCAAGAACACCGGCAAGCGAGCCGGCGAAGAGGTCGCCGAGCTCTACCTCACCCCACACCACACCGACGTCTCGCCCAACCAGGCTCTCAACGGCTTCACCCGCGTCCAGCTCGCCCCCGGCCAAATCAAACACGTGACCTTCACCCTCGACCCCCGCACCCTCTCTCAAGTCGACGACAAAGGAGTCCGCGCCGTCACTCACGGCAACTACAGCATCACCGTAGGCGGCGCACAACCGTCAGAAACCACAAACGCAAAAACCGCCACCTTCACCATCGAAGGTACCCAGCAGATCCCGCGTTGATAGTCTTTGAAATTTGTAACTCGAAAAGATCATTTACTGAACGGGAAGTTCGAATCTGAACACAATTTGTAACTCAAAAGGTATTGCTTAAGGGCACGGCTTCAGCCGTGCCGCAACTCCCGCATCACGAAGCGCGGCTTTAGCCGCTGAGGTACCCTCTCCTTTCGACCACAGTATCTGCTCAAGAACCCCATGCGACCATCCCGCACCCTCGGCCTCCTCGTCCTCGCTCTCGCCTGCACCACCCTCACCCTTGCCGAAACCGGAGCCGAAGGCTGGCTCCGCTACGCTCCCCTCACCAACACCGCCGCATCCAGCTACGGCTCCCTCCCCAGCCAGATCGTCATCCTCGGTAACACCGCAACCGACCAAGCCGTCGCCAATGAACTCCAGCGCGGCCTCACCTCCATGCTGGGCCGCCCTTTCACCATCTCCCAACAAACGGAAGACAACACCAGCGCAATCCTCATCGCCAACCTCTCCACCCTGAATAAAATCTTCACCGTCTCCGGCGACAGGCTCCCACCCGAGTCCTACACGCTAGGCCCAAAAGTAGAAGGCCGATCCCACCGCTTCATCATCCTCGGAGCCGACCCCCGCGGCGAACTCTACGGCGTCTTCCACCTCCTCGAACTAGTCGGAACCCAACAGCCGCTCCCCACGAAACCCACCACCGAATCCCCCTCCTCCCCCATCCGCTGGGTCAACCAATGGGACAACCTCGACGGCACCATCGAGCGCGGCTACGCAGGCCGCAGCATCTTCTTCGACAACGGCCACGTCCGCTCTGGCCTCACCCGCGTCCACGACTACGGGCGTCTCCTCGCCTCCATCGGGATCAACGGCGTCACCGTAAACAACGTCAACTCCGACCTCCGCACCCTCCAGCCCGAGATGATCCTCGAGTTCGCCCGCATCGCCGACCAGCTCCGTCCCTGGGGCGTCCGCATGTCCCTCTCCGTCGATCTCTCCAGCCCGCAAGTCGTCGGCCACCTCCCCACCTTCGACCCCGTCGACCCCACCGTCATCGCCTGGTGGCAATCCAAAGTCGACGAGATCTACAAAGCCATCCCCGACTTCGCCGGCTTCGTCATCAAAGCCGACTCCGAAGGCCGCGTAGGCCCCTCGCAATACCACCGCACTCCCGCCGAAGCCGCCAACGCCGTGGCCCGCGCCCTCAAACCTCACGGCGGAGTCGTCCTCTATCGCGGCTTCGTCTACAACAACCAACTCGACTACAACGACCTGAAAGCCGACCGCGCCCGCGCCGGCTACGACAACTTCCACGCCCTCGACGGCAAATTCGATCCCAACGTCGTCATTCAGATCAAGCACGGCCCCATCGACTTCCAGGTCCGCGAACCCGTCTCGCCTCTCTTCGCCGCGCTCCAGCACACCAGCCAGGCCATCGAACTCCAGATCACCCAGGAGTACCTCGGCCAGCAGCGCCACATGGTCTTCCTCGTCCCCATGTGGAAGACCACCCTCGACACCGACCTCCGCGCAGACAATCGCAGTACCCCCGTCAAACAAATCGTCGAAGGCAAGTCCTTCCACCAACCACTCGGCGGCTTCGTCGGCGTAGCCAACGTAGGCCTCGACACCAACTGGATGCATCATCCCATGGCCATGGCCAACCTCTACGGCTTCGGCCGCCTCGCCTGGAACCCCAACCTCACCACCGACCAGATCATCGACACCTGGACCCGCCTAACCTGGGGCAACAACCCCGCCGTCGTCTCCACCATCAACGAGCTCCAGCGCCACTCCTGGCACACCTACGAGCAGTACACCGGCAACCTCGGCATCGGCACCCTCACCAACATCCTCGGCTACCACTACGGCCCCGGCATCGAGTCCGCCGAGCGCAACGGCTGGGGCCAGTGGTTCCGCGCCGATGCGCAAGGCATGGGCATGGACCGCACCGTAGCCACCGGCACTGGCTACATCGGCCAGTACCCGCCCGAGTTCGCCAAGGTCTACGAGAACGTCAACACCTGCCCCGACGACCTCCTCCTCTTCATGCACCACGTCCCCTACACCCACGTCCTCCACGACGGCAAGACGGTAGCCCAGTACGTCTACGACGCCCACTACGAAGGCGCAGCCACCGCTCAGACCTACGCCCCACGCTGGCAAACCCTCAAAGGTCTCGTAGACGATGACCGTTATCAGGAAACCTTAAAACTCTTCACCTACCAGGCCGGCCACGCCATCGTCTGGCGCGACGCCGTCACCCGGTGGTTCCAGAAAGAATCCAGCATCCCCGACAAACAAGGCCGCGTAGGCAACTATCCCAACCGCATCGAAGCCGAAAACATGACCGCCGAAGGCTACACCCCCATCGACGTCAAGCCATGGGAGACCGCCTCCAACAGCAAAGCCGCCGTCAGCAATCAACCCACCGGCTGCACCCTCACCACCACCCTCAACAAACCCGCTGGCACTTACAACATCACCGTCCAGTACTTCGACTACTGGTCCGGCAAATCCCACTTCACCCTCGAACTCAACCACCAACCCATCGGCACGTGGATCGCCGACGACACCCTCCCACCTGCACGCGCCGAAAACCAACCCAACGGCGACACCAGCACCCGCATCACCTTCCCCAACATCACCCTCGAACCCGGCGACACCCTGACCCTCCACGACACCCCCGACAACACCGAACCCGCCCCCGTCGATTACATCGAGATCACGAAACAGTAGACTTTTGAGAATGAACTTCACCAAACTTACCCTCCGTCTGAGACAAATTCTGCTTTCGGCATTAGTGCTTGGTACCTTCAACGGAATTGCCCTAGCCCAATCGGTCGTGGTGCAGATCTTGAATGGTCGAAATGGCAAGCCCATTTCAAAAATTAGGGTTTGGGTTGGCTTCGATGACAAGAGAGGCAAAGAGCCGCTCGACCTTAAGACGGACCGTCAGGGCGAAGTTCAATTCGAAACCAATGGGGCAAAAACCTTTCAGGTGTCTCCCGTGGGTGTAGTGCCTTGCCGTGAACAGCAGTTCACAACGCCGATCGACTATTCCATCGAGGAGATTCTTAAAAAGGGGATAGTAACGCGCAACGACTGTGGCCAATCCAACCCAGAACCATCGCGCGGACGATTGAAATACATTGTTCGGCCCGCGACATCGTGGGAGCTTTTCAAGAACTGAAGCGACAAACATTATGAAAATCACCGCCGCCAAACTAATCATCTGCTCCCCCGATCGCAACTTCGTCACCCTCCGCATCGACACCGACGAAGGCATCTACGGCCTAGGCGACGCCACCCTCAACGGCCGCGAGCTAGCCGTGGCCTCCTATCTCCAAGACCACATCCTCCCCTGCCTCATAGGCCGCGACCCCTTCCAGACCGAGGACATCTGGCAGTACCTCTATCGCGGAGCCTACTGGCGACGCGGCCCCGTCACCATGTCGGCCATCGCCGCCGTCGACGTCGCCCTATGGGACATCAAGGGCAAGGCCCTCAACACCCCCGTCTACAACCTCCTCGGTGGTCAGTCCCGCCAGGGCTGCCTCGTCTACACCCACGCCAACGGCGCCGACATCCCCGAAGCCCTCGACTCCGTCCGCAAACACATGGCCGAGGGCTACCTCGCCGTCCGCGCCCAGGCCGGAGTCCCCGGAGTAGTCAGCAGCTACGGAGTCCCCAAAGCCGGCAAGCCTTACGAACCCGCCGAACGGGGATTGCCCTCCGAATCCCTCTGGTCGTCTGAACGCTACCTCAACTTCGCCCCAACGCTCTTCGAAAAACTCCGCGTCGAACTCGGTCCCGACGTCCATCTCCTCCACGACGTCCACCACCGCCTCACCCCCATCGAAGCCGCGCGCCTCGGCAAGGCCCTCGAGCCGTACCACCTCTTCTGGCTCGAAGACCCCTGCCCCGCCGAGTTGCAAGAAAGCTTCGAACTCATCCGCCGCCACACCACCACCCCCCTCGCCGTCGGCGAAGTCTTCAACTCCATCTGGGACGCCCACGACCTCATCCGCCACCAATTGATTGACTACATCCGGATGACCATCGTCCACGGCGGCGGCATCACGCACGCCAAAAAGACCGCCGACTTCGCCGCCCTCTACAACGTCCGCACCGGATACCACGGCCCCACCGATGTCTCGCCCGTCACCATGGCCGCCGCGCTCCATCTCGGCCTCGCCATCCACAACTTCGGCATCCAGGAGCACATGCACCACAGCAAACTCACCGACGAAGTCTTCCCTCACCACTACACCTTCAACGCCGGCTACATGCACCCCGGCAACGCCCCCGGCCTCGGCGTGGAAATCAACGAAGCCCTCGCCGCAAAATACCCCTACCAACGCGCCTACCTCCCCATCGCGCGCAAACTCGACGGCACCCTCACCGATTGGTAACTCGCACAAGCACAATTGCACGGAGCCTCGCCTCATGACTGTCGGCACGTCCACCGCTCGTCACACCCGACTCGCCATCGCACTCACCCTGGTCACGCCGTTCGCCCTGTATGCTCAGGCTCCGCCTCCCGGCTTCACCCCGCAGCCTCCGCACGTCAACGCGCCGCCCGCCGAGATCAAGCGCATGCCCGGTGACGGTGACGGCGCCTTTAAAACCGGAAGGTACCGCGATCTCTTTGCCGAGCAAGGCCACCGCGCCTCCGAGACGAAAGCTCGCCTCGAAAAAGCCTTCCAGCAGCTCTTCCACGGCGACCCCGTCTCCGAGCGCGTCTACTTCGAGGCCGGCAAAAATGAAAACGGCCCTCTCGGCTACATCACCGACTGGGCCAACAACGACGCCCGCACCGAAGGCATGAGCTACGGCATGATGATCGCCGTCCAGATGGACCACAAGCGCGAGTTCGACGCCCTCTGGAACTGGTCCAACACCTACATGCTCATCACCGACCCCCACAACCCCAACGTCGGCTACTTCGCCTGGTCCATGAATACCGACGGCACCCCGCGCTCCACCGGACCCGCACCCGACGGCGAAGAGTACTACGTCATGGCTCTCTACTTCGCCGCCAACCGCTGGGGCAACGGCCAGGGCATCTACAACTACAAAGAGCAAGCCGACAAGGTCCTTCGCGGCATGCGCCACCACCCCGTCCTCACCGAGACCGGTCCATTCAAAATCCACCCTGAAGATCAACCCTTCCAATACACCCCGATCAGCAGCCCCAACACCACCGAACGCGAACAGGCCCAGCACAACGTCGCCATCGAACTCAAAGGTGAAGGCAAAACCCCGCCGCCCGATCCCTTCGCCCGCTTTCGCCAGGGCGGAAGCCAGATGCCCCAACGACCCACCTCCGCCGGCCCCATGATCGACGAGACCTACAACATGATCCGCTTCGTCCCTGACGTAGCCCCCAACGGCAACACCGACGCCTCCTACCACCTCCCCGCCTTCTACGAGCTCTGGGCACGCTGGGGCCCTGAAGAAGATCGCGCCTTCTGGGCCAAAGCCGTCGACGTCAGCCGCGAGTTCTTCGTCAAAGTAACCGGCCCCGGCACCGGCCTCACCCCCGATCGTTCCAACTTCGACATGTCCACCATCCTCGGCCGCGACGGCCAGCCCACCCCCTTCAGCTACGACTCCTGGCGTTCCGTCAGCAACTGGTCCGCCGACTACAACTGGTGGCGCAAAGACCCCCGCGAGGTCGTCCTCGCCGACCGCCTCCAGAAATTCCTCATCAGCCAGGGCATCAGCATGTTCGCCGACCGCTACACCCTCGACGGCAAGCCGCTCTCCACTCGTCACTCCGTCGGCATGCTCGCCGCAGCCGCTGTCGGCAGCCTCGCCGCCACCCCCGGCCCCAACGAAAAAGCCTTCGTCGAAGAGCTCTGGCGCACACCCGTCCCCGTCGGCGATCAGCGCTACTTCGACTCCATGCTCTATATCTTCAGCATGCTCCACGTCAGCGGCAACTACCGCATCTGGGGACCAAAGTGAACGCCAACCGCACCCTCCTGAACCTCGCCGCAATTGCACCTCTCCTCACTGCCGTTGCTGTTGCAGTTGCCGTTGTTTCTGGCTTTGCAGTTGCTGTTGCTTCTGCTGTTGCCGTTGCTTTTGGGTAGAGCGGGGCTTCAGCCCCGCGTCTAAAACTAGCCGCGAAGCGGCCACCTTTCTGCCGAAGGCCGGAGTGAAACCCGAAGGGCGAAGCGACTGATTTATCGCCTCTGTTTTGTCGTTGCATTTATTTTTCTGCGTTTTCTGCCCAAAAAACACATGTCAAGTCCCGAAACGACCTAACTCCCTCAAACAAAAGGAAATCGAGTTGGCATGTTAGTTACCCTTAATCCGCTATACTTAAAACAGTAGAGAAAAACAAGCAAGCCCCGGAGCCTACTCCGGGGCTAACTCATTTGTTTACACATATTTGGACGCAAGTCCTTTGTTATGACATTTTTACAGACATTGGCATCCCGTAAACCATTGGATACAAGATATTTACGCCCGGGCAATGGGGGGTACCCCCCACCCGGAAACCCTAGAACTTGTGGAACATGAAGAAGGCCCCGGCCACCAGGCAGCCGAAGGCAGCAAAGTGGTTCCACTGCAGCTTGTCGCCAAAATAAAAGGTAGAGAAGACGCCAAAGACCGTCAGCGTGATCACCTCCTGGATCACCTTGAGCTGGTCCGGCGAAAAGGTCTTCGCACCGATCCGGTTGGCGGGCACCTGCAGGCAGTACTCGAAGAAAGCGATACCCCAACTGACCAGAATCACCTGCAACAGCGGCACCTCGCGAAACTTCAGATGCCCGTACCACGCGAAGGTCATAAAGATGTTCGAGCCAATCAGCAGCAGAATAGTCCACATGTACGGTGCGTCTCCTCAAGGTCGATGAAGGGTCAAAAAGATAAGATGCAAAGAGCATGTCCATTGCCGACAACCTCGCTCGCCTGCACGAACAGATTACCGAAGCCTGCCGTCGAAGCAATCGACCCGAGGGCGACGTCGCGCTGATGGCCGTCAGCAAGGTCCATCCTGTCGAGGCGATCCTCGAAGCCTACGCCGCCGGCCAGCGGCTCTTCGGCGAGAACCGCGTGCAGGAGTTTCAGGAGAAGTCACCCCACCTGAAAGAGCTGACTGGAGCAGAATTTCACCTGATCGGGCCGCTCCAGTCGAACAAGACAGCAAAGGCCGCGGAGCTGTTCGATGCAATCGACGCCGTCGATTCGCTGAAGATCGCCCAGCGCCTGAACACGACGGCAGCGGCACTGGGAAAGAAGCTGCCCGCACTGATCGAAGTGAAGCTGAGCCACGAGGAGTCAAAGCACGGTCTGTCGCCGGAGGAGCTGCCCTCCCTGCTGGCTGCAATGAACGAACTCGAATCGATCGATACGGTCGGGCTGATGACAGTTCCACCATGGTCAAAGGACGCCGAAGCCGCACGGCCGTACTTTCGCGAGCTACGCAAACTGCGTGATGAATCGGTCGCCCGGTTCCCTCGCGTAACCCAGCTTTCCATGGGGATGTCGAACGACTTCATCGTGGCCATTGAACAGGGCAGCACCTGCGTACGAGTAGGAACGGCACTCTTTGGCCGACGCATACCGAAGGCTTCAGTCTAATGGACTCGAGCTTCGCAAAGGACGTCGCAGATGGATGCACGCTGTCGGTGCGGTTGCATCCGGGAGCACGTAAGAACGGAGTAACCGGTGTTCATGCAGACGCAGTGAAGATTGCGCTGACCGCCCCGCCGGTAGATGGGAAGGCGAACGAAGCACTGATCACGTTTCTCGCCGATGCGCTACGTTTGCCGCGAGCACGGATCGCGCTCGTTTCAGGATTAACGAGCCGCGCGAAGATGGTTCGCATCGCAGGCAAGAGCGCCGCTGAAGTCGCAGCCGCGCTCTTCCCTGTCGAGACTTGTTGAGATCTGCTGACTCGCTACTTGACCGTCAGCTTCGCGTTGGGAGCAACCGTGATGCTTTGCCCGTCCGTCGCCGTGACCTTCAAATCGAAGGCCGTAACCGCTGCATAGGCGATCTGCAGCCCCTTCGTCGCCTGAATGTCGACATTCTTGAGGACAATGTCTTTGACCGGCGACTCAGGCAGCCCAACAATCACGCCCGCCCAAGGGCTGTTGACCGACTTCACATTCTCAATTGTGATGCCGTGGAAGAAAGGCGTAAGACGCTGCACCGGCTCGGCCTTCACATCCCCCTCGGGCAACGCCTTCGGGTAGTACTCGCTGATGAGAATCGAGGTCTTTACGTCCTCCATGGTGATGTCCTTGAAGGAGATATTGCTGACGTCGGCGCCGCGGTCGCGGTTGGCCTTGATGCGAATGCCCTGGTCGGTGCCCTTGAAGTGGATCCGCTCAGCGTGAATGTTCTGCGCGCCGCCGGCGATCTCGCTGCCGATCGACAGTCCGTGCCCATGCAGGAACTCGCAGTCGGTGATCGTGATGTTCTTGCTGGGCGAGTCAGGACCGGGAGAGTTGATGATGCCGCTCTTGATGGCAATATTGTCGTCGCCGACATCGGCGTAGACATGGTCGATGACCATGTTCGAGGAACTGAACGGATCGATCGCGTCGGTGTTGGGCGAGTGCTGAGGAGCCAGGATCCGGGCATTGCGGATGATCATGTCGTCGGTGTAATACGGCACGACCTGCCAACTGGGCGAGTTCTGGACGGTGATGCCCTCCATTCGGATGTGCTTGCAGTGGTCGAAGACAACGAGGCGAGGACGAAACTGCACGGCTCCTACGACTCGGCGTTGTGCGTAGCCCGCGCCTGCACCCACCAGCTCTCGCCGTTGCCGTCGATAGTGCCGCCGCCGGTGATGACGATCTTCTCGGCGTTTGTAGCGCTGACGAGAGCCTGAGTGCCAGGCGCGCGAAGTTCAGTCTTGGCAGGGTAGTCGGCATGGTCAGGAGAGCCGAACAGTGTTGTGCCCTGCGCGATATCGAAGGTGATGTTGCTCTTCAGCACGATGGGAGCGGAGAGAAACGTCCCGCCGGAGAGCTTGACGGTCCCACCTCCGGCACTGGCGCAGTCGTCGATCGCGGCCTGGATGGCTTTAGTATCTTTGGTCGCGCCGTCGGCCTTGGCTCCGTAGGTCCGTGCGTCGCAGACCTTGCCGGCTGCCATTGCGGGAAGGCTCATGATCATGGCTAAGGTTGCCGCTGCTGCCATCCGAATCGTCAAAGTTTTCATCGTGTCTCCGAAAGCGCATCCGCGCCCATGGGAATATTACCTGCAATTGGTCATACCACGCATCGTGCGGCACATATTAGGTAAAGATTCGTTACACTTCGAGCAAGCGCACCAATCCGGGTGGATCTTGAAACACGCTCGTTGAAAGCCGAGTCCATGAGTAATCCGTCAGCCGAGCCAGCACCTTCGAAAGTCGAGAGCCCATCGCTGCCGGATACGGAACAGGCGAGTTCGAATGAGCTTCGGCGTGGGCTGTCGACGGGTTCAGCGCTGGGCCTGAATGTTATCGATATGGTCGGCGTGGGCCCGTTTGTCACCCTGCCGCTGATCGTCGGGGTGATGGGGGGCCCGCAGGCGATTCTCGGATGGCTCATGGGAGCGCTCCTGTCGCTGTGTGACGGATTGATCTGGAGTGAGTTGGGAACGGCTTACCCGGAGGCCGGGGGCTCGTACGCTTACCTGAAACATCTGTATGGCGAGAGGACGTTGGGGCGAGCGTTCTCCTTCCTCTATGCGTGGCAGCTGCTGATCAGTGCGCCACTTTCGATTGCCTCGGGTTGTATCGGGTTTTCGCAGTACGTATCTTTCTTTTTGCCGCATGCGAACCGCCCTTTCGCGGCCGCGTCGCTACTTGGTGTCCCTGTGGTGTTGAGTGGGCAAACACTGATCGCGATGGCAGCCTGTGGCGTCGCGATGGTGGTTCTTTACCGCAGCATCTTTGCCATCAATCGCATCGTGCGTTGGCTTGGGCTGGTTGTGGGGATGACGTTGGTACTCATTATCATCGCGGGATTTATCCACTTCGATGCTCATCGTGCGTTCGACTTTCCTGCGGGTGCGTTTCACCCCAACGGGGCGTTCTTTGCCGGGCTTGGGGCGGGAATGTTGATCTCGGCGTATGACTACTGGGGTTATTACAACGTGTGCTTTTTAGGAGCGGAGGTTCGCGATCCACAAAGGACAATTCCGCGCGCGGTCCTAGGAGCGATCGGGGTGGTCGGAACGCTTTATCTGCTGATGAACGTCAGCGTGCTGGGTGTGCTGCCGTGGCGCGAGATGGCGCAGAATACCGACAGCCATGCACGGTTGTTTACCATGGCAGTGTTCATGGAGCGGCTGTACGGACATACGGCCGCAGGGGTGATCGTGGTGCTGATCGCGCTGGCGGCGCTTGCCTCGGTGTTTGCGCTGCTGCTCGGGTATTCCCGGATCCCCTTTGCCGCAGCGCGGGACGGCAATTTTCCGGCGTGGTTCGGAGTGCTCCATCCTAAACATCGGATTCCAATGCACTCGCTTTTGACGCTCGGCGGCATCACGCTGCTCTGCTGCATTTTTCGGCTGCAGGAGGTCATCACGACGCTTGTGGTGGTTCGGATCCTGTTTCAGTTTTTGCTGCAGGGGACAGCTACGCTGCTGCCGAAGCATCGCCGGGAAAGAAAGATGCGCGGATTTCGCATGCCGCTTTATCCGCTTCCGGTATTGCTGGCGCTGGGCGGCTTCGTCTTCATTCTATTTTCGCGGCCGAATTTCTTACGGGAGATGCGGACGGCGGGGCTCATTCTGATCGCGGGAGCCACAGTATATGGGCTTCGCTACTTGAAGATGCGGAACAGGGCCTAGCCGGGTAAGCGAACCAGTTGCATCTTGATTAGTTCAGGCATCTCATTTGGAATCTGCGGTCTTCGCGGCAGGGAAAATCTTTCTGTTGGAACCTAACCGGAGGTGAAACCCATTGTCTAATCGGCGAATGGATAAGGCGGAGACAGAGGCGATCCGAGACGTACTCGCTGGCGACAGGGACGCCTATCGTGTGTTGATGGACCGTCATTTCTGCTCTGTTAGGCGTGTCGCCTTTCGTATTACAGGCAATGAAGCCGATGCGGAAGAGGCGGCACAGGAGGCATTTCTTCGTGCTTACAAGAAGCTGCCGAGCTTTCGACAGGACTCGGCTTTTTCTACCTGGATTATGCGAATCACTATGAACACAGCTATCAATCTCGTGGAACGGCGCAAACGCGATCTCTCGTATCATGCGCCGAGAATTGCGGATGAACCCTCGCTCGCTGACCACACGATCCGGATCGCAGACAGCCAGGCCGGGCCTGAAGTCAGTCTGTTGAATCGCGAGGCCGTCAGTCTGCGCCAGGCGGCGATGGCGGAACTGACTCCGATGGAACGGACGGCATTCACTCTGCGGCATATGGAGGACGTTCCCATGGCGGAGATCGCGGCGGCGCTGAACATTACGAGCAACTCTGCCAAGCAGGCTGTCTTTCGAGCTGTCAGCAAGCTTCGCCGATCGCTCACTCCAATTGCAGGAGGTCTCCGATGAAACACTTCTCTGAAGAAGAACTGATCGCTTATCAGCTTCATGAAAGCTCGGACGAAGGCCCTATTTCCAGGCATCTGGAGAGTTGCTCTGAGTGCGCCGATCTCTCGGAGTCTATTGCAGAGACTCTGCGTGTGTTTTCCGCCGATCCTGTTCCACAGCCTGACCTGGAGCATAGCTGGCAACGGCTTCGCGGCAACCTCGGCGTGCTGACGCCGGAACGATCCCGCGCCTTCGAATTTTTGCGATGGGGTTGGGCGTGGCCTGCGGCTGGTTTGGCCACGGCGGCCTTGATTTTGCTAACGGTATTTGGTCTGCACATCCATCGCACCGGCGAAACAAGGCACAACATTGCCGTCAATGGTCACGGGCCACTGACGACGGAGCCGACAGACCCCATTGCGAACCATCTCGATGCTGCAGAACGCCTGCTGACCGAGGTGAATAATTCGTCCGGCGTGCTGGATGACGCCACCCGCGAGCAGGCACATAGCCTCTTGCTGCAGAACGCCGTTTACGTTCGCAGTGCGAGGGAGAGTGGGGACCTGGCCCAGGCTGCAGTACTGGAGAATTTTGGGCGCGTACTGACCACGCTTGACAACGAACCACCGACGCCACACAGTACCTGGCGTCTTCGGCTGGAGATGAACACGAGCGGTCTATTGCTCGATATCAGGATTCTGAGGCAAAACGACGATCATTCCCAAGGAGTTTCACAATGACAAATCTTATTCGTAGTACGATTTGCTCTACTGTCCTGGTTCTTTTTACATCAGCGCAACCTATTCATGCGCTGATGACTGAAGTTGCTTCTCCGGCCGCATTCATCGTTATCGCGGATGATGACCCGTACACAACGGGTACGCGCGCCATGGATGAGAATCGTTGGCAGGATGCTGTCTCCGCCTTTGATAAGGTGATCAGCAAAAAAGGAAAGCGCGTTGACGCAGCTCTATATTGGAAAGCTTACTCACTTAATAAACTTGGTAAGACACAACTTGCGATTGCCACTTGCGAGCAGCTCCACTCACAATTCGCGGACAGTCCGTGGAACAAAGATTGCAAAGCTATTTCAGTGGATGTACAGGTCGATCCGAAGATCATGACGGCAGACCAAATGAAAATGGGTCATGTTCATCCTCATGTAAGGATCGCTCCCATTAGACCAGACATGGGTGGAGGGGAAGGCGGAGTTACGCGGGGTTCAGATGAAGACCTGAAGATGCTCGCGCTGAATTCGCTGCTAAATCGAGACCCTACAACCGCTCTTCCTTTGTTGCGCGGCATTCTGAGCGGTAACCAACCACTCAGCGTGAAGAAACACGCGCTGTTTGTGCTGGCACAGAGTAAATCGCCGGAAGCTGAAGGAATCCTGCGCGATGCTGCGCTTGGAAAGCTGGATCCTCAGCTGCAAGGGCAAGCTATCCAGGCGATGGCTGTCTTTCAAGGCAAGCGCGCCAACGATACGCTGGCGGAGGTCTACCGTACGACGACCGATCCCAAGATCAAGAACTCGATTATCTCTGCCATGTTCATTACCAAGGACGCACCGCGCATGGTCGAAATGGCGCGAAACGAAAAGGATCTTGAGTTAAAACGGCGCATTGTCTCGGAGCTTGCCTTGATGAACGACAAGGCAGCAACTGACTACATGATGGAG
>WNFD01012170.1_pt1 | contig 16947 bp, 16 predicted proteins | sample 5400491 | NCBI WGS metagenome assembly WNFD01 (sample SAMN13153343, study PRJNA577476) | soil metagenome | isolation source: 120 cm saprolite under Douglas fir tree site 2 hole 2 replicate 2 | place: USA:California | collected 2015-04-18 | reverse complement strand
ACGGGCGGGGACGCCCGCGCATCGTCGACAGGCAGGGACGCCTGTCCCACTAATCTCCAGGCACAGGCTAAAGCCTGTGCAGAGCCAGCCACGTGCAAGTCAGGCTGTATCCTCAGTTAACGAACCATTCGCGATGCCTGCGGTTGTTGGTGACCGATTATCGGATGCGGCAAGTAGGGCCTCTCCAGCGTCGCGAGCTCTTCGGCGCTCAACTTGATCTCGACCGCCTCAAACAACTCCTTGAGATGCTGGGTTTTGGTCGCGCCGATAATCGGCGCGGTCACACCGGGGGCTTGCAGAATCCAGGCGCAGGCGATTTGCGTGGAGGTTACACCGCGCTCGTTTGCGATTTTCGCCGCAGCTTCCGCGATCGCGATTTCATCTTCCCGCCGGGACAAGCTCTTGGCGAATTGATCGGTCTCCGCCCGTTTGGTCACCAGACCTCCATGATGGGCGAAAAAGCCACGCGCCAGCGGACTCCATGGAATTACCCCCACGCCCTGATCGATACAGAACGGAATCATTTCGCGCTCTTCTTCCCGATAGATCAAATTGTAGTAGTTCTGCATCGCGGCGAATCGGTACCATCCGTGCTCCTTCGCGGTGAAAAGAGCCTTGGCGAACTGCCATGCCGCCATGCTCGACGCTCCGAGATAACGAACCTTGCCGGAACGTACCAGCGAATCGAGCGCATCCAATGTTTCTTCGAGTGGTGTCGCGTAGTCCCATCGATGTATCTGGTACAAATCGATGTAATCGGTTCTCAGGCGGCGCAGCGAATTCTCGCAGGCCTCGATCAGATGCTTGCGGCTCAGTCCGCGCCGATTCGGCCCGGGACCCATCGCGCCATTCGCTTTGGTGGCGATCACGAGGTCATCGCGCGACGCCATTTCATTGAGCCAGCGTCCGGTAATCTCCTCACTGGCACCAACCGAATAAACGTCGGCGGTGTCGAAGAAATTCACTCCCGCTTCAAGCGCGACCGCGAAGTGCTCGCGGGCCGCGTCAGCGCCGAGCGCCCAATCCCGGCGCATCGCCCATCTCGGTTGCTCTCCGCCACCGTAAGTCATACATCCGAGACAGATGCGTGAGACGGTGACGCCCGTGTTGCCAAGCTTCGTGTACTCCATGATTCTTACTTAGCGGCTCAATCCCATGACAGGCAAGGTTGAGAAGGTTGAAGCGCCGTCCTTATCGACCCGACTTCCCCGAAGCACCCACAATCCGGCCCGCGCCAGCGCATCAATCATTCGAATGGTGGGGCTGTTCCTGTAACCATCGCTGTAGGCGTATCGCGTCCACACGTTAACCATCGGTGCCGGCGATGCTTGAGGTTGAACTATCGGCTAGGCTGACTGCAAATGGCCACCCGTGCTCTATACGTGCCTTCACCGGATTGGGCGGTCATGGGCGAGCGGCTTGATGAATTGCTCGCCGGCCAGGATTTCCGCGTGTTGAAAAAGACTCCGCGTACGCTGGCGGGAATGGCGTGGGTTGACGATGCCGAAGTGTTCATCAAACGCGTTACCAGTGGCTCATGGGTAAAGGGGATCAGCGCCAGGGTTTGCGGTTCGCGGGCCCGCAGGACCATCCGGGGCGCGGAAATCTTGCAGCGCGCCGGCTTGTCTTATCCCAGGCTGATCGCCGCCTTTGAGCAGTGCCAGTGCGGCGCCGTTCGGGCCAGCTACGTGATCGTCGAGCACCTTCATCGGCCGAAAATTCTAAGCCGCTTCGCGCTCGCCGACGGACGCGATTTCGGCTGGCGCCAATGGCTTTCGGAACGCCTCGCAAAGACGATTCGCAGCTTACACGATGCCGGTTGCTACTCGCTCGATTTGCAGGAAACCAATCTGATGCTCGAAGCGCAGGGCAGCGAGCTGAAGGTTTATTTCACCGACCTTGAAGACTTCCGCTGGCTGCGTGTGGTCTCACCGCGGCTTAGGCTGCTCAATCTGGTTCATCTCGATCGCAGCGTCGGCCGCTTCATCTCGCGCGCTCATCGGCTGCGCTTTCTATACAATTACCTGGGCGACAAACCGGACCGAGCCGAAGCGCGTGCGCTCCTGGCCCAACTGGGTCGGCTACGTCAGCGAATCGAGCGCCGCAAACGGCGCCGGCAGCGATCAACCGCTATCGTCACGCCGCTGGCCGAGCCGGCACCAGCCGATGAAACCTCACCCCTGACCCCTCTCCCTCCAGGAGAAGGGAATCAAATTTCGGGGGGAGGTTGAGTTACCCTGCCTGTGACAGTTATAGCGGGGTCGATTGCGGTTTCAACCGGGCCACCCGTTTCGCCGTTCTGAGCGAAGTGTGGAGTCGCGCGACGCATCTGGGACGACAAAACGGGCCACGGTGCGAAAAATTGGGACTGCTACAATCTCGCTAAAGGGCCTCTTCTTGTATACCGATGTGCAGAAAAAAATAGACTCCGAGGGTTGAACTACATGGCGCTTCAGGCATTCAGGCGCGAATATACTCATCATACGGAGCGAATCCATGCCGTCGCCGGCACCAGCCTGCGCGACGTGATGCTCGGGCTCAACGACGGACTGGTAGCGGCATTTGCGGTCACCTCGGGGGTGGCCGGCGCCTTCACCTCGGGCAGCATCGTGGTAATGGCGGGGTTGGCCGAAATGCTGGGAGGGACTGTCTCGATGGGGCTGGCGGCGTTCGCGTCCGCCCGCGCCCATCTGGAATTCTATCGCAGCGAAGAACAGCGCGAGCGCGACGAAATCAGAAGGTGGCCCGAGCATGAACGCGATGAGATTCGCGGCATCTATCGCGACAAGGGCTTCAGCGGACCGTTGCTCGACCAGATCGTTTCGCACATAACCGCCGACCCAACCCGCTGGCGCAGCGTGATGATGCGCGAGGAACTGGGCTTCGGCGCCGAAGTGATGGAACCGCCACTGCGTTCGGCGTTGACGGTCGGTGGGGCTTATCTGGTTGGTGCGGCCGTGCCGCTGCTACCCTACCTGTTCGCCGAGCCGAGTCTCGGGATATTGATTTCAGCGCTCGCCACCATCATCGCGTTGTTCGTAGTGGGTGCCGCCAAGACCGTGCTGACGGCGCGGCCATGGTGGCGCAGTGGGCTCGAAAGCATGCTGATCGGCGTGGTCGCCGCCGCGGTAACGTACAGCGTCGGCCGGGCATTCGGGATGAGGTGAGCAGGAGGAGTCGTTCTGATTAGTCTTTTACTGTGCTGCCGTCCCAAGCCAGTTTCAGGCTTACATACAGACCTACGAGGTTCCAAACCTATTCAGGGCAATGCTGCGCCGCCTATGGAACTGGATGCAACGGCTCGGACACTCCATCTGGCTCTCATTAAGCCCCGCAGCGAATCTCTGCCTGGACTCTTGCTCAGGCCGCCACTTGCACTTGCGTGAAGCGCACCGGCATGTGCTTGATGCCGGCGAGAAAGTTCGAGCGGAGCCGTTCGACCTTGCCCGTCAACTCGATTTGCTTGGTCCGCTTGAGGAGTGCTTGCAGCATCAGGCGCAATTCGAGCCGCGCCAGATGCGCGCCGGCGCAATAATGCTCGCCTTTGCTGAAAGCGAGGTGCTCGTTCGGCGTCCGCCGGATGTCGAAGGTATAAGGATTGGCGAAGACGTCTTCATCGCGATTGGCGGAGGGAAACCAGAGCACCACGCGGTCTCCCCGATGAATCTGCTTGCCGCCCAGCTCCGTATCTTTCATTGCTACCCGCGCAAAATGGGTGACCGGACTCGACCATCGCAGAATCTCCTCGACCGCAGTCGGCATCAGCGCCTGGTCCCTCAGCAGCAGGTCCAGCTCCGCCGGATGCTCGAGCAAGGCCAGCAGCCCCGCTGAGATTGCATTGCGCGTGGTTTCGAGCCCCGCCCCCACATAGAGGACGCCGTTGTGCGCGAGCTCTCTCTCGGTCAGTGGGCGGCCGTTGATTTGCGCGTTGCCCAGCACGCTCAACAGGTCTTCCCCGTCTCCACCCTGCCGTTCAAGCGCCGCCCTGACGCAATACTTGCCGATGCTCAGCGTACCTTCCAGACGCGTATCGACGGCTGAGCCCGATTCAACCTGATATTCGGGGTCCTCGTTGCCAGCGATCATGTTGCCCCACCTGAACATGTCCGGCCAGTCAGTGCGCGGGATGCCCATGATCTCGCAGATGAACGCCATCGGCAGCCGCGCGGCGACATCAACTACAAAATCGCATTCGCCGCGCGCGAGCGCTTCATTGAGAATCTCACTGACCAGTTGCGGGCCGGGAGCTTCGAACCGCCCAATCGCCCGCGGCAGCATCAGGCGATTGAACGCACGCCGCATCGCCCCATGCAACGGCGGATCCGTCATCAGCATCATTTCGCCCGATCCCAGCATCTCAGGCGTCAGCTGTTCCATCTCAGGACTTGATGGAACCGAAATGAGTTGCGCCGAGGTGAAAAGCGCCGGCGCGCTCACCACCGCGATGATGTCGTCATAGCGCGTGATCGACCAGAAACCCCTGAGCAAATCTTCCGTCCAATGGACCGGGTCTTCTTTGCGCAACTGCCGCCAAAGCGGATGTGGATCATGGTCGACGAAAAAACCCGGATCGCTCAGTGCCGCGTCGATATCAAGATAATTCATCGATTCCCTCATTTCGTGGCTCCTTAGGCGGTCGTCAAAGTCTCGATCAAATAGTTGCCTTTTGCAACTGTTTCGCCATACTCAGTAAAACGGCTTGCGGCGATCGTGCTCCAGATTCCGGGTGGGATCGATGGCAAGATGGGGGCGAGGCTGACACGGAGCGGGCCGGGAAAAAGTGATGGCCTGAAAAAGAGCGTCTTGGAACCGGCCGGAGCCAGCTTGGGAAGAACTGGCTCCGGTAACAGAGAGCGGAAGGCCGAGCTCGCAGCCCGGGAGCTCTCAAGGCTTATACATCCAGGCCATAAAGGCGCGCCGCCGTGTCGTGAATGATCTTGCGCCGGCTGTCCTCTGGAAGGCCGCTGAAAGTTCTGTCGATGAACTCCCGCGAGCGCGGCCAACTCGCCGCAGTGTGCGGATAGTCAGAGGACCACATGATGTTGTCCGGGCCGTATCGATGCAGCCCATCGACAAACACCGGCTCGTTGATAAACGTCGCGTAGATCTGGCGCTTGATATAGTCGCTCGGCTTCAGCTTCAACAAAAACCACGATTGATCTTTCCACTTCGTGATGCAGGGTGGACGCCCTCATCATGAGATCCGAGGCGAAGAAGTCTATTCCCGTGCCCCTGCGGCCGGTCAGAATATGCAACGACAGGGGCATGTTGAGTTCCTGTGCCGCGGCCCAGAATGGATCATAATCGCGATGACTATACGGCCGCTCGCCGGGCGCTTCCGCCCAAATCATCGCGCCCTTCATCCCCTTCTTAGCGATCCGTGTCAGTTCAGCGATTCCCGCCGGAATGTCTTCCAGCGTTATCAGGCCGAGTGGCAGCAGCCGCTTGAGATTATAACTGCAATACTCAGTCGCCCAGTCATTGAACGCTTTGAAACACGCGACGCGCAATTCAACATCATCGAGACCATATAATGGCATCCCCATCGAGGTATAAATCACCTCAGCGCGCACGCCGTCGAGGTCCTGGTCCTTGATCCGTGCGCCCGGATCCCAGACGCTGGCTGGTGCTGCGTCGAATCCCTTCTTGTTATGTTCGGGCAGGTCTTCGGATTTGACTCCCGCGCCGAAAAACGCCGCCACTGGCATCGGATTAATCTGTTCGCAGACGAAGAACTCGCCTTCCTTGCCGTTCAGGCCGTGAACCGTGTGGGGCGCACGATCCCTGAACTTCTTATCGATTCGCTCCGCCCAGATGCCCGGCGGTTCCACAAAATGTGAATCGGCAGAAATAATAGTTTGTTCCGGCATTGCACAGTCTCCTCTTTTAGTCTTCGTTGCAATCCCTAAATCGCTAAATACACTCGCGCAGCGCGAGAGGAGAAACACAATCAGGCGGACAACCCCCACCTTACCTCCCCCTGGTCAGGGGGAGGAATTAGGATGGCGTCGCTCCGAGTTGGCTGAAGTCCCACTTTCATGTCGGCAGGAGGAATTCAGATCCTTTCTCACTCCTCACTCTTCTGTCCTCTCACTTCTCGCTCTTATCTCCTATCTCGTCATACTGCGGTGTAGCCGCCGTCGACCACCAACTCGGCGGCGGTCACGAACGAGGCTTCGTCGCTGGCGAGGAAGACCACGCACCAGCCGACCTCTTCCGGCTGCGCGGCGCGTTTCATCGGCGCCATATTTATCAACGGCTGCAATTCGTCACGGGGCACCACGTCGACCATCGGCGTGAGAATGGTATGCGCGGCGCTCCGCTGTCCCACTCTATTTCGTACGCCATGCATCACGTCGTAAGCGGCTGAATTTCACGCCGCCGTCCAACCGCCATCGACCACCAACTCGGACCCGGTCAGACCTCTTCCGGCTGGGCGCCGCGTTTCATCGGCGTCAAGTTTATTGCGGCCTCGACGTCGCCCGGCGCCATCACTTCGAGCATCGGTGTCAGAATCGGGCCAGGGTGCACCGAATTCACCCGGATCTTAGCCGGCGCGTATTGAACCGCCGCGGCTTTGGTCAGGAGGCGCACGGCGCCCTTGGTTCCGTGATAAGCGGCGCAGGCGGGCGACCCGATAATCCCGTAAACCGATGAAATATTGATGATGGAACCACCGCCGCGCCGGCGCATCGCCGCGACTGCGGCCTTCATGCCGAGCCATACGCCCTTCTGATTGATGTTGACGATCGAGTCCCATTCCTCTTCGCTGGTGTCTTCGATCCCCTTGACGTTCAGGATGCCGGCGTTGTTGACCAGCACGTCGAGACCGCCAAAGTGCCGCTCGCAGGTCTCGACCGCAGAACGCCAATCTGCCGCCCGGGTGACGTCGAGATGCAAGCCTACTGCGGTGTTGTCCCCGCTTTTGAGGTTGATTTGGTCAGCGGTCTTGTTGCACTGATCGTCGAGCACGTCGCCGATCACGACCTTCGCTCCTTCGCCTGCGAACAAGCGCGCCTCAGCCGCGCCTTGGCCGCGCGCCGCGCCGGAAATCAGAGCGACCTTGCCTTTAAGACGGTCCATCACTCAACCTCCACAACCCCAAGCCCTCGCCCGCTCCTTTGCGGGAGAGGGTAGGGTGAGGGTTCTGCGCTGTCCCCTTGTTCAGCTCAGACTGCGTTAAGACCACCGTCGACGACGAACTCGGCGCCGGTGACATACGAAGCGTCGTCACTGGCGAGAAAGAGAACCACATTGGCGACCTCTTCCGGGCGGCCCTCGCGCCTCATCGGCACCATCGTGCTAAAGGCTTCCCTCTGCTCTTTCGGGATAATGTCGATCATCTGAGTCGAAATTACGCCAGGATGAACTGAATTGACCCGGATCTTCTCTGCGCCATATTGCACTGCGGCGGCCTTGGTCAGCAGCCGTACGGCGCCCTTGGTGCCATGATAAGCGGTCGACCCGGTGGAGCCGGTGAGGCCGGCGACCGAGGAGATATTGATAATCGAGCCCCCGCCGCGGCGGCGCATCGCCCCGACCGCAGTCTTCATCCCGAGCCATACGCCCTTTTGGTTGATATTGACGATCGAGTCCCAGAGTTCCTCGCTGGTGTCTTCGAGACCCGACATATTGAAGATGCCGGCATTGTTGACCAGGATGTCGAGGCCGCCGAATTCGCGTACGCAGGCATCGACCGCGGCGCGCCAATCAGCGGCGCGGGTGACGTCGAGATGAACCGCGGCGACGGCCCGCGAGCCCGCCTGAGCTGAAACTTCATCGGCTAGCTTGTGCGCCTGTTCGTCGAGGACGTCGCCCACGACCACCTTCGCCCCTTCACGGACGAACAGCCGGGCTTCGGCTGCGCCCTGCCCGCGAGCACCCCCCGAGATCAATGCAACCTTGCCTTTGAGCCGGTCCATGATAGGCGATCCTCCTGATCAGCAGTCCGCATCCTTCCCATTAGCAGGATATACCTTGAAATGAAAAAGGCTTGGTGCGATCGGCCGCCCGTTACCTGCTCGTGGAGGAATCCGTACCTTTCCTTGACATTTCGACAACATGGTGCCAAGGGTACATAAGAATTCGGCATCTCACCGCACTGGCGCCGCTAATCAGTCGCCCAGTCGCGAGAAGCCGCTTTCGAAGGGACAGCGAGTCTTGAACCGCTGACAAACATTTTTGCATTCGCTCGATGAGCGAAAAGGATGACCCGCCATGGCTGAGTACGATCTCCTTATTAAGAACGGCACGATCGTTGACGGCACCCGGATGCCGGCCTACCGAGGCGATATCGGCATACGCAACGGCCGTATCGTAGCGATGGGCAATCTGACAGAGAGCACCAAACGCACGATTGACGCGACCGGCCTCGTCGTCGCCCCAGGCTTCATCGACATCCACACGCATTACGATGCCGCGCTAAGCGGCGGCACCAAATGGGACCCCTATGCGTCGCTGTCGGGATGGCACGGTGTGACGACCGTCGCGATTGGCAACTGTGGCTTTGGCTTCGCGCCAGTCAAGCCCGAGGACCGCGACCGTGCGATGCGGCGGATGGAGCGCACCGAGTCGATTCCGCTCTCGTGCATGCAGCACGACCTTCCCCGAGTTTCTCGACAGCCTCGACCGCGGTGGCTTGGGAGTCAACGCCGCGTCGCTGGTGCCGTACTCGCCCTTGCGCGCATATGTGCTCGGCAATGAGGCGGCCCGTGACCCCAAGTACACCGTCACCGAAGAGCAGCTCCAGCAGATGAAGAACATTCTGCGCGAGGGGCTGCAGGCTGGCGGTTTTGGCTTTTCCGCTACCTGGAGTATGGCCAACCGCGACTACGACGGCGGCTACCTGCCGACTCATGTGGCGCCACGCGAGGAATTCCTCGAGATGGCGAAGGTGATGAGGGAGTTTAACCGCGGCGCGATCGAGTGGACGATGGGCCGTGCGTTGCAGAAACTTGGCCACGAGTTCCTGATCGAGCTAGCGCAAACCAGCGGACGGCCGGTCAACTGGAACGCGATCGTCTACGATCCGACCCATCCGGATAGCTGGCGCAAAGAACTCGCGTGGGCAGAGAAGGCGTATGAGCAGGCCGTAGTGCTGCCGGTCAATATCTGCTTGCCGATCGAATTCGAGTTCACCCTCCAAAGTATCGGCCTGTTCGATAACCTCCCGGCATGGAATGAAGCCACGATCGGCACGCTCGAAGAGCGTAAGGCCAAGCTCGCCGACCCGGGCCGCCGCGCCAAGTTGCGCGCCGATATGGACCGGGCGCGCTCAGTATTGCCGCCCCGAGAAGGTGAAGGGCGAACAACCGATGGTGAGGCCGGCCAGATCCAGATGTTCCGCTGGAACGAGACCCTAATCGACGACGTTCATCTGGAGAAGAACAAGCACCTCAAGGGCCGCAGCATCGCGGACGTGGCCAAAGAGTTGAACAAGCATCCGGTCGACACGCTCCTCGACCTCGCGGTGGAAGAGGACTTGAAGACCGATTTCAACATGCAGGGCCTGATCAACAACAACGAAGAGGCGGTTGCCGAGATCGTCAAACATCGGCTGACGCTAGTTGGCGCCTCAGATGGCGGTGCGCACACCAAGTTTCTGACGACGGGCCGCTATCCCACTCATTTCCTGGCCCACTGGGTGCGCGACAAGCAGCTGATGACGCTGGAAGAGGCGCATTGGCGGCTCTCCACGATGATCGGGTGGGCGATTGGAATCCGTGACCGCGGCTGGCTACGCGAAGGCATGCCTGCTGATATCGTTGTATACGATTTCGAGAAACTCGCAGTCAGGCCGATGGAGACGGTCCACGACCTCCCCGACGGCGATTGGCGCCGGGTGCAAAAGGCCGACGGCTATCGCTTCATCATCGTCAACGGCCAGGTCACGTTCCAGGACAACGTCTGCTCGATGGCACTGCCGGGCAAGATGCTACGGAGCTATAACCAGGCGCCTGCGGCATAATCCGCGCCATCTGGCGCTAGCATGACTGATGAAAGCGGCGGGCATAATCGCCCGCCGCTTTTTCCGTGCTGAGCCTGTGGCTAAGAAATAGCCGAGGCAGGTCGTCTCGCTCGTCATGACCGCGCGAGCGCCTCTTGCTCGCACTACTGGTTCGCTTCTCTCACATGCCTTTCCGGACAGTGAACCAGACCAATCCGCTACGAAAAACCCCAAGGAACCGAAGTTTTGATCGGGCGAGTGATGGTCGCCAACCCTCTCCAAACGAGCCTACGGCACAGAAGCGACACAGTTGCGCCCTCAATCGGACTGCTGGTTTGGGGCTTGATTACCGGAGCTAACATTTCGATCGCGGCGGCTGTCTTCGGAATCGAGGCTCTCTCTAGTTCGCGAGGAGAGCTCAGCGTTGCTCCCCAACGTCTCACGACCCGGCATATGCTATCCTCCTCCGCCGCCGCCATGAAAGATGTTTGAGTTCAGTCTTCGCAACTTCGCATTCGCGGGATGCAGAAAGCTTTCTTTGCTTCCTCCGCTGGCCGCTTTTCTCGTCGCACTTCTTACGATCGGAGCCGAAAGCGCGCAGTCGGCGGCTGCTCAGCCCGCGAGCGCACTTCTGAACGCTCAGAACCTTATCGAACAGGCTTCTGCAAATGAGCAGGCGGGAGAATATTCGCGCGCGGAAACCGTTTCTCGTGCCGCGTTGGCGATCCGAGGGAGCCGGGCTTGGTCCGCGGCACCCCGAGGTTGCTGAGAGCTTGGATGCTCTCGCGATGATCTGCTACCACGAAGCGCGCTTCGAAGAGGCGGAGGAATTCCTCCAGCGGGCCATCAAGATCGACGAGAAAGTCCTTGAGAGCCGGAATTCCAAGACGGCCACCAAAGTTCACCATCTAGCAGTCGTGCTGAACGACGAAGGCAAGTATCCCCAAGCCGAGATAATTTATCGCCGTGCTTTCTCCGTCCGCGAACAGAATTTTCCAGCCGCCGATTCAGAGATTGGCGAGATCGACAACGATTCGGCAACGCTGTACGACGATGAGGGCAAGTATCCGCGGGCTGAGCCATTATACCCGAAGGCGCTGGCGATTCGAGAGAAAGAGGTCCCGCTCTACTTCCTTTCCCCTCCCCTACCCAAGTGGCCGGTACACGATGGGAGCATGTATCTCTACCTGAATTGGCGCTTCTAATACCCGCATTCTCGTGGCACGAATGCAGGGTTCGCCTCCTCTGATCTCGGATCTTCGATAACCATCTTCCGAGATCGCTCAAAGAGCCCCAATTTAGATCGGACCTCGACGCGCTTCGTCGAGCCTCGGCTTTCGGATCGCATGAGCGAAGCACCGTCAGCGGCATCGCCGCGACTGTGACGGAATGCAGGAGCATTGTCCGGCCCAAAAGTGAGTCGGCAGCGATTTGCAAAGTCGGAATAATTAGTGTCTAATTAGATACCAATTATTCTTAGGGCTGGGAGGCAGCGGTTGATGCGAATGGGATCAGAAAATTGGCGAGATCTCAAAATTCCATCGGCAGCGAATCCCTCAAGCTATCGACGACCGCAGAAGTCTGTCGCCAGTTGGATCTTTTGGTCGAGACTGGCCTCTTCGGAAAGACTAGGACTGAAGTTGCCGAACACCTGATGCGCGACGCTCTAAGAAAGGTGCTCCTGGAAGGCTGGACGCGGCCAACGCGGACGGAACCCAAGAAGCGTTCGCTCGGCAAGCGCGGGCCGCATCCGTCGAGATCGAAAAGACGTGCAATGAGGTGAAGAAGAACGCCTGCCGACGAAGGGTGTCACTGACAGGCCGGACGCCTTGAAAATGCTCGCCTCTACCTTTCAACACCTCCGAGGGATCGGCCCCAAAAAAGAACAAGCGCTATGGCGGTCTGGCATTGAGTCCTGGGACGATTTCGAATCGAGACATCGGATTCAGTCGACGCTGTTCACAAACGGGCATGGTGATCCGTTATTCTCCGCCCTGGAGTCTTCGCGAAGAGCCTTGAGGGACGGTCGTGTTCGTTTCTTCGCTGAAAGTCTGGCGCGCCGAGAGCACTATCGGATCCCGCTTAGCTTCCCCTCGAAAACGATTTTTTTGGACATCGAGACGACCGGACTCAGCGTCTACTACGACCAGGTGACGCTCGTCGGCTGGAGCACCGGCTCTCAGTATAATGTCTACATAGCTGGAGGCGACGAATCCGCACTCAGACGGGCACTGTCGGAAGCTGGGATCATCGTGACCTTCAACGGCAGCTTGTTTGACCTCCCCTTTCTGCGTGAACGCTTTAGGAATCTCTCTATTCCGCCAGTGCATGTGGACCTACGATTTTTGGCACGGCGCGTGGGATTGGCCGGTGGTCAAAAGAACGTCGAGCTCGCCGTTGGCATCAGACGGCCCAGAGACCTCGAGGGGCTCCGCGGCGAAGCCGCCCCCCTTCTGTGGCACAAGTATAAATGCGGTGATATTGATGCTCTGAAACTTCTGCTGGCATATAACCACGCTGATGTCGAAGGAATGAAGGGAATCTTTGACGCGGTAATCAGACGGTTGCGTAAGCGGCGCAGGCTACCTTCGCGCTCCCGTTGGATTCACCTCTTTTCAGCGGAGCCAAGTCACCTTTCAATAGCGTCCGACTCTGGATCAGCAGAAAGCGAGGTTCGATTGGTTCCATACCTCGGCAAAACCGGACCTGCGATAAAATTCGAGGATCTCGGCTTCTCGAACGAAGCGCGTCGGCTGCGGATCGTTGGAATCGATCCAACCGGATCATCGTCGCGACTCTCGGGTTGGTGCGCGACCGAGGGCAATCGGGTAGTTACCCAACGCATCGCCACCGACCAGGAATTACTTGAGGCTACTCTGGCGGTCCGGCCTCATTTGGTCTCCATCGACTCCCCGCTCTCGCTCCCGAGGGGACGCGTCCGGGCAAGCGATGATGACCCGGGCCGCGATCAACACGGGATTACTCGCGAATGTGAAAGAGTCCTGAAGAAGCGAGGTGTGAACGTCTATCCATGCCTGATCCAGAGCATGCAGTCTCTGACTGAGCGGGGCACCGGCTTAACGGACCAGTTGCGGCACCTCGGAGTACCGGTCATCGAGAGCTATCCTGGCGCCGCGCAGGACATCCTCCGGATCCCACGAAAACGCGCGAGCTTGGAGTTTTTGAAAACTGGCCTCGCAGATTTTGGATTGATCGGCGAGTTCCTGAGCAGCGAAGTGAGCCATGACGAACTTGACGCAATAACGTCTGCGCTGGTGGGCATTCTCTTCTGGAGCGGCAGATTCGAAGCCTTGGGCAATGATGATGAGGGATATTTAATCATTCCCGATCTGAAGGCCGACTTCGGTGCTTGGAAAAAAAGAAAGGTCATCGGACTCAGTGGGCAGATCGGAGCTGGAAAGACGACCGCGGGTCGATTCCTCGAGTCCCAGGGTTTCCGCTATGGTCGTTTCAGCATGGTTCTCGCCGACATTCTCCGGCAGCGCGGCATCGAGCCTGCGCGTCAGGCTCTCCAAGCTCTCGGAGAAGAGGTGAACCGCGGGGCGAAGCAGCGCTGGCTGGGAACGCAGCTCCTCCGAATGCTCCCGGATTCGGGCGATCTCGTAATAGACGGTTTGCGTCACCCAGAGGATCATGCGCTTCTCGTGGAGAGCTTCGGTCCTAGCTTCATCCACATCCACATTGATGTCCCGCGAGAACTACTTCTGAGCAGGCACGTTGAGTCTGGAGGAAGGACGGAGGAGCTGAGGGCAGCGCTCTCCCATCCTGTCGAGATCAATGTACCCACAATCTCGTCGTTGGCTCATGTGAGAATCACAAACAATACATCTCTGGACAACTTCTTCACTCAACTCGGCGCGATCGCGGCAGGCGAGCCCCAAGACGATATCGACTCTGCCTCATGCCTGTAACCGTCATCGTCGGCGGACAATTCGGATCCGAAGGTAAGGGCAAAGTAGCTCACGCGTTGGCTCACGAGAAGGGTGCCAGCCTCGCCGTGAGGGTTGGAGGGCCGAATTCGGGGCATACGGTCATTGATCCTCGCGGAAACGCGCTAATTTTGAGGCAGCTTCCCACGGCGGCGATACTGCCCAAGGTAGTCTGTGTGCTCGGTGCTGGGAGCTATATCGACCCGGACATATTGTTGCGCGAGATCGAGCAGACCGGCCTACGGAGCGACTGCCTGAGAATTGATCCGAACGCCGCCGTCATCACCGAGCGTGAGAAGCAAGAGGAAGCAAGTACCACGCTCAGGCAGGCAATCGGTTCCACCCTGAGCGGAACGGGAGCCGCCGTCGGGCGTCGAATTGCCCGCGTCCGCGCTCTTCGATTGGCGAAAGATGAACGCCGTCTTCAGCCGTTTATAGCTCCAGTGCCTCAATTCCTCCGCCAGCATCTCGACGCTGGCGAGCGCCTAATCTTGGAAGGCACCCAAGGCTTCGGGTTGTCTGTCTTGCATGCACCTGACTACCCATACGTTACCAGCCGAGATACAACGGCGGCTGCTTTCGTTTCCGAAGCCGGACTGAGTCCTTTGGATGTTGACGAGGTGGTTCTGGTAATTCGGGCCTTCCCGATTCGAGTTGGTGGCAACTCTGGACCGCTGACCCGGGAAGTTGATTGGAAGACCCTCGCGCTCGAATCTGGCTGCCGAGAAGATCTTGTCGAGTACACTTCTGTTACTAAGACGATACGAAGAGTCGCACGCTTCGATCCCGAGATAGTTCGCCAAGCTATTTTGGTAAACAAGCCAACGACCATCGTTCTCAATCATCTCGATTACGTAGACGCCGCCTCGAGAGAATTGAACGCGCTGACCTTCAAATCATCAGCCTTCGTTGAAGATCTAGAACGCAGTTTACAGTGCCACATTGGCTATTTCGGATTCGGGCCCTCGTCGCTTGTGGCGCGCGAAAAGCGCTACGACGATTGTCTATGAGTAGCGGAGCACCAGAACGGTTCAAGGAAGGGGTTCTGTTTCCGACAGAAGCCGAAGCCGACGATCGTTTCAAGGAGTTTGGAAGCCAAGATCCTTTCCCCAAAATAGATCCATCGTTGCTCAACTCCGCAGACATTTATGACTACGTGGCTCAGACTGGCATGCTTGCCCCTTTCTATCCATGGGCGATCAAATCCGCTTCTTACGAGGCTAGCCTACTTGGTCCACTTATCTGGTGGAACGAGAAGAACGAACCGCATTATGAAGAACTCAAGGAAGGCGAGATCTTCGTCCTCAAGGCAAACTCGGTTGCTTTTGTCAGCGTTGAGCCCAGCCTCAGGATTCCGGACTATATTGCACTGCGCTTTAATCTTCATATCACACATGTTCATAGGGGGCTCCTGCTAGGAACTGGCCCGTTGGTTGATCCGGGGTTTGTCGGGAAGCTGGTGATTCCGTTGCACAACTTGACCGACAGAGACTGGCCAATTAAGGGCGGTGAAGGGCTTATCTGGATTGAGTTCACCAAGCTGAGTCCCAATGTGCGATGGAACTCGTCTATTTCGGCTGAAGGCCGACAAGGAAAATACAAAGCGTTCCCGGAACGCAAAAAGAACCTCAGATTTCTCGAATTTCTAGAAAAAGCCGCGCGAACTAAACCAGTCCCGCCAATTCGCGCATCCATTGGGGAATTCGTCGCAAAGCTTGAAAACGTTCAGGCCGTAGCGAAGTCTGCCGTCGCTAAATCCGATGATACTAGAGCATTCGTTCGACAAGTGGAGGTCGTTAGCCTTGTAGCTATAGTAGTGGCCGCCGTACTTGGGCTTCCTCCCATACTTTCCCTTATCCAGGAATCGAATGCGTATCTGAACGAGGCCCGCTCCGAGCTGGGTGTTGTGGACCGAAGATTGGATCGTCTAGAGCGACAGTTGCAGGCGACGCAGAAGCAGTTGGAGAGCGCACAGAAAGACGAAAGTGATACGCGTGAGAGAGTTGGCCGGTTAGAGCATCCGTCTGGCACCCGATCGATGCCGTCCACAAAAAAGTAAAGACCTCAAAATATACAATGCATGAGTCGCACTTCTCGGATCGAAATATGTGGTGGCATCGCAACCGGAAAGACGACGCTCGCTAAAGTATTAGCAAGGGCCGGACTCGAGCCGATTTTTGAAGAATTTCGCTCCAATCCCTTTTGGCGCGATTTTTGTGCAAATCCCTCCTCGTGCTCTTTCGAGACCGAGATCGTCTTCTTTCTGCAACACTACCACGCCGCCAAAAGTGCAAGTTCGACGTCGCGGAGAGTATGCGACTTTTCCTTTTTGCTCGACCGCGCGTACGCTGACCTTAACCTGAAGGGGTCGCGGAGGTCTGTTTTCGATGAGGTCTACGAGGAAGTTGTCTCCGAACTCGGATCCCCGCGAGTGTTGGTCTATTTGCACTGTAATCCTCGAACTCAGCTGGAGAGGATCAAAGCGCGTGGCCGCCGAGAAGAGCGGTCGTTGAGCACCCGTTATATCGCGGACGTTAATGCCGCGGTTCGGCGCTCCATGTCTAGGCTGGATCGAAAAGTAAGAGTGCTGAGCCTCGACAGCGACCTTCGGAATTTCGCCAGCAGTAAACTCTGCCAGAGAGAAGTGTCGGCAGCAGTGCTCACTCTGTTCAATCAATCAGCAAGGGTAAAAACTTGAGTCCTTTCAACGTCGCGACGCGCGAGTCGATTCTGCGATGGCTTGATCACGGATTGTCGCTACTTGTCGGCCTCCTACTTTTGGGCAGTACGGGATTCGCACTCAGGAAAGTGCTATTGGCGATGGACCGTTGGCTCTCCGCGAGGACGTACCTTCTTCCATACGGTTCGCTTGCTCTCATCGGGGCTTTTTTGCTCGTTCTTTGGCTCTGTTGGCAGACCGGAAAGGAATTGCGCAACTACCTGGCTGATCGACGCAGGCGGCGGACGATTTGACTCATCCAGCCAGTCTACGCGCGGTCGGTGTTGCTCCACAGTTCCGAAGCGTTGTGATCGCCGCGTGGCGAATATAAC
>WNFD01003174.1_pt1 | contig 16947 bp, 12 predicted proteins | sample 5400491 | NCBI WGS metagenome assembly WNFD01 (sample SAMN13153343, study PRJNA577476) | soil metagenome | isolation source: 120 cm saprolite under Douglas fir tree site 2 hole 2 replicate 2 | place: USA:California | collected 2015-04-18 | reverse complement strand
TGGGCGCCGATTTCGAGCATGCCGTGGACACCATTCGCAAGCGCCTCAATGCCAAGCCCATCGCGATTCAGATTCCCATCGGACAAGAAGACAAGTTTAGGGGCGTCGTCGATCTGCTCTCGATGAAGGCGATTATCTGGACCAACGAGGACCTGGGAGCCGAATACGAAACCGAAGAAATTCCTGCCGAACTGAAGAAGAAAGCTGAAGCCTTTCGTGCACAACTGGTTGAGACGGTCGCCGAAAATGACGACGACATGCTGCACAAATTTCTTGAAGGCGAAGAAATTTCTGAGGCCGAACTGAAGGCTTCGCTGCGCAAATCAACCATCGCTTTGAAGGTTTTCCCGGTTGTGGTTGGCACGGCGTTTAAGAACAAAGGCATACAGCCGCTGCTGGATGCGGTGGTTGACTATCTGCCGTCGCCGCTGGATACGCCGGAAACCAAGGGCATCCGTTTTCGGCGCTGGCATTCAAGATCATGGCTGACCCGTATGTCGGGCAGCTGACGTTTATCCGTGTGTACTCGGGGCAGTTGAAGTCGAGCGATTCGGTCTTAAATTCGCGCACTCAGCGGCACGAGCGCATTGGACGGCTGCTGAAGATGCACGCCAACAAGCGCGAAGACATTCAGGAGATTCTGGCGGGCGATATCTGCGCGGCAGTTGGATTGAAGAACGTCTCGACCGGCGACACCATTTGCAACGAGAGGCATCCCATCACGCTGGAATCGATTACCTTTGCGGTCCCCGTGATCTCGGTTGCGGTTGAACCGAAGACCAAAGCTGACCAGGAAAAGATGGGCATGGCGCTTGCCAAGCTGGCCCAGGAAGATCCCACCTTTAAAGTTCATACCGACCCCGACAGCGGACAAACCATCATCAGCGGCATGGGTGAGTTGCACCTCGAGATCATCGTGGACCGGATGATGCGCGAGTACAAAGTCGAAGCCAACGTTGGCAAGCCGCAGGTGGCGTATCGCGAGACGGTGCGCAAGCACGCGGAGGCCGAAGGCAAATACATACGCCAGACTGGCGGACGGGGTCAGTACGGGCACGCCAAGATCAAGCTGGATCCTCAGCCACCGGGCGCGGGCTACGAATTCGTCAACGACATTGTGGGCGGTTCGGTGCCGAAGGAATTCATTAAGCCGATCGATCAGGGAATTCAGGAAGCGCTCGAAGGCGGAGTGCTGGCCGGATATCCAGTCGTCGATGTGAAAGTCACACTTTACGACGGCAGCTACCACGACGTGGACTCGAATGAAATGGCATTCAAGATTGCCGGTTCGATGGCATTCAAGGAAGCCGCGCGGAAAGCGTCCCCGGTGTTGTTGGAGCCGGTGATGGCGGTCGAAGTGGTGACTCCGGAAGATTATGCCGGAGCAATCATGGGCGACCTGAGTTCGCGGCGCGGACGGATTGAAGGCATGGAGCATCGCGCGGGTTCCCAGGTGATTAAGGCAATTGTGCCGCTGGCGGAAATGTTTGGTTACGCGACGCACATGCGCTCGAGCACGCAAGGGCGCGCGGAGTACTCGATGCACTTTGCGCGCTATGAAGAGACGCCGCGGTCGGTCGCCGAAGAAATTATCGGCCGGGCGCAGGGTAAGAAGTAGATTGTTGGTCGCGCGGCCTGAATAGTCCGTGCAGTCAGCCCCGGAAGGGCGACCGATAATCGCCCAGCGCTTCAGCGCTGGCTAGGGTGAAGGTAGTGGTTAGCGCGAGGGCGAAGCCCGAGCGAGAGAACGCGGGCGAGGGCGCCCGCGCCACACGAGGAAGAGCGACGCAGACGGAGCAAGGAAAATGGCGAAAGAGAAATTTGAACGGAATAAGCCGCACTGCAACGTGGGCACCATCGGTCACATTGATCATGGCAAGACCACGCTGACGGCGGCCATCACCAAGGTTTTGCAGAAGCACAATCCGAAGATTGTGTTCCGGTCGTTTGATTCGATTGACAATGCGCCGGAAGAAAAGGCGCGTGGCATCACCATCGCGACCGCGCACGTGGAGTATGAGACGGCGAACCGGCACTACGCGCACGTGGACTGCCCGGGCCACGCCGACTACATCAAGAACATGATCACGGGCGCGGCGCAGATGGATGGCGCGATCTTAGTTGTGGCGGCGACCGACGGCCCGATGCCGCAGACACGCGAGCACGTGCTGCTGGCGCGGCAGGTGGGCGTGCCTTACATCGTGGTGGCGCTCAATAAATGTGACGCGGTTGACGACCCGGAGTTGCTGGATCTGGTGGAACTAGAAGTGCGTGAGTTGCTGAAGTCGTATCAGTTTCCGGGCGACGATGTACCGGTGATTCGGCTTTCGGCTCTGGGCGCGCTGAACGGGGAAGAGAAATGGGAAAAGCAAGTGGACGCGCTGATGGAAGCGGTGGACAAGTCGGTCCCGCAACCGGCGCGCGAGTTGGACAAGCCGTTCCTGATGCCGATCGAAGATATTTTCTCGATCTCGGGCCGCGGCACGGTGGTCACCGGAAGAATCGAGCGCGGCAAAGTGAAGGTGGGCGAGGAAGTAGAAATCGTGGGCTTCCGCGAGACCCGTAAGACGGTCGTGACTGGCGTCGAAATGTTCAAGAAGCAACTCGACGAAGGCATGGCCGGCGACAATGCTGGGTTGCTGTTGCGCGGCATCGGCAAAGACGATGTCGAGCGCGGGATGGTGCTGGCGAAAGGTGGATCGATTACGCCGCACACCAAGTTCAAGGCCGAAGTTTACATTTTGACCAAGGAAGAAGGCGGAAGGCATACGCCGTTCTTCAAGGGCTATCGTCCGCAGTTTTACCTGCGAACAACCGACGTGACCGGAGTGGCGGAACTGCCGTCGGGGACCGAGATGGTGATGCCGGGAGACAACGTGCAGCTGGTGATTGAGCTGATCACGCCGGTGGCGATGGAAAAGGGATTGCGCTTTGCCATCCGCGAAGGCGGACACACGGTGGGCGCGGGGACGATCTCGGAGATTGTGCAGTAGCACTTCATTTTCATTGTTGGCGCAACCGATGGGGCGGAGCGTCTCATGGGATGGTGGTCAGCAATTCGGGCGTTGTTAATGGCCGTGCTGGACTTCGTTGGCGACCGGTACGACTGGGTTAAGGAAGAGATTAATTCGAAACCTAAGAAGGACGTTATCTGACGTTAGCTTTGGAAAGCTAGAAGGTTAAGAGCCAGGAGCTGTTTTTATGCCCCGAGAAATCATTACGTTGCAGTGCGGTGATTGCAAAGAGCGGAATTATTCGACAACGAAGAACCGCAAGACGACACCGGATCGGCTGGACCTGAAGAAGTTCTGCAACCGGTGCCGCAAGCACACGTCGCACAAAGAAGTTAAATAAGGTGGAACGCGGGCGAGGGCGCCCGCGCTACACAAACAGGGGCGTAAGCTCAACGGTTAAACTGTCGGTCTCCAAAACCGAACTTGGGGGTTCGAATCCCTCCGCCCCTGCCAGAATTTGGGCGCGAAGATCGGAACGTGAGTATGGGAGTTGAGACGAAGAAAATGGCAAGTTCGAGCGCAGCCGCGGGCAGCAACTTTGGCGGCCAGATTAAGTCCTGGCCGCAGCGGGTCAAGTCGTTTTACAACGACGTGCGCACCGAGATGCGCAAGGTCACCGCGCCCTCGCGGAAGGAAGTGCAAGCGACTACCAGCGTAGTGTTGGTTGCCATCTTCTTGTTTGGCTTGTACTTCTTCATCATCGATTATGTGATTAACGCGGGCGTGGATCGTCTGTTTCACGCCTTCGCGAAGTAGAAAAGTATAAAAGGAATTTCTGAGCTTATGCCGGACGAACCCAATAACGAAACCAGCAGCACGGAAGCAGTCGCGACTCCGGCCCCGGACAGCGCCGCCGCTGCAGTCGCCGAGCCGCCCCGCAATCCGAATATGAAGTGGTACATCATCCACTCGTATTCGGGATTCGAGCGCAAAGTGAAAGAGTCGCTGGAATCGCGGGTGCGCGCGTTTGCCCTGGAAGAGAAGATCGGGCGAGTGCTGATCCCCACCGAATCGGTCACCGAAGTTCGCGGCGGAAAAAAGTACACCGTCGAGCGCATGTTCTATCCCGGCTATGTGCTGGTTGAAATGGACATGGACGACCATGTCTGGCATGTGGTGAAAGCGACGCCGCGGGTGACGGGATTTGTCGGAACTGGCCAGCAGCCTACTCCCCTGTCCGAAGAAGAAGTGCAGCACATTGTGTATCGCGCCGGCGAGTCGAAAGACAAACCCAAGCTCAAGGTCAAATTCGAGAAGAACGAAACCGTGCGCATCACCGAAGGGCCGTTTGCCACCTTTACGGGCGTGGTGGACGAAGTCAACGACGACCGCGAGACGCTGAAGGTGATGGTCACAATCTTCGGCCGTTCAACGCCGGTGGAATTGGAATTCAAGCAGGTGGAGAAGCAGGGGTAACAAGTAGGATTATGGAGAGACGGGCGTCTCGCCCGTCTGCCGGGCGGGGACGCCCGGCGCTCCACAAGACAAGTTTGAGGTAAGGAATAAGCGATGGCGAAAAAAGCTACAGGCTCGGTAAAACTACAAATCGCGGCGGGCAAAGCAACGCCAGCGCCGCCGGTTGGTCCAGCGCTCGGGCAAGCCCAGATCAACATTATGGAGTTTTGCAAGCAGTTCAACGCGCGCACCAGCCAGAAGGAACTGGAAGGGTTGATCATTCCAGTCGTGATCACGGTATACAGCGACCGCTCGTTTACCTTCATCACTAAGACCCCTCCGGCCGCGATTTTGCTGAAGCGTGCGGCGGGGATCGCCAAGGGCTCCGGCGCGCCCAATAAAGACAAAGTCGGCAAGGTCACGCTGAAGCAAGTCGAGGACATCGCTAAACAGAAGATGCCGGACCTGAATGCGGCGTCGGTGGATGCGGCGATCAGGAGCGTGAGGGGAACGGCGCGCTCGATGGGAATTGATGTAGTTGGATAGCAGTTTGTCGAAATCACTACGGCTGACCGGAACAACGATCAGCGGTGGGAGACGAGGAAAAGCAGATGAGAAAAGTTGGAAAGAACGTAATCAAGGCGAGGAAGGCAGTCGAAGGGCGCCCATATACGCTGCAGGATGCAGTGCCTCTCCTGCAAAAAGTGAAGTTTGCCAAGTTCGATGAGACCGTCGAAGTCACCATGCGGTTGGGAGTTGATCCCAAGCACGCGGACCAGATGGTGCGTGGCACCGTGGTCCTTCCGCACGGTTTAGGTAAGTCGAAGAAAGTTCTGGTGATCGCCAGCGGAGAAAAACTCCGCGAAGCTGAGGCGGCGGGCGCGGACTTTGTCGGCGGCGAAGATATGGTCGAGAAAATCACCAAAGAAAACTGGACTGACTTCGATGCGCTGGTGGCCACGCCCGACATGATGAAGTCTGTCGGACGCCTGGGAAAAGTTCTCGGACCGAAGGGTCTGATGCCAAATCCGAAGACCGGCACTGTGACCTTTGACGTGGCTCGCGCCGTTCAGGAAGTAAAGGCCGGCAAAGTTGAGTTCCGCACCGATAAAACCGCGCTGGTGCACGTCCCCGTGGGCAAGATTTCGTTTTCGCCGGACAAGCTGATTGAGAATGCGACCGTGCTGATCACTAGCGTCATCAAGGCGAAACCCTCGGTGGCGAAAGGGAAGTACATCAAGGGCTGCTATCTCAGTTCGACCATGGGCCCGGGGATTTCGCTGGACACCACAGCGATTGAGACGGCGTCAAAAGCTTAAGCTGACCTAAAGGTCAGCGGACGGGCGAGGACGCCCGTCCCTCCATAAGATATTTTTGAGGGATTGAATATGGCAGTTACCAGAGCGAAGAAGACCGAACAAGTTGAGAAGCTGGGGAAAGACCTGCAAGGCGTCTCGACCGTGATTGTGACCACCTACAGCAAGCTAACGGTGCCCCAGGATTACGAATTGCGCAAGCTGCTGCGCAGCTCGGGCGCGAAGTACACCGTGGTGAAGAATACGCTCGCGGAGCTCGCGGCCAAGGGCACTAAGGTGGAAGAAGCCCTGAAGGGACTTTCCGGGGTGACCTCGATCGCTTACACCCAGGGCGATCCGGTGGCGTTGGCGAAAGCGCTTTCGAAGTACGCCAAGGACAATCCGGAGTTCACTTTCAAGGCGGGCGTAGTTGAGGGCCGCGTGATCTCGATCAAAGAGATCCAGGCGCTGGCGACCATGCCTTCGAAAGAAGAGATTTACTCCAAGTTGCTGTTCCTGCTGAATTCGCCGGCTCAGCGCTTGGTTACGGCGATGAATGCTGTCGGCCGCGATTTGGCTGTCGTGATCAGTCAGGGTGTGGAGAAAGAAAAGTTTGGCAGTAACGCACCGGCGGGTGCGTAGCGCACGAATTTGGTTATCAGTGGCCGAGGGTTGCGCATTTCTAGTCTTTACCGCGTGTCTGGCGTGGCAGAAAGACGAGGGCGCACTGGAAACCTGGCTCACGGATAACGAAAGACGGAGACGTAGGAAGCTGCGTCTCCACGAGAAAGAATCAAAAATACTGGAGAACTGAAATGGCGGACTTGCAGCAGTTGGAAGAGCAGATCGTTGGACTGTCGTTGCTGGATGCGGCAGAACTGGTGAAGAAACTGGAATCCCGGCTTGGGGTTTCGGCTGCGGCTGCAGCCCCGGTGATGGTTGCCGGCGGCGGTGGAGCAGCGGCAGCGGCGCCGGCGGCCGAGGCGCAGACCGAGTTCACGGTTGTCCTCAAAGAAATTGGGGCCAACAAGATCAACGTGATCAAGGCGGTCCGCGAGGTCACTAGCCTGGGCTTGAAAGAAGCCAAGGACCTAGTGGACGGCGCGCCGAAAGCAATCAAAGAAGGCGTCTCCAAGGACGAAGCGGAGACCATTAAGAAGAAGTTTACGGACGCCGGTGCGGTTGTCGAGGTAAAGTAGCGCGTTTTCTTGGGATTATGGAGGGACGGGCGTCTCCGCCCGTCCAGCTAGGCGGGTAAGCCTGAGCGCTCCAGCACCCCAAGGACCACGACTGGCGGAGTCCAGGAAGTAGTGCTATTATTGTTAATAACAGCACCGCTTCCTACTTCATCCAGAGAGAGCGGCCCTCCACAAGATTGGACCCAGGGAAGCGGAGAGGGGCCGCTGAACACGGATTGGCAACTGTCTCGCGGGCGGCGGGACGGGAACAGGCCCTAGAAACTGGCGCGGAAAAGACAAAATCAAAACGGCCATGCGCTGCCAACGGCGCCTGAGGGACAGGCTGTCCCTGCGGGCGCACTCGTGTGTTTTGACTGTTCCTTCTGTTCCGGGTCCTGAACCAGGGCATCGCCAGAGTGCCCGCTGTTCCGCGGTGAGTGCAGCCCCCAGGCTGCGCGCAAAAAAGTTTGGGAGTTATTCCGAATGTCGAAAAGAAACGGATTCCGTAAGCGTTTTGATTTTTCTAAGATTCCAGCCACCATCCAGATTCCTAACCTGATCGAAGTCCAAAAGCGCTCCTATGAGCGCTTCCTGCAGATGGACCGTTTGCCCAGCGAGCGCGATGACGCCGGGCTACAGGCGGTGTTTCAGTCGGTGTTTCCGATTACCGACTTCCGCAATATCTCACAGTTGGAGTTTGTGGACTTCGCCATCGGGAATTGGGAATGCAAGTGCGGCCATCTGAAAGGCCTGCACCATCTGCGCACCACTTGTAAGAATTGCGGCAATACGGTGATCACCGACCCGTTCCATCCCGGCGATGTGCTGTGCCACAAGTGCGGCACCTACAACGCGAACACGCCCGATTTTTGCAACAAGTGCGGCGACCCCGTGGGATTGCAGTTGAAGTACGACGTGGCCGAATGCGAAGAGCGCGGTATGACGTACTCTGCACCGCTCAAGGTGACTATGCGTCTGACCATCTTTGACAAGGACGCAGAGACTGGGAACCGTTCCATCCGAGACATCAAAGAGCAGGAGGTTTTCTTCGGCGATGTTCCGCTGATGACGCAGAACGGGACGTTCATCGTGAACGGAACCGAGCGTGTAATCGTTAGTCAGTTGCACCGCTCACCCGGCGTGTTCTTTGAGACCGCGAGCAACCGCACCTACTTCCTGGGCAAGATTATTCCTTACCGCGGGTCGTGGGTCGAATTCGAATACGACCAGAAAAACGTTCTCTATGTACGCATTGACCGCAAGCGCAAATTCCTGGGCACGATTTTTTTGCGCGCGCTCGGCCTGCGTACCGGCGAAGACATTCTGCGGACGTTCTACACTGTCGACCGGTTGCTGGTCCGCGACAAGAGGCTTTACTGGACGATTGATCCCGCGAGCGAGAAGGCGACCAACCTGATCGGCATGAAGCTGGCGCACAGCATCAAGTCGAAATCGGGCGACGAGATCGCGCATTCCGGCCGCAAGATCAATGCCGCGATCCTCAAGGAAATTCAGAAGGCAAAGGTCGGCGAGATCGAAGTGGATGTCAGCGATCTCGAAGGCGCGTGGGCTGCCGGCGACATCGTGGACACTACCACCGGCGAGGTGTTCCTCGAGGCCAACACCGAACTCACACCCGACAAACTTGCGAAGATCCTCGACTCGGGCGTAATCGAGATGAACCTGTTCTTCCCCGAGCGCGATGACGTAGGTACGGTAATCAGCCAGACGCTGAAGCGCGATTCAGTCAAGACCCCGCAAGAGGCGCTGATCGAAATCTACCGCAAGCTGCGCCCCGGTGATCCGCCGACGCTCGACACGGCAACCGCTCTCTTCCACGGTATGTTCTTCGATCCGCGGAAGTATGACTTCTCGCGCGTTGGACGCTTGAAGTTCAACATCAAGCTATTTGAGAACAGCGACGCCACCAGTCTCGACAAGCGCACGCTCGATCCGGACGACTTTTACGCGACCATTAACTATCTGCTGAAGCTGCGCAAGAACATCGGCGCAGTCGATGACATTGATCACCTGGGCAACCGCCGGGTGCGCGCGGTGGGCGAGCTGCTGGAGAACCAGTTCCGCATCGGGCTGGTGCGCATGGAACGCGCAATCAAAGAAAAAATGTCCGTGTACCAGGAAATGTCCACGGCCATGCCACACGATCTGGTCAACGCTAAGCCGGTGATGGCGGCAATTCGCGAGTTTTTCGGATCGTCGCAGCTTTCGCAGTTCATGGACCAGACCAACCCGCTGTCGGAGATTACCCACAAGCGGCGCCTTTCGGCTCTTGGGCCGGGGGGGTTGTCGCGTGAGCGCGCGGGATTCGAAGTCCGCGACGTGCACCCGACGCACTACGGCCGCATCTGCCCAATTGAGACCCCGGAAGGTCCGAACATCGGACTGATTTCGTCGTTGAGCTGCTATGCGCGGATTAACGACTACGGCTTTATCGAGTCGCCCTACCGCCGCGTGAAAAACGGGCGCGTGCTCGACTACGTAACCATCGTCAACGCTGGCGACAGCGATCACAAAGCTGGAGACCATCTCGAAAAACACGAAGCTGAAAAGCTAAACGCTGAGTTGAAAGAACGCAAGAAGCGTGCGGCGGAACTCGAGCCGTTCTCGTTCTATCTTTCAGCCTGGGAAGAGGACAAGCATGTCATTGCGCAGGCCAACGTCGAACTCGACGACAAAGGCAAGATCGTCGGCGAGTTGGTCAACGCCCGCAAGGCCGGTAACTTTGTTTTAGTGAGTCAGAACGACGTGGACTACGTAGACGTAAGTCCCAAACAGTTGGTTTCTGTAGCTGCGTCGCTGGTGCCGTTCCTCGAACACGACGACGCCAACCGCGCTCTAATGGGCGCGAACATGCAGCGGCAATCAGTTCCGCTGTTGCGTGCGGAAGCTCCCATCGTTGGCACCGGGATGGAAGGGGTTACCGCCCGCGATTCCGGCGCAGTGGTCCTGGCGCGACGCAACGGAGTCATCGATTCGGTGGATTCCGAGCGCATCATCGTTCGCGTCGAAGGCGAGCATCATCCTGGACAGCTTTCGCGCGAAGTGGGCAGCGACATTTATCAGCTCACCAAATTCAAGCGCTCGAACCAGAACACCTGCATCAACCAGAAGCCGTTGGTGGAGCGGGGACAGCGAGTAGTCAAAGGCCAGGTCATTGCCGACGGGCCTTGTACCGACCGCGGCGAGCTTGCTCTCGGACGTAACGTGCTGGTGGCCTTCATGCCGTGGCGCGGCTACAACTTCGAAGACGCCATTCTGGTTTCCGAAAAGCTGGTGAAAGAGGACTACTACACTTCCGTACATATCGAGGAATTCGAAATCGAATCCCGCGATACCAAGCTGGGGCCGGAAGAAGTCACCCGTGATATTCCCAACGTAAGCGAAACCATGCTGCGTAATCTGGACGAAGCAGGTGTGATCCGCATCGGCGCCGGGATCAAGCAGGGCGACATCCTGGTGGGCAAGGTCACTCCCAAGGGCGAGACCCAGCTCACGCCGGAAGAAAAATTGCTGCGCGCCATCTTCGGCGAAAAAGCGGGAGACGTTCGCGACGCCTCGCTCTACTGTCCGCCGGGAATCGAAGGCGTGATCGTGGACGTGAAAATCTTCTCCCGCAAAGGCCAGGAAAAAGATCAGCGGGCGAAGGCGATCGAAGAGACCCAGATTGCGAAACTCGAAAAGAACCTTTCTGACGAAATTCGCATTCTGACCGACGAGCGCTTGAAGCGCCTGGAAGGCATTCTTGGAGGAAAAGAAGTGCAGGCTGACCTGCACGACGAGCGCACCAACAAGCGCCTGTTGAACAAGGGAGCGGTTCTCGATCGTGACGCCATCGAGCGTATCTCCACGCGGAACCTGAAGCGCATTAAATATAACGACAAAGATCCGCGGGTGAATGAGCAGATTGACGAGATCGAAGAAATGACGTCGCGTCAAATTGACGTTCTGAAAAAGATCGTTGGCGAAAAGAAAGACAAGCTCACCAAGGGCGACGAGTTGCCGCCCGGAGTGATCAAGCTGGTCAAGGTCTATGTCGCCATGAAGCGCAAGCTGAGTGTGGGCGACAAGATGGCCGGCCGTCACGGAAACAAGGGCGTAATTGCACGAATTCTGCCCGACGAGGACATGCCTTACCTCGAAGATGGCACGCCGGTAGAGATAGTGCTCAATCCTCTGGGCGTTCCTTCTCGTATGAACGTGGGTCAGATCCTTGAAACCCACCTGGGATGGGCAGGGCATGAACTCGGAAAAAAGATCACCGAGTTCCTCAAGGAAAATTCGCGCGAAGAAACCGTTCGCCGCGAATTGAAAAACCTGTTCAAGGGCACAACTCTGGAGCAGGAGATTGCTGACGTTCCCGATGATGAGCTCATGAAAGTCGCAGAGGGTCTCGGAGGTGGAGTGTTCACTGGGTCGCCGGTGTTCGACGGTTCGCGTGAGCACGAAATCAAGGCGCTGCTGAAGAGCGCAGGCCTGCCTGAATCCGGAAAGACCACCTTGCACGACGGGATGACCGGCGACAAGTTCGAACAGCCAGTCACTGTCGGCTACATCTACATGCTGAAACTGTCGCACTTGGTTGACGACAAGATTCACGCGCGTTCTATCGGGCCGTATTCGCTGATCACCCAGCAGCCGCTGGGTGGCAAGGCGCAGTTCGGCGGACAGCGCTTCGGAGAAATGGAAGTTTGGGCGCTAGAAGCGTACGGCGCAGCGTTCATTCTGCAGGAGTTGCTGACGGCGAAGTCCGACGACGTGTATGGCCGTACCAAGATTTATGAGGCCATCGTCAAAGGCGAAGCTGCCATGGAGCCGGGCGTACCTGAATCGTTTAACGTGCTCATCCGCGAGCTGCAATCACTCTGTCTTGATGTGGAGTTGATCAAGGCAGGCGAGAAGAAGCCGGTGTTGAGCGCAGCAGCAGATTAAGAGCAGTTGCCAGTGGCTAGTGATTAGTGGCTAGTCACATCGCTCCAAGAGATTTTTTGAGAGAAATGGCCATAGCGTTTGCTCCGGTCGCTAAATTTGGCCGCGTATTGCGGATCACTGGCAACTAGTCACTAGCCACTGATCACTGGTTCCGGAGCCGTTGGCGGCTGCGAAATTGCCGCTGGAAGTGGAGGAAGCCCTTGTTCCGTTCAAGTCCTTTTGATTTGGCTAACCCGATTGCAGATTTCGACGCCATTCGCATCAGCCTGGCCTCTCCGGAAAAAATCCGGAGCTGGTCGCACGGCGAGGTGACGAAGCCCGAAACCATCAACTACCGCACTTTCAAACCGGAGCGCGATGGCCTGTTCTGCGCTCGCATTTTTGGCCCGGTCACCGACTGGGAGTGTCTCTGCGGCAAGTACAAGCGCATGAAGCACCGCGGAGTCATCTGCGACAAGTGCGGCGTGGAAGTTACCCTGTCCAAGGTCCGGCGCGAGCGCCTGGGCCACATTGAGCTGGCGTCGCCGTGCTCGCACGTGTGGTTCTTCAAGGGACTGCCGAGCCGCATCGGCCACCTGCTCGACATTTCCTTGCGCGATCTCGAAGCCATTCTTTACTTCGAGGCCTACGTGACCGTCGAGCCGGGCGATGCCCCGGTCAAAGAGCGCGAAGTCATCAAGGATGAAACCAAATACCGCGAACTTGACCAGCAATACCGCCCCGCCGGCTTTAAAGCCATGATGGGCGCGGAGGCGATCAAAGAACTGCTCAAGCGCGTGGACGTGGATACACTCTCCGGGGAACTGCGCGAGAAGATGCGCCACGAAAATTCGCTGCAGAAGCGGCTGAAATATGCCAAGCGGCTGAAAGTAGTCGAAGCCTTCCGCAAGAGCGGTAACAAGCCGAACTGGATGATTCTGGATGTAATTCCGGTGATTCCGCCCGAACTGCGTCCTCTCGTTCCATTGGACGGTGGGCGCTTTGCGACCTCCGACTTGAACGACCTTTACCGCCGCGTCATCAACCGCAACAACCGTTTGAAGAAGCTGATGGACCTGCACGCGCCGGAAGTGATTGTGCGCAACGAAAAGCGGATGTTGCAGGAAGCTGTGGATGCGCTATTCGATAACGGCCGCCGTGGCCGCGTACTGCGCGGCGCCAACAACCGTCCGCTGAAGTCGCTTTCCGATACGCTGAAGGGCAAACAGGGACGTTTCCGCCAGAACCTGCTGGGCAAGCGCGTTGATTACTCGGGACGTTCGGTCATCGTGGTTGGCCCCGAGTTGAAGCTGCACCAGTGCGGCCTGCCCAAGAAGATGGCGCTCGAGTTGTTCAAGCCGTTCATCTATCACCGCTTGGAGCAGACCGGGCACTGCACCACCATCAAGCAAGCGAAGGAAATGGTCGAGCAGCAGGATGCGATTGTTTGGGACATCCTGGAAGAGGTCATCAAAGACCATCCAGTGTTGCTGAACCGCGCTCCAACATTGCACCGGTTGGGCATTCAGGCATTTGAGCCAGTACTGGTGGAAGGCAAGGCGATCAAGATTCACCCGTTGGTTTGCACCGCGTTCAACGCCGACTTTGACGGCGACCAGATGGCGGTACACATCCCGCTTTCGCCGGAAGCCCAGGTTGAAGCCAGCGTGCTAATGCTGTCGTCGCACAACATTTTGTCGCCGGCATCAGGCCAGCCGATCACCGTTCCTACCCAGGACATGGTTCTCGGTCTTTACTATTTGACCAAAGGCAAGCCCGGCGCCAAGGGCGAAGGCCGCGCCTTCGCCAACATTGACGAAGTGCTGATGGCGGTCGAAGCCGGCGAGATTGAGACGCTGACCCCGATCCGTTTGCGTTACAGCGGCGAAGTGATCGACCTCACGACCGCTTACGACGATCAGGACATCGTGCACACCGAACCGGTCGCGTACGAACGCGCATTCCTGAACACAACCGTCGGACGCGCAATCCTGAACGATCATCTTCCCGAAGGCATGCCCTACATCAATGGCTTGCTGAAGAAGAAAGGCATCGGGCAGTTGGTCAACTTCTGCTATCTGCAGTACGGCCTCGAAGTGACGGTGAAGATGCTCGATGAAGTAAAGGAACTTGGGTTCCGCTTCGCCACCCGCGCCGGCTTGTCCATCGGAATTGACGACATGGTCATTCCGGACAACAAGAAGACGCTGGTGAAAGACGCTGAGAAGCAGGTAGTAGCGGTGCAGCAGCAGTACCTGGATGGCGCCATCACCAACGGCGAGCGCTATAACAAGGTCATCGAAATCTGGTCGGCGATCACGGAGAAAGTTGCCGATGAAATGTTTGGCCAGATGCAGCAGCGGGACAAGGAAGGCATCATCAACCCGATTTACATCATGGCCGACTCCGGCGCTCGCGGATCGAAACAGCAGATCCGCCAGCTTTCCGGAATGCGCGGACTGATGGCCAAACCGTCAGGCGAAATCATTGAAACCCCGATCACGGCCAACTTCCGCGAAGGGTTGACGGTGTTGCAGTACTTCATCTCCACCCACGGCGCCCGTAAGGGATTGGCGGATACGGCGCTCAAGACCGCCGATTCCGGCTACTTGACCCGCCGCCTCGTGGATGTTGCTCAGGACGTAATCATCAGCGAATACGATTGCGGGACCGTGGACGGCATCTACGTGGCTGGAATCGTGGAAGCCGGCGAAATCATCGAGCCCTTGCGCGACCGCATTGTCGGCCGCGTGTCGCTCGAAAAAATCAAAGATTACGACGGCAACGTGATCGTGGACATTAACCACGAGATCACTGAGGACTTGGCCAGCGCGATTCAGGCCGCGGGCATCGAACGGGTGAAAATCCGTTCCGTGCTCACCTGCGAATCGAAGCGCGGCGTTTGCGTGATGTGCTACGGCCGCAACCTAGCCTCCGGGCGTCTCGTCGAACTCGGAGAAGCCACCGGAGTCATTGCGGCTCAGTCCATCGGCGAACCGGGAACGCAGCTCACCATGCGTACCTTCCATATCGGTGGTACCGCTTCGCGAGTTTCCGAACAATCGCGACTCGATGCCAAGACCAACGGCATTGTGCGCTTTGTGGGCTTGCAGACGGTGAAGTCCAAGGCCGGCGATCTGGTGGTGATGAACCGCCAGGGCTCCATCGCCGTGGTTGACGACAAGAACCGCGAGCGCGAGCGCTACTCGGTGGTTTACGGTGCTCGCCTCAAGGTTAACGAAGGCGATCCCGTCACCATGGGCCAGGTTATGGTCGAGTGGGACCCGTACACCTTCGCCATCTTGACCGAAATCGGCGGCACCGTTCAGTTCAAGGACCTGCAGGAAGGGGTCACGCTGCACGAAGAAGTGGACGAGGTCACCGGCCTGTCGCGGCACGTGGTTGCGGACGCGCCCGACGAGAAGCGCCAGCCGGCAATTGTCATCAAAGGCAAGACCAGCAAGCGTTACCTGATGCCGTCACGTTCCCACCTCATGGTGCAGGAAGGCGACACGGCGCATCCTGGCGACGTGCTGGCCAAGATCCCGCGCGAAACCACGAAGACCAAAGACATCACGGGTGGTCTGCCGCGCGTGGTTGAGTTGTTCGAAGCCCGTAAGCCGCACGAGACTGCGGTCATCAGCGAAATCGATGGCACCGTCAAATTCGGTGAAGTTGCCAAGGGCCAGCGCAAACTCTATGTCCAGGCCGACAACGGGACCGAGAAGGAATACTCAGTCCCGCGCGGCGTGCACATCAACGTGCAGGAAGGCGAGCGCGTGAAGGCGGGAGAACCGTTGATGGACGGACCGCTCAACCCGCACGACATTCTGGCTGTGCTGGGCGAGAAAGAACTGCAGGCTTACCTGGTGAACGAAATCCAGGAAGTGTATCGGCTGCAGGGCGTGAACATCTCGGACAAGCACATCGAAGTGATCGTTCGCCAGATGATGCGCTGGGTGAAGGTCGAGGACGTGGGCGACACCCAGTTCCTGCTGGAGCAGCAAGTGGACAAGTTCCGCTTCCGCGAAGAGAACGAGCGTGTGATCCGCGATGGCGGCAAGCCGGCAACCGGCCGTCCGCTCTTGCTCGGCATCACCAAGGCATCGCTCTCGACCGATTCGTTCATCTCGGCGGCGTCGTTCCAGGAGACCACGCGAGTGCTCACCGAAGCCTCAATCCAAGGTGCGGTGGACCACCTGCGGGGCCTGAAGGAAAACGTGATCGTGGGACGTCTGATCCCGGCCGGCACCGGCATGGAGTACTACCGCAACGTGCGTTTGTCGCCAGAAATGGAAGAGGCCGCAGCCAAAGTGCAGGAGGAAGTCTCGCAAGCCTACGAAGAGGCCGAGCGCGCGCTCGAACTCATGCGTACCGAAGGCGAGACCGAGGAACTTACGGCGGAGTAATTCGGCAATATGCGAAGGGCGGAGAAATCCGCCCTTTTCGTTTCTGTGAGGTGGAATGGACAGGCTGGTTCATTTCGCAAAAGTATTTGGGATTGCATGGGCCATCATCACGGGGTTGTGGGTTGTCACGCTATTCCGTGGTTGGTATTTTTCGATCGGGTGGCGCGGGCAATCACCTCCTTCGACGTGGGTTATCCATCTGATCTTATATGCCTGGCCGATAATTCCTGCGGCTCTTATTGCTGCGCTTTGGGAGTTGAACCGACTAGCCATGTTTCGGAGGCACTAGAGCGCCGCAACCATGCACGCTGACCCAAAACAAGCGCCTGATCCGCAACCGCTTCCCACGCTGCGCTTGCTTGAACAGCCCGGCACCACTACGCTGGCACCCTTGGTATTCCGATTCCTGGATCTGCTGCGAAAGGCCATTTGGCGGTCCTTTCAACACGATGCCTTCGCCATCGCTAAGGCGTCCGCATACTCATCTATCTTCACTTTTTTTCCGTCGCTGCTGGCTATAGGCTCGGTGCTGGCTGCGCGCCGGAACACCCAAGCCCTGCTCGGCGAAATCTCCGAAGCTCTGCGAGCGATTCTCCCCACCGGCACGGCGACTGCGCAGGCTTTCCTGCGCCAGGGGCCTGCGCATTCCGTCGGAGTGATCTTGACCACGTCGCTGATGGCGCTTTGGCTTGCCTCAGGCGTAATGATTTCCTGGATGGAAGGCTTC
>WNFD01008652.1_pt1 | contig 16948 bp, 15 predicted proteins | sample 5400491 | NCBI WGS metagenome assembly WNFD01 (sample SAMN13153343, study PRJNA577476) | soil metagenome | isolation source: 120 cm saprolite under Douglas fir tree site 2 hole 2 replicate 2 | place: USA:California | collected 2015-04-18 | reverse complement strand
CCCCGGTTTCGGTGTCGAGAAGTGGTATGGCCCATCCGCCGCGCTCGAAGCCGCCGCTGCGATCCTCGTCAGCTCCGCCCAACCCCTGCATCACGCTCGACCGAGACGTTGGTCGTGGTCGTCAGTTTCATGGTCGCAGTTCCCTCCTCGTTGAGTTTGTCGGCGCTCGATTCTACCGGCAGACGTAAGGCCCGCGATCGGTTAGCGAATGCTATGAGAACTATTGCTGAATCCGCTGGCCGCCGCTGTAGACGTTCAGGCTGCGGCCCCGGAGGAAGCCGATCAGCGTCTGGTTGGACGCCTGGGCCAGATCGCGAGCCAGGCTCGAGGGGGCGGACACCGCCACCAGGACCGGAATGCGGGCCTGGAGGGACTTCTGGACGATCTCGAACGAGGTCCGGCCGCTGACCATCAGGATGTGGCGATCGAGCGGCAGGAGGCCGCGACCGGCGGCGTGGCCGATGACCTTGTCGACCGCGTTGTGCCGGCCGATGTCCTCGCGGACGGCGACCGGCTCCCCCTCGAGCGTGAAGAGGCCGGCCGCGTGCAAACCGCCGGTGCGGGCGAAGATCGCCTGTTCGGCTCGCAGCCGTGCGTCGAGCCCATAGATCACCTCGGGATCGATCGAGAGATCGTCATCAGGAAGGGGTGGCGCCGCCTCGTGGATCGCCTCGATGCTGCTGACCCCGCACAGCCCACAACTCGAGGCGGACAGGAAGTTGCGCTGCCAGCGCTGGTCGACGCCGGGTGCCGACGGCGATAGCGCGACGTCGATCACGTTCTCGAGGTCCGGGTGCTCGCCGTTCGGTACGACCGTGAGGCCCGTGACGTCGTCGGCCGAGCGAATGATCCCCTCGCCGAAGAGGAAGCCGAGCGCGAGGTCGCGGTCGTGGCCCGGCGTCCGCATCATCAGGGTCAGGGGCTGGCCTGCGATTCGGATTTCGAGCGGCTCCTCGGCGGCGAGCTGGTCTTCCACGCGGGCGCCGGCATCGCCACCGTAGCGAAGGACCCGTGCACGGTGAGAGCTGCGGTCCTTCATTTCAACGATCCTATCGAACGTTCTCCCAGCGGTAGGGAATAGTGCCTCCGCTGAACGGGATATGCAGGCCCGGGCGCACCAGGTAGGGCTCGACGCCGCCATATAGAGGAATCAACCGGTTCTGCGCCAGCGCCAGCGCCTCGGCCTGCTGGTAGGCCTTGATCGCGTCGTCCCAGGTGAGCGCCGCGCGACCCTGGTCGAGCGCTTGCTCCACGCCATTGTCGAAAAGCCGCAGGTTGTTGAACTGCGAGCTCGCTCGCAGCACGTTCTCGAGGAAATCGGACGGGTACGGCACGTCGGCGCTCCAGGTATCGATGAAGAATGGCACCTTGTCCAGTGCGGCTTGATTGAAGAAGTCGCCGGCTGGATGGAGGACAACGGTCCGGCCCGTCGCGGCGCTGAGCTGGTCCTGCAGGTCGTTCGCCACGCGCCCCACCGTCGCGTTCGTTGAATAGTAGAGGTCGATCTTCGGCCCGAATCCGGCCTGGTCGAGCGCGTTACGCGCGGCGGCAGGGTCATAGGCCGGTAACTGCCGGTTGAGATGGCCCGGCACGCCGGTAGGAAGCAGATCGGTGGCCGGCGCCGCCAGCATCGACCCGAAGAGCGCCAGGTCCGTCACCCGCGACCGATCGATCGCCTGCGCGATCGCCAGCCGGTCGGTTGGGCCGTAGCCGCTGCCCGCGAACGTGTTGAAGCCGAGCCAGGTGGTGCGCGGGGTCGGGACCTTGTGCAGCGCGGCCGCCTGCTTTGGATCGCGCCCGTAGGCGAGGAGTTGCGGACCGGTGAAGCCGTGGGCAATGTCGACCCCGCCGCCGGCGAATCGATCCAGGCGTTTGACGTTGTCGGGCTCGATCTCGATGTCGACCTTGCGCACGGAGGCCTTCGGCCCCCAGTAGTTATCGAAGGCCGAGAGGTGCAGCGCCAGGCCGCGGTCCCAATGGTCGAGCCGGAACGGACCCGTGCCCGAGGTCGGCTGCTTGGGGTCGGTCAGCCAGTAGGGCGGCAGCGCCAGCAGGGTAAGCAGCTCGCTATCGGCCCGCGGCAGCCGCAGTCGGAGGGTGGTGCTGTCGACCACCTCGACGCTGGTCAACGGATCCCCGGGATAACGGGCCCCCAGCGCCGCAAAGAAGATGGTGTTCGGACTGGCAGTTGCCGGATCGAGCGCGCGGGTCCAGGCGGTGAGCGCGTCCTGTGCCCGGACGGTAGCACCCGATTGATAGTGGGCCGCCCGAAGGTGGAAGGTGTAGGTCCGGCCGGCGTCCGTGATCTCCCACCGCTGGGCCAGCGCGGGAACCGGTCGCTGGTTGAGGTCGAGGGCCGTCAGCCCCTCGAAAATCTCGCTGCCGATCTGCAGTGAGGTCGGATCATCGATCAGGGCCGGATCGAGCGTTTGGGCATCTTCCGCCTCGATTAGTTGGAGATGAGTCGCACCCACCGGCGACACGGAGGGGGACGGTTTGGGCGTGGCGGAGGTGCAGGAGCTCGCCAGTAGCGTCAGCGCCAGGCCTGCCGCCGAGGCGGCGCGGACGACCATTTTTCGGATACTAGCAAGGTGCCTTCTCGTCGCCTGGCGCTCCTGACGAGCGCGCTCGTGATGGCAACCTCGGTCGTGTTGGCGTCCGGTGCCAGCGCCGCCGGTGCCGCGACGCTGGTATCGGGCACGGTCCTCCCAAACAATCCGCCGATGGATGGGATCGTCCGACTCGACCTGCAGGTGCGCAACGAGACGTCAACCGCTTGGAGCGCCAGCGACCTCGTCCACCTCAGGTGGAAGCGCGCCGATGGCAAGACGACAACCGAGGATTCGCATCAGCTCGGGCAGCCGGCGGCGCCGGGGGCGACCGTGCCGCTGACGCTGGTCACCCTGGCGCCGGCCGAGGTTGGGGATTTCTCGCTTGCGACCGAGCTGGAGACGAACGGCGTCAAGCTGGCCATCGGCCTTCCGACCTCGTTTCATCTGAGCGGCTTTCTCTTTAAGGGTCGCGGCAACGGCCATGGGCTCGGGATGAGCCAGTGGGGCGCGCGCGGCCGGGCCGCCGCCGGGCAGGATTACAAGACGATCCTGTCGACCTATTACACGGGGACGCGCATCGACGCGCGCGACACCTCCGGTCTGGTGCGGATCGCGCTCACCGACGATCCCATCGACCTGGCGCGGCCCTGGCCGCGGCTCTTCGGTGCACTGGCGTTCCTCGCCGGGCCCCTGACGGTCGACGGCCTGCCGCAGCTCCAGGCCGCCGCGGGTTCGTCACTCGGCTTCGATGCCAATGGTCTCGGCCAGCCGATCGCCTTCGTCGTCACCGCCGACGGGTCGCGCGTAGCGCCAGTTGTGATCGCCAGCACGCTGACGATTCACACCACCAGCCCGGCTGGTCTTCGCACCAACATCATGCAGGTCATGGGCGGCGACTTCCGGAGCGGCGCCGAGCAGCGGCGCTATGCGGGGCTGCTGCAGATCATTCCCAAAGGCGGCGCGACGGTGCTTCCCGTCAACGTGCTCCCGATGGAGGACTACCTCAGGGGCGTGGTGCCGGCCGAGATGCCAGCCTACTGGGGCGTCGAGGCGCTCAAGGCGCAGGCGATCGCGGGACGCACCTATGCGATCGGCCGCGTCGGTCGCGGCGGCAACTTCGACCTGCGGGCGAGCGAGTCCGACCAGGCGTATAGCGGGCTCACCGACCAGCGCGCCGAGTCCAATGCCGCGGTGGACGGGACGCGCGGCCAGGTCCTGACCTACCAGGGCCAGCTGATCACCGCTTTCTATATGGCCTCCGACGGCGGGCACACGGTCAGCAGCGAGTACCGGTTCGTTCAATGGGACCACGGACCAAAGCTGCGCTCGCACCTCGGTTACCTGACCGGCATCAGCGACCCCTTCGACCGCGCGCCGTCGTGGCAGGTCGGCCCGTTCTCCGCCGATGGGGCGGCCGTTCTGCTGAAGGACAACGGCTTGAACCTCGGCGACCGCCTGCTGGCGATCGACGTGCTGGCGAAGGAGCCATCCGGACGGGTAGCCGGCGCACGACTGCGGGGCAGCAGTAAGACGGTCGAGGTCAGCGGGCCAACGCTCCGGTTCTATTTCGGTCTTCCCGACACGCTGGTCGAGATCATCGGCGGGGGTTAGGCAGCCCGGGGCTGGTCCGCGGGAAGTTGCTGCTGCACCAACTTGCGCTGTTTGCGCAGTTGATTGGCCGATAAGATCGCCTCGCCCAGGAACACGAGGATGGCGAACCGGACGATCGAAAAGTAGCCCGCGAAGATCAGCGCCAGGGTGTCGAGCAGGTAGAGGATCGCGCCGACGATCGTGGCTGGCAACGAGCCACCTCGAACGAAGTAGGCGATAACAAGGAAGATTCCTCCCTCGACCGCCGAGTACCAGTTGAAAAGTCCCTGCAAGGGGGTCAGGTCCGCCAGTTCGGCGAGCAGGCCGATGCCGAGGTTGATGGCCCCGACGATGGCATAGATCCAAAACGCGCGGCGCACTCCCTTGGCGGCCTTGTCGAGGTCAGTCTTGCGAATCGCCCCGGGACTGGCCGCCCAACTCGCCGACGAGGAAGCCAGCTCCCCAGCTCCAGCTGCCTCTTTCGGTGCCGTCCAGACCGGCTGGGCCGGCGCCATGGCGCCATACGTGGCGCACACCTCGCAAGCCTTGCTCCCGAGCGGGATGGCAGCGCCGCATCGCTTGCAGATAGCCATGCGCATATATCGGTCCAGAACGCTCGAACTGCTGTGACGATCGTGCTACAAAACCCGCGCCGACCGCTGCTGAGCGTGGGGGCGGAGCACAGTGACGAACAGTGACCTCGAAACTGAAGTGGCGTTCAACCCACATCACCGCGGCCATCCTTGGCGCGGCCTTGCTGGCGCTGACCGCCCGGCACGCCGTGGTCATCAACAGTCGAGATCTGCGCACCGGGGTGCTGGCGATCTCGAGCATGGCGGCGATCATGGTGGGGCTCATCCTGCTGGCTCGCTTTCTGAGCGGTCGCAATCAGCCCACGCTTTACCTGACGATCGGATTCTTCGGCTCCGGGTTGCTCCTCGGTGTCCACGCGATGTTCTCGTCCGAGATGGCCCGCACCGCGTCCTGGACCCAGATGCTGGTCGAGGCGAGCGACAACGCGAGCGACGGATTGATTTCCCTCTCGTTCATCGTCGCGTGGCTGTCGTGGTGGTCCCGGGAGGCGCTCGAGAGGCGAGTTCCGGCTGTGGCCCGGTTCGGGATTGTAGCTGCCGTCGTCGGGCTAACGCTTAGCGGATCCTTGATCCTGGCGGCCGACCCGACGGTCTCGCGGAGGGCCGACCTCCTGTGGGTGGCCTTCTTCGTTACCGGGTTGATCGGCTTCGGACGCAAGAACTCGCGGCGTCCCGATACGCTCGAGCGTTGGCTGATCCTGGCCGGAATCTTTCTCATCTATGGCCAGGTAATGGCCGGCATCCTCGGGGATGGTGCGGCTGTCGGTCAGGTGGGCGCAGCCGAACTGATGACCGTCGTGGGGTACTTTGCCGCCTTTGTTGGGGGCGTGGTGAGTACCTACGAGCTGTTCGAACGCGCCGAGCGGGCGATGCAGGTTGCCCGTGGCCGCAACGAAGAGCTGCAGCGAGAGGTCGTCGTCCGAACGGCGGCGGAGGAGGAGTCACGACAGCTGGCGCTGATCGATCCCCTTACCAACATCTACAACCGGCGCGGCTTTACGGCCCTGGCCACGCACGTGCGCGAAATCGCACGGCGACAACAGCGGCCGATTCACCTGTTGCTGATCGACCTCGATCGATTCAAGCGGATCAACGACAGCTTCGGCCACGCGGTGCGCGACACGGCGCTGGCGGAAGTCGCGCGGATCCTGACCCCGACCTTTCGAAAGTCCGACGTTGTGGCCCGAACCGGCGGCGATGAGTTTTGTGTCTTGCTGGCGGAGCCGGACGAAGGACTGCAGACGGCGCTGGCTCGCCTGCGGCAGAACGTCGATGACAGCAACAATGCCGAGACGCGTTCGTACCGGCTCGAATTCAGCGTCGGGATTGCGCGGGCGCTGCCGGGCGACGACGTCTCCATCCACGCCCTGGTCGAGATGGCGGACGAAGCGATGTACGAGGAGAAGCGGCTCCACGAGGGAGCCGCTTAAGTTCAGCCCTCGATCGCCGTCTTCGCCAACTCCGTGTCGGCGATGATCCAGCCCTCGATCGCTTTCGCCTGATCGTTGATGTGGAAGATGTAGACGATCTGGTCCTCGTAGGTCTTGCCGCCTCGCTTGAACGAACTGTTGACCAGCGCGACGACATGCTTGTCGTTGGCGACGATGTCGTGGAACTCGAGGGTAATGTCCTGAAGCATCTGCGGATACCTGGCGATCGCCCCCAGCGCGGCTTCCTTGCCCTTGAAGTCACCGCCGAAGACGCTTCCGCGCGCGTGCCAGACGAAGTCATCGCTCCATGTATCGCTCAGAGCTTTCAGATCGCCGCGCTTGAACGCGGCAAACGCATCGCGAACCACCTGGATCTTCTGGTCGAGGCTGAGCTTCGTGCCGGCTTCCGCCATCACAGCGCTCCTTTGAGCCCATCGGGCTCGACCCGGCTCGGGCCGGGATGACGACCCTACAACACGCCGCCCTTTCCACCCCGGGGGCGGCTATTCAGGCCGACTATAGACTGGCTGCCAAACCACGGTCAAGGGCGATCGGCTGCAGTGAACCCTGACGTCGGAGAATGTCCCGGCGCGGCGCCCCGAAGACAAGGCCCGCATCTTCACAACCTCGCTATCGCTGCGAACGGGCGATGCGCGCTACGCGTCGGTCAACGATACGGTCGGCGCCGTCGAGGGAATCCTGAACACGACAACCGACCAGGCGATCGCACGGGCCTTCGCCTGCGTGAACGAGCTCGCGGCGCTTCCGGTCTAGCTTTCGCCCTTGCCTTTGCCGGCGACCGGTTCCTTCGGCGGCTTCTCGGGTTTTTCGGGCTTCTCCGGCTTTTCCGCCTTGGCCTCGCGCGGCTTGGCGATGACCGGCGTCAGCTTGATCTGGCCGTCGGCCATCTCCACCAGCACCGAGTCACCCGCGCCGAACTTGGTGGTCAGCAGCGTCTCCGACAGGGGATCCTCGATCAGTCGCTGGATCACGCGCCGTAACGGACGGGCGCCGTAGATTTTGTCGTAGCCCTCCTTGGCCAGGTAGTCCTTGGCCTCGGCGGTGACCTCGAGTTTCAACTCATGCTCCTCGAGCCGCTGCGCCACCTTGAAGACCAGCAGGTCGACGATCTGCCGCATCTCCGGCGCCGAGAGCGCCTTGAAGACGACCACCGCATCAACGCGGTTGAGGAACTCCGGCCGGAAGGTCTTCTTCAACTCGTCCATGATCTTCTCGCGCATCTTGCCGTGCTCTTTCTCTTCCTGGCTGGTGCTCGCCATCGAGGGTTGGAAGCCCATCGACGTCGTCGCCTGCTGGAGGTTCGCGACACCGATGTTCGAGGTCATGATCACGATCGTGTTGGCGAAGTTGACCTGCTTGCCCTTGGCGTCGGCCAGCCGGCCGTCCTCCAGGATCTGGAGCAGCATGTTGAAGACTTCGGGATGCGCCTTCTCGATCTCGTCGAAGAGCACCACGCTGTACGGCCGGCGGCGGATCGCTTCCGTCAGCTGGCCGCCCTCGTCGTAGCCCACGTAGCCGGGCGGTGATCCAACCAGGCGCGCTGTCGAGTGGCGTTCCATGAACTCCGACATGTCGAGTCGAACGATCGCTTCCTCGTTGTCGAAGAGGAAGCGCGCCAGCTGGCGAGCCAGCTCCGTCTTCCCCACGCCGGTCGGTCCGAGGAAGATGAACGAGCCGATCGGGCGCTTGGAGTCTTTCAGGCCTGCCCGCGCGCGGCGGACGGCCTGCGAGATGACCTTGACGGCGTCGTCCTGGCCGATCAGGCGGGCGTGGATGTCTTCCTCCATCCGGAGCAGGCGAGTCGTCTCCTCCTCGACGAGGCGGGAGACTGGCACACCGGTCCAGGCGCTGACGATCTCGGCGATGTGCTCCTCGTTCACCTCGGGCACGGTCGCGCCAAGCTTGTCGCGCCACTCCATCTCTTCCTTGACGTACTTGTCCTTGAGCTTCTTTTCCTTGTCGCGGAAGGAGGCAGCGGTCTCGTAGTCCTGGTTGGCGATCGCCTCTTCCTTCTTGATCTGGAGATCGCGGATCTCTTTCTGCATCGTCTTCAGATCAGGAGGCGTCGTGGTGAGCTTCATCCGCACCCGGGCCGACGCTTCGTCCATCAGGTCGATCGCCTTGTCGGGTAACGAGCGGTCGGACACGTAACGGACCGACAGCTCGGCCGCGGCCTTGATCGCCTTGTCGGTGACGGTCACCCGGTGATGCTTCTCGTAGAGGCTCTTGACCCCGTGCAGGATCGAGATGGTCTCGATCAGCGACGGCTCGTCGACGAAGACCGGCTGGAAGCGGCGCTCCAGGGCGGCGTCCTTCTCGATGTACTTGCGGTACTCGTTCAGCGTCGTGGCGCCGATGCATTGGATCTCACCGCGAGCCAGCGCCGGCTTCAGGATGTTGGCCGCGTCGATCGCGCCTTCGGCGGCGCCCGCGCCGACCAGGGTGTGGAGCTCGTCGATAAAGAGGACGACCTCACGGCTGGAGCGGATCTCGTCGAGGATCTTCTTCAAGCGCTCCTCGAACTCGCCGCGGTACTTGGTGCCCGCGACCAATGCTCCCATGTCGAGCGTCAGCACACGTTTACCGCGCAGTGACTCCGGGATGTTGCCGAGCACGATCTGCTGGGCAAGACCCTCCGCGATCGCGGTTTTGCCGACGCCCGGCTCGCCGATCAACGCGGGATTGTTCTTGGTGCGGCGCGAGAGGATCTGCACCACGCGCTCGATCTCAGTCTCACGACCGATGACGGGGTCGAGCGTGTTCTTGGCGGCAAGGTCGGTCAGGTCACGGCAGAACTGGTCGAGCAGCGGCGTCTTGGACGGCTTCTTGGTGGTCGCTGCCTCTTCGTCGAGCCCACTCTCGTGGAGAAGGCGATCGATCTCGCCGCGGACCTTCTCGAGGTTGGCGCCCAGATCTTCGAGGACGTGGGCCGCGATTCCCTCACCTTCGATCAGAAGGCCGAGAAGCAGGTGCTCGGTGCCGACATAGTTGTTGCCCATCCGGCGGGCTTCCTCGAAGGAGATCTCGATGACCTTCTTGACTCGTGAGGTGGGGATGATCTGCTGGATGATGATGCGCTCGTTCCGGCCCAGCACCGACTCGATGGTGGCGCGGACCTTATTGATTTCGACGCCGAGGTTGTTCAGCACCTTGGCGGCGAGGCCTTCGCCTTCGCGCAGCAACCCAAGGAGCAGATGCTCGGTGCCGATATATGAGTGGTGCGAGCGCTCGGCCTCTTCCTGGGCCAGCGTCAGGACCTTCTTCGCTCGCTCCGTAAACCGTTCAAAGGGGTACAACCAAAATCCTCCGACTAAGTTGACTTCTGTCTACTACGATACCCGGAATCTTCAAATGACTTCCCGTTCGGATCTGCGGTTTGCCGCTTGCTAGGACGTTAGGGAGTTACCACTGCTCGGGTAGGTCTAAACAATCGTTCTCGGAAGCATAGCGCAAATTCAGTTTGAATACGCGCCAAACGTCGAACGCCGAAACGCCCCTATTCTTGCGGGGCGGCGCTCACCTCGGCGTAGACCCGCTGGCGCTCGGCCTCGGGCACCCGCTCGATCTCTCCGGGGTAATCCGACACCTCGGACTCCGCCGGCCGGCTGGAGGGATCCTCGGCCTGCTTGAGCGAGAGGCTGATCCGCCGCCGACTGCGATCGGCCTGCAGCACCCGCACCCGCAAGTGCTGTCCGACCTGGACGACGTCCTCGGTGTGCTCGACGTGCTCCCAGGCGAGCTCCGAGATGTGGAGCAGCCCCTCGATGCCGTCGCCGATCTGGAGGAAGGCACCGTACTTCTTGATCTTGGTGACCTCGCCCTCGACGATCGCCCCCGGCGGAAACCGCTTTTCGATGTGGTCCCAGGGGTCCTGGCCGAGCTGGCGCAGGCTGAGGGAGATGCGCGAGGTGTCGGGGTCGAGCTTGATGACCTTGACCCGGACATCCTGGCCGACCTGGAGGACGTCGGCGACGTTCGCCACCCGGTCCCAGGAAAGCTCGGAGATATGGATCAGGCCGTCGGCGGCGCCCAGGTTGACGAAGGCGCCGTAGGTGGTAAGTCCGGAGACTTTGCCCTCGATCTCGTCGCCGATCTTGAGCTTGTCGAACAGCTCGCCGCGCTGACGGGCCCGGTCCTCATCGAAGGCGGCCTTCTGGCTGACGATCAGCCGGTTGCGCTTGCGGTTGACCTCGAGAATTTTTACGCCGATCCGCTGACCGACCAGTTCCTGGAGGTTCGAGCTATGGCTGCGAGAGACCTGGGATGTCGGCAGGAAGCCGCGCAGGCCAAGGATGTTGACGATCAGGCCGCCCTTGTTCTGCTCGCGGACTTCGGCGTCCATCATCTCGCCGGTCGCCTGCTGCTCCTGGGCCTTGACCCAGACGGATTCGGCGCGGGCCCGGCGGAGGGACAGCACGACGTTGCCGTCCTCGTTTTCTGGCTGCAGGACAAAAACCTTGATGTGGTCGCCGGCATGAAGGTCGGGCGTTCCCGCCTCGCGCGTCCCCAACTCCCGGCTGGAGATTACACCCTCGGATTTTGAGCCGACGTCGACCAGGACTTCATCGGGATCAACCCGGACGACGACCCCATCGATGATGTCGCCGTGGGCTATGCGCTTACTTGAAGCTTCCTCCTGGTTGAGGAACTCCTCCATCGTCGCGGCGCTTCCGTTCTGCGAGTCGGACGAGTCCTGAGAAAGCTCGAAATCAGACAAACCAGTAGGCCACCACCTTGTGTTATTGGAACTCGTTGGTCGTCAAGTCGTTGGCAGGAGCGCGAGTCACCACGAAGTATAGCAACCGCGCGTTAACGTCATCGGCGAAACGAGTTCGAGCGTGGACGCCGATCGAATACTTGCATAGACTTAAAGTGCATGCTGCGCTGGGGGCGCGATAAGACGGCGTTCGCGATTTCTGGGGGCGGGGCTCGGGGGGCTGCTCAGGTCGGTATGTTGCGCGCCCTGATCGAGCGCGATATCACCCCGGATTTCATCGTGGGGGTCTCGATTGGCGCCTGGAATGGCGCCTGGCTGGCCCACCGGCCGGACCTCGACTGGGTGAAGAACCTGGAGGAGGTCTGGCACCAGGTCAGCCGCCGCTCGCTCGACATGGTGTGGTGGCGCGCCGCCCGGAATATGATGCGGCGCAAGCCGTCCCTCTATGAGGGCGGCGGGCTCTCCCGCTTCATCGCGCAACACCTGCAGGTGTCCAACTTCGAGGACCTGACCGTGCCGCTCCACACGGTGGCCATCGACCTGACCATGGGCACCAAAGCAGTCTTTTCCCACGGTCCGTTGGGACCGGCGGTGCTGGCCTCGTCGGCGATCCCGGGCGTCTTTCCACCCGTCATGATCGGCGGACGGCAACATGTGGACGGAGGGCTGGTCGACCCCACCGGCCTGGACACCGCGATCGAGCTGGGTGCGCGGCGGGTATACGTTCTGGACTCGGGCTACGCCGGCCGGCTCCCGACGCCGCTCGGGTCGATGAACGCCATCGTCGACCACACCTTCCAGATCGCGGCCCAGCACCGGACGCGCTGGACCATCAAGCAAATGGGCCGCGCCGTCGAAATCATCCATTTGCGCCCGAGCGCCGGGTTCCTCCGCCATTCGATGGACTTCGGCGCCACCAAGGACTACATCGAGGCAGGGTATGGATTCGCCTCCGAGATCCTCGATGCGCGGCGCAAGCGGCACCGGGTGCCGGAGCTAGCCCCGGTCGTGGCACCCGTCTATTACTAGATCCAAAGTGCCGGAACGTCGGCTCGCTGGCCGACGATGAGCGAAGGACGCACGCTTCGCCAGAACCTACGCGAACTGCCGCCGGCCGCCTGGGTGCTTTTCGCCGGCACCTTTATCAACCGCTTCGGCAGCTTTGTGATGACGTTTCTGATCCTCTACCTGACCCGCCGCGGCTTCTCGGCTCAGGAAGCCGGGGCCGCCGTCAGTCTCTATGGCTTTGGCGGCGTCCTGGCATCCATCATCGGCGGAGAGTTGACGGATCGAATTGGCCGCAGCCGCACCATCACGATCTCGATGTTCGCGTCGGCCGCCGTCATGATCGCCCTGTCGCAGGTCAACCTCTTGCCGATCATCCTTGTCCTGACCGCGCTGGCAGGGCTTACCTCGGAGGCGTATCGACCCGCCTCGAGCGCCCTACTGGCAGACCTGGTGCCGGCCGGTCAACGCGTCACGGCGTTCGCCGCCCTTCGCTTCGTGCTCAATGCGGCGTTTGCCCTCGGGGCCGCGACGGCCGGCCTGCTGGCGCAACGGTCTTTCTTCCTGCTCTTCCTTGCCGACGCGGCGACCTCGGTCGTCTTCGGCCTGCTGGCCCTCGCCGCGATCCACGATGTGCACCATGCGCGGGGGGCGACCGGAGGCCGAGGACTCGGCGGCTACCGCTCGGTGATCACGGATCGCGTGTTCGTGATGTTTCTGATCGGCATGCTTTTAGTCGCCTTCGTCTACCTCCAGTCGTACAGCACCTTTTCCCTGCAGGTGCGAGCCCTCGGATTCTCGACCTCGGTTTATGGCGGGTTGATCGCGCTGAACGGGTTGCTGATCGTCCTGCTCGAACTGCCCCTGACGTCGTGGACTCAGCATCGAGCACCTCGACCCGTGATCGCGACCGGCTTCCTCCTGGTCGGCATTGGCTTCAGCCTTCTCGCGGTGGCTCACGTCCTGCCGCTCCTGATCCTCGCCGTGTTCATCTGGACGGTGGGCGAGATGTTGAATTCGCCTATGGCCGGCGCCTACGTGGCCGACCGGGCGCCGATGCACCTTCGCGGCCGATATCAGGGTGCCTGGGGTCTGACCTGGGGCGTCGGCCTGATCTTCGGGCCAGTGGTCGGAGCCGCGCTCTTCACCTGGAATCCCAGCGGCTTCTGGCTGATCTGCGGACTGCTCGCGTCGATGGGCGCCGGTCTGGTACTGCTGAGCGGCCGTCTTCGCGGCGCTAGCGCGAGACTCGGAAGCTGAAGTCGAAAGCCTTGACCGACTGGGTCAACTGGCTGACCGAGATGTAGTCGACACCGGCGAGCGCATAGGCCCGCGCGTTGTCGAGGCCGACCTTCCCCGTGACTTCCACCTTGGCACGGCCCTGGACCAGGGCAATGGCCTGGCGGACCTGGCCCGGCGGGAAATTCTCGAGCAGCAGGACGTTGACCTTCGCCGTCAGTGCCTGGTCGAGCTCCTGCATGTTGGTGACGGTCAGCTCGATGCGCTTGCCCTGATGGGCCTTGCGCAGCTGCCTGACGACGCTTGGCACGCCCTCGCTCAGGGCGAGGTGGGACTCGGTGACGACGAGCCGGTCGGCGAGGCCCTTGTGCAGGCTCGCGCCGCCGCCCACCTCAACCGCATACTTCTCGAGGAAGCGGAGGCCCGGCGTGGTCCGACGGGTGTCGAGGATGCGGGTCTTGGTCCCCTTGACGGCATTGGCAAATCTGGCCGTCTGGCTGGCGATTCCCGAAAGGTGCTGCAGGAAGTTGAGCGCCGTCCGCTCCGCCCTGAGCACGCTCACCGCCGGGCCCGACACGCGTGCTACCAGCTGGCCGCCAGCCAGGGCCATGCCGTCCGTTGCGCGCGGCTCGAAGGAAATGTTCTTGTCGACCAGCTCGAACACCCGCTTGAAGATGGGCAACCCGGCCAGAACCCCTTCCTCGTTGGCGATCAACTTGCCGCGGGCCTTTACCTTTCCAGGAAAGAGCGACTCGGTCGTCAGGTCGCCGTCGCCGACGTCCTCCGCGAGCGCCTCCTTGATCAGCTTGTCGACCGCGCTCATGGGGAAGCGCATCGTGATCACGGGAGGCGCCGCCGGACGTGGCTGCGGTGCGGGCGGGTGCGGCACGGGGGCGGGGCGCGGCGGCATCCCAGCCGGGCGACCGGCCGTTCGCCAGGGCGAGCCGAGGCCGAGGATGGTCGGCCTGGGGAAGGGCATGATGGGCACGCCGGGCGCCAGCGGGGGCTGCACCCGGGCCGGCTGGGGGGCAACGGCCGCGGGCTGGCCGTTATCCGGCTGGCTGTGAGGGGCGACCGACGGCTTGGGAGTCGGCCGCGCCACGACCGCCGTTTTATGGGTCGACGACTCCTTCCGGGCGGAAGACACCGGCTTTGGGCGTGCCGCTTTCACGGTCGGCTTCGCCTTGACCTTTGAAGTTGTTACTCCGCCCTTCGCTTTGGAGCGCCGCTCTGAACTCAGAGGCGCTCCGCTCCCAATACGACGTTATCGATCAATCTAGTTGATCCAAGTTTAACAGCGACCGCCAAAACGCTGCCCGGGGAGGCCCGCTCGGGGCCGCTGAGCGTGGTTTCGTCCACCAGCGCGACGTAATCGATGGCAATCTCGGGGGCAACGGCCAGCCGGTCCCTTGTGAGCCGTTCCAGCTCGAGGGGGTCAGTTTCACCCACAGTGAACGCCCGTGCTGCCTCCGTGAGCGCCTGGCGCACGACCGGGGCCAGCCGACGCTGGGCGGAGTCGAGGTAGGCGTTTCGGGAGCTTATCCAGGCCGTCCAGCTCCCGGACCGTCGGCACGACGACGATCCTCACCGGGAGGGCGAGGTCGCGAACCAACTGGCGCACCAGGACGACCTGCTGGAAGTCCTTCTGGCCGAAGTAGGCGCGCTTCGGCTGGGTCAGGTTCAGGAGCTTCAGCACGACGGTGAGCACGCCGCCAAAATGGCCCGGCCGGCTCTTACCTTCGAGAACCTCACCCAGGGGCCCCGGATCGACCCGGGTCTTGAATGCCGCCGGGTAGATCTGGTCGACCGGAGGATGGAAGATGGCGTCGACGCCCAGCGCTTGGAGGCGGGCGCGGTCCTGCTCGAACGGCCGCGGGTATTTCTCGAAGTCATCATGCGGCCCGAACTGTTTCGGGTTGACAAAGATGCTCACGACGACACGCTGATTTTCGCGGCGTGCGCGGCTGACCAGGCTGTCATGGCCGGCGTGCAGCGCTCCCATGGTGGGCACCAGCCCGATGTCATCGCCGGCATGGCGCCAGGCGATCGCCTGCTCCTGCATGGCGATCGCCGACTCGATGACGAGGGCCTTAGCGGGCGGAGTATTCGTGCTCAGGGGTGGGGAAGGCGCCGTTGCGTACGTCCTGGTCGAACGCCCGTGCGGCACCTTCGATCGCCTCTCCGAGGTTGGCGTACTGACGCACAAATTTCGCGACGTGGTCCGGGTTCAACCCGAGGACATCCTGGATGACGAGCACCTGGCCGTCGCAATGCGGTCCCGCGCCGATGCCGATCGTCGGGACCGTTAGCGCTTCCGTCACCCGCTGACCGAGCACACTCGGGATGCCCTCGAGCACGACGGCGAAGGCGCCGGCCTCCTCCAACGACTGCGCGTCTTTGAGGATCTGCTCCGCCGTCTCGTCACTGCGACCCTGGACGCGCATCCCGCCGAACTGGTTCACGAACTGGGGCGTCAGCCCCAGGTGGCCCATCACCGGGATGCCCATCGAGGTCAAGGTTTTCGTGTAGTCGACGACCCGTCCTCCTCCCTCCATCTTCACGGCATGCACGCGCGCCTCCTGCAGGAAACGACCCGCATTGCGAATCGCGTCCTCCTCCGACGCGTGATAGGCCATGAATGGCATGTCGCCGATGATCAACGCGTTCGGCGCGCCGCGAACGACCGCACCCGCGTAGCGGACCATGTCATCCATCGTCACGCTCAACGTGTCGGGATATCCCAGCATCGTGTTGCCCAGGCTGTCGCCGACCAGCAGCACCGGGATGCCGGCGCGGTCGAGCCAGCGCGCGGTCGTGTAGTCGTAGGCGGTGAGCATCGTGAATTTCTTGCCTTCGGTCTTCCACTTGCGCAGGTCGCGGACGTTGGTCGTCATGCGGCGGCCTCCTTATTGGGATTGAGGAGCTTGGTGCGGTCGGCAAGCAGTTGATACAGACGCTGCAGCTCCGGGTCGCGCTTCAGCGCCTCGAGATGCCGCTCGATGGTGCCGTCGTCGCCGCGCGATGCCGGCCCGGTGATGGCGTCGGCAGGCGCCAGATCACGCAGGTTGTTGACGGCGCCCGCGAGAAGCGTGGTCAAGCCCCGGCGGGCGGTCTCGGGATCGAGGCCAGCCTCCGCGGCGAGCGCGATCGCTTCCGCCAGCAGGGTGATGGGGTAGTTCGCGGCGAAAACGGCCGCGGCGTGGTAAAGGGCGAGGTCCACCCCGGTGAGGTCGAATGGGTGACCGTGCAGGTCGCGGGCCAACTGGCTCAGCTGATCTCGCAGCGGCTGCTCGGCATCGATGCCGAAGTAGGTGCCGGGAACGTTGACGACCGCCTCCGGCCCGCGCCGGAATGTCTGCAGCGGATGGAAGACCCCGGTTCGGAGGCTTCCCTGCTGCGATAGGGGACGTAGCGCGCTGCGGTCCTGCGCACCGCTCAGGTGAACGGCGGCGTGGCCCGCGGCCGAGCAGAGTGACTCGACCATGTCGGTGGCCAGCGGGAGGATGACGTCGTCGGGCACAGCCAGAATCGTCAGGTCTGCCAGGTCGATCGTCGTCGCCGGGCTCTGGCAGGCGCGGGCACCGAGCTCGTTCGCAAGGTTGCGGACGTTATCCGGGTTGCGGCCGCCGATGGCGGCGATGGTATAGCCGGCCGTGTGGAGGGCGCGCCCCAGCGCCGATCCGGCGCGGCCGGGTCCGATGATGGCGATCGTCGGTTTCTGCATGGTTCCGTCTCGGTCCTGAGGATCCAAGCGGTCTACTCAATATAACGTCCCTGAACCCGCGGGCCCTACACAGGCGC
>WNFD01005791.1_pt1 | contig 16950 bp, 18 predicted proteins | sample 5400491 | NCBI WGS metagenome assembly WNFD01 (sample SAMN13153343, study PRJNA577476) | soil metagenome | isolation source: 120 cm saprolite under Douglas fir tree site 2 hole 2 replicate 2 | place: USA:California | collected 2015-04-18 | reverse complement strand
GATGCCGGTCAAGCGCTAGAGCCGGGGCAGTGGCCCTCCTGCCGTCAAACACGTCAAACATATGCCATCCATATCACCCGATCGTAGGACGCCGCGCACGGCGCGCGACGCTATGGTTCCGCCCGCATCCAGACAATATTCGAGGAGCTTTTGGTGATTAGACTGCCTGCCAACTCGTCTCGCAAGCTGGCGCTTGAATGCCGCGGCCTGCTCATGGCCTCTCCCTTGGCCTTGCTCCTGGCCTCGCTGATGTTGAGCTGTCTCAACGCAGCGCCCATGCAGGCAGCCGAGACGGTCGCGCCGGCAGCCTCGGCCGCTGTGGCGACGCCCCACAAGACCGTCACCGTCACCTACAAGACCGTGACCGTCCAGGGCTTGAACATCTTCTACCGGGAGGCGGGCCCGAGCAACGCGCCGGCGATCCTGCTGCTGCACGGGTTTCCGTCATCGTCGCGGATGTTCGACACGCTGATGCCGTTGCTCGCCGATCGTTATCATCTGATCGCACCCGATTATCCCGGGTTCGGAAACTCGGAGGCGCCGCCGCCGGACAAGTTCGCCTATACATTCGATTCGATCGCCGACATCGTCGGCGCCTTCACCGAAGCCGTCCACCTCGATCGCTACGCGCTCTATCTGCAGAATTACGGCGGCCCCGTCGGGTACAGGGTCGCCATTGCGCATCCGGAGCGGGTCACCGCGCTGGTCATCCAGAACGCCATTGCCCATGAAGAGGGGCTCGGCCGGCTGGCTGCGGTGCGCAAGGGCTTCTGGGCGGATCGCGCCGCCAACGAGGCGAGATACCGCGCGGGACTGGCCTCAATCGATACGGCCCGGCTCCGGCACGTGAACGGTTCGCCGCATCCGGAGCGCTACAATCCCGACCTCTGGAACGACGAAGTGGCGTTCCTGGCCCGCCCCGGCGAGGCCGACATCCAGTCGGACCTGTTCTACGACTACCGCAACAACCTGGCCGCGTTCCCGGCGTGGCAGGAATGGTTGCGCGAGCACCGGCCGCCGACGCTCGTGGTCTGGGGCCGCTACGATCCCGTGTTCGATATCGCCGAGGTCGCAGCCCTCAAGCGGGACGTGCCGAAGGCGGACGTGCACATCCTGGATTCCGGGCACTTCGCGCTCGATGAATCCGCGAGCGATATTGCCAGGCTGATGCGGAACTTCCTCGGACGATTGCCGCATGCGGCGCCGAAAACGACGGCCTCCCATACTTGATCGGAGAAGACGCGCCTGCTCTCTCAGCCCAGCGTTAGCGCTGGGCTGTTCGGGGCTATGTATCGCCCGCGCAAAATGCGTGACACGCGGCGTGGATCAGGCCGGCAAGCCGGCGTCGGAGAGCGCTTCGATCACCAGGCTGCGATAGGTCTCCGGCAAGGGCGGCATGCCGAGCTGCATCTCGGACACCGTGAGGTCCGGATATCCCGACCGCAACGCCTCGAGGCTCCGCCGCGCCTCGGCCTTGGCGCCCATCATCACATAGGCTGGACACAGCGTCCGATGCACCCAGATCGCGGACGGATGCTCGCTCAGCGCACGCTCCTGCCAGCGCGCCGCTTCGACGTAATCGCCCGCCTTGAAATGCGCGCAGCCGATGCCGACCATGCTGTTGAAAGCGAGCGAATCCTGCGGGGCGAGGTCGAGCGCGATCTTGAAGCGCTCGATCGCGGATTCCGGATCGCCCTGATAGACGTCGAGCCACCCGCTCCGGCTCCAGGCCCAGGCGCAACCGCCGTCGATCGCGAGCGCCTGGTGCACGGCGAGCGCCGCGCTGTCGAGCTCGTCGAGCAGCGTCAGCGCATTGCCGAGCACGGCCAGCGCGGTGGCGTCGCCCGACAGCGACCGGGCCTTGTGCGCCAGCTCGATCCCGCGCGCCCTCTCCCGCATCGGATCGGAGGTGAAGTAATAAGTCACCCGCTGCACATAGGCCCAGGCTGCCAAGGCAGCCGCGAGCCCGGAGTCGGGATTGCGGTGAAGCGCCTGCTCCAATAGCTCCAGCGCCCGCGCATTGCCTTCCGCGTCAAGCGACAGCACGCCCGGCATCGCCCGCAACGCCAGATCGTGCGGGCCGAGTTCGCTCTCCGGCCGATCCCAGGCGCGCTCGATCTCCGCCGATCGCAAACAGGGCTGCAGCGCAGCCGCGATCCTGGTGGCAAGCTGCTGATGGGACTCCGAGCCGTCGAGCAGCACGCCGTCGGTGCGGTGCGCCCATAGCTGCCGGCCGCTGTCCTGGTCGATCAGATGAACGACCAGCCTTTTTTGCGCGCCGATCCCGCGGATCGCCACCAGCATCCGGTAGCGCGCAAAACGCGCCTGGCTCGTCACGGAAAGCCCGGCCCCGCTCAGCGCGGTCGCGAGCTCATCGGCCAGGCTGGCGCCGATCTCGCCATCTTCCGGATTTGCTTCAATCGGGGCGAGCACGACCGTCGGCCGGTCGCGCGACGGCGCCAGGATCGCAGGCCGCGATGCCAGCACGGCGGCAAATCGGGCCTGCCGCTTCAAGGTGCTGGACGGGGCCTCGCCATAGCGGCCGCGATATGCGGCGGAGAAGCGGCCGAAGTGCGGAAAGCCGCAGCGCAAGGCGACGTCCTTGACCTTCTCGCCGGGCGCGCCCAGCAGCAGCTCCTGGCGCGCCTGTTCGAGACCGATATCGTGCTGCGCGGCCTGCGGCGACTTGCCGACAAAGCAGATGAACTGCCGCTGCAGCGTTCGCGACGAAACGCCTGCAATCGACGCGAGCTCCGCGATGCGCCAGCGACGGCCGACATTGGCATGCATCGCTTCCAGCGCGCGGCGGACGCCGCGCGGCAGCGGCGCAGTCGAAGGTCTGTTTTCCTCTGAAATCAACTGGTGAACTCCGCAATTACTAAGTGGTCGCCGTTGCACTGAAAAAGTTCACGATCGGGATAGCCGTGTCGCAAATTGGATAGCCGCTCGACTGTGCTCCGCCTACTCACCTCCGATTGTCTCAAATTCATCTGTCTCAACTGTCGAGGAGCATCCGATGGCAACGAGGGCTGCAATTCTGCGCAACGCCGCTCGCTGCGCGATTCTTCTCGAGAAGGCGCTTTTGCGACTGCTCGATAACTGGGTGCGTCAACAGGCCGCGCGGCTGGACGTGACCCAGGCGTCGGGACCGCAGCAGCGCAAGAACAGACAATACCGAGCCCAGGAAAGGAACGAATATGACCGCATCATCAGCCACGCAAACCAACCCGCCCGCTGAACTTGACCTCAACGCCTTGAAAGCACGACAGCACGGCGCCTGGTCGTCCGGAGACTATGCCATCGTCGGCACCACTCTACAGATCGTCGGCGAAGAATTGTGTGAAGCACTCGACATTCGCGCCGGCCAGAGCGTGCTCGATGTCGCCGCCGGCAACGGCAACGCCACGCTGGCCGCGGCGCGCCGCTGGTGCCAGGTGACATCGACGGATTATGTCCCCTCATTGCTCGAGCGCGGGCGCCAGCGCGCCTCGGCCGACGGCCTTTCGGTGGAGTTCAAGGAGGCGGACGCCGAGGCGCTGCCGTTCGGCGACGGCGCGTTCGATGCGGTGGTCTCGACCTTCGGCGTGATGTTCACGCCGAACCAGGACCGCGCGGCGAGCGAACTCGCCAGGGTGTGCAGGAGCGGCGGCAAGATCGGGCTCGCCAACTGGACCCCCGATGGCTTCATCGGCCAACTCTTCAAGACGCTCGGCAAATACCTGCCGCCGCCGGTGGGTGCGAAATCGCCTGCGCTGTGGGGCACGAAAGCGCGCATCGACGAGATGTTCGGGGCTCAAGCGAGCAACATCCAGGCCACGCGGCGCAATTTCGCGTTCCGCTACCGGTCGCCCGAGCATTTCATCGACATCTTCAAGACCTATTACGGCCCTGTGCTCAAGGCGTTTGCCGCGCTCGACGCCGCCAAGCAGGACGGCTTGAAGCGCGACATGCTGGCGCTGATCGCGACGATGAACCGCTCCGAGGACGACACGATGGTCGTGCCCAGCGAGTATCTTGAGGTGGTCGTGACCAAGCGCTGAGCAAATCTCACGCGCAAATCTCGCACGCACGTGAATCGGAGCCGGCCACGGCCGGCTCCGATTTTGCCTGACCGCACGCATGCGCGCGCCTCGCGCTCTCTTCCATGTCAATTTTTGGAGTACTTCACCCGTGATCGACGATCCCCGCGGACCCATCGACTATGACGAATCCGGCCACGGTCCGACAATGGTGCTGGTGCCGGGATCCTGCAGCACCGGCGCCGCCTGGCGGCCGATCATGTCGCATTGGAATAACGCATTCCGCTGCGTCACGACGAGCCTGCTTGGTTATGGCCGCACCGCCGAACGCCGCACGGCCGACAACGCCGATATCTCCCTCGAAGCCGAGATGATCGAGGCCGTGATCCAGCGCGCGGGCGCGCCGGTACACCTGGTCGGTCACTCCTTTGGCGGGCTGTCGGCACTTGCGGTCGCGCTGCGCCATCCGCAACTGGTGCGCAGCCTCACCATCCTGGAAGCACCCGCGCTGGAAATCCTGCGGCTCGCCGGCGAGGATCGGCACTATAACGAATTCCGCAACATGACCGTCGCGTATTTCAGCGCGTTCCAGGCCGGACAACGCAACGCGATCGCGCGGATGATCGACTTCTTTGGGGGCGCCGGCACGTTCGCAGGCTGGCCGCAACGGGCCCACGACTACGCAGTCGAGACCACGGCGGTCAATGTGCTGGACTGGACCTCGGCTTACGGATTCGCTCCGCCGCCGTCATTGCTGGCGAAACTGACGGCGCCGACCCTGGTGGTGCGCGGCGAGAAAAGCCATCCCGCGGTGAAACGCGCCAACGAGCTTTTGGGCCGATCGATCCCGGGGGCGACCATTGCGACCGTCCCCGGCGCCGCGCATTTCATGATAGCGACCCATGCAAGCGAACTTGCCGGTCTGATCGCAAGCCACGTCGGCGATGCGACATGCGTGGCGTGACGTCAGATGCGGCGTCCGCGTGCGACGCCGACCACAGCCGAGACCACGAACAGCACGACCGCGATGAAGAAGATGATCTTGGCGATTTCGATGGAAGCGCCCGCGACGCCGCCGAAACCGAGAACGCCGGCAACGAGCGCGATAATCAGGAAGGTGACGACCCAGCCTAACATGACATGAACCTCTCGTTTGAGTTTTGGCTTCGAGCGACCCGACATGCGCCCGACTGCCGAAACAATTCCGGTCCGGGAACGATGGTTCCAGGCAGAAGTCGGACGAAAATTTGCGCGGCCCACGGAACAAAATCGGGGCTTTGACCAGGGCGAGGCCGCGCAAGGCGCGCCCCGATTAACTCTGTAAAACCGGCCACCGGCGCCCTATATGGTCCCTGATCCTGCTAAGAAGGGCTCAACTTCGCCGCCCCGCGATGCCATCGTGGGCGCCAGATTGATTCGCATGACCGAGCCGAACCGCGTGAGCCATCACGGAGTACCCGATCACCAGCCCGCTGCCGGCGGCATCGCCGCGCGCGCTCGCGCAGCGGCAGGTCCAAGGTATCTCGAGGGGCTCAATCCCGAGCAGCGCGAGGCTGTGGAAACCCTCGATGGCCCGGTGCTCGTGCTGGCCGGCGCCGGCACCGGCAAGACGCGCGTGCTGACCACCCGCATCGCCCATATCCTGAGCCAGGGCCGCGCCCGGCCGAATGAAATCCTCTCGGTGACCTTCACCAACAAGGCGGCGCGTGAGATGAAGCTCAGGCTCGGGCAGATGCTCGGGCAAGCCGTCGAAGGCATGGCCTGGCTCGGCACCTTCCACTCGATCGGCGGACGCATCCTGCGCTTCCATGCCGAGATGGCGCAGCTGAAATCCAACTTCACCGTGCTCGACGTCGACGATCAGATCAGGCTATTGAAGCAGCTCCTGCAGGCCGAAAACATCGACGACAAGCGCTGGCCCGCGCGCATGCTTGCCGGCCTGATCGACGGCTGGAAGAACCGCGGGCTTGCTCCATCGCAGGTGCCAGCGGGCGAAGCCGCGGTGTTCGGCAACGGCAAGGGCGGCAAGCTCTATGCGAGCTACCAGGAGCGGCTGAAGATCCTCAACGCCGCCGATTTCGGCGATCTCCTGCTGGAGAACATCCGGATCTTCCGCGAGCACCCCGACGTGCTCCGGCAGTTCCAGCAGCGCTTCAAGTTCATCCTGGTGGACGAATATCAGGACACCAATGTCGCGCAATATCTCTGGCTGCGGCTGTTGTCGCAGGCGCCGTCTTCTTCTTACACCTCTCCCCGCTTGCGGGGAGAGCATAGTCGGCCTCCGGCCGACGTTCTCGAAGAACGCCATGGCGAAGCCACGGCTACGTTGCAAAGCAATCCGGGTGAGGGGGACTCTCCGCAGACCGCACTCGCGGAGAGTCCCCCTCACCCCGACCCTCTCCCCGCAAGCGGGGAGAGGGAGCAGAGCACGCCCCCTGGGGTAACGCCCACCCCCGCCCTCAAGAACATCTGCTGCGTCGGCGACGACGACCAGTCGATCTATGGCTGGCGCGGCGCGGAGGTCGACAACATCCTGCGCTTCGAGCACGATTTTCCCGGCGCCAAGGTGATCCGGCTCGAACGCAACTACCGCTCCACCGGCCACATCCTTGCCGCCGCCTCGCATCTGATCGCGCATAATGAAGGCCGGCTCGGCAAGACGCTGCGCACCGAGGATATCGACGGCGAAAAGGTCACCGTCACCGGCGCCTGGGATTCGGAAGAGGAAGCCCGCGGCATCGGCGAGGAGATCGAGGACCTGCAACGCGCCGGCGAGAGGCTCAACGAGATCGCGATCCTGGTACGGGCGTCCTACCAGATGCGCGAATTCGAAGACCGCTTTGTCACGCTCGGCCTGCCCTATCGCGTGATCGGCGGTCCGCGATTCTACGAGCGGGCGGAAATCCGCGACGCGCTGGCTTATCTGCGCGTCATCAACTCGCCGGCCGACGATCTCGCCTTCGAGCGCATCGTCAATGTGCCGAAGCGCGGGCTCGGCGACGCCAGCGTGCAGATGCTGCATGACCACGCCCGCAAGCGCCGCATTCCGCTGTTCGAGGCGGCGTGTGCAGTGGTCGAGACCGACGAATTGAAGCCGAAGGCACGCGGGTCCTTGCGCGATCTCGTGCTGCAGTTCGACCGCTGGCGCGCCCAGCGCGAGGTGATCTCGCACACGGAATTGGCCGAAATCGTGCTCGACGAGAGCGGCTACACCGAGATGTGGCAGAAGGACCGCTCGGCGGACGCCGCCGGCCGGCTCGAAAACCTTAAAGAGCTGGTGCGTTCGATGGAGGAATTCGAGAACCTGCAGGGCTTTCTCGAACATATCGCGCTGGTGATGGACCGCGACGGCGGCGGCGAGGACGACGCAGTCTCGCTGATGACGCTGCATTCGGCCAAGGGATTGGAATTCGACAACGTGTTCCTGCCCGGTTGGGAGGAAGGCCTGCTTCCGAGCCAGCGCACGCTCGATGAACAGGGCCGCGCCGGGCTGGAGGAAGAGCGCCGGCTTGCCCATGTCGGGCTGACCCGGGCGCGCCGCCGCGCCAAGCTTTATTTCGCCACCAACCGGCGCATTCACGGCACCTGGACGACCACGATCCCCTCGCGCTTTCTCGACGAATTGCCGTCAGCCAGCGTCGAGATCACGGAATCCAAGGGCGGCGCCGGCTGGGGCGGCACCGGCGGCTATGGCCCCTCGCGCTTCGACAATGTGGAATCCTTCGGCTCGAGCTACACCACCCCGGGCTGGCAGCGCGCGCAGGCCAATCGCGCGCGCGGCAGGGGGCAGGCGCGCGGCGGTTTCGACGAGGAGCAGTCGTCCTATTCGGCGCGCGACAGCCTCAGTGGCGGCTTTGCCGCCAAGAAGCGCGCGCCGCTGACCATCGAGGGCGAACTGGTCGCGAAATCCACCGGCACGGTGTCGGAGTTCTCGCTGGACGATCGCGTGTTTCACCAGAAGTTCGGCTACGGCCATGTCGTCAAGGTCGACGGCAACAAACTCACCATTGCCTTCGAGAAGGCCGGCGAGAAGAAAGTCGTCGACAGTTTCGTCGAGCGGGCGTGAAGGATTCAACCGCGCGTCGATAGGCGATACCTGAATATCGCGCCATAAGCTTGGTTGCGGCCGTACGGCAAATGGCGACGAGAACGGCGACATGACATCATCGACCATGACCTCATCGACGTCGGCATTGACGATCCGGCCGGCCCGGCCGGAGGAATATGACGCTCTCGGCAAGATACTGGTCGCCGCCTACGCGGCCTTGCCGGGAATGCCGCCGCCCGATGAACAGCCCGACTATTACGCCATGCTCGCCAATGTCGGCGGACGCGCCGCCAAGCCGGCGCTGACGGTGTTCGTCGCCATCGACGATGCCGGCAGATTGCTCGGCAGCATCGATTTCATCGACGACATGACCCAATATGGCTGCGGCGGCACGGCGTCGGCCGTCACCGACGCGGCCGGCATCCGGCTGCTTGCCGTCGACGACACCTATCGGGGCAAGGGCGTCGGCAAGGAACTGACCCGTTTCTGCATCGAACGCGCCCGCGCCATCGGCAAGAACCGCCTCGTGCTGCACACGACCAGGGTGATGCAGGCGGCCTGGGCCATGTATGAAGGCCTCGGCTTCGTCCGGTTTCCCGACATCGACTTCCGGCAGGGCAACCTCGACGTCTTTGGCTTCCACCTGAACCTGGCAAGCGCCGCCGCGGCGCCCTGAACTCTTGGCGAAAACTCTTGGCGAAAACTCTTGGCGAAGGAGAAATCGCAACTCCATCCTTCATGGGTCTTGACCATTCGGGACCTCATCGTATCAGATGATCCCATGTTTCGGGGCAGTTCTGTTTTGTTGATTGTTTTATTGACCGCGCCGTCGCTGGCAGCGGCGGAGACGATGAGTTTTGCGGAGACGGCGGCGCTTCTGGCCAAGAGCTGCGCTGCGGACATCGAAGCCAATTGCCGCGGGGTCAATCTCGACTCCAACCGGCTCAAGGAATGCCTGTCGCGCAACCGGGATGCGCTGTCGGCGCCGTGCGCCGAGAACTATCTCAAGACCTTCGATGCGATCCAGAAGCGCGTCGCGGCGCGCACGGCGGTGGCCAATGCGTGCACGCGGGAAATCGTCAAAGTGTGCGGGGGCTCGACCAAGGAAACCAGTAAATCGGTTCCCTGCCTGACGACGGCACAGGGCGTCGGCGCACGATGCATCCAGGCGATCGGCGACGCGGGGTATCGATGAGACCATCCGCGAAAAGAGGCCTGCGCGGCCTCGCTTTGCTGGCGGTGCTGCTCGTCGCCGCCGCGCCGGTCTCGCCGTCGCGCGGCCAGGCGGCGACGCGCGACGACATCATCGGCCAGCTCAGCCAGTTCGAGACCGCGCCGGAACTCGATCTCGCGGCGTTGCGCCAGAAGACGCTGGAGCGATCGCGAATCCGGTCGAGAAACGAACCGGAGGCCTCGAAGCGCCCGCCGATCGCGCCCGAGCTTCAGGGCGTGCCCGGCTTCAACGTCGACATCCAGTTCGATACCGACACGCCGATCGTCCGGCCGCAATCCTATGAGACGATTGGACGCATCGCCGATGCGCTCGTGCAGGTGAAGCTGTTGCCTTACAGCTTTTTGATCGTCGGCCATATCGAGGCGAACGGAAAGCGTGAGAGCAATGCGATCCTGAGCCAGCGCAGGGCCGACGCGATCCGCGACATCCTGGTCAATACGTTCAAGATCTCCGCGAAGCGGCTCCAGGCGATCGGGCTCGGCGAAGAGCAACTGCTCGACCCTCCGCATCCCACGGCGTCCGCCAACCAGCAAATGCAGATCCTGACCGTCGCCAAAATGCCCGAGCAGAGCGAGCAGCCCGCCCGGCCGGAGACGAGCGCGCCCGCACCGGCGAAAAAGCCGACCAGGAAGAAAAAGTAGAACGTTAAGGTGTCGTCTCGGCCGGATTGCTGACCCTTCCAAGGTTTACGGCAGCATCGATGACGTTATGCCGCAGGCCTCGACGCCGTCCGGGCGGCCAGGCTCGGCGAAAACGACTGCACGCGGCCCGCATTTCGCAGCGCAGGATAACCCGCAAATGCAGGCCATCACTGTTGCGAAAATGCCATAGAGACGCCCCCCATTTCATGGTCTATAGGGACGTGCAACTCTCCATTTGACTTCGCCCACGCGAGCAAAACATGAGTGGCCTGTTCCGGCGTCAGTTAGCCAACTACGTCGAATATCATCGCGACCCCTGGAATAGCCTGATGCACGTCTTCGGCATCCTGTTCCTGTTTCTGGCCGCAATTCTCCCGCTGAGCCCGGTGCAAGTCAGCGCCTTCGGCGTCGACACCAGTCTGGCGGTTATCCTGTCCCTGCCCGTCCTGATCTATTGGCTCCTGCTCGATACCGCTCTCGGTATCGCGATCCTCGCTGCCGCGATCGTGCTGCTTTCGGCCGGCGCCATGATCGTGGGCTCGGTCAGCACGATGACAATGTGGTCGATCTTCGCCATCTTGACAGTCCTCGGCGTAGGAGCGCAGATCGTCGGCCATCAGGTCTTCGAGCGGCGGCAGCCGTCGCTGGTGGATAATCCGAGCCACCTGCTGCTCGGTCCGATGTTCGTGATGGCGAAATTGTTCATTGCGCTTGGGTTCCGGCACGATCTCGCCGCAATCATTGCGCCAACCCCGTCTACCGTCTCGGCTTCATGACACCCGTTCTTGTCACCGGAGGCAGCGGCTTTATCGGACAGCACCTGGTAGCGGCGCTCCTCGCGAGAGGTAGCCGTGTGCGGGTTCTCGACCTTCGCTGCCCGACGCGCGCGCCATCGGATGTTCAGTATATCGACGGTTCGGTGCTCGATCGGGGCGTCGTGGACGAGGCGCTCATCGACGTCGAGGAAGTCTACCACCTCGCCGGCCTCCCTGGCATGTGGATGCCGGACAGAAATGATTTTCACGAGGTCAATTGTCGCGGCACCGAAATCATGCTTGCCGCCGCGCGGAAGCGCGGCGTCTCTCGATTCCTGCATTGCTCGACCGAATCCATCCTGTTCCATCCCGAGCGATCCGGCGAAACGGCTGCGGAAGATATCCTGCCGCCCGCCGATGCCATGCCGGGCGCCTATACGCGCTCGAAAGCGCTCGCTGAGCATCGGGCGATCGAGGCGGCGGCTTCCGGATTCCCCGTCGTGATCGGTACGCCGACCATGCCGGTCGGCGCGCATGACCACAATTTGACCCCGCCGGCCGCGATGCTGCGGCATTTTCTCGACCGCAGGCTTCATCTGTACCTCGATTTCATCGTGAACCTGGTCGATGTGCGCGATGTGGCATCCGGCCTCATCCTCGCGATGGAGCGCGGACGGATCGGGCAGCGCTACATCTTCGGCGGCGAGAGCATCCGGATGAAAAACATACTTCGGCTCGTGGGCGCGATCAGCGGCCGCCGGCCTGTCTTCGTCCCGGTTCCCGCCAGGATCGCCGAGATCTCGGCAGCCATGCTCGAATTCGTCGCGGACCATGTGACGCGGCGGCCTCCGACCGGGACCGCCGAAGGCGTGCGGATCGCATTGCGATCGACGGAATTGTCGATCGAGAAAGCCCGGCGCGAACTGGGCTATGCGCCGCGGCCGGTCGAGCCCGCTTTGCGCGAGACACTCGCCCGTCTTCGTGGCCTTGAGAACAAGGGCGAAATGTTCGATATGGACCAACGTGCCGCGCGCACGCCCGCCGAATAGCCAGCATAGCGGCTGATCCCATTTGATATTGTGAATTCAGGCATGCCCAACGATCCCGCTCAATTTCTTACCTCTGCATTCAGCGGTTGGACGACGACCTGGCCCACCCAATTGCTGGCGCTGATCTGGCTGGCGTGGCTCGCGAGCTGGGTCGCGGCGTCGTTCTGGTCCGGCCAGACCAAGAAACATGTGATGACGCTGGAGTCGGGCCGTTACCGCATTCCCATTCTCGTCGGAGCCATCCTGTTCACGCCCGTGACCGGGCGTTTGCTGGGAGAGCAGCCGGTCTGGCAATTCGGCAATCTCGGTGTCTACATTCTTGCAGCCGTCACGATCGCCGGAATCTCCTTTACCTGGTGGGCGCGGATCCATCTCGGACGTTTCTGGTCGAACGCGATCACCCACAAGGAGGGCCATCGCGTCATCGACACCGGCCCTTACGGGTTCGTGCGTCACCCGATTTATACCGGACTGATCACCGGCATGCTGGCGACGGGTGTCGCGGTCGGAACGGTGACCGCGATGCTGGGCGCCGTGCTGACGGATGCCTATGGCTCCTATTGCCGCCGCGTCCCCATGATCATTCCATTTCTGCCGCAGCGTTAGAACTCATCTCGCTCCAGACTGATCCTGAAGTCATCGCGCTCTGGTCGGCGTCGCGAGCGAACTGCCGACTGCAGAGGTCTGCACCGCCGTCGCGCCGGCCGGCAGAAGATGACGCGGAATGACGATGCGTTGGCCGGCTGCGAGCGGCGCACTCTCTGACAATTTATTGGCCTGGACCAGCGACCAGAGCGGCACGTGGTAATCCGTCGCGAGCTTGTTGAGCGTCGTTTGCGTTTTGCCCGGCCGTACGATCAACGGGGCGCCGCTGTCCCATAGTTCGACCGCCGCCTTGGGCGGCACCACATAGCGCAGCGGTATGGGATCGCTGTCGGCTTTCGCCGGGACGCGGGCAAGCTGGGTGACCATGCTGACCAGCTGCGCGTGAACATCATCCATCTTGTCGATATTGATGTGCGTGACTTCGTCGTGGTCCTTGAGGTCGAAACTGGCGTAGTGCCCCCGATAACCCGGCACCGCGACAATGTCCCCGCCCCCCAGAATGCTGGTCGACAGGAAGATGTTGATGAAGCGCTCGACGTTGAGCGGAACCTTCGGGCTGGCATGCGCCGGATCGACGGTGACGACCAGGCTGACCGAAATGTTCTCGGCCTCGAGCGTTTCAGCGAACTTCAGGGCGCAAAGCCCGCCCATCGAATGGCCGATCAGAACGATCGGCGCGGGAGCCTCGCGGTATTCGCGGATTGCGATCTCGGCGATCAGGCGGCAGATCGTGAATTCATAGACACTGGCCTTGATGCCGGCTTGCTCAAGACGATCGGTCAAACGATCCATGCCACGCGAGAAGATGGGCCCGAGCGCCCCACGGAACAGATAGGCCCGCGGCTGCAGCTGCGGCTGGCTGTCGGTCTCGCCGGGAGGCGGCGGGCTGATCAACGGCGTGGCGCTGGCGGCCGGGTCCTCGCGCAAGGCTGCGGCAGGACCTGCCAGCAACGGCGCAAGCGAACCGGCATAAGCCAGGAGCGCCATTCCGACCGCCAAAACCGTCATTCGGGTCGGACTGATCATGTGCGTGCCGCTCGTCCCCCGATACGCAGCAGGAACACGTTTCCCTGCCGCCCAAGGCCTTCCGGTTAAGACCTTCGCCATTCAGGGGTTTTCTGGCCGACGAATCGGCGGAATTTGAGGCGCAGGCTACCCCGGAACGTCCAGGCCGCCTAATTGCGGGAGGTGGCCGCGGCCCTCGAATCCCAACGGGGATTTGCGGCGCTGGTCTGCGGGAATGGCGCCGCTGCCGGCGATAGCGGCCGGCGGAACACGACGGAATCGATGGCGCTGATCACCTTCTGCTGCATGATCAGGTTCTTCTCGATCGTGATATGGCCTACTCCGGGCACCGTGTGCACGTCGACATTGTCCAGCTTGCCGCGGAAATCCTTGGTCCTGGTGACGGGCTCGCCGGCTCCGTTCGCGATATAGAAATTGATGTAGCGCTCGGCATTGCCCGACAGCTTGGTGCGGAACACCGAATCCAGGCCGATCGCCAGTTTCACCGGCACGCCAAGCTCGCCGAGCTTGGCGACCATGTCGGGCAGCGCGGTCGCGCCGGAAGAATGTCCGACCAGGATGATCGTCTTCAATCGTCCGCTCTTGTAGGCCAACGCCGCCTCGTCGGCGAGCGAGGACCATGAAACGAAGTTGGCGACGGTGACCGGAATGCCCTGCGCCCGAAGCTTGGCCGCGATGTCATCGAGCCCCAGGGAGAAGATGTTGAGCACGCCGCGCAACAGGTAGACATGCGCCGTGCTGGCCCCCGAGGCCACCGCGGCCGTGGCGCTGGCCGATTTCACGCCCAATGGGAGCAACAGAAGCAGGCAGACAGCGGTCGCCTGCAGCCGACGGACAAAGAAGGACAATTTCACGCTCGGTCCAATGTACACGCTCGGTCCAATGTAACGGTGTCTCGGCTTCACCAGCGCTCGTCGGCGGCGAAACCATGGCGATTGGCCATAAGATACCGCCGGCACGGTCATTGATGCAACGCACAGAAACAGGATGAGGCAGCTTATCTCCCGATACGTGTCTCCGCCGCAACACTGAGGACGGCTAACTGCCTCAAGACTCGCAGTTTTGCCTAGGATTTAGCCCGGCTCGCAGGGAACTTGAATTGCGAACTTACGACCGCAGTCTTATGTGTGCCTCCCACCCCCCCGAGCGGTTCCCCCGCGGCCGGCTCGTCCCTGCCGGTTTCCCGAATCAAGGCCTATGGCTCCCATTATCTCCGTCACTAATCTGTCAAAAACCTACGGCTCCGCCTTCAAGGCGCTGAACAACATCAACCTCGACATCGAAGGCGGCGAGATTTTCGCGCTGCTCGGCCCGAACGGCGCCGGCAAGACCACTCTGATCAGCATCATCTGCGGCATCGCCAATCTCAGCGAAGGCCGCGTCACCGTCGGCGGCCATGACATCAACAGTGATTACCGCGCCGCGCGCTCGCTGATCGGGCTGGTGCCGCAGGAACTGCATACGGACGCGTTCGAGACGGTGTGGGCGACCGTCAGTTTCAGCCGCGGCCTGTTCGGCAAGCCGAAAAATCCAGCGCATATCGAAAAGGTGCTGAAGGACCTGTCGCTCTGGGACAAGAAGGATTCCAAGATCGTCACGCTGTCCGGCGGCATGAAGCGCCGCGTCATGATCGCGAAGGCGCTGTCGCACGAACCGCGAATCCTGTTCCTGGACGAACCGACCGCGGGGGTCGACGTCGAATTGCGCAAGGGCATGTGGGAAGTGGTGCGGACGCTGCAGTCCGCCGGCGTCACCATCATCCTGACCACGCACTATATCGAGGAAGCCGAGGAGATGGCCGACCGCATCGGCGTCATCAACAAGGGCGAGATCATCCTGGTCGAGGACAAGGCGCGGCTGATGCAGAAGCTCGGCAGAAAGCGCCTGACGCTGCATCTGCAAGGCAGGCTTGACGCCGTTCCCGAAACGCTCGTGCCCTATCATCTCGAACTCTGCGACGACGGGCGCGAGCTCATCTACGATTACGACACCAAGGGCGAACGCACCGGCATCACCAGCCTGTTGAGCGACCTGCGCAACGCCGGCATCCGCTTCTCCGACCTCGATACCACGCAGTCCTCGCTCGAGGATATTTTCGTCAGCCTGGTGAGGGCGCCATGAACTATCACGCGATCCAGGCCATCTATCTGTTCGAGATGGCCCGCACCTGGCGCACGCTGCTGCAGAGCATCGTCTCGCCGGTGGTGTCGACCTCGCTCTATTTCGTGGTGTTCGGAGCTGCGATCGGCTCGCGCATCAGCCAGGTCGAGGGCGTCAGCTACGGCACCTTCATCGTGCCGGGGCTCGTGATGCTGTCGGTGTTGACGCAAAGCATCGCCAACGCCTCGTTCGGCATCTATTTTCCGAAATTCGTCGGCACGATCTACGAGATCCTCTCGGCGCCGGTCTCCTATCTCGAGATCGTGCTCGGCTATGTCGGAGCGGCCGCGACCAAATCGATCGTGCTCGGCCTGATCATCCTGGCGACCGCCGGCCTGTTCGTGCCGCTGCACATCCATCACCCGCTCTGGATGCTGGCGTTCCTGGTGCTGACGGCGGTCACCTTCAGCCTGTTCGGGTTCATCATCGGCATCTGGGCCGACGGCTTCGAGAAGCTGCAGATGATCCCGATGCTGGTGGTGACGCCTTTGACATTCCTCGGCGGCAGTTTCTACTCGGTCAACATGCTGCCGCCGGGCTGGCGCACGGTCGCGCTGCTCAATCCGGTGGTCTACCTGATCTCCGGCTTCCGTTGGAGCTTCTACGAGATCGCCGACGTCAGTGTCGGCTTGAGCGTCGGCATGACCACGGCGTTCCTGGCGATCTGCATGATCCTGGTGTGGTGGATCTTCAAGACCGGCTACCGGCTGAAGAAATAATGCGAGACGTCATTCCGGGATACGTGCAAGACTCGGGATACGTGCGGGACACGCGGTCCCCGGAATGACCAGAGATCACCGGTAGCAGTGAAAGCGGCCGTAGCCGTCGTGATAGCCGTTGCAGTAATGATGCCAGCCGCGATGCGGAATCCCGAGCACGCCCTCGACCGCGCCCACAGCGCCGCCGACACCGGCCCCGACTGCGCCGCCCACGACACCGCCGACCGGACCTGCGACCCGGTGGCCCTCATGGGCGCCTTCCTGCGCTCCGCGCACGATGCCCTGGGCGTGAGCGATGTGGGGAATGGCCAGTAGCGCCAACGCGGCGGCGGCAGCCGCAAAGGCCACGCGGAGCGGTAAACCTGAAGGCATGACCGCGCTCTCAACCCTGGATCTGTTCATCTTAAGTCCTCAAGTCCGGCCCCTGCCGGCGGGTGGGAATCTGAAACGCCGACGCGGCCAAATGGTTGCGCGCGCCCGGCGAATTGGCGGCGAGTCCTTTTTAAAGGCAAGTCTTTCGAACGACGGCGTCTTTCGAACGACGGAGCCTCGCGAAAATGTCACCGCCGCCCGCCCGGCTCCGCCTTGTTTGCGCCGCCGGAGCCGTTAACGATGCGTCCCGCAGGCTATTGGAACCAAACTCGGATGTCGGGCATAGTCTGTTGCCGGGGGACGGTGAGCCGCGGCGCTGCA
>WNFD01005749.1_pt1 | contig 16954 bp, 24 predicted proteins | sample 5400491 | NCBI WGS metagenome assembly WNFD01 (sample SAMN13153343, study PRJNA577476) | soil metagenome | isolation source: 120 cm saprolite under Douglas fir tree site 2 hole 2 replicate 2 | place: USA:California | collected 2015-04-18 | reverse complement strand
AATGGGCCATGATCTGCATCGCACACAACCTCGCAAAACTCGCAGCCGCACGCTGAGGAGAAACTTGTCTCCCTCGCAAAACCGCTTCAGAATTCACCTCGCTTGATCCCAAGTCCATTACCGGGACAGGCTCCTAGAGCAAACCGGTCCCGGCATGATCTTTGAATAGCTCTGCATCACGGACATAGCCGCGGAGCGTGTCGACGGACTTGTGCCGGGATACGTCCATCATCTTGAAAATAGAGGCGCCGTTGGCAGCTGCCGAAGTCAAAAACCGCGATCGGAGCGAATGACCGGAAAACACGGTTGCGTCCAAGCCGGCGCGCGCGGCATAGGCCTTGACAATATTGGCAACCGATCGATCCGTGAGGCGCCCCGAGCGCAATTTGCTGGCCTTGCCGATCGGCCGGAAGATTGCGCCGGACTCGATACCTGCGGCCTGCAGCCAGGCCCGCAACGCCTTAACCGGGCAAGCCACGTCACCGCGGGCGAGCGCGATAACGTCGGGTTGTTGTTCGTGCGCCTCGATGGCAAGACGTTTCGCACGCGTATCCGAGGCAAAGCAACGATCCACGACAGCGCGGAAACGCTTGCTGGGCATCATGGCGGGAAAGTCGTCGTGCGCGTCAAATGCGAGATCTTCCCAAACTGCCCGCGCTACGTTCCTGACCTGATGGGCGCTTCCGCGGCTGTACCGGCGAATCCGTTCGTTCCTCGACCCAGGTACGAGCCGTCGCCACCGGAATGGAAAAGCCGTGATTACCTCAAGGACGTGCTCTCGAACTACGATCCGCATCGGAAACGCGAGGCATAGCGGGCGGCGCCCGCGTGACGAAGCGATCATCGTCTAGTTCATCGTGCTGGCCGTCTACGTCGACCATGAGCCACACGATTTCCTCACTGTCTTTAATGCATGTTGAACTCCACGACCATCGGCTGTTCAGGACGAGTAACGGCCCCAATATGAAATTGGACCGAACACGCTCCCGCATACCCGCATCGGTGAATTGGCGCGAGCGTATTCCCCCGGCGGCGGGATCGTGCAACGGTCCCGCTCGAATTCATAGCTGGAGGAGCCGAGGGGCTCAGGTCACAGGCTACGGGGGCAAGAGAGAAAGATGGCGGAGGTGGCCTCCCCGTTTGTTTTCCCGTCTAGCACCGTATAGCCCCGGCGGAACCCGTTGAAATCACGAAATAATTCCGGGTCTCCATCTTATCTTTCCCCGTTAAGCGGACTATATAAACCCGGTACGTCCCGCGACCGTTTCGGGGATTTAGTCGGGGAATGAATAAAAACGCTACGTAGCGTAACACGGGAGGATGACGATGTTAACAGCAAAGCGAATTGAAAAACTGCGTAAGGTCCCCGGCCGCTATCGTGACGATGAGGTACGCGGACTATATCTGTTGGTGCCTCACAAGAAGGGAAAACAGGCAGACAAAACCAAGCCTGGCGGCGCATCTTGGCTGCTCCGTTATGAAGTCCAAATACCGCCAGAGCCTAACGGCAACACCTGGCTAAAGCGCAATGGCCGCCGTGAACGCTGGATGGGGCTCGGCTCGCTCGATGACTTCAGCTTGAAGGAAGCGCGTGAACGGGCAAGGGCGAAGCGGCAATTGCTAAGCGATGGCCTCGACCCATTAGCTGAGAAGGCGGCCACCAAGTTGGCGGCGACGCTAGCGGCAGCCAAGGCCATTACCTTCCGTGATGCAGCCCAGCAGTTCATCGCCCAGAATGAAAAGAAATGGCGCAGCGCGAAACACGCTGCACAGTGGACCACTACTCTTTCTGAATATGCCTACCCGATCATTGGTGCGCTATCGGTCGCGGATGTTGACGTTGGATTAGTGCTCAAGGTTCTGGAGCAACCGCACAACAACGGAAAGCGGCTCTGGGATAGCATCCCCGAAACCGCCAGCCGGTTACGCCAACGGATGGAATCAGTGCTGGGTTGGGCGAAGGTTCGCAAGTATCGCGATGGCGATAATCCAGCAAGCTGGAAAAATCATCTCGACAATGTTCTCCCGGTTCGCGGTAAGAAAGTACATCATCCCGCGTTGGCCTATAACCAGATCGGGGATTTTGTTGCGGAGTTACGAGAGCGCAAAGGGTTAGCAGCGCTGGCGTTGGAATTCACCATTTTGACGGTTGCCCGTACCGGTGAGACAGTCGGTGCGCTAAAACATGAAATCGATCTAGCCGAAAAGATTTGGACAGTGCCGGCCGGACGCATCAAGGCTGGAGTTGAACACCGGGTACCGCTGTCCAATCGAGCCGTCGCAATCCTGAATTCATTGCCGCATGAAGAAGGAAATGATTTCGTGTTCATCGGCAGTAAGGCAACAGAAGGCTTAACCGATGGGGCGATGGACAAGTTGTCGAAGGAAATGGCCTATCCATCGACCACGGCCGGTAAGTTGGCCACGGTTCACGGAATGCGAAGCAGCTTCAAGGATTGGGCTGTGGAGCAAACAAACTTTCCGAACCAGATGAGTGAGATTGCATTAGCTCATAAGGTTGGTGACGAGACTGAGGCCGCCTATCGAAGGGGCAGCATGCTCGTTAAGCGCCAACGGATGATGGAGGCGTGGGCCAATTATTGTGGAACGGTACGGCGCGATGCGACTGTGACTCCGATCAGGAAGCTCGGGTGATGGCCAAACGAAAACCACCGGAAAAGCCGCAAGGTGACTTGCCGCCAGATTTGTTCGACATGATCCAGAACGCTCCGGCTGGCGGCTTTAGCAGGGACATCCTCGACTATGCTTTCTGGCGCAAGGACAATTTGCCGGATGACCTTGAGGTATCGGCCTTGGACCGGCTCGAAAGCTTTGGAGATAAGGAACCATTGAAGCGATTGTTGATAGCAGCCGGTCTACCGTTGGTAGCGGACTTGATCGATCGTCGTGTTCCGCCGCTACCACTTGGCCATCCGCAGACGCCGCCATATACAAAATCCAAGAAGGAGGCGATGAATATATTGGCGCATCGCGATGTGAAGGATTTAGTCAAAAGCGGAATGCCATTGAAAACCGCACTGCGTAAGGTCGCGGCCGGATATGGCCTCAATGCGACAACTCTTGGCTTCAGCTATAAGCGCGGCGGCAAGAAGCAGCCTTAGAATGGATCATCGTCGGTCGCCGCCGCAAAGCTGGTTTCCATCGACAGAGAATCCAAGTCGCCGTATTCCTCGTACTCCTCGCAAACGATAAGCATCTCCGCCATCTGTCTGCGGTGCATGTCGGCTACATCGCGGCTGACAACCAATTGGTGGACAGGATCATCCTCATCGAAGATTTCAACCAACCGATAGATACCACCTTGCCCGTAGTAGTGTCTGGGACTGACCATTAGGATTCATCCTATGTAGCTGGTCGAAAAAGCGGCCCGCCGAAGCGAGCCGCCATTTGCCTTTGACCTTATTTCAGAACCCCAAAGGCGCCACGTCCATGCAAATGACCCCGTTAGTAGCGTATATGAATTCGAGGAAACTGTGGAATTTATTATCTTCCACGTAGAGAGTCACTACAAACTTATTGATTGGCTCTCTTGTTGTTACTTCTGTCGTTCGCGGTAGTATATCTCTTGAACCTTAGCCATTGGCTCCTTTCGTCGCGCCGGAACGGCGCGAGATTACTCAATCAAATTTGAAATGCTGGTGCGACCACTCACTAGTGCCTGATTAAAACGCGACCGCGTTTTAAGCATGCCTATAAGCGCGACCGCGTTTTAATCGGCCTTTTGAAAGGGGTCGTGCGAGCCGCCGCGAAGCGGGTAATCTCGCTCTATCGACCCTGAATGATGGAGCTAGAGATGACTGCCAAGAAAGTGGCGCAGACCGGCACTGAGCCAGTACTGCGCAAGAATGCTGCAATGGCGTTCGTTGGACTAGGACCAACTCAATTTGACGATCTGGTTTCGCGCGGCGAACTACCGCCACCCATTCGTATTTTCGATAATGGACGTGCGATCGCATGGGTCCGGGCCGAACTCGTCGAGTGGATGGAGGAACGGATTAAGGCGCGGGATGCTTCGCTGAAGGGCAAGAAGCCATCGAAGGCAGGCACCAAAGTAGCGGGTAACTATTAAGGTTCAAGAGTTTTAGGCGTTACTGGAACGCGCGTTACCATGACCGACAGCAAGGCTTTGAAGCCTGTCCTAGACCTAGAGAAGGCTAGTTCAATTTACAACCTGCTTGATAGTGAGAATGAAGGCGAACGTATAAACGCATTCAATAAGCTGCGTGCGTTACTGAGAAAGGCCGGAATTACATTTGCAGAGTTTCGGCAAGTTGGGCAGAACGAGAACAAGGAAGACCTGCGTAAGCTCTATGCCTTGATGAAGGCGCAACAGGCGGATGCGCTGGTTAAGCTAGGTCAACAGCGAGCCGAGTTTTTCTGTAACGATGCTGTTCATGCAACTGTAATGGTTCACGGCCACCGGGCTAATTATCCGGTAACGAGCACCGCTTTCAAGAAATGGCTACGGCATGAGTACTTCAGGGAGTTGGGGCTTGCGGCTGATGCAGGCGCGATAAAGACCGCCGTTGAACAACTCGCCGCTAATGCAGAATTTGGAGACGGGACGCCGCAGCATCGTATGCAGTTGCGTACCGCCGCAGTCGATGGACGAATCTACATCGACCTTTGTAATGAAGTATTTCAATGCGTCGAGGTAGATGAGAACGGATGGCGAGTTGTCGAAGCTCCCCCGTCCGTCCGGTTCAACCGTACACCATCAATGCGAGCGCTACCCGTACCAGAATGCGGTGGTATCCTCGACCTACTGCGACCATTCACCAACCTGACTGACAATGACTTCGTTCTATTCGTCGCGGTACTACTCGACGCTTTCCGGCATGGTAAGCATCCGATCCTAAATCTGGTTGGTGAACAGGCTACCGCTAAATCGACGTTGGCGAAAATGTTTAAGAAGCTAACTGATCCTGATGAAACGGAACTGCGCAGCCTGCCAGCTACTAAACGCGATATGTTCATCGCAGTGTATAACGCTCGGGTTCGTGCCTGGGATAACGTCAGCAAGATAGAGCGAGCGATTAGCGACGCCTTATGCCAACTCTCAGATGGAAGCGGGTTCGGTACTCGGACATTGTATACCGATACTGATGAGACACGCATCCAAGGCTCGCGTTCGATAATCCTTACCGGGTTGACCAACTGCGTTACTCGCCCGGACCTAAACAGCCGTACCGTGATGCTAACGCTGCACCCGATCAAGGAAGAGGCTCGCCGGTCTGAGGTTGAGTTCTGGCCTAGGTTCGATCAGGCACATCCATTGATCTTCGGAGCATTGCTCGATGCACTCGTTCACGGATTGAAGACCCTACCGAATATCAAATTGGATAAATTAGATCGGTTGCCTGACTTCCAATTGTTCGGGAACGCCTGCGACATGACAGGTACGTTCACTGCCGCCTTCGCCGCCAACAAGATGGAGCTGAACGAAGCCATCATTGAAGATGATCCTGTCGCTACAGCGATCATGGGGTTCATGGTGAAGCGAACCGTATGGAGCGGAACGACTACAGAGCTAATGTTCCAGCTACAGATCCACGACCATACCGAGGCGCAGGTGTCTAAGCAGCGAGATTGGCCAGTGGACGCGACACGGTTCGGTCGCCGTCTAAGAGAGGTTACTGCGCCACTGCGCAAGGCAGGCATCGAGGTAACGTTTGGAAACGCGCCTGACCATAACAAAACAAGAATGATCACTTTGCGAAACATTTTCGGACGCTCGGACGCTGCGGACGCTGCGGACGCTAAGACTAAATCGCGGCCAAGTAACAGACCAAAGAAAGGGAAGCGAGTACCGTCGAAGAAAGCCGGCAAAAAGAAACAGCGTCCGCAGCGTCCGAGCGTCCGAAAGCTGTCCAGTCCAACACGGAGGAAACGATGATGATCGAACATCCAAAAACAACGCTGCCTGAATATCGGCAATACCCCTACTCCCGGTATGATGTAGAGGAGTTTGTTCGGATGCTCAGTACGCACTATCCAAAATGCTTCTTTGAAGAAGGCAGGCAGCGCCGTCCATTAAAGCTGGGCATTGCGACAAATATCATCGCCGATAAGGACTTCGATGCTAACCCAGAGCTGATCGCTGCCGGAGTAGATTGGTACATAAGCCACATCAGCTACCAAATTAGTTTATCGGTCGCAGGCTCGAAGCGGATCGACCTCGATGGTTGTGAGGTGGGCACTGTAACTGAACAGGAAGCTATCGCTGCCCAGCAACGGGCGAATGAGATCGGTAAGAAGCTGAATGAACGTAAGGCATCCATAAGCCAGATAGGCCTGATGCATCCTCCGACACCGACTCCGACACCGAGAACCAAGGCCGCAGCGATAGCGCCAGAGTTTACCGCGCTATACGAGGTACTGACTGCCGCGAACGCGGCGGTAAGCGGCATCGCTGATCCGACAATGCGGGCGGTGGTACTCAGGCCGTTGCTCGATCACTTGATCAAGACGTTCCAGCAAGTAAGGGCAGAATTGGAGAACACGCTATGACGGCAACGAGGAGGAAACGACCAATGTCTAACAGGCTGCAAGACTTCGAAGCGAAGTTAAAAGAGGGCTTGTTCCACTTCGAACCACTGATGATCTTATATCTCGATCATCAGTTTGTGCATCCGCTGATCGAAGAACACGATGGCCCTTTCCATCGAATATTGATCAATTTTGCCGACAAGACCACCGCAACTTTGGTGGTTACCTCAAGGGCGATAGACGCATACTGGAAGGGAAAACAGACCAAGCGGGAACTATCAGACCTCAAGGGTTTGGTTAACATCTGTCTGACTGAAGACACTTGGAGCCCGGCGCGGGAATATTACTTCGCGACCGGGCACATGCACCCTGTGCATACAGAACAGTTCTGCTTCACCGAACTAGGTGAGGCTATATCTCAGGCTTTCGGTAAGGGAAAGAAATGGTCTCTCGAAATGAGCCGCTCTGAAATCGGAGCAATCACTCTTGAAGATGACGGGTGGTCGTTTGTAACTGATGAGGAAATGGCCACACGGGCTAGGATGGCAAGCCAGCACTGATTTCTTTTTTTGGCTCTGCCATCGTTTACCCGTCGCTGGTCGGTGGCATGGATTCTTGCGTCTTAAATCTCGGATTTGCGACGCCGAAAATATCGCAAGAACGTTCCGCGAACCTCGTTTTGTGAAAGAACCTTTTCAGGCTAATCTCCGAAACGGAAAGCGCGACGTAACGCAAACAATAGCGCGTACCGCAAAAGTAAGGGCGTCAACAACCCCCTGTTGCCTCACGTTGGTCTGGACTTAATGTGTGAGGAGACTGGACGGGCAACGGCTCATCACCGCTAAAAGATGTAGGTCTGATCTTCTTCCTCCAGAGCCGAAGGGATCACTCAAAAGCGCCGCGAGGCGCTGAGTGGTCATTTTTGTGCTTCGCATGGAGAAGAAGAATTATGGGGATCAAACTATCCCGGCCAAAACTTTCACTTCCAAAAACCCGCAAAAAACAAGCCACGGCGGGAGGTCTGGTCCCTGCCGTGGCTATAAAGTCTAGCGCGGTGACGTCAACGCCGCGTCCCCCGTTAGTAAAGCAGTCCGACGAAAAAGGGAATCCCCCTCTTAAGAAAATTTTTATTGTCCGGCTGAGTCCTGATAACGCCCGCCGCGCCTCGGAGATGCGCAAGATATTGGCTGAGCGTTTTCCAAAATGCTTCCGCGAGCCGCCGCTACCATTAAAGATCGGCATCTTTGAAGCGGTATTGGAAGCGGCGCCAGAGCTTTCTCATCGTGATGTCTTAAATGCGATCGCCGGCTATGCCGGCGAGATAGAATATCTCCAAGTCCACATCGAAGGCGCGGCGCGGATCGACCTGAACGGCAAACAGGATGGTGTCGTTACGGCGAGTGAGCAGCGGTACGCGCAGCAGCGACTGGCTGATCCTGTTGTCGGTTTGGAGGTGCGCCGATGACCAACGTGATCCTCTTTCCTCGTAGTCCCACCTTCGCCGATTGGATTAGGCAACAGAAGGAAAGCACCGAGCGTATTTCAGACCATCTCGTCACCGATCTGAAACGCGACGATACCCTGCCAGCGACGTTCAACAGCTACGATGAATTCCGTTCGTATCTGATTTCGCAAAGTGCCTGTGGTACCGCTGTGAGGACAGCACCGAAGGTTTGGAGGCGATATCGGCAGTGGGTTCGGAGGGTGCGGTCATGACCTCCGAACAAGACAAGGCCGAAGCCGAACGCCTCGTGACGGAGGGTACGCAAAATAAAACCACCGACCATGCAGCAGGACCAAACGGTCACGATCCCAACGCAGGGGTAAGTACAAAAGAGACTCAGGCCGCGATGCGGAAGGCCGCGTTGTACTATGCTTCAAAAGGAAAGCAGGTCTTTCCGGCGCCACCCGGAACTAAGAAATCGTACAAGAGCGCCAAGTACAGCAACGGAAAGTGGGGCAAGACGACTGATCCGGCAGAGATTGAACACGATTGGAATCGTTGGCACGAAGCAAATGTCGGCATCGCAATGGGGCCTGACTCTGACTGTTGGGTCCTGGACGTCGATACGCCTGCGGGTCACGATGTCGATGGCGTCGCTTCGCTACATGCCTTAGAGGCACAACACAGTCCGCTGCCGGAAACGCGACAAGCGATTAGTCCAACCGGAAGCATTCACTACTACTTCAAATGGCCGCCGACCGGCACCATTAGTAATAGCTCATCCAAAATTGGCGCAGGCATCGACGTTCGCGGTGATGGCGGTATGGTCGTTGCGCCACCTTCACTGAAACCGGGTGTCGGTGCATATCGCTGGCTAAACGAACATCCTGCCGTCGATGCACCAGAGTGGCTGCTTAAGCTGGTGATCGATACTGCCACCAAAGCGGAACGCGCCTCGGGAGCCAACCCGCAGGCTGAGCCAGCAAAGGTCGCCGCCGCGCTCGCCGCGCTCCCGAACGATAACCTGGGATGGGATGACTGGAACATTGTCGGCATGGCCACTTGGCGCGCGACTGGAGGAAACGACATTGGCCTTGCCGCGTTCCATAAGTGGTCGATGAAGTCAGGAAAATATAATCAAGCAGCGACCGATGAGCGTTGGGCCGGAATCTCCAAGTATCAGCCAACGTCCATCGGTGCCGGTTCTCTCTTTAAGATGGCCGACGAAGTTTCGCCGGGCTGGCGCGCTAAATATGAAGCTAGCAAACCGAAAGGCTTTTCGCTGGTCTGCGCTAAGGACATCATCATCAAGCCCAAAGAGTGGGTCTGGGAAGGGCACCTGCTACGTGGTGCACAAGAGCTATTGTCAGGTATCCCTGGCCTCGGCAAATCTCAGCTTCAGATGAGCTACATCGCTTGTGTTACTAAGGGTCTGGCATTCCCGGACGGCACTAAAGGTATATCTCCCGGCAATGTCATCATGATGACGGCGGAGGATTGTCTAGATCAGGAAGTGGTGCCGCGGCTGATCGCGGCCGGCGCGGACCTTAACCGCGTTCATATCTTAAAGAGCATTCGGACGGATGGTAAGGATCGTCAGTTCTTGCTCGCGGAAGACCTCGATGTGCTTGAACGAACAGTCATCCAGGTTGGAGAAGTCGCGCTAGTGACCATCGATCCGATAACGGCCTACATGGGTGGCAAGATCGATAGCCATAAGACCACCGAGGTTCGGTCGCAACTTGGTCCATTGAAGGACTTCTCCGAAAAAATCAACGTAGCCCTTTCCACAATTACCCATCCGGCAAAAAATTCTGGCCCGAGAGCCATCGATCACTTTATCGGATCACAGGCATTCATCGCCGCCGCCCGTATTGGCCACGTTTGCATTAGGGCGGTTGAAGACGCCGATGGTGAGCATAAAGAAACCGGACGCGTGTTATATGCCCTTACCAAACACAGCCCCAGCAAGCCGATGCCGACACTGGCGTATCGGATCGTGGAGGCGACGGTCGGACAAGATGAATCGACGCGAACGCCGATCACAGCACCCCATGTCGTTTGGGACAAGGACGCCGTCAATATTACGGCCGATCAAGCAGTTCAAGCGGCTAGCGCTACCGGTGGAGGTGACAAGAAAGGCGACGACCAAAAAAGAGCGAAAGCGCTCCTAGAAGAAATGCTTGGTGGCTTAAAGCCAGTTCCAGCAAAAGATATCTATGCCGAAGGGGCGAAGCGCGAATTGTCAGAAGATCAACTCAAGCGTGCAAAGACAAAACTTCGCGATATTGTTGCCGAACAAACGAGCGATGGCTGGACATGGAAGATGGTATTGTAAGCGATGGAATACGATCGGGCGCGGCGTTACGCGCGTAACGCGACGGAGCGTTTACGCCCCTTCTCTCTATTTAACCGCGCCCTTGCGCTCTGCCTTTAAAATCAATGACTTAACCCGCGCCCTGACCCCAGAGCGCGCGCCCTGAATAACCCTGACCCCAGAGCGCGGTCTAACCTATTGATTTTAAAGGCAGGGTGGCAGGGCGCGGTTCTAACAAGAGAGAGGGTGCGGCGCGATAAACCGCCCCGGATCGGGCCGGAACTCGCCCCGGAACCGCCGCCCGCCGCCCCGGAAACGCCTGCCGGCACGCCCGGCGATCGTGCGGGGACTTCGGCCGCCCCGCGATCGCGCCCTCTCTATGGCCACGCCTATGGTGCCGGTATTTGGGCTAGATAGCGCAGCGCTCCGTTGATCAGCACCGCCAATCCAACATTCGAGATATTGATCTCGTCGTCATCCGCACCGGTTGCGTATTTCTCTGCTGGTGGGATCAGATCGATCAGGCGTTGGTAGTACAGAGACAGCAAATCGTCTCGCTCGATGCCGGCACCGAGCGCTTCGGACATAATTAAGAACTGCGCAACCCTCACCGGATCTTGTGCTTCTGAGGCTTGCAAAGCGAGCATCAAAATGATGTACCGCTTGTCATCGATCTCTTTATCAACGTCGAAAAACATCTGTCGCGTCTTTCGCATATGGATTGCGCCGAGTTGAACGGCGGTAATTCACCCAGGCTCATCATAGCCGCGGAATTAGTTTAGGACCAATTCAATTGGGGCCGGGGCTCGAACAGGCTGCCAAAATGTGTCGTTGAGTCAAATGTCCGATTTGGGGTCAAAAACGGTCCTGACGCCCTTGAAATGGGATGTCTGTTTTACCCCGAAAGCAGCCATCGGTCAGCTACGCTGCCGATTGCGATGTCATCGTCTGCTACGGTGCAGCGAAGCTCGTTGACAAGCACCGGCGTTAAGTCTTCTGCCGGGGGACACAATCGAAAACCGCTCTGATGCGCTCCATGTGATTAAAACGCGCAATTTTGTCGTATTTGGTGCAGTGATTGTCCGCGAGCGGCAAAGCGTCCATTTCGTTGTAGACGTTAGAGACGGTAACGTAGGTCTCGTTGCCAACGACGTTTTGACCAAAGAAGCCGGGATAAATATGGGCGTCATTTCCCGCTAGGCTGCCTGCACAGCCAGCCAGTGGCACTACCAAAAGCAATGCCAAGGACCGCATCAGCGTCCGACGCGCCATCGTAATCGCCCCACTACTGTCGTGTCGCCGTTGGATCGATGACGAGATCTGTGAAGACCGCTTGCATTGCAGCCATTGTCTTCAATCGCTCTTGATTAAAGCTTTCGACGTGGCTTGCCCTGCTCTCAAGGGACTTTATTACCTTGAGCATTGCTGCCATGGTCTCGGGGTACTGCTTTTCGTCAACGTGTGCTTCACCTATGTACTGCATAACCAAGTCACCGATCGCATTGACCTCTTTCCTGATGTCGTCGTACTGTCTTTCCAGATGTTGGTTGCATAGCCAGAGCAATATTACGGCCTTCTTCAAAGCATCCATCCAGGAACTCCCCTTATAGTGCCGAGCGGCGTGCGAACGACGTGACCGACGTTGGTGCGAAGAATGCACGCATCTATTGATGCTTCTCAAGATATGCGCCAATCCGCCGCAGCATCTCAGACATGACTTCCGTCCGGTGAACCTGTGATGGCGAAATCTCGGGAACTCTATCCGGCACTGGTCCCATTTCATCCAGTGTCTCAAGTCGAGCCCTCAAAGTCGGCGACACTGAACCCGCCACTGCGTACGCTTCCTTAATCCAATTGTCACTTTCTATCTCCCATGCACCCAGTTCTGCCTCTCCTGGTTCGCCATTTCGGATTTGCACCCCGCGCTGTCTGATACTACTCAACGCGGCCAAACGTTCCTGTCGAGTCGCTTCATCGCGAGGCAGCGCCTTACGTACGCCACGAGCACCCAAAGTAATATCGGCCCTAACGCCCAAGCATAGGATACGTGCTGCAATCCAAGTTGCAATCCTGCGGCTTTTGCGACGGTAAAACTGATCGACAATATCGGCGCAAAAACACCCAGCAGTTTGTAACCATCCTTAAATAGATCCGCTGGAATGCGAAGCACAGCTCGAACATTCATTTTATTTCGCTTCCAACATCTGGCGCTCCAAACTTTGCTTACTTTTCCTTACGTCTAAAAAACACGATGGTCTTGCCAATCATTGCCCCGAGACCCGCACCTAGGAACATAAGGGCAAGCACCGCCAAGCCGATAACAATCAACCACCCGACGACATCGCCGATAGTCCCGAGCATTGCTATTTAACCTTTGCTGTTGCGGCGTCGAAAACCTGCGATTAGCCAGAGGGTGACGAAATAACCAAGCGGAGCGCCGACTAACATTATCACCAACGCGCGAACGGCAAATATGCGGCGTCTGTCTTCGTCTGTTACCGACGCAATTAACTCGGCTCTGTCATATGCCGATGGCCGACCAAGTTTTCGGGTGATAGTATCTGTTTCGAGATACATTGACGCCGATTTGTACTGGCGTTGAGCATCGTAAAATTCATAACCGAACCATGCCACCCAACAAAGAGCTACAAAAAAATAGAGCCGAGCGAGCCCTCGACGTAGTTCAGGTGGCACCGTTCGCATCAATGCGCTCCCCTGACCCGCGAGCAAGTCCACGCGGCCCGAAAGATACGGGACGCTGCTTTCACCTATCGAAGAACAAAAGGCCGACGCCAATGGATTGTGCGCCGTTTGCGCGGCCAAATCTTATCGATTTCCCACCCACAAAACCAAAGATCGTTAAATCCTTGCTCTCGCGCGGAAGTCATTGTGCAGTCGGGGGTATCAGTGCGGACTACCGACATATAGTCTATGTGGAATTTTTCCCAATGATCGCGGGGGATTAAACCTCTAGGGAAATGGGCGTCGTTTCCCTCGAACGCATCTCCGACCCTACCAAAAACCGTCAAAACACCTAGATTTGCTTTCTCACGAATATTGACGAGGGCTTGGTGTCCCTCTTGATATTTTTTTGGATCAACATTTTCCTTATCGGAGAGGTCGTGAACGCCGATTATGCGATACAAAAGCTGGCGCAAAGACATGTCGGGCAGCGGTTTTCGATCTTTGGTGGATTCCGTTTCCGCTTGGTGCCAAAAAACATAGGCGAGAACCAATACACCAGAAAAAATGACGACTAGTTGGGTGGTGTGGTTGGTCGCCCACCAAGGAGGGGTCGCCATAAATTTCGTGAGCCATTCTTGATAGCTGACGCCGGATATAGTCATGACTGCGCCCGCGACAGTTTGCGCCGGCTGACTTGAAACAGCTCGAAGCGTAAATCTCGCGAACTCGCGCATCCCTGCTTCCCCTCTAGATATATTCCACGGCTAGTTGTGGCGCGCATTTCCATACCATGTTGTTCTCCCCTTGTTCGGTCAAAAGGGGTCGCTTAACGCAAAAAAAGACCGCCAACAGAATGGGGTTCTGCCAGCGGTAATGTATCTCGACAAAAGTTAAGCTGAAAGCTGAATCCGCAGGATTACATCCTGCAGCGTTTCGATAACGCGCCGAAGATCGCTACAGGCTTCGGTATCCTCTTCCTCGGTGATCGCGATACGGAGTTCCGCCTCGGCCGCCCGAAGCTGGAACAGAACGTCCTCTAGTTCTATTTTCATCATGGTTAGGCCCTCACTATCAGGACGCTGTCACCATCCGAGAAGCTTTCGAAGAACCGAACCTGATCCCAGTCGATCGATTTGTGGTTGGCCTTCTCTGTTCTTGATAATCATTTTTACTCTCCTGTGATTCGATCATTTGCTCTAAGAAGCTTCATCCTAAGAAGCTTCATCCTAAGAAGGCGATTTTCCGCTTTCGATGGCCTGAAAAAAGAAAGGCGGCTTTTCAGCCGCCTCCGTAATTCATCCAGCCTTTCGCGTGATCTTCCAGGCATAACAATCTTGGCCGGTATCCCAACTAACAACCTCAAGGTCAAATTCGAGGAGCTGTTTATCGAAAGCGATGAGGAAAGCGTCTCCGCCTTCTTTCCCATCGATCATCGCGGTGGCTTCGCATTCGATAGCTTTCTTCATTCATTCCGGGCATTTCGAACGTTTTCATTTTCATTCTCCTGTTGTTGGTAGACGCCGCAATGGCCTGAATAAAAAAGGAAGGCAGCCTTTGTGGCTGCCCTCCCCTCGTAATTCACCCTGCTTTGCGGGCGATGTATCTGTTGGTCCCGCCCTCGACCTTCTTGATGCTGGTAACGTATCCATTCCGTGACGCCATTTTCAGAACTGCGTTCGCAGCCCATAAATACCCTGCGCCTTGGATATCCTTGATGGTCGCGCCATCCGGTCGTCGCGGTCGCGTTCACCTTGGCCTTCTTGGCGGCCTTCTTCTTGGATGTCTTAGTAACGGTAACGTCGGTTCCCGAAACGGTTCCTGAAACGGTTTCGGTCGCGGTGGCTTCGATCGTGGTGGCTTCGATCGCGGCTTCAACGGTCGAGATCGCCTCTGAAACGATTAGCTCAGCGGTGGTTTCGAGAACGGGAACGGGAGCGGGAGCTGGTTTGCGGTTGAACATTTTATCCTCCTATACACGCCGGGGAGGTGGCGCATAAAAATACTACTAGAAGTTGCGACCGAAGTAAAGAAAAAAGTAAAGAATAATTTTATTAAGAGGAGCGACTGGCCGTGGTTAGGAGGAGGCGAACCACGCGAGCTATTTCTCTAGCGAGCCTATTAGAGCGGCGTTCCGGGCGAGGCAGTCCGGTATAGCTCCCGCTGCGGCGAGCTAACGGGCGGGCTCGGCGCTGTGCGGAAACTGTGGTCCGGTGCGCCGGATCGGAGGGCTCGGAGGGCTTGGAGGGCCCGGAGGGTAGTTTATTGTCAGGAAACTTTATTTCCAAGCTGAAGTAACGTCAGCGTCCACTCTAAACGTAGAATAATATTTTCATTTTGCGAAAAAGGTCTTTACGAGCCAGCCTTCTCCTCCACGTGTTACACCATACTTCAACACACCCTTTCGGCCGAAAATCGCTCGTAAACACCCACACGTGAACTCATATTTTAAAGGCCTTTCTCGCGTCCCACCCAGGTCCGTCGCGGACACCTTCTCCGCGTAACGTATTAATCTGACACAGTTTTTCTGGCAAATCGTATAAACCCCCGAATGCGTCCCCGGTTAGAACGGCGGCCGGCCGCGTATTATTAGCTATGAGCGGCACACACGCTAAGATATACTCCGCTAGCCGTGGACGACCTCGGCGTGCGTTACCGCGCGATCGAAAGGGTGAAATCGATGCCTTAGTGCCTAAGATATTATTTGGATAATCCGAAATCCGCATGGCTAAGGGAACCCTCGTTCATGGCTGCGGGGCCCCAACCAGAATCAGGCAGCGCAATTTTCAAAATTTTGAAAATTTAAACAACTCTACCTAGGGTTTAATGTATAGGACAAGGCTTACACCATGGGTTTCCAGAAAGGTCACAAGTATCGCTTCAAGAAAGGCCACACCCATTCGGCCGAGATACGCGCCAAGATCAGCGCAACTCTGACTGGCCGTAAGCAATCGCCTACACATATCGCGAACAGACTGGCCGCAGTCGCCCGCCGCCAGCAGTGTACTGCAGCTGAGGCATCCCCATGACGCTGGGATTCAAGCACTCAGCCGAGGCCCGCGCCAAGATGAGCGCAAAAGCGAAAGGTCGCAAGAAAACACCAGCGCATCGTGCAGCCTTGAGTGCGGCAATGACCCCAGCGAGACAGGCAAAGATTAGCGCAGCAAGGCACGCCAAGCAGGCCGCAGTAATCACCAAGGTGCATCAGCTGAATGCGCAGGGCGGCATCGGACCAACCGCCATCGCCAAGCGCCTCGGCGTCAGCCGCGTGAACGTCTACAGGATACTATTGCGCAATGATGTGACGCCGCGAGCCGTTGAGCAACAGCCGCCAGTGGCGTCCACCATTGAGGCAACAGTGCGAATAGGCACTTTGCCGCATCAGCCGGTGTTGACCTCTGATTCGGCACCACAGCCACCAGCCGCGCCCGCACCGGCACCAGCGCCACCAGCATTGCCTCGCCCTATTCCCAGCATTTACGCCGGCATGTGTATTGCTAATGGAATGCCCCCTGGCCGCGACATTTGCGGCCATCCTGTCGCACCCAGCGCACACAGCGCGGAGCCTAAGGTGCCGTCGCGAGGTTGGTAGGAATTAGAGTTGGCGTAGTCTCCGGGGTGTTCAACCTCGAATCGCCTGGCGTTGGCGCGCTGGGCTGGAGACTACGCCATGAAGAAGCATACCACGCAGCCTGATTCCGCTCCACTTCCAGTGGAGACGGACCCCCAGCTTTTCGACAACTGGTTTGACCCGATCGAATTTGGAGTGCGCAGCCGGGTGCGCGATTTCATCGAGACGATGATGGAGGAGGAACTCGAGGCGGTGCTTTCCCGACCCCGCTATGGGCGTATTGCGCCGGACGCGGGCAAGGAAGCCGGCACGGCAGAGGGGGCTACCGGCCATCGTCATGGCCACCGGTCGCGCTCGCTCCTTGGGACGTTTGGCCCGGTCGAGGTGGCCATGCCGCGCGCGCGATTGAACACCCCCGACGGCGGTACGA
>WNFD01009809.1_pt1 | contig 16958 bp, 15 predicted proteins | sample 5400491 | NCBI WGS metagenome assembly WNFD01 (sample SAMN13153343, study PRJNA577476) | soil metagenome | isolation source: 120 cm saprolite under Douglas fir tree site 2 hole 2 replicate 2 | place: USA:California | collected 2015-04-18 | reverse complement strand
CGATCGTCGTCAGCAGCTCCCCGCTGTCGGCCGCCCACACATTGAGACTCGGACCTTCGGCACCGCTGTCGATCTTCGAGCCGTCGGGTGACCACGCGACCGCCTGGACTTCCGTGTCGTGGCCGGTGAGGACCCGATCCGGTTGCCAAGGTTGAGATGGATCACACCCCTGTGCCGCCTCAGCGCGGGAACCGATGCACAGAAGAATACCAACGCACAGAGCGATCGCAGCGTCCACTGGGACCTGCCCGCTTTGCGTCGGAAGCGTTTCAAAATCCATGGTCATTGAGACCCTCCGTCGCCCTGACACCACTCCTCGGCGGCCGTTGCACGCCCATGTTTACAAGGTCTCCAACGCCCGCGATCTCAAGTGATAAGCATTGAGCAGTTTCCATCCGCTGGAGAAGGAGCGGCGGAGGGTCACGCTGAGGCCCAAATGGCCGTTGAATGCTTGATCGGCTTGACGCTCCCGCAACGTGAGGCGTTACGGAGTGAGCAATGGACTTCAAGATAGGCGATGTGGCCCGGCTCGCCGGAGAAGCGCGAAGAGACCGGATTTCAGCCCTTGATTGCTCCGAGCTGAGAAGGAGCGGGCGACGCCAGCGACCGGCGATCGCGCAGAAGCCAGATGACCATCAGCCCAACGAAGACCAGCGTACCTCCAGCGATGGGGAGCATCCGCGGCGAAACCCAGACCCAGGCGAGCGCGGCCGCAGCGAGAGCCAAAAGGCGCAGAAGCTCGAACCGCAGTGCCCAGGGCCTGTGCTCGAAGAATGCACCCCAGGCGATCAAGGCGGAGAACACGAACGCCGCGCCGACTGCGAGCTGCGCCAGCGGCAACGCCGTCTCATAAAACATTAGCGCGGTGGCACCGATGATCACCAGACTGAGCTGCACGAAGAGGTAGCGCGCCAGCGAAACCGGAACGAGGGGATCATATTTGACGAATGTCTCTGGGCGCACTTCGGAGGGCGGAGCGAACGGTTTCATGCCCGGGGGCGCCCATTCCGGCCCCCTGAGAAACACCCGAAATTTGTCGGCCAACGCAGGCGTGCTCCGGGCGCGAGCCCAGAGATCCGGCCAGTAATGAAATTGGGCAACGAGAGGATCGAAGCTGCGCAGCGCCTTGACGATGCCGTAGACGGGCCGCTCGGTTTCGGGCTCATAGGTGCCGAATAGGCGATCCCAAACGATGAAGGTGCCGCCGAAGTTCTTATCGAGGTATCGCGGGTTGATCGCGTGGTGCACCCGGTGCGATGCGGGAGTGTTGATCCACTTTTCGAACGACCCCAGCTTGTCGACGAGCTGCGTATGGATCCAGAACTGGTAAAGCGTATTGAATGAATCAACCGCTAGAAACACCAACGGCGGAATCCCGATCAGCGCGAGCGGCAAGTGAAAAGGCAGGATGGTCAGCGGCGTCAGCACGCCCTGTCTCAACGCCACCGCGAGGTTGTATTCCTCGCTCGAGTGATGCACGACATGCGCGGCCCAGAGAAAGTTCACCTGGTGCGACAGCCGATGCCACCAGTAATAACTGAGGTCGATCAGTACAATAGCGAGCACCCAGGTGAGCACGCTTCCGGGCGGGAGCTCAATTGGGCGATAGCGGTAAACCAACGCATAGGCAGCCAAGAGGGCCGCCTTGAAGAAGATCAATGATACTTGCTGACTTATCCCGGTGGATAAATCAATCACCGCATCATTGAACCGGTACAGTGAACGCCGCTGACGTTTGGCAGCCCAGACCTCAAGCCCGATCAACGCCAGGAAAAAGGGGACCGCGAGAGCGATATAATTCGGCACGGTCGCATTGTAGCCTCATTCGCCGCACGTCAGTGGAAGCGGCTCTGCCGGACGAGCAACCGGTCGGCTTCCTTGCCAAATTCTCGCCAGGATTAGATTTGCCTATTCCCAGGGGCAATGCCTGAAGATCGGCGCGTTGGACGAACGATTGATCTCCGGGGACATCGACGATGTTGAATACTGGCTCGACTCGCTGGCCTCGTACGACGCTCGCCTCCCGAAAGGTCAACCACTTTCGGGAGTTGGACCATTGGTACCGTCTGACCCTCCCGCAGCTCCGCGAAAGCCCTGAAACCTGGATCCGCATCTCCCGTACCCTGGAGCGCTTAGGGTGTCGTTCAGGGCTTTGGGGACGGGGTTGCAGAAGCCGCAGGGTGCATCGACCCGATCAATGTCCCCCGGTGATTCAGCTCCCCCGGGACTGTTCAGCGCCGAGCGTCCACAGCGCCTGGCCTTCGATCACCTCTCCGTCGCGTGGTTTTTCGAGGACCCGCAAAAAGGCGTGGCATACGACAGAAATGGGGATTGGCTTGAGTCGGTCTGCCCAGGCTCCAAGCCCGGGCAGAGCACCGACCACAGCCATCGTCCAACCGGCAATGGCGGGGACTTGTCTTCGCCCGAGATGGCTGGTTTCGGCATCGCCCTCCGGCGGGCTGACCAGGGCTGACGGCCGGAAGATCGTGTAGCGTAGACCGCTCTGCTTGACGATCCGCTCGCACTCGCCCTTCATCTTCAGATAGGCCCCCGCACCACCCGCGCCGACGGAGCTGAGCAGAAGGAAGCGCGGAACATTCGATGCCCTCGCACCTTCGACGAGCAAGCGCGTCGATCCAACGTCGCTCGACTCGTACGTGTCGCCCGCCTTGAACCGTGACCGCATCGTTCCGACGAACGAAATCACCGCCTCACATCCCACGACCGCCGACTCAAGCGCCTCGCGATCGGAGAGATCAAAGACCTTTGCTCGCGGATCCTTGCCAAGCGAAGTCTTTGCCGCGCTCTGCGGTCTCACATGCAGGCGTTGCTCGATTCCCGCTTTGGATGCCAAAGGCACGAAGACCTGGCCGGTAGCGCCGGTGGCTCCCGCGAGGAAGATTCTCATCGTCGGTTCTGCTGCCGGGTTTTCGACGATTGAATCACGGTCGCGGCGGTTATGCCCTGGACTTGCGGCGTTGCAGCAGTGCCAGGAGGACCAAGGTGGCGGGCGGTATCATTGGCTCGCCGCCGGTGGATGAGCAGCCGCCCCCCTTGGACGTATTGAGGGTGACTGTGTTGTTACTGGTCACCGGATCCCGAGCGGCGGGCGCCGCGTTCATGACCACCTGCATCGTTCCGGAATAGGATGAGGGGACGCCGTAGGTGACGGTGAAACGCCGGGTGCTTCCGGTGGCCATCGGTCCCAGCGAACATGGAAGACCAGATGCGCAATCCGGCGTGCTCGAAGCAAAGGTGATCTCCGTAGGAGTTGTGCTGAAGAACAGCACGTTCGCTGCATCCGAAGGCCCCTTGTTTGTCACGGACACCGCATAGCTCACATTGCTACCCGCCCTGTACCCTGACGGGGCACCGACGGTGAGGGCGATGTCCGCGCTCGCCTCGAGTGGATCTGGGTTGCTCAGCGACCACCCGATGTCCTGCAGAAAATACGGGGTTAGATCGAGTTTATGCCCCTGCAACGTATTGTATGCAGGATCCCGAAGATCCTTGTCTGTATGTATCGGGCGTGTACAGCAGCGCCCGATTCATATTGTCTGCGCCACGCGGGGTGGCCAGCATCAGTTCGCGGGCGGTCACAGTTCCCATTCCCAACGCCATGCGGAGCCGTATGCCATCGTCCCGGGTGATCCGCACGGATGGAATCGTGATCGTCGGATCGCTTCCCACCATCGAGCCCGGAGGCGATCCCGGCTGGTCGTCTGCGATGATCACGGCGAGGGCGCCGACCGCCCATGCATTCCTCACCTTGGCGACGAAGCTACACCCCCCGGGGCCACTGCTGCGGTCGATGAGGGCGATGGTGTTACGAATCGAAGCGGGCAGAGGGGGCGTACACCCCGTTCTTGATCCGGCCGCGTCGAGGGGCGCGGTCACAGCTGCGGTGACGCCCGTGGACGTGAGCGGGGGACCAAACTGGGCGTCACCCACGAGATAATCACCGGCCACGCTGGGAGGCGAGATTACCATGAGCGACGGCGTGCCCCCGGTGAGGATCTGGGGAACGGCGATTCTCACGTTGCCGCCGTCCCAAACCAGCTTTCGCGGTGTAACCGCGGACGCGGCTCGCTGCGCAGGCGTCATTTGGTTCCAATGCAGCCCTGTATTCAAATCAAACATCATGAATTCCCAGACATCCTGCAGCGGTTGAGTTTGGCCCTGGGGCACGAATTCCTGCCCCGTCTGGGTGTTCGTCAAGGTAAGAAACCCAAGCCCATGCGCGAATTCGTGCTGCACGACGTCTACTAGATCGATTTGGGACGTATTGGTCATTCCATCGAGTCCATAATACCAGCTGGCGACGGGGAGGCAGTTGGTGGTTCCGATAGCAGAGTTGAACTGCGCACGAATCGGCGGGTTGCCTGGGTTGAGGTCTTGGCGGACGAGTTGGCTGGCCAACGCGCCGGGATACAACACGTTCGGGTACCGAAAGTTTGGACTTGTATAGAACGTCGTAGGGCCGGCGGCACCGAGGATCCCCGACGTTGCCGAGCAGGTCAGTGCGGTGAAGAGCGACTGGATCGAGATGGGTACACTCCCATCGAGGGCAGCGCCCCAGATCGCGGCGGCGTAGTGGAAGGCAACCAGACGCTGTTGACCGATGGTGATCCCCGCGTTCCCACCTACCGGGGAAACCGTGGTCGGATCGTTGAAACCCTCGTTGGGATTGTTCTGGTTGACGATCACGATCGAGGCAGCTGCGCCAGCAAGGCGGGGCAAGGCCAGAACCGCGAGAAAGGAAAGGACGAGCAGGGTAGGGGAAAACCGCGCTGGTTTCGAGCTCATTTTTCCTCGGCCGGCGCCTGCGGGGGACGGGCCAGGAACTCAGTTGCGCTTTCGATCGAATCGGTACAGATGATGGAATGCGTTCCGTCAGGATTCAGCTGGGCGATGACCGCGTGTTGAAATCCGCCCTTGAGATCCAGCTTCTGGCCGCCACTGGCGTCCTCAGTAACTGCCAGACCTTGCGAGGAGCGCCGAAGCAAAGGCTCCAGTCCGTTGATCACCCGCGCCTGGTCCGCGCTCAAGGCCGGCCCCATCGGCGAATCGGGGCGAGGTGGGGTCGCGCTTGCGTCCGGTCCTTGGCAGGCCCCGAGGAACAGGGCGGGGGCAGCCAGCGCAGCCCAGTAAGCAATCTGATGCGGCCTGCCCTTCATGATCGACTCCTTGTCATCGAGAAGCTGCGGAAGGAACGCGTTCCGTTTGGGTGTTATTCAACACGGCGCTCGGAAGCAACTGGGCAAGCTTCGGCTTGTGGCTCAGCGGACGTCTTTCAAGGTGCTCGACCGCTCGGTTGCGGCGAGCCCGGCGATTTGGCCCATCAAGGAGTCCCTACCGTTCGAACGTAGATGCTCGTCGAGTTCCCCACGCGCGGCGAGGTCGCCGCCGAGAGAAGGGGGATAAACGACTCTCCGTTTGCCACCAGGCCCTCATAGTCGCCGACGAAATAGCCGTCCGCCACGGGCGCTGTCCGCATATCGAACGGCTCGCCCAGAGGAGTCTCAGTCCAGGTCGCACCGCCATCTTCTGAAATCGCGAGCCAAACGCTGGTCATCAACGAGCTCAGGTTGGCCGGATCGTCGGCGCGAAAGTCGTAGTAGCTAACCGCCACCCGGCCGCTCGCTGAAATCGCAATCGAGGGAGTGAACGCGGGGGTTTCGGGTGCCTGGTTCACTTGAATGGGCAGCGTCCAGGTCAGGCCGCCGTCGATCGAAGTCGCCAGAGCGATCCCGTCCCTCAAGCCACCGCTGAAGCGGGAGTCTTGCCAAACGACGTACAGCTTCCCGGCGGAGGGATCCGCAGCGATGGCGGGGATCAGCGATCCGGTGCGGATCGGGCGGTGGCTCTTGGGATCGGTAACGCCGATCGTCTGCGACCGTTCAATAACGATCGGCAACGACCAGGTGATTCCTTTGTCGGTCGATCGCTGTATTGCGACCCGCCGCTCCGGATTCGCGCTCGCTTGGGTGATCAGGAGAAACACATTCACCAACGCGCCGCCGGGTAGGACGAGAATCTGATTGGCGATTGTCTGAGCATCGGGACCCGGGTCATGGATGATTCGGGCGGGTTCCCAGCTGCCGTTGAACATCCGCGCGAACCAGGTCGGTCCGGTAGCCAACGCCGGATTCGGATTCGCAAGCTGCGTCAGACGATCCCAGACCGCGTACACCAGCCGCGCGTCGTAAGGATCGGCGGTGATTGACTCTTTGTCGACCGCGGCGTCCCGGTCTTGATCGCGGGCCAAGGCGATCGGCTCGGCCCATGTTGATCCTTCGTCAATCGAGCGACTGACGAGGATGGCCTTGCCGGCTCCTTGGTCGGAATTGTTGAACGAAACGCTGACCTGATACGCCGTGCCATCTGGGGAAAACGTGACCCAGGGGTCGCTGGCCCGCTCGAAGTCGCCGCCGTTCGAGGCATCGCCACCGGTGCACCTGCTAAAGTGGGCGCGCGTCCTCGTCCAGCTGTGTCCTCCGTCGCGCGAAACGCCGGTGACCAGCCCATTGGCGCCCGAATTCGACCAGCGGTCCTGCTGCCACACGCCGATGAGGTGGGCGGGATCGTTCGGATTGATTGCCAGAAAAGGCTCGACCGCGGATCCACGGTAGTTGATGCCAACCTGAGGCGCGCCGTTACAGCCGGAGGGAAACGGCGTCGGGTCGGACACCAGCGTTAGACCAGACAACGACCTCGGGCTCGATCCCCCGCCACATCCGACAATCAGCACCGCCATGGCAACGGGTGTCCTTCGCCCAAATCCTTCGAATTTCTTGGATGCGCGGTGAGCGGGCGGGGTGGCACCTGAGAGGCGGCTCACGGCGGTTCTCGAGAGGAACGCGCCGTGCTCTGGATGAGCTCCCAGGCCGAGCGAACATGGCGTTCCTCGACCGTGGTCTGGCCGATGGCCATGCGCAATGCGTACGCTCCCGCCAGCTTGGTGTGCGTCAAATAGATTCGGCCAGTGGCGTTGAGCCGCTGGAGCAGCGCCTCGTTGATCGGATTCAGATCTTCGGTGGCCTGCGTCCCGCTGGGTCGATAACGAAAACAGAGTGTATTCAGTGGGACCGGCGCGAGAAGCTCAAAGTCGTCCGAGGAAGAAATCCATTTCGCCAACTGCTGCGCGATGCCGATGTGTTTTCGGATCAGTTGCTGCAGCCCATTCACCCCATAACTCCTGATCACGAACCACAACTTCAACGCTCGAAAGCGACGCCCGAGCTGAATCCCCCAGTCGCGATAATTGTTGACCCGCCCGTCCGCTGGAGTCCTGAGAAACTCGGGAAGTATTTCGAAAGTACGGACCAGGCTTTCCTTGTCCTTGACGAAGTAGGCCGAGCAATCGAAGTTGGTGAACATCCATTTGTGCGGATTGAAGACCAGTGAATCCGCATCCTCGACTCCGTTCAACATCCAACGCAATTCGGGAAGAATTGCCGCGGTACCAGCGAACGCTGCGTCTACGTGAAGCCAGACCCGGTGCCGACGACAAATCGCTGCGATTTCTTTCAGGGGATCGATTGCAGTAGAGCTGGTCGTCCCTATCGCGGCGACGACGCAAAGTGGACGACGACCTCCGGCAAGACGGCGGCCGAGGCCGGCGATCTTCACCGCTTTCTCGACCGACGAATGCGCTTGGGTCGAGCAATAAGTCGTAAACAATTGATCGCGGGGTAAACCCAGCTCGTTGACCTGAAACCCGCTGGCCCTTTCCCGCGCGGAGAGCAGGGCACAGAGCGTCGCAGTGGAAGCGGTATCCTGAATCACTCCGGTGAACTCCTTCGGGAGTTGAAGCATTGCTCCGAGCCACTCCATCATCCGCTCTTCCAACTCGGTCGCTGCCGGAGAGGTCACCCAGCTCATGCATTGCAAGCCGAGGCAAGCGGTCAGCATTTCGGCGAGAATCGACGGAGGGCTGCTGTTGGCTGGAAAGTAGGCGAAGAAAGAAGGGTGCTGCCAATGGGTCACGCCGGGGAGGACGATCGACTTGAAGTCGTCGAAGATCCTTTCGAAAGGCTCGCCTTTTTCGGGCGGAGCTACCGGCAGATTGTTGAGAATGTCCTTCGGCTCAACCCCGGCCTTGACCGGAAAACTCTCTACCGAGTCGAGATACTCGGCCATCCACTCCACCAGCGAATGGCCGTGCTTTCGAAATTCGTTTGAATCCATCGTCGGGTCAATGGCCGGAGCCATGGTGGCTGGCCGAGCTCACCGAAGCAAATAATCTACGCCGATCGCCGAGACCTCGAGCCCCGCCTTGCCAAGCTTGCGCTTTTTCATTCGAACCTCGTTTGGGTGATCAGGAATAACTGCGTCGTAGTTGTTGGCGGCCGCCGGTTCAATCCCCGGGAGGCATTTTCGCCCGGACCGTTGTTCGCCCGACAAGCGGGACGCTATAAGGGATCCGGATTCCCAGTGGAGGTACGCATGGAGTCGCTAGAGGGCCGGATCGAGCGCCTGGAGCGCGCGGGTCGCATTCACTGTTTTGTTCTTGGCGCATTGCTGATCGCAGTTCTCGCTGGGATGGCCCTCGAGCACTGGCGCCCTCGAACGACCTCCCTTCAAACACGCCAGCTGTCGATCGTCGACGATCAGGGCAAGGCTCGGGTCCAGTTAGGGTCGTTCGGAACTGGGGCGTACGGCTTGTCCATGTTGGACGCGTCCGGGAAACCCCGAGCGCTCCTGGAGCTTCAAGGGGACGGCTCACCCCGCCTATCCTTTGCGAATCCCGCCGGACAGTCACTGGCGGAAATCACGGTATTTCAGGATGCGCCACGAATGTCCCTCGCCAATGCGGAAGGGGTGGAGTTTTTCAGCCTGACCGTCGAAATGGATGGCTCATCTCGAATGTCTTTGCTCGATCAAAATGGTCGTTCGCGAATAAACCTCGGCGCAAGCGGCGATGGCTCGCCCGGCCTCGTTCTAGTTGATCGTTATGGCCGGGCTCTTGCCGAGCTCACAGTTTCCGCGGATGCATCGAAGTTGGTTCTCCAGGGGCGCAACGGCAACGTCTTTAGAGCACCGATCGACTGAGGTCGGAAGACGAGCGCGCGAAGAGTCGCTTTGAGTCAGGGCATCTCAGAGGGCCTTGATCCAGGTGCAATGGCCCGCAGCGCAATATGCCTCCATCGTGCCGATCACCCCGCAGAAGCCGGAGGGAGAGCAGGGGCCACGCTCGCAGTATCGGTCGATCTCGTGCTGCGCCTCCGCTTCGAACACCGCCTTGAGCTGCCGATTGACGAAGTAGGGCGGGCAGAATCCCGCGCCGGAGCACTTCGCCTCCAATGCCGCGGCGAGGCAGTCTTCGTGCTTGGCGCAAGCATTGTACTTTCCGGCGATGGTGCGTAGCGCGCATGCGAGGGTTTCCATTCGGGGACAATCCGCATCGGAGTTGCGACATCCGCTGTACTGATAGGTCTCTTGCGAGGATAGGGCAGAGGTTTTCTGCCCCGCTCGCGAACCCGAGCACGCCGGCAAGGCAGATGCGATTGCCAAGACGATGGATAAGCGAGTCATTCTTACGTTTCATAGAGGTCGGCACTGCAGCAATCAAACAGGCGATGCAGGGTTGTCTACCGCTGTACACGACGCATGCCCCCCTCGCTCAGTCGTCCGGGTGCCGTTTCGCACCGGTACGCTGTCAAGTTAATTGTATCAGCGCCGTAATCGCTGGCTCAGAGCAGATCAAGAAAAACCAGAAAGTCGCGATCGCTCGCCTGGTTAAGAATCCGTTCTTGACACCTACACAAGTCGGAGAGCTAAGAACGCACCGCAGTGAGAGTTCCGACCAAACCCGGCCGGCTCAAGCAACATCAACAACACTGGGGGAAGTACATGAGAAAGACAATTCCTGGGTTATTGACCGGCGCCGTTCTGGCGTTGGCAATTTGCCTGGTACCGAAGGTTTCATTTGCGCAGGACAGTTGGCCTCAATGGGGTCAAAATCCGCAGCATCAAGGATTCGTGAGTGTGGCGGGCCAGAGCCTGGCCGGCCAGCTGGCGGACCTCATCTATGATCCATTTGTCCCGGCCGAGCAAGCCGAGCAAGGTGGGGATCTGCTGGCGCACTATCAGGCGCCGCTCGCAGTAGGCAATGACGTCTTCATGGAGTTTGAGACCGGACGATGGGTTCCTTGCAGTCCACCGGGATCCGGAAACCCACCGGCCGGGGAACCCGCCTGCGGGACGGATTCGTGGAACCTCAAGATCTGGAATGAAAGGCGTCTACACTGGGAAGCCGGGCAACTGGTCGAGAAATGGAATTTTGCCAGCGACTGGAAGCCGGAGCCGGACGCGGGTGGGTTGGGGGGCTGGGAGCCTGTCTTCCATGCCGCGGTGACCGACGACGCCGTTTACGTCCCAGGCGCCGGAGGAACGATTTTTCAACTGGACCGGGGCAGCGGAACGGTGATTGCTCGCATCAACCCGTTCAGCACGATTGATCCAAACACTTTCGTCTCGGGTCCACTCACCGTAGATGGGGCAGGAAATATTTACTACAATGTGCTCAAGCTGGACCCCGTGGATCCATGGTCGTTCGGTCCTTTTTTCAACGGCAACGGAGCCGCAGACATTCCTGGCGCCTGGCTGGTGAAGGCGAGCTCGAACGGTACGGCCCAGAAAGTCGCCTACCGGGATCTCGTCCCCGGCGCTCCCACGACCTGCAACGCCACGTTCAGCACCAGGACACTGCCCTGGCCGCCCAGCCCGACTGCCCGGCCCCGCACCGTTCCCTGTCTTTCGCAGCGCCCCGGCGTCAATATCACTCCGGCGATAGCCCCCGACGGCACCATCTACACCGCCAGCACGGCGCACAGCCAATTCGCGAGCCGCTACTCCTACGTGATTGCCGTCAACCCGGACCTCACGCCGAAGTGGGCAGCCTCGATGCGTGGTCACCTCAACGATGGTTGCAACAATGACACCGGCACGTTCCCTGGCTCGGTGTTGCCGGCGAACGGCACTCCAGGGGGTTGCCGTCTGGGAGCGAATCCCGGAGTGGACCCCTCCACGAATGAAGCGCCGGCAGGGCGCTCGATCGATCAATCCTCGTCGGCGCCGGTGGTCGCGCCAGATGGAAGCGTCCTCTACGGGACGTATACGCGATACAATTATGCGCGCGGTCACTTGTTCCATTTCAGCTCTACCGGCCAGTTCCTGAACGCCTATGAGTTCGGCTGGGATTCAACGCCGGCGACGTACCCGCACGGCGGAACCTATTCGGTGGTGATCAAGGACAACCACTACGACGCGGGTTCGTACTGCAACAGCGCGGTGTACTGTCCGGTAGCTCCACAAGGTCCCTATTACATCACCCAGCTCTCGCCGAGCTTGGTGCCCGAGTGGAAGTTCCGGAATACCAATACTCAAAGCTGCAGTCGCAATCCGGATGGAACCCTGAGCTGCAGGACCACCCATCCGAACGGCTTCGAATGGTGCATCAATGCGCCGGCAGTGGACGTGAATGGCGTCGTCTACGCCAACAGCGAGGATGGTAATCTGTATTCGATCAATCCGACCGGTACCGAAAAGCAGCGCATCTTCCTGAACCTCGCGATCGGCGCCGCCTATACACCGCTCTCACTGAGCGGAGACGGCTTGATCTACACCGAGAATGACGGCCATCTGTTCGTCGTCGGCGATGGAGGTCGAGGCATCGACCACGGCGCTGGACATGACGGCAGCGCGCGGAACGGCACCCGGCGTGTCGACATGGTAGAGCACCAAGACCGCGATTGATGAATTCCTGCCGCCGCTCCTCGAGAGCGGTGGCCAGTGTCAAGAGGGGTGGCGGTTCGTCCGCCGCCCCTTCTTTTTCGCGCGTGAGTGATACCAGCGCGCTTCATTCTCCGAGGAGCTCGTCGTAACCCCGCCCGCGAAATTCGAGGAGGCAAAACCCATGTCCGAATGGGTCCGCGAGGTTGGCCATCCGGCCCCATTTCCGGGTCTGGATGTCTCGCTCGAGGACGGCGCCCGCCTCGCAGGCTTGCCGTACGGCGGCTTCAAGGTCGGTGACGGCAAAGTCCAGGTGAACCGGTGTCCAATGGCGCCGGTAATCGCGTAAAGGCGGCTTGCCCGCAAAGGCCGGACTGCCCGAAGGCGCGGCGAGCAGGTCTATCGCGGACGAAGCACCGAGCAGCTCAGCGTGTGTCCCTCCGAACCGACGCCCCAGCGTGAGTCCGAGCCCCCGAGTGTAGAAGGCAATTCCTTTTTCCAGGTCATCGACATCGATGCAGACGCGTAGCTCGGTCATCGCTTTTCCTGTCGTCGGCGCCCCGTTTCAAACCCGATGCGCGGTTTGTCGCGGAACCGGTGGCTACTTGCCGGTATAGATCACCCGCCAGATGGAATTCGAGCCATCGTCGCTGACCATCAATGACCCGTCCTTCGCCACTGCCACGCCGACCGGTCGGCCCCACACCTTGCCTTCCGAGGTGACGAAGCCGGTCAGAAAATCCTCGTATTCGCCGGTCGCTTTCGCGCTCTTCATCGGCACCCGGATGACTTCGTAGCCGGTGCGCGCAGCGCGATTCCAGGAACCATGCTCGGCGGCAAAAATGGACCCGCGGTACTCCTGGGGGAACTGGCTCGCTTCGTAGAAAACCATCTCCAGCGAAGCGTTGTGCGGTTGCACCAGGACGTCCGGAACGATCACTTTGTCCTTCAGCTCGGGATGTTTGCCTTTGTGGCGCGGGTCCTGATTTCCACCGATGTAGTACCAGGGCCAGCCGTAAAACCCGGCCTCTTGCACCTGGGTGATGTAATCCGGGGGAAGGTTGTCACCCAAAGCGTCTCGCTCATTCACCGACGCCCAGAGCGCGCCGCTTTGAGGATGAACGGCAATGCCCACCGCATTGCGAATGCCCCAGGCGAATACCCTCAGCGCCGTCCCGTCAGGGTTCGCTTCGAGAATGTCGGCCCGGTGAAACTCGGCTGGATTGTTGTCGGTGTCGTCGTTGTTCGAACGCGAGCCGACCGAGATGTACATCTTCTTTCCGTCCAGCGAAAAGGCGATGTCCCGGGTCCAGTGGCCTCCCCCGCGCAACAGCCCTCCGCCGGGCAAATCAGGTACGACGAGGTGCGGGGCCCCAATGGCCTTCAGCCTGCCATTCTCGTACGGAAAACGGACCACCGCATCGGTATTCGCCACGTAGACATACTCGGGATTCGGTCCCGGCGGATAAAAGGCAATGCCAAATGGCAGTTGAAGCCCGGCGGCGAAGGTCTCTACTGTCTGCGCTTTCCCGTCGGGGCTGGTTCCGCGCAGGATCTTGATCTTCCCGGGGCGACTTTCCGCCACGAACAGGTCGCCATTAGGCGCGGTGCGAATCGAGCGGGGCTGTTCGAGTTGCGATGCGTAGAGCTCGACCTTGAATCCAGCCGGGGCCTGCGGCCAGGCGCCTTGAGGTCGGTCGACGAGCGTGGGTCCCTCATCCACTGATTTTGTGGTGAATGGCGCCGGGAGATCCGCCGCGGTGATCTTGTGGAGGGTTCCCGGCTTCTGCCCGCGGTAGTCGCTAAAAACCACCGCTCGTCGCGATTCTTCGGCCGAGGGGAATGCCAGGCGCGGGGTGAAAACACAGGATGCGGCAAGAGCGGAAGCGATCGTTTTTCGAGAGAGATGGCTCATGAGATAGAAGTCTATGTATCGAAGAAGTCTTCAGCTGGTAGGCAAAATCGGTGGGAAGTCGCCCATCCGCCAGATCGCCGGGGCGTTTTCCTCTCCACCGGTCTCCAGCTTCCAGCCGGGGAGACGCTGTTGAATTCGGTCCAGCAAAGCGGCGGGGACGGCTTCGATGGCCAGCGCCGGACAAGGAGGGCCTGCCTGCAGCCGCTTGAGAAGATCCGTGGCACGGGCGTGAGAAGGGGAGGCGAGGTTGGCCTGCCCTCCTGCATCCTCGAAGACCGCCCCTCCGCCGGCACAGATCGCGCCGCGCACGATCACGCCGTGCTCCAACGACGCGGCGGCGACCTCGCGAGCGAATCGGGCCACGCTGATCATCCCTTCCTGCAAGTTGGTACGAAAAGGCGGTCGTTCGAAGGCGGCGAGGGCGATCAACTCGCCGATTTGCTTAAGGCTGGTCTCGTGCGGCTCCATGAACGCCACCGCTTCGCGAGCGGCGCGCCCGAGCAATTGGTCGGCGCCACCCGGGTCGGCGAGGTTGCCGCGGTTGGCGATCTCGCCCAGATAGACAATCGCGGGCAGCGGAGGAGCGGGAGCGGCCTCCGCCACGCCGGCGAGATGCATCGCCCGTTGCAGCGCCGGGGAGGGAGGATCGGCGGCGAGCCACAAACGCAGCAGCTCGAGCTCGGCCGCGCTCTCGGGGATATCGGAGGCATCCAGAATGCGATCGACGATCTCCGCGGGCGAGCCCGTCCGCTGCAAGGGAGCCTCGGGAGCGGGGCGGGTCGCGCGCGCATTCCAGAAGGGCAAGTGCTGCGGATCCGCCTTTACTGGAGTCAGATGGCCATGGCCGTTTCGAGAGGAGGAGAGAACGTCCACGTTCTCGAGCCGCTCGTAGGTCAGCTCGAAAGCGGGAAGGAAGAGAAGGCGGCGCCTCATCGCGCGTTGGTTTGAAGGGCCGTGCAAGACGGCGAGCGGCACCCTGAGGCATTCCTTGACCTGGTCGGCCAACTTTCCGTCAGACAAGGCGGACGCCCGGGGAGTGAGGAACCCGGCGGCACGCCAACGGGTCGAAAGCGCGCGCACCTCGTCGGTGAGCATCCGGAACGCGTCGAACATGCTCGCGACCCGCTCCGCTTCTTCGAGGACCACCAGCACCACTTCCCGCACCTGCGCGCGGACCTTCGCCAGATCCTCGGCCAGGACGAGGCGTTCCAGTCCATCGAAAGTGAGGCGCGAGATATCCTCCGGGGAAAGCGCGCGGAGGGCGCTGCGAACGCTCACGTAGGTGATGCCTTCAACGACCCAGGGCTCCCCGGACGCGCGCCCGCGCAGGCGCGCCAAATACGAGGGCACGACGCGGCGAAGCTGGTGACGCTTGATCCGCCATTCGGCGGTGAGCGATGGGCGATGCGAGGGGCCCGGCGTCTTCGGCTCGTGCCCGGACGGGAAGGGCACCTCGGCGAACCCGCCTCGAAACAGACCGGCAACGATGTGTGAAAGCGGACCGCCGACCGAAGTGGTAAATGCCACCGCTCCATTCCGCTGGAAGCCTCTTCGCGGTTCCGCTGTCTCGCCGATGTGCCTCCGATCGCCGCAGAAGAGGTGGTGGGCTTTGTTCACCTGCACCAGGCCGGAGGCTCCCAACGCATGGCCAAAAGTAAGCAATCCGCCGAACGGATTCGACCAGCCCTCGATCATCCGGTCGGCGCTGCGCTCCCAGGACAAGCCCATTGCCAGGAGGAAGGACAGCTCGATGCTCGGAAATGCATCGTGGGCAACGCCGAAGGCCGAAGAGACAAACGTCGAGAGCGGCAATTGCGCATCGTCGGCGGTGTCGGCAAGGGCCTCTCGCACCGCGGTTGCGAAAATGAGCGGCGAGGAACGATGCAGTAGATTCTCGCTGCTGGAGCCTTCGCCCACGCCGAGCACCTCGGTGAGCGGCACGGTTCGGTAGCGAAGTAGGCGAGTGGCGGCGATGCGAGAAATCAGGTCCTCGTCCGAGGTGATGATCGTGGCCGCGGCACCGCAACAGGGAGCGGCGATGTCCGAGGCGTCGAAGTAGGGGGTTCGGGGCGCCTTGCGAGTGAAGGGCTTGCCGGCGGCGATGCCCGCTGGATAGAAAACGCTGGCTTCAAACTTCCGTTGTGCCACCGCGGTCAGGAATCGCTGGACCTCGTCGCGCGAAAGGCCGAGCCCTCGTCGGATGCTGTCCATCAGGAGATCGCCGACCGCGAGCATGTCCAGCCCGCGAGCCTGGTCATCCTCGCCGAGGACGCTGCGAATCTGATACTGCGACGTGTAACCGGAGGGGATGATCTGACCGGCGACCACGAGGATCGTGACCGGCCGGTCCACGCTGCGCGCCGCGCGGACGGCCTGGGCAAAAGCCCATGCCCCGCTGTCGGAGGTGCCCACCACGTACTGGGCCACCACCCGCCGCGAGAGCCGGAGCAAGGCGCGAAGCGCTTGCGGCACCAGGCCGATGTTCATTCGCTCGTTGGGATCCAGCCCCGGCATCGAGGTGACGTAAAGATGGGTGATCGCCTCGCGGGTCCGCGAATAGTCGCCGCCAACGATCTGGTGCAGCGAGGTCAGCGTCCGGTGGGCGGCCGAAGCGAACAAATCCGTGAGCCCGATTGGAGAGCTCAGCCCGAAGTCGCGCTGCCAGTCCTCTGGCCCCGCTCGCCCATCCTCACCGCGGTTGGGGAAGCGGAAGAAGAGTCGGGTAACCTCCTCCTCCGAGAGCAGAGGATGAGGCTCCGCCAGCCAATCGCGGCCGCGGCGATCGGAAGTGATGTTGCGAGGATTGGCGGAGTACTCTCCGGCGACGACGAAAACCCGGCGAGGCATGTGCCCTTTTAGCATTTCTTCGCGTTCGAACCCCCAGGATTCTGCTCGCCGTAGCCAGAGCAGATCACCCGGCGTCGTCATCGCACCGACCGTCAAGTCAGAGGGCAAATCACGGGTCGGACCCGGCCAGGAGGCTGGGCTGGCGGCGGGTGGTGTTTCTGACCTAGAACGCTTGCTGCGCGGAAGAGTCGCGCGAGCTTGATGGGAGGACGGCCTCACCGGTGTTTCCAGCCACTCGACATTCCCTGGTCGTTCAGGCCCGGAGCTCGGATTTGCAAGTCCGAAAGCGCGCTTATGCCGCGCTCACCGCGGTTTACTGGAAGCCGGTCTACAAATACCTTCGCGTCCGGTGGCGGTCATCGGTCGAAGATGCTCAGGATCTCGCGCAGAGCTTTTTCCTGGCTGATTCCACCCAGCGGATGATGACGAAGTATGAGGCCAGTCGGGCTCGATTCCGGAC
>WNFD01003008.1_pt1 | contig 16958 bp, 15 predicted proteins | sample 5400491 | NCBI WGS metagenome assembly WNFD01 (sample SAMN13153343, study PRJNA577476) | soil metagenome | isolation source: 120 cm saprolite under Douglas fir tree site 2 hole 2 replicate 2 | place: USA:California | collected 2015-04-18 | reverse complement strand
GTGGAGCGGCACGCGAGCCAGCCGGGCGCCGGACGCGCGCGCACGTGGACGGTCAGCTCGACGGTGGCCGACCCGACCTCGCCCAGGTCCAGGATCACCGGGGCGGCCGCGTCGACCAGCGCGGGCAGGCTGAGCGGATCCGCGTCGCGTCCGTCACGGTAGCGCATCCAGGACTCCATGCTCGCCCGGCCGGAGGGCCGACCCGCGCCCAGCCCGGCAACGCGGCCACCCGATACTCGAGCACGTTCCAGCGATCGGTGATGACCGCCGCGAACCGCCCGGTCTCCCCGGGACGGTCCGCGACGGCCTCCACCGCGGTGTCGACATCGTAGGCGTGGAGGCGCTCCGCGCTCACCGCACCGCCTGGCGCAGCCGCGCGAGCCCAACCGCTTCCAGTATTCCGAAGAGCAGCACCGCCACCGCCACCGCGGCCACCGCGAGGGTGCCGAGCGCGGTCAGCGGGCCGGCGAGGATCACCACCGCGCTGCCGGCCACCCACGCCGCGTTGAGCACCACCGCGGCCAGGGCCCCGCCGCGACTGACCGTGGCGCGCGCTCCGTTCCACAGGAGCGCGGCGGCGTAGACCACGAGCAGCGCGCCGACCGTTCGCGCGATGCCGGGCCCGGGCAGGCCCATGAGGCTCGAGAGCGGGCCGGCGCCGGCCAGGAGCAGGACTCCACACAGGCCGGAGGCGACCCCGTCGATCTGCAGGCTGCGTCGAAGAAAGCTCGCGTCGTGCATGGTTCTCTCTCCTCCAGGGCCGGGCCAGTTTACGGCATCTCGGGCAGGCCGACCGCCTGCCGGATCTGGGCGAGCTGATCGGCGTGCCCGTGCCAGTGCCGATCGAACATGGCGCCCACGAAGATCGCCAGCGTGATCTCGTCGGTGCCGATGAGCGGCTCGAACAGCGGGATGCGCGCCTTGCGGCCGAGATCGGGCTCACCGAGCGTCTCCAGATACGCGAACACCTGGCGCCGCTGCGCGTCGAGCGCGGCGGTCAGCTCGGCCAGGGTCATGCGCGCGCGCTCCGCGGTCACCGTGACCACCCCGGGGATGATCTCGATCAGCGGGGGATCGGCCGCCGCGAAGCACTCGAGCAGCCCGGTGGGCCGGAAGCCGGGCTCGAAGAGCAGATGGCAGAGCACCTGCCGGGTGGTCCACTGCCCGGGGGCATGCGCCCGCTCGAGGTGGGCCTCCATGCCCGCGAGCTGCCTCTCGAGCCGCTCCCAGGCCGCGTCGTTCTTCTTCCGGAGCTCGTTCACCGTTGCGTTGCTCATGATGGGTCTCCTTTCGAGACCCATCCTCGAGGGGAAGCGTCATGCTCGCAATTACGCGGGAGGTAATCGGGTGTAACCTATTCGACACCATGCTCGCGGTCCGCCCCCGCTTCGAGTTCGAGCGCGACGCGTTCGCGTTCCCCAACGAGCTGGTGTGGGAGTACCACTTCGACGAGGCCACCGGCGCCACCGCGGCCCGCCGGCGCGTCCCCCCGCCCGACTACGCGCTGCGCTGCTTCGTGCTGATCCGGGCCGCGCGCCAGTTCCTCTACCACGCGCGCTTCGACCCCACCGCGCCGCCCGCCTCCGACGACGTCTACCACCGGCAGATCCGCGCGGTCCTCGCGCGCAACCCCCGCCGGCCGTCGCCCGCGGGCGAGCGGGTCGTGATCCCGGGCTTCGCCGGCCTCCGCGAGATGAGCGCCGCGCGCGAGTCGCTGCTCAAGCGGGAGTGCGGCGGGTCGTGGCGCTCCTACGTGCTGCGGAGCCACTGGCACATCGTGGTGCCGGTCTCGCGGAGCCACCAGGATCGCACCGCTCGGCAGCTGCTCGAATCGGTCCGGCACGACGGCGCCCCGATCATCCACCTGCTGCGCTTCCCGTCGCTCGCGATCAACCACGGCATGGTGGTCTTCGATGGGACGCCCACCGAGACCGGCGTCACGTTCCTGGCCTACGATCCCAACGAGCCGGCGCGCCCGGCCCGGCTCACCTACGATCGGCCGCGCCGGACATTTTCGCTTTCCGCCAATCGCTACTGGCGCGGCGGCGACCTGAACGTCTTCGAGATCTTCCGCCGCTGGTACCTGTGAGAGCCGGCGCGGCCGGCAAAAACCCCGGGGCCGCCGGGGGCGATCTGGCATAGACTACCGGCTATTCTGCGGCGGCAACGGTCGCCCCGCTCAATCCCCGTCGAGGAGGACGAGCCCACATGTCCGATCACGAGCGCACCGGCCTGAGCCGGCGTCAACTTCTGAAGACCGGCGCCCTGCTGGCCGCCGCGCCCATCCTGGGCGCCCGACCCGCCGCCGCCCAGAGCCCCGCCCGGTCCACCAAGGTGCTCGACTTCCAGACCGGCGCGGATGTCGCCAAGGCCGAACAGGAAGGCGAGGTCGTGTACTACGGCCACGACGGCGAGGCGGGCATCGCGGCCCTGCTCGAAGGCTTCCGCAAGGACTTCCCCAAGATCAAGACCGGCTACGTGCGCGCCCAGACCGGGGCGCTCTACGCCAAGATCACCGCCGAGCGCTCGGCGAACCGCTTCGGGGTGGACGTCCTCCAGCTCTCCGACATCTCCCCCGCCATCGACTTCCAGAAGAAGGGCGGCTACGAGCTGCACGTCTCCCCGGAGCACGCGGCCTACAAGGCCGCCTACCAGAGCACGCCCGCCGGCCACTTCACGTGGGCGGGCGTCACCTTCGCGGGCATCGCGTACAACCGCTCCAAGGTGAAGGCGGAGCAGGCGCCCAAGACCTGGAAGGACATCGTGAGCCCCGCGTTCAAGGACGGCATCAGCGCCAAGCTCTCGACCTCCGGCATGCAGCACATGCAGTGGTACACGCTCCGGAAGCTCTACGGCGCCGACTTCTGGCCGGAGTTCGCCAAGCAGCGGCCCAAGGGCTTCGACTCGCGCGCGCAGCTCTTCGACCGGCTCGCCAAGGGCGACGACCGGGTGTGCGCGCTCGCCGAGTATGGGGGCTACACCCTCTTCAAGGAGAAGGGCGCGGAGATCGACTTCGTGGCGCCGCCCGACGGCCTGCCCGCGACCCCGGCGCTCATCGGAGTAGTGAACCGCGCGCCGCACCCGGAAGCGGCCAAGCTCTTCGTGGACTGGGCGCTCTCCAACCGGGGCCAGTCGGTGTACCAGACCCAGACCATCCTGCTCTACGGCTCGGTCCGGAACGACGCGCCGCCGATGGCCACGGGCAAGAAGCTCGCCGACTTCAAGCTCCTCTTCCCTTCCGACTGGACCGACTTCCAGGCCAGTCACGGCGTCTTCGTCAAGGAGTGGAACGCGCTGATGGGGCTCTGAGGCGGTCGGGCGGTTGAAGTTCCGGCGCTTCCGGCCGGGCCCGCGCCTCGTCAGCGTGCTGGTCGGCGGCGCCGCCGCCGTCCTCGTCCTCTACCCGATCGCCTTCCTGCTGCAGGCCTCGCTGAGCGTGGGCGACCCGCAGGCCCGGCCGCCCGAGGCCTACGGGCTCGACAACTTCGCGGACCTGCCCCGCTACGGTCACATCTTCGCCAACACCGTGAGCGTGGCGGTGGCCGCGACCGCGATGGCGGTCGTGTTCGGCTTCGTGATGGGCTGGATCCTCTCGCGCACCAACGTGCCGGGCCGCGGCGCGCTCGAGCAGCTCATGGCCCTGCCCTACTACGTGACCCCGTTGATGGGCGCGCTCGCCTGGAGCCTGATCGGCTCCCCGAGCGGCGGCTTCGTGAACCAGGTCTGGCGGGCCCTGGGCGGCGAGAGCCACCTCATCGACGTCACCACGCCCTACGGCATCGCCTGGGTGATGGCGCTCTTCGAGGGCTCGGTGGCCTTCGTGATGATCGGGGCGGTCATGAAGTCCATGGACCCGGCGCTCGAGGAGGCCTCGCAGGTCCTCGGAGCGGGGCGCATCCGGACGATGCTGCGCATCACGCTGCCCCTGGTCCTGCCCGGCGTGCTGGGCGCCGCGATCTTCGTGTTCGCGGAGATGCTCGGCTCCTTCTCGGCCGCGCTGGTGCTCGGGCTGCCGGCCCGCTTCTACGTGGTGACCACCGCGATGTACCAGCTCGTCTCCCAGTACCCGCCCCAGTTCCCTCGCGCGGCGGCCATGGGCGTCTCGCTCTTCGGAGTGATGTTCGCCATGGTGTACGTCTACCGTCGGATCATCCGGGCGGGCAGCTACGCCACCATCACCGGGAAGGCCTTCCGCCCGCGGGCCATGGACGTGGCCGGGCTGCGCTGGCCGCTGCTGGGCCTCTGCGGCGCCTACCTCGCGATCGCGGTGGTCCTGCCGGTCGTCACCCTGCTCTACGCCTCGTTCCAGCGGCTCGCCACCGCGTTCCCGCGCGCGAGCAACTTCACGCTCGCCAACTACGAGACCGCGCTCTCGCTCGACGCGGTGCGGACCGCGCTCTGGGACAGCCTGCTCCTGGGCCTCGGCACCGCGAGCATCGGCGTGGTGCTGATGGGCTTCCTCGCGTGGATGATCTACCGCTCGCGACTGCCGGGGGTGGGCGCGATCGAGTACGTGCTGATGTTCCCGCAGGCGGTGCCGCGCCTCGTCTTCGCGTTCGGCATGCTGTGGGCCTGGCTGATCTTCCCGATCCCGATCTACGGCACCCTCTGGCTGCTCCTGATCGCCTACCTCACCGTGTTCCTGCCGCTCGGGCTCCGGACCATCGCGGGGGTGATGCTCCAGATCGACCGCTCGCTCGAGGAGTCGGCCCAGATGTGCGGGGCGTCGTGGGGCTACCGCATGCGCACCGTGACCATGCCGCTGCTGCGCCCCGGCCTGATCGCGGCCTGGCTGCTCCTCTTCATCGCGAGCGTCCGCGAGCTGGGCGCCTCCATCTTGCTGATGGGCCCCAAGGCCAAGGTCATCACCCCCACCATCGTCGAGTCGTGGTTCTCGACCAGCACCGAGCTGACCGCGGCGATGGCCCTGCTCCAGACCCTGGCCGTCTCGGTGGCCCTGGTCCTCCTGTTCACGGTGGTCCGGCGGGCCACCCAGCCGGTCGGGGAATAGCGTGAGCCAGCCGCCCGTCCCGGGGCGCCGGGCCGCCTCGATCGAGGTCCGCGACCTGGTCGTCCGCTACGGGACGGTCACCGCGGTGCGCGGGATCTCCTTCTCGGTGGCCGCCGGCGAGCACGTGACCCTGCTGGGTCCGTCGGGCTGCGGCAAGACCACCACCCTGCGGGCCATCGCCGGGCTCGAGCCGCCCGAGTCGGGCGAGATCCGGATCGACGGCCAGCCGGTCTTCTCCTCCACCCCGCGCGTCCGCGTGCCGCCCGAGCAGCGGGGACTCTCGATGGTGTTCCAGTCCTACGCGATCTGGCCCCACATGACCGTGTTCGACAACGTGGCCTACGGCCTGCGGGTGCGGAAGATGCCGGAGGCGGAGCTCCGGGAGCGGGTCGCGTGGGCGCTCGGCCTCGTGCAGATGCGCGAGCTGGCCACCCGCAGCGCCGCGAAGCTCTCGGGCGGCCAGCAGCAGCGGGTGGCCCTCGCGCGCGCCTTCGTGTTCGGGCCCGCGGTGCTGCTCTTCGACGAGCCCCTCAGCAACCTGGACGCGAAGCTGCGCGCCGAGATGCGGCTCGAGATCAAGGAGCTGCAGCGGACGCTCGGGATCACGTCGGTGTACGTCACCCACGACCTGGAGGAGGCCCTCGCGATCTCCGACCGCATCGTGGTCATGCGCGACGGCGCGATCGAGCAGGCCGGGACCCCGGCCGAGATCTACGACCTGCCCCGCAACCCGTTCGTCGCCGACTTCGTGGGATCGGCCAACCTGATCGAGGGCCGGCCGCGGCCGGAGCTGGCCGGCCCGGGCCTCGTGGCCCTCCAGACCGCGGGCGGCGCGATCGTGCACGGCACCGCCTACGGCCGCCGGCCGGGCGACCGGATGTGCTTGTCGGTGCGCACCGTCCACGTGCGCCTCTCCCGCGAGCGGCCGGCCGGAGCGGTCAACGTGTGGCCGGCGACGGTGCGCCGCCGAGTCTTCCAGGGCGACTTCACCCAGTATCACCTCGACTGGGACGGCCGCACCCTGGTCGTCCGGGGCGTGACCGCGGATCCGGTGGACGAGGGCTCGACGGTCTACCTGACCGTCGAGCCCCGCCACTGCGTGCTGCTGGAGGGCTAGCGCCGGCGGCGCTAGTCCTTGCCGTGCCCCTTGCCCCTGCCCTTCCCGTGGCCCGGGTGGTCGTCGTCGTCCCGGCCCCGGTCGCGGTCGTGATCGCGCTCCTTCCAGGCGCGCTTGTCGGCCCACTCCGGGCCCCACTCTTCCTTCCAGTGCGGCGCGCGAGCGCGCTCCCACTGCTTCCAGTGGCCGGGGGGCACGTGATAGTACTGCACCGGCACGAGCAGCACCGGGCGCGGCACGAACTGGGGCCCGACGACGACCCAGGGGCCGTTGTAGCCGCCGCTCACGTACCAGCCGCCGGCGGAGAACGCCCAGTACTGGCCGTTGTAGAAGAACAGATTGCTCGGCGCGGCGGGCGTGGGCACGTACTGCACCGCCGGCACCTGGGGCACCACGACCAGCCGGGGCGGCGCGGGCAGGTGGAAGCCGATGTCGACGTGGACCTGCACCTGCGCCACGGCGGCGGGAGCCGCCACCACGAGCGCGATCAATGCCACGAGCAAGGCGAGCATGGGGGATCCTCCTGTCCCCGTATTGTCGCCCAGCGGATTTTTCGCGCCTAGCGCCCCGTCTCCGTGCCGAGGCTCGCCAGGAAGTGGACCAGGCTCACGATCTCGTCGTCCTGGAGGGGCTGGGTCGCCACCGTCATCGTCCCGTCGAGGTCCGAGGCGGTCTTCGCCTTGAAGCCGCGCAGGAGCCGCAGCAGGTAGTCGAAGTCCTGCCCGGCCAGGCGCGCGGCCTGCTGCTGGCCGGTGAGCCCGGGCCGGTGGCACGACGTGCAGTGATGCTGCTCCGCGAGCTGCCGCCCCGCCGCGACCCGCGCCGCGTCGGTGGCGGCGGGGCGCCCCCGCGCCGGCTGCGCGGCGTAGAACGCGGCCAGGTCCGCCATGTCCGCGTCGTCCAGCTTCTCCGCGAGCGGGGACATCTGCGGGTCCTTCCGCCGCCCGTCGCGGTACTTGATGAGCTGCCAGTGCGTGAAGAACACCGGCTGCCCGGCGAGCGAGGGCGTGCCGGGAATGGTGGCGTTGCCGTCGGGACCGTGGCAGGCCGCACAGACCTGGGCCTTGCGGCGCCCCGCCTCGGGATCGGCCGCGGGGGCCACGGCCGCCGCCAGCAGCAGGGCGACGGCCGCGGCCCCCATCGCGAGCCGGGAGGGTGTCAGGGCTGGTAGGCGACCCGGTAGATCGCACCCGCGTAGTCGTCCGCGATCAGCAGCGAGCCATCCTTCATCTGCTGGGTGTAGACCGGGCGGCCCCAGATCTGGTCGCCCTGCAGCCATCCCTCGGCGAAGACCTCGTACTTCGGCACGTCGCGGGGCCTAAGGGTGACCATCATCACCCGGAAGCCGACCTTCTCGGTGCGGTTCCACGAGCCGCGCTGGGCGAGGAAGATGCGGTTGCGGTACTCGGGCGGAAACATCGAGCCGGTGTAGAACTGCACCCCGTTGCCGGCCACGTGGGGGCCGGTCTTGAGCAGCGGCGGCGCGAACTCCCCGCACGAGCGGCCCTGGGCGAAGTCGGGGTCCGGGATGTCGCCCTGGTGGCAGTACGGGAAGCCGAAGTGCAGGCCTTTCTTCGCCGCCACGTCGAGGCGATCGCTCGGGGCGTCGTCGCCCAGCCAGTCGCGCCCGTGCGTCGCGAAGTACAGCTCCTTCGTCACCGGATGCCAGTCGAAGCCCACGCTGTTGCGCACCCCGTGGGCCACGTACTCGAAGCCGGTGCCGTCCGGGTTCACCCGCGAGATGTTGGCGTGGGTGTCGGGCGGCACGCAGATGTTACAGGGCGCGCCGATGTTGAAGTAGAGCTTGCCGTCCGGTCCGAAGGCGAGGTACTTCCACCCGTGCGGGAGATCGCGCGGCAGGATGTCGTAGACCACCTCCGGGGCCGGCGGGCTGTCGAGCTTCGCCTCGATCCCCGGCATCTTGGTGATCCGCGAGACCTCCGCGACGTAGAGCGTCCCGTCCTTGAACGCGACCCCGTTGGGCAGGTTGAGCCCCTTGGCGATGACCTTCACCTCGCGCCGGCCGTTCCGGTCCACCACCGCGTACACGTTGCCGGCCACCCGGCTGCTGACGAAGAGCGTGCCGTTGTCGCCCCACACCATGGCGCGCGCGTTGTTGATGCCGTGGGCCCACAGCGAGACCTTGAAGCCCCGCGGCACCTTGATCTTGTCGACCGGGATCTCGCTCGCCGCCGCCGGGCCGGGCGGCTGGGCGATCGGGGCCAGGGTGGAGTTGGCGAGGTCGGCGGGCTGGCCCTGCTTCCACGGCGGCGGCGCCTGGGCCGAGGCCGGCGGGGCGAGGACGAGCGCGAGCGTGACCGCGAGCAGTGTACCGATGACGGGCCGCATGGTGAGCCTCCCTCTTCTCGGTTTCTGGTGAGGGTCGCGGACGACACGGGCCCGGCAACCGGCCCGCCCAGCGGGAACATAGGTCGCGGCCGCGTCGGTTGTCAAGGCGGGCACCTGGTGACGGAGAGCGTCAGCCCTCCCTGGACGCCGGGCACGCAAGTGCGCGGCAGCACGCGCCTGGCACCGCTGGCATCACCCTTGCCGCAGACCGGACGCGGGCGATCACGTCATGCTGACCTTTCTCATCCGCTGCGCGACCTGGGTGCTGATCGGCTGGCTGCTCAGCATGAACCCGGTGGTCACCGCTCATGCTCGCCACGCGGTGGCCGGGTGGCGCGCGGCCTGGAGGATCGAGGCCCCGACGTGCGGCGTCCGCGCCTACGGCCTGCTGTTCCGCGCGAACGACTGCGAGACCGAGGTCCAGTAGACGGCCGCCTGGCAGTAGACGGCTGCCCGGGCCGGAGCGCTCGCGGTATGATGCGCTCGCGATGACCACCTCCCGCGGCATGGTGCCGGCCGATCTCACCCGCATCCGCTTCGTCAGCGATGCCCAGGTCTCGCCCGACGGCCGCGTCGTCGCCTTCGTGGTCACCACGCTCTCCGAGGAGCGGGACGAGTATCTCTCCCAGATCTGGCTCGTGGACAGCGCCGGGGGCGAGCCCCGGCGCTTCACCACCGGCCCCCGACGGGACACCGCGCCGCGCTGGTCCCCCGACGGCGCGCGCCTGGCCTTCGTCTCCGAGCGCGAGGGCAAGAAGAAGGGGCAGCTCCACGTGATGCCCGCCACCGGGGGCGAGCCGATCCGGCTCACCGACCTGCGGCACGGCGTGAGCGCTCCCGAGTGGTCGCCCGACGGGACCCGGCTCGCCTTCGTCTCGCGGGTGGGCGGCTGGGTGGAGCCCGAGTCCGAGGAGGAGAAGCGGAAGTCGCGGCCGCCGCGCGTGATCACCACGCTCAAGTATCGGTACAACGCCGAGGGCTTCACCTACGACCGGCGGCCCCAGGTCTTCACGGTGGCCGCCGACGGCGGCGAGCCGCGCCAGGTGACCGAGGGCGACTTCGACCACGCCGACCCGGCCTGGTCCCCCGACGGCCGCGCGCTCGCCTTCGCCTCCGCGCGCCACGACGAGCGCGACCACGACGACGCGAGCGACATCTGGATCGTCGATAAAGAGGGCGGCGCGCCGCGACGCCTGACCCGGACCCAGGGGCCGGCCGGCCAACCCGCCTTCTCCCCAGCGGGCGACGCGGTCGCGTTCCTGGGGCGCGCGAGCCGCAACGCCTTCGGCCGCAACATCCGGCTCTTCACCGTGCCGGCGGCGGGAGGCGCGCCGGAGTGCCGGACCGCGTCTCTGGACCGCTCCTGCGGGCCGCTCGGGGTGGCCCCTCTCTGGAGCGCCGACGGCCGGACGCTCACGATCGCGGCGGAGGACCAGGGCAGCCTCGGTCTCTTCCGGGTGGAGGCGGGGGGCGGGGCCCCGCGCCGCGTGGTGGCCGGAGAGCGCGTGGTCGGGAGCTACTCGGCCTCGAGTGACGGCGCGGTCCTCGCGTTCACCGCGAGCGAGCCCGGCGCGCCCGCCGAGGTGTTCGTGTGCGGGCCCGACGGCGGGGGCGAGCGGCGGCTGACCGACCTCAATCGCGCCTTCACGCGTGAGGTGACCCTCGCGCGTCCGGAGCGCTTCCGCTTCGAGCGCGCCGGCTTCACGGTGGACGCGTGGATCGTGAAGCCCCACGGCTTCGAGCCGGGCCGGCGCTATCCCCTGCTGCTGAACGTCCACGGCGGCCCGCACGCCCAGTACGGCTATCCCTTCTTCGACGAGTTCCAGGTGCAGGCCGGCGCGGGTTACGGCGTGCTCTACGCGAATCCGCGGGGCAGCCAGGGCTACGGCGAGGCCTTCGCCGCAGCAGTGGTGGGCGACTGGGGCGGCGGCGACGCGGCCGACGTGCAGGCCGCGCTCGACGAGGCGCTGAGCCGCTTCGACTGGATCGACCCCGAGCGCCTGGGCCTGCTCGGCGGCAGCTACGGCGGGTTCATGACGAGCTGGATCGTGGGGCACTCCAAGCGGTTCCGGGCCGCCTGCTCGGAGCGCGCGGTCAACGTGCAGACCAGCATGTTCGGCACCAGCGATATCGGATTCGTCTTCAACCAGGTGGAGCTGGGCGGGGTGCTGCCCTGGGAGGACATGGCGAAGTACCTCGAGCGCTCACCGCTCACCTACGCCAAGGACATCACCACCCCGCTCCTGATCCTGCACTCCGAGGACGACCTGCGCTGCCCGATCGAGCAGGCCGAGCAGCTCTTCGTCGCGCTCAAGACCCTCCGGCGCGAGGTCGTCCTCGTCCGCTTCCCCGACGAGAACCACGAGCTGACCCGCTCCGGCAAGCCCCGCCACCGGCTCGAGCGCTTCCGGATCTTGCTCGACTGGTTCGCCAAGTACCTCCGCGCGCCCTAGCCGGCCGCCGATAAAGGCCTGCGCGTCCTTCGGTGCTCGGCGCTAGTCGGCCAGATCCGCGTAGAGCGGAGTGCTGAGGTAGCGCTCCCCGAACGACGGGATGATCACCACGATCAGCTTGCCCGCGCTCGCGGGCCGGCGCGCCACCTCGACCGCGGCCCAGAGCGCGGCGCCCGAGGAGATGCCGACCAGCAGTCCCTCCTCGCGCGCGGCGCGGCGCGCGAAGGTGAAGGCGTCGTCGTTCTTCACCCGGATGATCTCGTCGTAGATCTTCGTGTTGAGGATCTCGGGGACGAACCCCGCCCCGATGCCCTGGATGGGATGGGGGCCCTTGGCGCCGCCCGACAGGACCGGGGAGGCGTCGGGCTCCACCGCCACGCACCGGAAGCCGGGCTTCCGCGCCTTGATCACCTCGCCCACCCCGGTGATGGTGCCACCGGTGCCGATGCCGGCCACCAGGACGTCGACCTGGCCGTCGGTATCCCGCCAGATCTCCTCCGCGGTCGTGCGGCGGTGGATCTCGGGATTCGCCGGGTTCTGGAACTGCTGGGGGATGAAGTAGCGCGAATCGCTCTTGGCCAGCTCCTCGGCCCTCTTGATCGCCCCCGGCATGCCCTCGGCGGCCGGGGTCAGGATCAGCTCCGCCCCGTAGGCCCGCAGGAGCATTCGCCGCTCCTTGCTCATGCTGTCGGGCATGGTCAGCGCGAGCTTGTACCCGCGCGCCGCGCAGACGAACGCCAGGCCGATGCCGGTGTTGCCGCTGGTCGGCTCGAGGATGATCGTGTCGGGCTTGATGCGACCGGCCTTCTCGGCCGCGTCGATCATGGCCACCCCGATCCGGTCCTTGACGCTGTGGGCGGGGCTGTAGAACTCGAGCTTGGCCACCACCTGCCCCGCCGCGCCCTGGGTCAGGCGCCGGATCCGCACCAGCGGGGTATTGCCGACCAGCTCCGTGACGTCGTTGGCGATTTTCATGAGGCCTCCTCCCGACTCGACTCTACACCCCCCCTACCCTCCCCCTACATCTCGAGGATCCGCTCGATGGCCGCCCGGTCGGTCGGGTCGACCGAGGTCAGATGGACCTGGGCCCGCTGCATGCCGTCGGCCGGCCTGGTGACCAGGACCTTGGCGTAGACGTCCTCGGAGTCGCGGTCCGCCCCGGGGAAGCGCACGCGCAGCCGCACGTTGGTGAGCGGCGCCAGCGTCGCGGCCAGGGCCAGCTCGAAGCGCTGGCGGCTCAGGCGTACCACCCGCACCGGCAGCGCGTCCGGGCTCACCGTCTTGCCCTCGATGACCCAGCAGTGGCCGGCCAGGTCCACCGCGGCGTCCCCGGCGTCCTCCGCCACCGGCAGCGCGCCGGGCCAGCGCCCCTGCATCGCCCGCAGGGGATGGAGCACGAGCGGCTCGCCGAGCCCCTTCACCGCCACCTCGATCGCCGCGTCGGCCTCCGCGACCTCGCGGATGTGGGCCCACGTGGCCGCGCTGACCAGCACCTGCCCGCCCACGCTCGCGCCCTCCACGCGCGCGGCCACGTTCACCGCGCTGCCCACGACCCCGTACTTCGCGCGCTGCTCGGAGCCGATGTTGCCCACCACCGCCTCGCCGCTGTTGATGCCGATGCCCATCTCGAAGCGCGGCAGCCCGCGGGCGACCTGCGCGGTGTTGATCTCGGCCATGGCCCGCTGCATGCCGAGCGCGGCGGCGGCGGCGCGCTCGGCGTGGTCGGGATGCGCCAGGGGCGCCCCGAAGATCGCGAACACCGCGTCGCCGATGAACTCGTTGACGGTGCCTCCGTGCGCGATGATCACGTCGGTCATGCGCGCGAGGTAGTCGTTCAGCACCGCCATCACCATGGCCGGGTCGCCGTGCTCGGCGAAGCGGGTGTAGCCGCGGAGGTCCGACATCAGGACGGTGACCACCCGCTTGTCGCCGCCCAGCTTGAGGCCCTCGGGCGACTCGAGCAGGGTCTTGGCCACCTCCGGGGACACGTAGCGGCCGAAGGTGTTGCGGATGAAGTCGCGCTGTCGCAGCCCCTCCAGCATCTCGTTGAACCCGTGGGTCAGCCGGCCCAGCTCGTCGGCGGACTTCACCGGCACCGACTGCGCGATGTCGCCCGCGGCCACCCGCGCCACCGCCGCGGTCAGCGCGGTCACCGGGCGCGTCACGCGCCGGGCGAAGAGCAGTCCGACCACGAGGGCGCCGAGGGCGCCCATCACCGAAGCCCGCAGAACTCCCGTCCGCAACGCGACCAGGCGGTCCAGGAAGATCTCCACCGGGTAGTTGATGACCAGCACCGCGCTGGGCTTGCCCGCCGCGTCGAGCGAGACGGTCGAGAACGCGCTGATCCAGGTGCCGTCGGCGTCGCGATAGATCGGGGTCGCGCGCGCGAAGCCGTCCTGGAACGTCCACGACATCGGCTCGATCATCTCGGGGGCGAGCGCGATCGGCTCCCCCGGGCGGCGCGTCGGATCGCTGCTCACCACGAGCCGTGCCTGCCGCCGGGTCGCGTCGAAGGCGCCGAGCGTGTAGACCGGGCTCGTGAGCACGTCCGCTTCGCGGATCGCGTCGAGGGTCTTCTGCACGCGTCGGTAGGCGTCGGAGGCGGGATCGGCGTCGCGGTGCGCGCGGACGTGGGTCGCGGGATCCACCAGGAGGGAGGCGGTGCGAACGATGTTGAGGAGCTGGCTGCCCACCGCCTCCTCGACCGCCTGGCGCTGCCACTCGTAGACCAGGAGACCGACCACCGCCACCGCGAGCAGGGTCACCGAGGCGAAGAGGATCGCCAGGAGGACGCTGAGACGCTGCCAGGGCCGAAGCGGAGGCGTCACCGGAACGCGGGCATCACCTCGAGGCCGAAGCGGCGCATCGAGGCCGTGATGCGCTCGTGCCCCAGGTAGCCGAAGCTCATCTGGGCCAGCACGTGGTGGACCCCGGCGTCGCGCAGCTCCGCCACCTGCTCGGCGACGCGCGCGGGCGTCCCGTAGAGCGCCCCGGCGGCGAGCGAGAACCGCACCGCCTCGTCCTCGGACACCCGCGGGTCGTTGAAGGGATTCACCACCGCGGGATCCACACGGTAGTCCGCCGGATTGTGGGCGGTGCGAGCCTCGAGCATGTGGCGCCGCGTATGCGCGAGCGTCGCGGCCAGCTCGTCCTCGGCCTGGGCCTGGCTGGGGGCCACGTAGACGTGGCGCCAGACCGCCACGTCGCGCCGCAGCCGCTCGCGCATCGGAGCCGGGTGTCCGCCCGCCGCGAGTCCCTCCTCGTACAGACGGAGCCGCTCGGGGATCACGCCGAGCGGGATCCGCGAGGTGAGGATGGGCACGCCCAGGCGGCCGCACTCCGCGAACGAGGCGGGGGTCACCACGCTGCGCCAGATCGGCGGGTGCGGCCGCTGGTACACGCGGGGCCGCAGCGCGGGCAGGCTCGCCTGGAAGAACTTCCCGTGGTGGACGAAGGGCTCCTCGGTCCAGGCGCGCGTCAGCACCTCGAGCGCCTCCGCGCTCCGCTCGCGGCTGTCGTCGCTGCGGAGCCCGTAGCCCACGAACTCGTACTCGTTGTAGAGCGTGCCCCGGCCGACCCCCACGTCGAGCCGCCCCCGGCTCAGGTTGTCGAGGAGGGCGAGCTGCACCGCGAGGCGGATCGGGTGGCGCAGCGCGAGCTGGATCACCGCGAACCCGATGCGCACCCGCGAGGTGCGCGCGGCCAGGGCGCTCGCGAACGGGATGGGGTCGCAGTAGACCGCCTCGCCGGTGAAGTTGTGCTCGGTGAGCCACACCGAGTCGAAGCCGAGCGTCTCCGCGGCGCAGGCCTGCTCGAGCTGCTCCTCGATCGCCGCGTGATCGCCGTCGGGCGACGGCGAGTGCGCCAGGGTCAGCCAGCCGAAGCGCATCGGCGGCGGATCAGGCGCCGATCAGCGTGCGCGCCAGCTCGATCTCGCCCAGGTGGGTCATGCCGTGGGTGAGGCCCACCTGTCCCAGGCACTGGACCACCGACATGTCGCCGAGCGGCTTGACCGTGATGATCTTGTCGAGCAGCTCCGGGGGCGCGCCCGCGATCAGCTCGTCGGTACCGGCCCACACCTTCCCCATGTACTCCCGGAAGAGGGCCACGTCCTTGATCCGGAGCGCCTGCGCCTCCGCGGTGGACATGCCGGTGCCCTGCGCGGCGGGCGGGAGGCCGAGCTTCTCCCCGTAGCCGGCCTCGACCCAGATGGGCGGCTTCCGCTCCTGGATCACCCAGCGCACGATGTTGTCCTCGGTGCGCGTGTAGTGCCACACGCCCCACCCGATGGTGTTGGCTTTCGGGTGCCCCGCCGGGACGGCGTGGAGCTGGTCCGGGGTGAGCTCGACCATCACCTTGTCGAGGCCGGCGTGGAGCCGCTTGAGGTTCGCTCGAATGAAGTCTGTCGCGGTGAGCATGGGGATCTCTCCTCGGCTGCCCTTGTATCATGTGTGCCGGCCCGGCGAGGCGAAAGTTCGAGGTCAGCTTGTCGGTGGGGGTATGTCTCGCTGGACGTCGCGCCGGTCTCGTTCCTCGGCCCGGAGAGCCGGCATCGGCCCCCGATTGCGCATGGCGAGATAGACGAGTCCAGCGAATCCGCATACCAGAGTCACCAGAGCCGGAACGTCCGCCATCCCTGCCCACCAGAGCCGGATCACCGCCAGGGCCCCCACGAAGGGGATGGCCCACCACAAATGCCTCATGTTCGGGGCCTCCTTGCTCGCGGAGTCTAACAACTCCGGTGGGGCCGCCCAGTTGGACCTTGGTCCAATCAGATCATGTATACTGTCGATCGTCACCAGGCTCCGAGGAGCGTTGCGACGGGAGCGTTCCCGCCAGGCTCGGAGCGGCCGGCCGCTCGGTCGGCTAGAGACAACGGCGCTCGCACACTCCCTGAACCTAAAGGAGGGCGCGAGATGAGCGCCAGCACCAAGTCGAGCCACCCCCAGGACCACGTCGTCACCGATCTGAGCCTCGCCGACTGGGGTCGCAAGGAGATCCAGATCGCCGAGACCGAGATGCCCGGTCTCATGGCCATCCGCGACGAGTTCGCGATCCAGCAGCCCCTGCGTGGCGCCCGCATCGCGGGGTCGCTGCACATGACGATCCAGACCGCGGTCCTCATCGAGACCCTGCAGGCCCTCGGGGCGGACGTGCGCTGGGCCTCCTGCAACATCTTCTCGACGCAGGATCACGCCGCCGCCGCGATCGCGGCGGTCGGCACCGCGGTGTTCGCCCGCAAGGGCGAGTCGCTCGAGGAGTACTGGGACTACACCCACCGGATCTTCGAGTGGCCCCAGGGCGGCCACGCCAACATGATCCTGGACGACGGCGGCGACGCCACCCTGCTCCTGCACCTGGGCGCGGTCGCGGAGAAGGACGCCTCCGCGATCTCGCACGCGACCAACGAGGAGGAGACCGCCCTCTTCGCCGCGATCCGGGCCAAGCTCGCCAAGGACCCCGCGTGGTACTCCACCCGGCTCGACAAGGTGCGCGGGGTGAGCGAGGAGACCACCACCGGGGTGAAGCGGCTCTACCAGATGGCCAAGGAGGGACGCCTCAAGTTCCCCGCCATCAACGTCAACGACTCGGTGACCAAGAGCAAGTTCGACAACCTCTACGGCTGCCGCGAGTCGCTCGTCGACGGCATCAAGCGGGCCACCGACGTGATGGTGGCGGGCAAGGTCGCGGTGGTGTGCGGCTACGGCGACGTGGGCAAGGGCTCGGCCCAGGCCCTGCGTGCGCTCTCGGCCCAGGTGTGGATCACCGAGATCGACCCGATCTGCGCGCTCCAGGCTGCGATGGAAGGCTACCGCGTCGTCACCATGGAGGAGGCGGCCGACCAGGCGGACATCTTCGTGACCGCCACCGGCAACTTCCACGTCATCGGCCACGACCACATGAAGCGGATGAAGAACAACGCGATCGTGTGCAACATCGGCCACTTCGACAGCGAGATCGACATCGCCTCGCTGCGCCAGTACAAGTGGGAGAACATCAAGCCGCAGGTCGACCACATCATCTTCCC
>WNFD01006141.1_pt1 | contig 16960 bp, 12 predicted proteins | sample 5400491 | NCBI WGS metagenome assembly WNFD01 (sample SAMN13153343, study PRJNA577476) | soil metagenome | isolation source: 120 cm saprolite under Douglas fir tree site 2 hole 2 replicate 2 | place: USA:California | collected 2015-04-18 | reverse complement strand
CGAGGAAGATCCGCCCGGACTCCCTGATCAGACCGGCGCCCGCGCGCACCATCAGCGCCACCACGACCAGGGTGGCGATCGCGTCGGCCCGGGCGAACCCGGTCAGCAGGATGACCACCCCGGCCACCGCCGTCGCCGCGAACGCGTACAGGTCGGTGACGATGTGCTGGAACGCCCCGGCGAGGTTGAGGCTCCGCGGCGCGCCGTGCCGGTCGACAGCAGGGCCGCCCGCCCGCGCGATCAGCATGGTGGCCGCCACGTTGACCGCCACGCCGGCTAGCGCGACGCCGAGCACCGTGCCGCCGGCCACCGCCGCCGGCGCCACCAGGTGCCGGACCGCGGTGTAGCCGAGCCAGGCCGCGAGCAGGACCAGCGTGATCCCGTTGGCCTGCGCGGACATGATCTCGGTGCGCTTGAGACCGTAGGTGTAGCCGCCGGCCGGCGGGCGGGCGGCCAGCCGCGCGGTGACCAGCACGAGCGCGATCGACGCGGCGTCGGTCAACATGTGCGCGGCATCGGAGATCAGCGCGAGGGAGTGCGCGGCCACGCCCGCGACGACCTCCCCGGCCATGAAGGCGAGAATCAGCGCCAGGGCACCGTACAGCCACCTGGCGTCCGCGCTCGAGGCCGGGCCGTGCACGTGCCGGCCGGTGTCTCGCGCAGCGTTTCCCGCTCGCGTGGTTCCCGCCACCATTCGACGATATCTCGGGTGACCCTAGGCTTGTCCTCATGAGCACCATGGACCATTGGACGGCCGCGGTCTGCGCGGATCTCGGGCTCGACCCGAGCTCCGCTGACCTCAGGGCCGTGCTCGACCTTACCCGCGACGTCGCCCAGGGCGTGGCCAGGCCCGCTGCGCCGCTCACCGCCTACCTGGTCGGCGTGGCGGTCGGCCGCGGCCTGACGCTGCCGGACGCGGCCCGGCGCGTCTCGGCGCTCGCGGCCGGCTGGGGCGGGCAGGAAACGCAAGAGACATAGCCGAAATCTCGCGTTGCCGGCCCGGAGCGGGCCGGTTCGGCGTACCGTCGCTCCAGGCTGTGCGGGCGGTTACCGGACTCTTACAGATCATGCCTTCGCCCGGCGCCCGCCGGCTGTCCTGCTCTAAGACGTTGTCACGGGGGCGGACGCGGACAAGCGAAGGGCGGTCCATGTCTCCCGAATCCAGGCGGACCAGTGAATCGGACAGCGGCGGTGACGCTCAGCGGTACCCGCGGCCGACGAGACGCGGAGTGCTGCTGGGGGTGAGCCTGGCCGGCCTGGGCGGGGCGATGGCTGGCTGCAGCACGGCGGCCGTGCCCTACGACGCCAACGAGGCGGGAGTAGCGCCAGGCGGACCGGCCCAGGCCGGGACGCCGGATCCGGGTGCGATGTCGAGCGCGGGCGGCATGCCGTCCAGCGGCGCGCCGAGCCGCAAGGCGAAGAAGGACGCCACCGTCACCGGCACCGTGCTCGGCGCCGCCAGCGAGATCCCCGTCGGCGGCGGCAAGATCTACGCCGCCGCCAAGGTCGTCGTGACCCAGCCGGCCCGCGGCCGGTACCGGGCGTTCAGCGCGGTGTGCACGCACGTGGGCTGCATCATGAGCGCGGTCGCCAACGGCACCATCGACTGCCCGTGCCACGGCAGCGAGTTCAAGATCACCACCGGCGCCGTGGTGACCGGCCCGGCCCCGGCCCCGCTGCCGAAGAAGCAGATCAAGATCGTGGACGGCAAGGTCATCCTGCTCTGACGTGGCCCCGCCTGTGCCTAGGATGGCGGGTGTGGGCTCGCTGATGCTGCTGGACACCGCGTCGTTGTACTTCCGGGCGTTCTTCGGGGTACCGGAGACCGTCCGGGCGCCGGACGGCACCCCGGTCAACGCCGTGCGCGGGCTGCTGGACATGATCACCCGGCTGGTCCGGGCCCGGCCGCCCGCCGCACTGGTGGCCTGCTGGGACGCGGACTGGCGGCCGGCCTTCCGCGTCGCGGCGATCCCGTCCTACAAGGCCCACCGGCTCTCCGCCGACGGCGCCGAGGAGACGCCGCCCGCCCTGGCCGCCCAGGTCCCTGTGATCGACGAGGTGCTGCGGGCGGCCGGGCTGGCGATCGCCGGGGCACCCGGGTTCGAGGCGGACGACGTGATGGCCACGCTCGCGGCCCGGTCGGCCGGGCCGGTGGACGTGGTCACCGGCGACCGTGACCTGTTCCAGCTCGTCGACGACGCGCGCGGCGTGCGGATCCTGTACACGCTGCGCGGGCTGATGAACCTGGACGTGATCGACGAGGCGGCGGTGACCGCCAAGTACGACATCCCGGGCCGGGCCTACGCCGACTTCGCCGCGCTGCGTGGCGACCCGAGCGACGGGCTGCCTGGGGTGCCCGGCGTGGGGGAGAAGACCGCCGCCGCGCTGATCAGGACGTTCGGCAGCATCGACGGGATCACCACCGCGCTCGACGCGGGCCACGGCGGGTTCCCCCGCGGCAGCAGGGACAAGCTCGAGAAGGTCAGGGACTACCTCAACGTGGCCCTGTCGGTGGTCAAGGTCGTCGACGACGCCCCGCTGCCCGAGATCGACGGGACGCTGCCGGTGACGCTCGCCGACGCCGGGCGGCTCACCGCGCTCGGCGAGCGGTGGGGGCTCGGGTCGTCGCTGACCCGGTTCGTCACCGCGGTGTCGCAGGCCTAGGCTCTATCACGTGACGACGGACGAACTGTTTCCCGCGGACCGGCTCGAGCAGGTACGTCAGGCGGCCGGCGCGGCCGGGCTCGACGCCGTGCTGCTGACCCCCGGGCCGGACCTGAGGTACGTCATCGGCTACGACGCCAAGCAGCTCGAGCGGCTGACCTGCCTGGCAGTCCCGGCGCAAACAGACCCGGCCCTGTTCGTGCCGCGCCTGGAGCTGGCCGCGGCGCTGGCCTCCCCGGCCGGGTCGTTCGGCCTGGAGGTGATCCCCTGGGAGGAAACGGCCGACCCGTTCGCGCTGGTCGCGGCCAGGCTCGGGGGTGTCTCTGCGGTCGGCCTCTCCGACCGGATGTGGGCCCTTTCCGTGTTGAAGTTCCGCGACGCGCTGCCCGGCGTGCGGCTGGCCCTGGCCGGCGCCGCGCTGCGGACGCTGCGGATCAGGAAGACCCCGGCCGAGGTCGCAGCGCTCCGGGAGGCCGGCGCCGCCATCGACCGCGTGCACGCGCGCGTCCCCGGCTGGCTGCGCCCCGGGCTGACCGAACGGGCCGTCGGCTCGGTGATCGCCGAGGCGATCCTCGCCGAGGGGCACGCCACCGTGGACTTCGTGATCGTCGGCTCGGGGCCGAACGCCGCGAGCCCACACCACGAGGTCTCGGACCGCGTGCTGGGCCCCGGCGACGTCGTGGTGGTCGACATCGGCGGCACGATGCCCTCCGGGTACTGCTCGGACAGCACCAGGACGTACAGCCTGGGCGAGCCGCCCGCCGAGTTCACCGCCTACTACAAGGTCCTCTACGACGCCCAGGAGGCGGCGTGCGCGGCGGTGCGGCCCGGCGTGACCGCGGAGTCGGTGGACGCGGCCGCCCGCGAGCCGATCACCAGGGCCGGCTTCGGCGAGGCGTTCTTTCACCGGACCGGCCACGGCATCGGGCTTGAGGCGCACGAGGACCCGTACATCGTGGCCGGCAACGGCGAGCCGCTGGCGCCCGGGATGGCGTTCTCGGTGGAGCCGGGGATCTACCCAGGCCCGCACGGCGCCAGGATCGAGGACATCGTCGTCTGCACCGAGGACGGCTGCGAGCGGCTCAACCACACGCCGCGCGAGCTCGTAATCGTCGGCTGAGCCCCCCTTAGGCCTCAGCGCTCCGGCGGCCCGCCCGGCGAGCCAGGGGGATCGGTGCGGTCCTGGTTCTCGGCCAGGAAGCGCTCGAACTGGGCGGCCAGCTCGTCGGCGGTGGGCATGGGCTCGCCGTCGGCCAGCAGCCCGGCCGCCGCGTCGGCTTGCTGGCTCTCGGCCGCGGTGTCGTACTGCTGCTCCAGCGCGCGGACCAGTTCCGCGACCTCCGCCGACTCCTCGACCTGCCGCTCGATCGCCTCGTTGGTGCGGTCGGCCGCCTCGCGGAGCTCGGCGTCGGGCAGGTCGAGCCCGGTCGAGGTGGTCACCGAGCCGAGCAGGGCCAGCGCGGCCGGGGGATACACGGCCTGGGCCAGGTAGTGCGGCACCTGCACGGCGAAGCCGAGCGCGTCCCGGCCCGCCTCCCCGAAGCGCAGCTCGAGCAGGGCAGGCGCGCTGCCAGGCACCTGGATCCGGCTCGGCAGCCGCTGGTGCCCGGCCAGCAGCTCGTCGCGGGTGGCGTGCGCGATGACCCCGAGCGGCCGGGTATGCGGCATCCCGGCCGGGATGCCGAGGAAACTGATCGCGGGGCCGGTGTCCAGCCGGGTCGCGATGCCCAGCACCGCCTTGGTGAACAGGTCCCACTCGTGGTCGGGTTCGGGCCCCGTCAGCAGCAGGAACGGGTGGTCGCCCTGATCGTGCAGCAGGTGCAGGGCCAGCTCGGGCGGGTCGTAGCTCTCCCAGCGGCTGTTGTCGTAGGTCATCAGCGGCCGCCGTGACCGGTAGTCGATCAGCCGGTCGGCGTCGAAGCGCGCCACCGTCTCGTGCGAGAAGCTGCGCAGCAAGTGCTCGGCGAGCAGGCGCCCCGCGGTCCCCGCGTCGATGAAGCCCTCCAGGTAGTGCAACATCGGGGCGCCTGCGATGTCGGGCGCGGCCGGACCGAGCTCGTAGAGTTCCTCCGGATTCCGCTGCATCCCTACAGTTTCCCACGGTTCGCGTACTGCTGCGGCCTGGCCACCGGGGACGGTGCCCAGGCCGCGGCGGCGTGACCGGCGGTCAGCACGCTCGCCCAGCTAATCCGCCAGCGCGGCGCTGGCCTTCGGGTGGCCGATGGACAGGCCGCTGGCCGGGTCGAAGAACTGCAGGTAGCGGGTGTCCGCCGACCAGGGCGGCGGTCGCCTCCTCTTCCTCTTCGGAGGCCTCGGCCGCCTGCGCGATGCTGGCGTGCTCCACGTGCGGCGCGTCGATGGTGAAGATCACGTTGATGTCGCTGCCGAGCTCTTCGGTGACGCCGGCCACGACCCGTATCGTGTCCGGTCCGCCGTCCGCGAGGCCCGCGTCCTCGAAGTCCGACGGGCGGATGCCGAGGATGACCTTCTTGCCGAAGTAGTCGGCCAGCCCCGGCTTGCTGTCCAGGACCGCGGGCGGGACCGCGAGCCTGTAGCCGGCGAAGGTGACCGCCGCGCCGCCGTTCCTGTCCAGGTCCGCGGTCACGAAGTTCATCGCGGGGGAGCCGATGAACCCGGCCACGAACAGGTTGACCGGCGCCTCGTACAGGTGCTGCGGCGTGTCGACCTGCTGCAGCTTCCCGTCCCGCAGGACGCAGACGCGGTTGCCGAGCGTCATGGCTTCGACCTGGTCGTGCGTCACGTAGACGGTGGTGACGCCGAGCCGCTCGTGCAGCTGGTTGAGCGAGGCTCGCATGGACACGCGCAGCTTGGCGTCCAGGTTGGACAGCGGCTCGTCCATCAGGAAGGCCTGCGGCTCGCGGACGATGGCACGTCCCATGGCGACCCGCTGCCGCTGGCCGCCGGACAGCGCGCCCGGCTTGCGCTTGAGGTACTGCTCCAGGCCCAGCATCTGGGCGGCCTCGTCGACCCGGCGCTTGATCTCCTCCTTGGGCGTCTTGCGCAGCTGCAGGCCGAAGGCCAGGTTCTGCTCGACCGTCATGTGCGGGTAGAGCGCGTAGTTCTGGAACACCATGGCGATGTCCCTGTCCTTCGGGGGCAGGTCGTTGACCACGCGGTCACCGATCGTGATCGTGCCGCCGGTGATCTCCTCGAGCCCGGCGATGGACCGCAGCGCGGTGGACTTGCCGCAACCGGACGGACCGACGAATACCATGAATTCGCCGTCTTTGACGTCGAGGCTCAGGTCGTTGACCGCCTTGACGCCACCTGGGTAAGCCTTCTCTACGTGGTCCATGATGATCTGTGCCATGCCGGCAGCGTAACTTCGCGGTGACCTGCTGATAAGATCGCGGATCGCGATGTTACGATAGTGTAAAGACCGTGACCGTTTCGTTATGTTGTGATGAACTCGCAGCCTGGAACCGTTGGCGCTAACGTGACCACGTGGAAGAGATCGACCGCAAGATCGTGTCGTTGCTGACCCGCAACGGCCGGATGAGCTTTACCGAGCTGGCCAGGCAGGCCGGCCTGTCGGTGTCGGCGGTCCACCAGCGGGTCCGCCGGCTCGAGCAGGACGGCGTGATCAGGGGCTACGTCGCGGTGTTCGACCCAGGCGACGTGGGCCTGCCGCTGACGGCTTTCGTGTCGATCAAACCGTTCGACGCCGCCGCCCCCGACGACCTGCCGCAGCGGCTGGAGCACCTGGCGGCGATCGAGGCCTGTCACAGCGTCGCGGGCGACGAGAACTACATCCTCAAGGTGCGGGTACCCTCCCCGGCCGCCCTGGAAGACCTGCTCCAGCAGATCAGGACCATCGGCGGCGTCTCCACCCGGACCACCGTCGTCCTCAGCACCCCCTACGAGAACCGCCCCCCGCCCATCTGACCCATCAGCAACATCAGCAACGGCCAGGATTCCGAGAAAGTGGCGCTCTACCCCATAGAGGCGGTAGAGAGTCACATTCACTGAATCCGAGGGAGCCGGAACCGGGTCAGGCGCGCGGGGCGCGGAGGCCGTCGAGCATGACGGAGAGGAGCATGTCGGCCCGCTCCGGGGCCTTCTCGGTACTCACGGTCACCCCGTGCACCAGGCGCATCACGTCGGTGGCGTCCACGTCCTGCCGGATGAGACCGGCCTGCTGCGCGTTCGCCAGCAGGCGCTCGGTGGTCTGGCGCATCGCCATCCAGCACGAGGAGATCAGCTCGGACTCGATGCCGACCGCCTCGATCAGGGCGTGCGAGAGGCCGCGCTTGGTCACCAGGTACCCGGCCAGCGAGCGCATCCAGGCGCTGAACGCCTGCCCGGGCGGCGCCGTGGCGAGCAGCGCGTCGCCTTCGCCGCAGACCGCGCCGACCTGACTGCGGAACACGGCCGCCTGCAGGTCGGTCCGGGTGGGGAAGTGCCGGTACAGGGTGCCGATGCCCACCCCGGCGCGCCGGGCGATGTCCTCCAGCGGCGCGTCGGCGCCCTTCTCCGCGAACGCGGCCGTGGCCGCGGCGATCAGCCGCGCGTGGTTCTGCCGCGCGTCGGCCCGCAACTGGTCGGCGGGCTTGGGTGGTACCTGGTCAGATGTTCTGCTCATTGCCTTCGAGGCTAACGCGTAATAGGCTTGCGAAACGGAGGCTGCCTCCGTATAGTAACCGGAGTAGACCTCCGCTTCATTCCTGATCGTACCGCCCGGCCAGCGGCCTGTCAGCCACCGGAGGCCTGCCTCAACCGCATCGATGCTCCATCGTCTTCGCCAGGACGGCATCGATGTTCCATCGTTGCGGCCGCGAGATCGCATGACCAGACAACCATGGAGGCATCTTGTCTTCTTCGCAGGCTCCGCATGGGGCTGAAGGTGCCAGAGGGGTCAACGGGGACCGTGCGCGCGACGGGCTTCCGGGATCGCCGAGACGCGGTTCCGGGCGGCCCGGGATTGCCCTGGCCATCATGCTCAGCGCCCAGCTCATGATCATCCTGGACATGACAGTGGTGAACATCGCCCTGCCGCATATCCAGGCCAACCTGCACTTTTCCCCGACCAGCCTGTCCTGGGTGCTGAACGGATACACGCTGACGTCAGGCGGCCTGTTGCTGCTCGGGGGCCGGGCCGGCGACATCCTTGGCCGGCGGCGCATGTTCATCGCCGGCATCAGTCTGTTCACCCTCGCCTCGCTGGCCGGAGGGCTCGCGACCAACGCGGGCCTGCTGCTGGCCGCCCGGGCGGCTCAGGGCGTGGGCGGGGCGCTCGCCTCGCCCGCCGTCCTCGCGCTCATCGTGACCAGCTTTCCCGAGGGCCGGGAACGGACCCGCGCGCTCGGCATCTACATGGGCGTGATCACCGGCGGTTCCTCCCTCGGCCTGGTGCTCGGCGGGGTGATCACCGAATGGCTGTCCTGGCGGTGGGTGCTGTTCATCAACGTGCCGATCGGCGTGGCCGTGGTGGCGATCGCGCCGCTGTTCGTCGGCGAGACGCCCCGGCTGCCCGGCCGCTTCGACCTGGCCGGCGCCCTGACCGCCACCGCGGGCGTGACCGCGCTGGTGTACGGGTTCATCCGGGCCGCGTCGAACGGCTGGGGCGATCACCTGGCGCTGGCCACGTTTGGCGCCGCTGCGGTCGTGCTCACGCTGTTCGTGGTCACCGAGACCCGGGCCCGCCAGCCGATCACGCCGCTGCGCCTGTTCACCGACGTCAGCCGGGCCGGCTCGTTCATCGCCCGGCTGCTGCTCATCGCGGGCATGTTCGGGGTGTTCTTCTTCCTCACCCAGTTCCTGCAGAAGATCATGGGCTTCAGCCCGCTCCGGGCCGGGGTGGCGTTCCTGCCGATGACCTTCGCGCTGTTCGCGGTGTCCCGGCTAGCGCCGAAGCTGATGCCGCGGCTGGGCGCGAAGCCGCTGATGATCGTCGGAATGGTGCCCGCGATCGCGTCGATGGCCTGGCTGTCGCGAGTGACGCCCGCGACCGGCTACTGGTCCGGCGTCTTCGGTCCGATGCTGTTGATCGGCCTCGGGATGGGCCTGGTGTTCGTGCCGCTGACCACCGCGTCGCTGGCCGGCGTACCCACGGCGGACTCCGGGGCCGCGTCGGGCCTGGTGAACATGCTCCAACTGGCCGGCGGCGCCCTGGGCCTCGGCGTGCTGGTGGCCGTCTACGGCACCGCGAGCAGGCACGCGGCCAGCCATCCGCTGGCCGGCCTCACCCCGTTCGCTCAGTCGCAGCACGTGCTCACCCACGGCATCGCGACCGCGTTCGGCTTCGCCGCCATCCTCAACGTGTGCAGCCTGCTGGTCATCATCACCCTCATCAGGACCAGGAGGCTCACACCAGCTCCCGCTCCCGCCCCGCGGCAGCAAGAAGAGGCCGTCGCTTCCTAGCCACCAGCACGCCCCGACTGACACGACACCCGGCACCGCCCGGTCCGCCTCTCCGGGCGGTGCCGGGCCGGCTGAACCCCGCTGCCGGCCCGGCGCCGCGCCCGCCGGAGGCCGGCGGCTACGCGGCCGTCGCGGAAGCGCCGCCTGGGAGGAGGTGGCGGGTGAAGAAGCGCTGTGAGCTGTCCAGCTCGAACGCGGGTACGCCGGCGTGGCGGCCGGGGTTAGCGTGCAGCGTCTTCTCGCGGGAGGCGAAGGCGTCGAACAGCGCGAGGCCCGAGTCGCGCGGCACCAGCTCGTCGTCCCACTGCAGCAGGAACTCGACCGGGACGGTGACCCGGGCCGCCGCCCCGGCCAGGGTTTCGTGGCCCGCCAGGCCGAAGACGGCGGCGGTGATCCTCGGTTCGGCCACGGCGAGCGGCACGCCGATCGCGCTGCCCAGCGACACGCCCCAGAACCCCGCCGGCCCGCCCGCGCCGACGCAGTCAAGTTCGGCGAGAGCGTCCAGGATGGCCTGCCACTCGGAAACCGCCCGCGCCGCCAGCGCTGCATGGTAGCGGGTGATCTGCGGGCCGGCGGGCTCACCTGCCGCCACTCGTTCCCGGATGCCCGCCACGAACCGCTCGTCCGGCCCGGTTCTGGGCCGGTCGCCGTGCCCGGGCGCGTCGATGGCCGCCACCGCGAAGCCGCAGGCCGTCACGTAGCGGCGGGCGCGGGCCACCAGGCCCGGGGCCTTCTTGTGCTGGCCGCCGCCGTGGCCCAGCAGCAGCAGGGGGCGGCTACCGGCGGCACCGGCGGGTGACCAGAACACGCCGGGGATGTCGTCGAGGGTGAACAGACGTTCCGAGACGCCGTCCGAGGTCGTCTCTGAGGTGAAGCGCATAGGTTCGTTGCCTTCCGGGATGCCTGCGGGCACTCCCCGGCCACCTATGCCAGATGAACCGCACAGCCGTGCCGGAGGGGAGCACCCAAGCCTGATACAGCGGTAATGGGTCTCACCTCCTCGGGTCGGTCACGTGCACAGCGACGCTATCAGAGTCCCACCAAGACCACACAGCCCGCCCCGCACTGTCACTTCCGGATCCACCACCGGGTCGAGGTGATCGGCGCGCGACATCAGGATCGCGGTTCCGGTAACACCATCCTCGGAATCGTGGTCCCGGGATAAGGCGACGGGGAAGACCCGGGTCGCCGGGACGCCGGGGACGTGAGTGCCGCGGGGGACGATGGCGGCAGTGCCCTTGTAAACCCGCATCGCGGCCGTCACCAGCGGGAGCGGTGCCGCCACCAGCGTGGCGCCGGTCAGCAGGGTGAGGTCGAGCAGCGAGGTATAGGCTTGCCCCTCGCCGCAGGGGGGTGCCGCGACGACCACGTCCCGGTGGGTCAGCTCCTGGCCGGGGTCCGGCGCGGGGGTGAGCCGGGCTTCGTCATCCGCCAGGCGATGCTCATCCGCCAGGCGATGCTCATCCGCCAGGCCGGGCTCATCCGGCAGGCCGGGCTCATCTGGCTGGCCGTGCGGGCCTGATTCGAGCAATGAGCTGAACGGGGTCGTCCCCGGCGCTTCGCCGAACGCGATGACCTGCCGCACCCGGGAACGGTCCGCGCCTTCGGCGGCGAGTTCGGCCAGCGGGGCCGAAGTGATCAGCAGCCGGGCGCCGCAGGCGTTGAGCCGGGCGGTGATGTCCGCCGGGCTGGCGTCGGGCGGGATAAGGCAGCCGGTGGCCCCGGCCGCGCGGACGGCGTTGATCGCGATCGCGAAGCTGGCCGCGTCCTGGACGAACACGCCGACCGTGTCCCCCTCCGCCAGGCCGCGCCGGCTGAGACCGTGCGCCGCCGTGCGGACGGTCCGGGCGAACCGCGGCCACGCGGTCACCCTGCCTTCGGTGGCGTCGACGAGGGCGGCCCGGTAGCCGGCCTCATCAGCGAGCTCCAGGATGCGTTCGGTCATCGCGCGGTGCGACATGCCCGCGCTCGCCATAAGCGGGTCCGCCTCCGTGCGTTCTCCGGTACTGACGCCGCGTTCCACCAGAACCTCCCAGCCTGGGTGTAGCAACAGGCGGGTCCTGGCATGAAGCCGGGACCCGCCCGGCCGCCGCCGCCGGTTGCCGGTCCCCACCCCCCCTTGGGGACCAGCCGGCGGTTTTCTAGACCCACCGCCGCCGCGCGATAGCGACAGTTGAACGCTATGGGGCGGCGCCCGGCTGCACATGCACCGAACTGTGTATTCCCATGTGCACATTGCCCGGCTCAGGCGCCGGCGCCGTGTGCACATGTGCACGTCACGGTCAGGCGGGGGGCTCGTGGCGAGTGGCCCATGAGGCAACCTGTGTACGCGAGGTGAAGCCGAGCTTGGCCAAGATGTTCGCCACGTGGCGGGCCGCGGTCGCCGGGCTGATCACCAGCTCGTCGGCGATCTCCCGGTTGGACAGGCCCTGGGCGATCAGGAGCACGATCTCGTGCTCTCGCGGCGTGAGCGGGCTTGGTACCCGGTGAGCGCCCGCGTCATGGCGCGGTCCTCCCACCGTGCCCAGCCGCGCCGGGTCGGTCCAGGCAGGCTCCCCGGCTCCCGGGGGTCCTGACCCAGACTGTTCCTGGTCAGAGCCGAGTGCGTAGCTGGCGGCGTCTTCCACCGTAATGTCGCGTCCCTCGGCGAACAGGGCCGCGGCAGCGGACGCGCCGAGCCGGTCGCGGGCGAACTCAAGCACCTCTTCGATCCTCGGGCCGATGCCCGTCCCGTGACCGAGGGACTCACGCAGCTGGCAGGCCGCGCCGGCCAGCCGGGCCGCCTGTTCGGGCTGCTGCCGGGCGGCCGCCAGGGCCGCGAACGCCTCCAGCCCCCGCGCGATGCCGAGCCGCTGTCCGCCGGCCTGGTTCAGCCGCAGGGCTTCCGCCAGGCTCTCCTGGGCCAGCCCGAAGTCGCCGCTGGTGAGCGCGATCCAGCCGATCCCGGCATGGCAGCGGGCGATCTCTGGCCAGGTCTCGAGCTCACGGAAGATCTCCATGGCCTCCTCGAAGTACCGGACCGCCATCTCGGCGTCGCCCCGCGCCCGGGCGAGCGTGCCCATCCCGTACTCGACCTGCGCGACACCCCAGCGGTTGTTGTCGCTCAGCACCTCCAGCGCCGCCTCATAGGCCCGCTGGGCGGACTTCAGCTTGCCCTGCCTAACCGCGATGGCGGCCTTGGCGGCCAGCGCGAGCCCGGCCTCCCAGTCATTGTCCGCGGCCTCGGCCGCCGCGAGCGCCTCATCTGCATACGCCACGGCCTCACTGAACCGGCCCGCCCGCAACGCGGCCTGGCTGATCACCCGCAGCGCTATCGGCACCGCGAACTCATCGCCGCATCCCCGGCTCAGCTCCAGGCCCTGCGGCGCGTACCGCAGCAGCACGTCGTAGTCCTGCAGATCGAAGGCGATCTCCGCGCGGCAGGCCAGCGCGCGACCGAGTACCCGCGGGGAAACCTCGCCGGTCTCCTGGGCCAGGAACCGGTCGAACCAGGTGCCCGCCTCCCGCTGATCGCCGCGCGGCACCCACATGTTGCGCAGCCCGATGCACAACCGCAGTCCCTCGTCCGCGTGACCGTAGGCCAGCGACGTGGTCAGCGCGATGCGGAAGTTGCCGTACTCGGCGATGCCGCGGCGGAATATCTCACGGCGCACCGGCCAGGGCGGGTCGCCGCGGTTGAACATCCGGTCGGCCGTTTCCTCCACCAGCGCCAGGATGCAGTCGCGATGCCGTAGCGACAGGCTGGACACCTCACCCGCGGCGGCCAGCCGCTCGGCGGCATACTCCCTGATCGTGTCGAGCAGCCGGTACCTGGCATCTCCCGCCGCCTCCCCGTCCAGCACGACCAGCGACTTGTCGATCAACGAGATGAGCAGGCCGAGCACCGCGTCGGCCGGGATGGCCTCATCCGAGCACACCTGCTCGGCCATGTCCAGGTTCCAGCCGGAGAAGGTGGCCAGCCGCCGCAGCAGCATCTGCTCCGGCTCGTCCAGCAGCTCATAGCTCCAGTCCACCGTGGCCCGCAGCGTCTGCTGCCGCAGCGGCGCGGTCCGGTCGCCCGAGTTCAGCAGCTGGAACCGGTCGCGGAGCCGGTCGGCGATCTGCTCGACCGACAGGGCGCGCACCCGGGCGGCGGACAGCTCGATGCCGAGCGGTATGCCGTCCAGCGTGCGGCACAGCCTGGCCACCGACGGCGTGTTGTCCTTGGTCAGGGTGAAGCCGGGCCGGGCGCCCGCAGCCCGGGCCGCGAACAGGCGGACGGCCTCGTGGGAGGCGAGTTCGGCGCCAGCCACGCCGTCGGGCGGCAGGTCAAGCGGCGGCACCCGCCAGACGGTCTCGCCCCGCACCCGCAGCGGCTCCCGGCTGGTCGCGATGATCCGCAGCCACGGGCACCGGGCCAGCAACAGCTGCACGAGCGTGGCGCAGTCGCTGACCTGGTGCTCGCAGGTGTCCAGGATCAGCAGCATGTGCCGCGAGCGGAGTGCCTCGGCTAGCGTCTGCGCCAGCGGAACCCCCTGCTCCTCGCGGATCCCGAGGGTAGCGGCGACCTGCTGGGCGGTCTGGCCGTGCCAGTCGGCCAGATCGACCAGCCAGGCCTCATCCAGGTCGGGTCCCTCGGCCGAGTCAGAATGCCCGATATCGGAATTCCCGATATCGGCATGTACAGCGCCGGCGAGTACCTCACGGGCGAGCCGCACCGCGAGCCGTGTCTTGCCGATACCGCCGGGACCGCTCAGGGTCAGGGCGCGGACCTCGCTGAGGAGCCTGGCCAGCTCGGCAAGATCACGCTCGCGACCGATAAAGCTGTTCGGCTCCGCTGGCAGGTTGCCGCTGAGCAATGCGGTGGCGGACTGCATTGGCCCTCTGGAAATCTCACGCTCGAAAAAGGGAATACCAAGAGTCTCTCACCGTATCCGTTCGCCCGCAGCGTAGGTGGTCAGTTGACCGGCTCGATAACAACGGGAATGGCTTCGGTGTACCGGACCCGGCCGTAGTACATGACTTTCACGAGCGCCCACCACTGCGCTCCGTGGCGCGCCGTCACCGGCGCATTCACCCCGAAGCGCAGCACCGTACTGGTGCCGGGGGCGGTGCTGAAGCCCTGCGTCCAGGGCCCGAGCATCTCCCAGCTGCCGAACGGCGAGAGCAGCTGCGCCTCGCCGTGCAGCTCGGACGCCAGCCCGCTGGTCACGCGGACCAGCAGCTCGCCCTGACCACCGGGGGCCAGGCGCACCTCAGGCGTCAGCACGGCCAGGTCCACCTCGGCCGCCCCCGTGCAGTAGTCGGCCTGCATCAGCTCGAGCGCCTCCTCGGGCGGCAGGTCCGGATCGGGCCAGCGGCGCTCGCCGACCGCGACCATGGCCGTGTCCTCGACGAGGTGGCCGAGTTCGTCGCGGATCCGCGCGGCCACGAAATACCGTCCCGCCGTCGTCCCCGGCGTTACCCGCACCGTCAGGCCCCAGTCCGCGTAGCCGCCGGGCGCCAGGTCATAGCGCAGGTCGCGCGCCGGGGTGACCGTTACCCCGGCGGGTGTGACCAGCTCCACGACCCCGGAGGCGGGTTCCGCTCCACAGCCCACCGTCAGCGTCAGCGCCGCCGCGTCCCCCGGATCCGGCAGGGCGACCCGGGTGGGAGACAAGTGCACCGCGACCGGCAGGTTCCCGGCCGGCGCCGGGCCCTTCCCGTGCAGCCAGTAACGCGCGTAGACGGGCTGGACCAGGTCGGTCCCGGCGGTCCCCGCGGCCGCGCGTGATCCCGTCCGCACTATCACGGTCACCGTGCCGAATGCCGGCAAATCGACAAAAATAGCCCCGTCGTGGACAGACAGCGGAGCACTGTCCGACTCCTCGAGCAGATCGGTGAGCCATGCGGCCGAGATCTCGTTCGCGAGCCGGACCCGCGCCGTCGTGGCCCGTCCGCTCGTTTCCCGTAGCCGCACGGTAACCGCGGCGTCTTCCCCGGCCGCGCTCGCCCGCGGTATCGTCCGCCCGGAAGCGAGCGGATTGCCGCGCGGCTTCACCGCGCTGATCGTGACAGTGGCCGGCTCCACCGACAGCAGCCCGGCTCCAGCGGAGCTCGCCTCGCCCGGGACCGCGACTGCGATCAGGTCGTGGTTGTACTCCTCGGCGACGGGGTTGAAGCCCGCGGTCCGCCAGTCGCCGGGGCCGGAGGCGAGCGCGTACTCGAACGTGTGGCTCCAGTGCTGCCAGGCGAAACTGCTGGCGTCCGGAGCGCAGCGGCGATCCCCGTCGATCCATATCCCGGACGGCCACGCGCTGCACGAGCGCATCAGCGACATGTGCAGCGTCCCGTCGGGCGTGACCACGCAGCCGGGCGTGCCCCGGTTCAGCACCGCCACCGACCGGTCCGCCAGCGGCACCGGCACCGCCCCAGAGTGCCCATAATGCCCCTGGTTGCCCGGCAGATCAGCATCGGCCAGGCCGCCGACGTCCACCACGGCGTCCGCCAGGTCCTCGGCCAGGGCGGTGACTGCCGCGGCCAGATCCTCGGGTCCGGCGGCCGCGACGATCAGCACCGGCAGGTCACCGGCCCCGCGCACGTCGGCGTCTGGCCCGAAGGTCTCGGCCCGGTCCCGCGACGCCGGCACCCACAGCCGCGCCGCCCCGGGACCCGCGGCGAGCCGGACCGCCAGCGCCTTGGCGTACCCGGGCCCGGCGGCGGACAGCACCTCGGCGGTGAACGGGTTCACCTCGGGACCGCCGACCGCGATCCTGACGTCGGGCAGGTTGGAGTCCGCGTCGATCCCGCCGTACCGGGACCCGTCGGCCTGGCTGCACGTCGCGGTCACGCCCGCCGCCGCCAGCGCGATCAGCAATTGCCGGAGCGTGTCACGCAGCCCGTTCGGCATCAAAGGGCAGACGATCTCGGCCACGCCGATCGCCTGGGCCAGCCCGTTACGGCCTCGGAGGTCCCCGATGCGGACCCGCGCCGTGGAGCCCAGCCCGAACCACTGATGAGCGGGGTTATCCAGGGTGTACCAGTGGTCCGCCGAGTCGACGTCTACGACCCCGAACGAGCGGCCGATCACGGCCGTCGCCGTCTGGTACACCGGCAGCCCGCCCGGCACGTCGGCCGGGAAACGGACCCGGAGCAGCCGGTCACGCCCGGTGTACCCGTCGACGTGAGTGCGGAACTCGACGCGCTCCGCGCCGGCCCACAGCAGCGTCTCCTGGGTGACCTCCAGCCCGTCGAGGGTGAACGAGGCGACCAGCCGGGATCCTGCCTGGCACCGTTCCGCCCGCATCCGGGCTGCCACAGACACCGATCCCGTCCCCGGCCCCTTGGGCGACAGGTGCCACGGACCCTCGCCGTGCCTGGGGTGCTGCGCGTACTCGTCCTGGATCACCAGCTCGTTGCCCGGCCCGGCGAGCACCCGGACGCCGGTGCGCTTGTCCACGATGCTGACCGTCCCGCCGCGCGCCGGATCCGCGATGACCAGGTACGCGTCGTTCTCGATGGTCGTCCCGGCGACTTCCCGCCAGCCCGGGGCGGCGTCAGCCTTCGCGGGCACCAGCCGGTAGGTCTGGAACCCGAGCGCGGGCACGCCGCGGACGAGCAGCGTGAGCGTCACCTCGGCCAGTGACCCGTCCTCCCGGCGTCGGGCCCCCTCGACCACCGACGGCACGAGCCGTCCCGAGTCATCCCGGACTTCCAGCCACTTGGTGCCGTCCTCAGGCACTTGCACCGTGACCCGCGCCACCCCGTCCCGCGGCCGGGCCAGCCCGTTGAACACGCTGACCGCCAGCCCGGAACCCGCCTGCCGCCCGGCCAGGGCGGCGGCGGCGTCGCGGCGGGCGGCGGCGCCGAGTTCCCAGGCCTCCCGCCAGCCGCCGAGCAGGTCCAGGTATACCTGGTCGGACTCGACCCCGGTGATGCCGTCGTGATGGGCGCCGTA
>WNFD01007474.1_pt1 | contig 16961 bp, 12 predicted proteins | sample 5400491 | NCBI WGS metagenome assembly WNFD01 (sample SAMN13153343, study PRJNA577476) | soil metagenome | isolation source: 120 cm saprolite under Douglas fir tree site 2 hole 2 replicate 2 | place: USA:California | collected 2015-04-18 | reverse complement strand
CTTCATAAATCCTAATTTCTTCTTCTTTGCCGACGCGCTGGAACACGCGCTCCGCTCCCGATCGCTTCACGCGGACGGCAATACCAGGATACTTCGCTTCGAATATCTTGCCGAGGGTTTCTGCGGCCGGAATTGCCATAGCAGTGTAGAACGCGACCATGCCTTCCTTCCGAGCAGCCTGGATCATGGCCGGGCTGACCGGGGTTGGCTCTGGCGCCGCACCCTTGAGCGGCTTCGGAAAAACAGCGCCAAATGCCATTCCCATCGATGCGTTGAGCACATCACGTCTCGAAAACTTCCGATCTCGCATGGCGTTCGCTCCCCTGACGGCGGCCTATGGCATTTTTCGATAGCCGTATTGGGTTATTCCGCCGTGATCGTCCGGTGGCGCACCATGCGGGTGGTATCCCGCAACAGCGTGCGCATCGCGCGCCAACGGTCTTCGCCGATCGTCTGCATCAACGCCTCCTGTGCTTGGCGCCACTTCGGTTCGGCGTCCTCGACGAGCTTGCGGCCCTTGTTCGTGACAGAGACGATACGGATACGCTTGTCAGCGCCGGGCCGACTACGGATCAGCCCGTCCCGCTCCAAGGGAGCAAGCGCGCGGGTAATGCTGGTCCGGTCCAAGGCCATGGCACGACCAAGCGTCGAAATCGACAGCTCCTTTCCAGCCCGGATCAGGCTAAGCAGCGAAAACTGCGTACCGTTCAGCCCTTCATCCCGCAGGAAGTCCTCGTACATGCGCGAGACGGCGCGCGTTGCGTTGCGCAAGTCAAAACAGGCGCATTCCGCGAGCAACTCATTACGTGTGTTCGCTTTCATCCGCCATCCTTGTCTCTTCAATAGCTCTCAGGAAAGTGATCATACACGTAGTATACACATATCGCACATCAATACATAAATAGGTGTGCGCACACATAAGTGTCAAGAGCAGGCTTGATAAGGATCCAGGAGCGTAAGAACGTGAACGAAACTGGCAATCGGCGGTGGGTCGGCGAACAACGTTCGCGCGTCGGCCGACGGTCACAGGCCAAATTGTGGGTCGCTGTCGGGATAGCCATCGTCGTCGTCGCGACTGTATGGCTGGCCTATTCATATCGTCAGAGCGACGCAGCCGCCTCTGCTGCTCCTGCGGCCCTTGCGCAAGTCGTCGTAAGCAAGCCGCTCGAGCGCGAGGTTGATTCCAGCCTGGGCTTCCTTGGTCAATTTTCCGCGGTTGAGCACGTTGAGCTGCGCGCCCAGGTCGGCGGCACGCTTACCGGAATACACTTCAAGGATGGGGACATCGTCCATCAAGGCGATCCCCTCTTCACCATCGACCCGCGCCCCTACGAAATCAGGCTGGCACAGGCCAATGCCCAGCTGGAGACAGCGAACGCACGGCTCGTGCTCGCTGGGCGCGAACTCCATCGTGCTGAGGTACTAGCGGCTAAAGCGTTCGGAACGGAACAGACCGTCGATCAGCGCACGGCCGACCAGCGAACCGGGCAGGCCGCCGTGGACGATGCGAAGGCTCAGATTCGTGACGCCGAGTTCGATCTCGAGCATTGCCGTATCACGGCACCCTTCACCGGCCGCATCGGCACGCATCTCGTCTCAGTTGGCAACCTGATCGCCGGCAGCCGTACCGCGACCAGCCCAACGACATTGCTCACGACGCTCGTCTCGCTCGATCCGATCTATCTGGACTTTGATATGAGCGAGTCCGATTTCCTGACCTTTTCCCGCGACCGTGCGCGGCTCAAAGGAGGCCTTGCCGACAAGGTTGAGATCGCGCTCAGCGACGAAACAGAGTTCGCCCGGCAAGGCACTCTTGATTTCGTGGACAATGCGCTCAACCGGTCGAGCGGTACGATCCACGCCCGAGCCACCGTTCCGAATCCGGACCGTTTGTTGACTCCGGGCGTGTTCGCCCGGGTCCGGCTGGTCGTCGGCGCTCCGGTGCCGGCCCTCCTCGTGCCGGACACGGCCGTACTCCCGGACCAGTCGCAACACCTCGTCATGACCGTCGCGCCGGACGGCACGGTTGTGCCCAAGAGGGTCGAGATCGGCGATCTTCGCGGCGGCCTGCGCGTGATCCGGTCCGGCCTCACGCCGAACGATCAGGTCATCATCGAGGGCATTCCGCACGCGACACCGGGGGCAAAAGTCGCGCCACAGGTCGGCACGATCCATTACGCCGAGGCCGGAGGCCAAGGCTAGGTCCGAGTCCGCGACATGCGCCTGACACATTTCTTCATCGATCGCCCTCGCTTCGCCACCGTGCTCAGCGTCTTTGTGACGTCGCTTGGTCTGGGCGCGCTCGCGATTCTTCCGATCGCCCAATATCCAGAAATCGTCCCGCCGACGGTGAAGGTCACGACATCCTATCCCGGCGCATCCGCTGAGACCGTCGCCCGCACCGTCGCAACGCCGCTCGAACAGGAGATCAACGGCGTCGAGAATATGCTCTACATGAACAGCCAATCGACCGGGGATGGCAATCTCACCATAACCGTCACGTTCGCGATCGGCACCGACCTCAACATCGCGCAAATGCTGACGCAAAACCGGGTACAGGACGTACTAACGCGCCTGCCAGAGGACGTCCAGCGCCTGGGCGTGCAGGTTCGCAAAGCCATACCCAGCATCCTATTGGCCATTCACCTCTACTCGCCGGACGAGTCGCGCGACACGCTCTACCTGTCGAACTACGCGACCCTGCACATCAAGGACGTGTTGGCGCGCCTGCCGGGCGTCGGCGACGTGCAATTCCAGGGCGGTCGCGAATATGCGATGCGCATCTGGCTCGACCCGGACAAGGCGGCGGCCTACGATCTCACCGCCAGCGACGTGCTCGCGGCACTGCGCGCGCAAAATCTTCAGGTCTCGGCCGGTATCTTGAACCAGCCGCCGACCCCGAGTGACGAAGCTTATCAGATCAACGTCGAAGCGCTCGGCCGGCTGTCCACGCCCGAGCAGTTCGCCAACATCATCGTCAAATCCGACAACCGAGGACGCGTGACCCGCGTCCGCGACATCGGTCGGGTCGAGATCGGCGCCGCGGATTACGGCAGCACGGCCTACATGGATCGCAGCAATGCGACGGCCCTGGTCATCTATGCAGAGCCCGGCGCCAACTCGCTCACTGTCGATCGTGAAGTCGTGTCGGCCATGCAGGAGCTGAAGAAGGACTTTCCGCCCGGCGTCGACTCCGTCATCATCTACGATCCGACGACCTTCATCACGAAGTCGATCCACGAGGTCATCGTAACGATTTTCGTGGCAATCCTTCTGGTGGTGGGCGTCGTATTCCTCTTCCTGCAGAGCTGGCGAGCGACGATCATCCCGGTCATTGCGATTCCGGTCTCCCTCGTCGGGACGTTCACGATCCTTGTGGCCTTCGGCATATCGCTCAACAACCTGTCCCTGTTCGGCCTCGTGCTCGCGGTCGGCATCGTCGTCGACGACGCGATCGTCGTCGTTGAAAACGTCGAGCGCAACATGCGCGACGGCATGTCGCCCTTGGAGGCAGCCCATCGGACGATGGACGAAGTCGGCGGGGCGCTGATCTCGATCGCCCTCACGCTGTGCGCCGTCTTCGTGCCTTCCGCCTTCATCTCCGGCATCTCCGGGCTGTTCTTCCGTCAGTTCGCGGTGACGATCTCGGCCTCGACAGTGATCTCCTGCTTCGTCTCGCTGACGCTCAGCCCCGCCCTCTGCGCCGTGCTCTTCAAGGCGCATTACGAGCACGATCTCTCACGCGCCGGCTTGGCACGACGGCTGCTATACCGGGCTTTCAATCGCTTCAATCGAGGCTTCGACCGGCTCTCTTCCGGCTACGGAAACTTGACGCGTCGACTGGTGCGCGGAGCCACCATCGTGCTCGTGATCTATGCGGGGCTGATCGGCGCGGCCGCCGTCGAGTTCTCAAAGACGCCGACCGGCTTCATCCCCGAGCAGGACCAGGGCTACCTCATCAACGTCGTTCAGCTTCCGGCCGGTTCGGCCTTGGACCGGACCGAGAAGCTCGTCCGGCGCGGCATCGACATCATTCTGGGGACGAAGGGCATCGAGCATGTGGCGCCCTTTGCCGGCCTCGATGCGACGACCTTCACGGTCGCGTCGAATGCAGCAACGATCTTCTCCGGCTTGCCGTCACTTTACAATCACGAGCTTCCGGGCGTGACCGCGAACACGGTGATAGCCGATCTGCGTAAGCGCCTGTCGGTCATCAAGGACGCCAATGTCCTGACTATTCCGCCGCCGCCGGTGCAGGGCCTCGGCAGCGCGGGCGGCTTCAAGATGATGCTGGAAGACCGTGCCGGGCTCGGCTCCGAAGCGCTGTTCGAGGCCGCACGCGCGCTCGTGGCCGCGGCCAACAAGGATCCGACCTTCGCCAGCGTGTTCACACTATTCAACGCGGGCTCTCCTTCGCTCTACGCCGATATAGACCGGTTGAAAGCGGAGAAAGTGGGCCTCACGCCGACCGACGTATTTTCGACGCTGCAGGTGTATCTCGGCTCACAATACGTGAACGACTTCAACTATCTTGGCCGCACCTATCAGGTCCGCGTCCAGAGTGATGGAAAATTCAGGCGTACCCCGCAGGACATTACCCGCCTGAAGGCCCGCAACGCATCCGGTGAAATGGTGCCGATTGGGACAGTGGCGCAGCTCAAGAGCAAAACGATCCCATACCGCGTGCCGCGCTACAATCTTTTTCCTGCCGCCGAGGTGCAGGGGGTAGCGGCGCCGGGTGTCGCCACTGGTACGGCATTGCATCGCATGGAGGAGCTTGCCCACCAAGTTCTTCCCAAGGGCATTGCTTTTGAGTGGACTGACCTCGCTTTCCAGCAACAGCAACGCGGCACTCCGACTCTTCTCGTCTTCGGCACAGCCGCTCTCTTCGTCTTCCTCGTCCTCGTCGCGCAATACGAAAGCTGGAAGCTTCCGTTGGCAATCGTCCTGATCGTGCCGATGTGCCTGCTCGCCTCGGTCACAGGCCTGCTCGCGCGGGGCATGCCCATCGACATCCTGGCGCAGATCGGCTTCGTCGTTCTCGTCGGCCTGGCCGCCAAGAACGCCATCCTGATCGTCGAGTTCGCGCGCCAGAAGGAAGAGGAAGGTGTCGCCTCCGGCGAAGCCGCGGTGCACGCCGCCCGTACGCGCCTTCGCCCGATCCTGATGACATCCCTCTCATTCATTTTGGGCGTTGCCCCACTCGCCGTTGCGACCGGAGCAGGCGCGGAGATGCGGCAATCGCTGGGCACAGCGGTGCTGTTCGGAATGTTGGGCGTAACCTGCTTTGGCCTTCTCTTCACGCCGGCCTTTTACACCTTCATCCGCAAGCTCGGTCGCAAGCAAGACGGAGGAGGCCGTTCCGATCTCAGCGCCCTTTCCATCTCTCGAGACGAACGAGAACCGGCGCTTTCTGGCTGAGGACCCTGTCTGTATCGAAAACTCAGACAGCGGTGCATTGGCGCCAGCGATTATTCGCGCTACGTCCTCGAAAGTCGGCACGGACGCCGTGTCCTTCGGCGGCAAGTTCTTCTTGCTTGTCATCTTCGCTGCCCCAGCACTGGCGGGGGTTCGACTCGTGACAGCCTAGAATGTACTCAGACCGCGACCCGAGTAAGGCGGTGAGAAGCGCAGGAAATGCTCCCCATAGATTCGCATAATGACAGGTTATGGAACGGGGAGCCAACGGCCGCGGCGCTGAGTGACCCACATGCGCGACGCAGATCTCTCCTTCATGTAGTGCGATCCAGTCCGCGGCTATGTTGACCGATATTCCCCGGATCACCGTTGGATCGGCGTGAACGCTAACATTCTACCGGGCTACCCGGAAGCGGAATGGCGGCATCCGGATCGCTGTTACGCAATCAAATATGGATGCAGTTTTCGGTATACACAGCCAGGTTCACGAAGAGAATATCAGCGCGGCCATCGTGGCCGACGTTAAGCGATTCTCGTCAGATCAACACGGACGAGGTTTCCGGTACACACAAGCGAGCCAAAGCGTCAAATCCGTCGACCACATCGTCAATCACTGTTGTTGCTACCAGCGCACGGTTTAGCGCTAAGCGTTCAATATTCTGGCGGCCGCGAAATCACGGAGAACGGCGTTCTCAAGCTCGGTATCCCGGATACGAAATTTGACCAAGTCGCCGATGCTGACGAGCCCTAGAACATCGTCCCCGGTGGCGACCAACAGATGTCTTGTCCTGAGGCTGGTCATCAGAAACATGGCATGAGAGACAGAATCGTCCGCACAACACCGGGGGATTGGTGCGCGCATAAGCGAATGCGCCGACTGCGAAAAGATGTGCGGCCCCTTCTTCGCGGCCTCCTCGATGATCGATCGCTCGGTGACGATTCCCACCGTGGCTGTGGTGGAGCGGGGACGGGTTATGATTATCGAGCCAACCCGAGCCTCGACCATGATTGCAAGCAATCGGGACAGTGGCGCATCGGTGGGCGCACAGACAAGCCGATCGCTTTTCGATAGCAGAACATCGGATACCTTCATTATCGACCTCCACGAGCATAGTGCATGCGATCACGGATCGATATTCGTCGCGGCACATACACCCTGACACGCCTTTGAATTAACAGCCGCGACAAATCCTCAACTTGCCGTCAAGCGCCCTGTCCAGCCGTTCGAGTTGCACATCAAACTCGCTTTTTTTCGGACCTTCAGCGGGAATGTCTTCGGCGCGCGGTTGACGGTGACCAACGGGAGCCGGCCACGCCGCGTGGCTGACCTCAAGGCCATGTGTCTGCGCCAATGGTTGATCGACAACCGAGGTGCCGGTCGGGGGTACCTTGCGGGGCCAAGCCCCGTCATGCGGGCGAGCAAGCGGGCCTGACGCAAAGACCAGCGCGATCACCAAGGCCAATCCAATTTGAGGGGGCATCGGGGCCGTTATCCAATGCTGACCGGCAGCGCGTGCATCGCCAGCAGACGATGGCCAAGATGAGCATGCTGCAGGCGGCGGCCCCGATTCTGGCTTTCATGGCCTCGTCCATGCTGTGGTTGCGGCGGTAGAAACGACGCGGCCGTTGTTGCATTAGCTTTCGAGGGCATTGGCTTTGCCTTTTGGGTTGGTCGAGCTACGCTCACCAGGTAACCCCGGCGCTATAAAGCTTCGGAGGACGCCAGAGCTGAACTGCTGTTTGGTGATGATGTCGATAGCCCTAGGGTATTGCTGGACGTGGTCACACCCGGGCTCATTGTGGGTGCGGAGCTCCGCCTGTTACATCGTTGGCGGATCGACACGCCCACGTGCCTGTCTTCGGCCCTCCAATATAGGTACAAATCCGTCGGGCGGTTTTTCCGCTTTGGGCGTATCCGCCGTATGCGTCGTTGCTCATCTGTGCAGTTGGCGCTTGCCTCTCAACGCTACCGATCTGCATCAGGATCATATTTGCTAGCTGAGAGTCCGCCTTCACCCGCGCTGTCGCGATGACGAACGCACCGAAAGCGAAGCTTATTGATGTAATCTCGCGCATGTCAGTGTCTCCTTGTTGAACGGCACCTGACAAAGAGTTCGGAGACAAGGCCGTCACGGTTACATCTTCACGCCGAAGTGAGAAGATTGGGCAGCGATCGAAATTTTTCGGACATTCGTCATTGGTCCACCTGCCGGAGAGCGGCCGACAACCCAGGCAACACCGCGCGATCCGAAGCACTTGCGCGCCCGCATTTGTGTCACTTCTCGATCAATTGGTAGTCATCAACCGCGGGGGCGTCGGCGCTACTTCGTGAGCGGCGCGAAGCCATCTCATGCCGGAAAGTCAGCTGGCATCGGTTCGTGGAGAATTACACCTTCCATTGGATCGAATTCATTCTTCCAGGGGGCTCGTTCCAACACTCGCGCCGTGTGGGCATAACCCGCGTCCCATCGCATCCGAATGCCTGACGCGCTGAAATCGATGTCCTTGGTGTGACCCTCGTTTTCGAGTCGCGGAGCCAACAGCGTCACGATATGCATGCGGGTAACGCAGCCGTAACCGGCTAAATCGCGCACCTCAGGGGTGGTGCGGACTTGCTCGGGCATATGTCCAACTAGCTCGGTGATGACGTGGCGCAAGCGGTGGACCTGCTGCTGGCGGACAATTTGATTCGCAATCCGACTCGAATACTGAATGTCCTTTTGCCGATGCAACACATCCCACATGGTTTTCGGTTCCGGACCCATGGGATTCCACACATTGACCCCGAACACGACGGAGTCGCGGCGAGGATAATCGTCGAAGATCGCTTCAGTCGGGGTGTTCGACAGGATACCGCCGTCCCAATAGTACTCACCGTCGATGCGGACCGGAGGAAAAGCCGGCGGGAGAGCCGCGCTTGCCATGACGTGGTTCATAGCAAGTGGCATCTCACGGGTGTCGAAATAGTGCATTTTGCTGGTGCGCACGTTCGCTGCACCGACCGTGAGCCGAGTCGAAGACCGATTGAGGAGAGAGAAATCCACGAGTTCCAACAGCGATGCCTCGAGCGGCGACACTGAATAGAAACCAGCGTGCTCCGTACCCAAAGGGAAATGCGCGCCAAGAAGCGCGAGCGGATTCAGTCTGCACAAGCCGGGGACCCCGTCGGTCAATGTTGTCCAGCCCGAGATTGTTTCGTGGAACTCTGGCCAGAGGAAAGGTGCACCGAGAGTGCGCTTGCGCTGCACGCGGCGCCAGAATTCCTGAAGCCTGGGTAGGCGGTCATCAACGTTGTTGCCAGCGATGATACTGGCATTGATGGCGCCGATTGAGGTGCCGATGATCCAGTCCGGCTCTATATCTGCCTCGTGCAGCGCCTGATAAACACCGCCCTGATAGGCGCCGAGCGCCCCGCCACCTTGCAAGACGAGCACAATCTGGCTCGGTCCCGATGGCGCACAAACGGATTGGTCGGCAGCGGTCTCCTGCGCGTCAGCCATTTGGTTTCCCGTAGTCATTTGGCGAATTCCTTTCAAACATGTTGTTGAACGATTGCGAGAATCGTGTCCGTACATGTTTCGATCCGGCGGCTGCTCGGTTAGACGGACGCCAGCACATCTTTGCCCATGAGCAGTCGACCCCCGAATATCGCGTTCGCCAAGATGACGGTCGCCACAGCAAAGGCATGAACGGTCAAGTCGGTTGCGGTCGCATCATAGGGGTGGATGAAATTGAGCAGGGTGGCCGCGGCGGAGGCACAGGCGAGCCCGCCGATCACCAATATGAGGTTCGGTCGCAGCGGACAGCCCTGTCGCAACATGACGATCAGGAGGGCCGAAAGTGGAACTGAAATGCCGAGAATGAAGGCCAGGCAGGTCTCGGCCTCCCCGAGCGATGCAGGGTGGGTTTCGGGCACAAGCCACGAGCGAAGGCAGCCAATTCCGCTGGCTGCGACCCAAAAAACGGCCGCCGGCAGCGGCAGGAGCGCCCAGGCGGGCTTCCGGTCGGGCAGGCTAAGTTGGAAGGCCGCAACGGCCGCGAGCACGGCGGTAACCAAGGAGCCGATGGCGGCGAGCCACATATCTGGTGCTGCCATGAGCCGGCGGCTCATGGCGCCGACGTCAGACACGGTGGCAAGGGCAAGGGCGATGGCGCCGACGATGGTTAGCCAGATCAAGGTGCGCGCACCCGGCGGCGCCAGACGCCGAACTGGCGTGAGATCGGCGCCAAGCGCCTGAATCAGTCGGTCGTACGAATTGGTGACCATGACTTCAGTCCTGTCTGCCTAGTTGAGCGCGCAGTGTCTTCAGGGCGCGATGCAGATTCACCTTGAGTGCCCCTGTCGTGCGTCCGGTTACCGCCGCGGCTTCGGTAAGTGATTGCTCTCGGAGGGCAAGATGTTGAACCGCTTCGCGCTGACTGGCCGGCAATGTGGAAACGGCCGAGTCTAGCCGAACAGTACGTTCCACTTGGTTAGTTGCTTCCTCGGGATCGCGGCCGGGATCAGGATGATTTTCGTAGGCGAACGGCGCATGGGTTTCCCATACTCCATTGCGGCTTTGGCGACGCAGTCCATCGATAGCGCGCCGCTGCGCGATGGTTCTAAGCCACGCACTGAACGAGCGGTTGGGATCGTATGTCCGGCGCGCCCGATGAACCGTAAGCAGCGTTTCCTGCACCACATCGTCGATGTAATTGGGTGATACGCCTTGCCGGCGCGCCACCGTTTTGATGAAAGGAGTGCAATCGCGCAGTAATGTCTCGTAGACGGTCCGATTCCCCGTCTGGGCCGCGACCATCCAAGTCCCCCACCGTCGATCCCGGTTGTCGACGGGGCGGGGTGTTTGCGCATTCACCATCGTTAGGCCTGTCGTTATTGGTGCGGCCAGCACAACCATAGTCGACACGCCTTCCATTTGGCTCCAAGAATCACCGATCCGACAGTAACGTCGGGTTCATAGTAAAGTGAAAAGCCTGCTACGAGTCGTTGAACCAATTGTTACTGTCTTTGTCCCAGCCGCACTCGGATATCCGTTGGTGACGAAGATCGCGACGACGTGGTTCGAGTTCTTTCGACGAGGTAGGCCGGCAGGCATACGTCGATCCTGCGGTACCGGTAGATCGCTCGCGTCGGACATCTTGGGCTCCTCAGTCACGGGACCGATCGAATATGGTAAGCTCGCTCGGAGAGCATCACTTGCATCTCCGATTCTTAATTCGCTTAGGCACGGGTTCGGTTACATCAGCCACATAGCAGCCCAGCCATCTTGGCGGGATCGAGGGGTGACCGCGCGGAGGCCTGGGTCGGCTTCCCCCATCGCCGGGGGTCAAACGGATCAGGAAAAGGTGTTCCCTGCAAAAATTGCCGGGAGCGCTCACCGGTGCGACTGCCCTTGACGCCAGGGCCGACGATATTGAGGTCGTCAGCGGCGACCGAGAAACTGTTTAGCGTTGGTATATCGGTCTAGCGACCTTTCCGAAGACCTGCTTTGCTACGACACGTAGGTCCGCAACAAATTCGCAGGAGTCCCAATGGCCACGATATCACCGGCCATAGCAGGACGTCGTGGATTCGGTGAGATGCGCGCTTGAATCGGCGTGGAAATTGAGCAAGCAAGCGCAGGCGTTGAATGGGGTTGTTTAAAGAATGGCAATCACCATTTGGGGCAAAAAATTCCTTCGGAGGTCACGATTTCCTGAGTGTGGTCATTTGTCTTAACGCCTTCGACCTTCATCGTTCCGTCGAAGACCTCACAGATCATCGTGGCCATCTTTCTAATGAGCTTGGTCATGGCAAAACTTCTCATCTTCCTTTCCGGAAAGATGCTTGTCGCTTCCAGCGCCATCACAGCGAACATGCAGGCCATCGCGTCGATCCATTGATTCGGTTCAAGAGCCGGATCGCGCCGAATTTCCGTGCCGACGAACTTGCGCCATTCTTCGATCGTCGGATGGGCGCGAGCCACGATGCCGGTGGCGTCATTGCCGTCCTTGTGGGACTCAACGATTTCACTCTCGCGGCGCGCGAAATCGGAAAGCGGCGTCATTTCTTCGTTGGTCATACTGATCCCTTCGCGATGGCGACCGCCGTGATGAGCTTCTTCATGTCATTGATCTTTTCCGGATACCTCGGTCGTTTGGCGTCGAAGGCATTAGATCTCGAAGCGTGCCTTCGGCCGACCGGCACATCCGATCTTACGCACGAGTCTTCGTCCAGCCGCTTGCTCCTGTTACGCGATCACCGCGATATGCTTCGTCACCATCGCGTGATCTGCGCTTATTGTAGGTAACGGCACTACCGTCCACACGAATTCGAATGTCTTGCCGCTCAGTCCCAATCCTAATCACGAAGGCGAACCCGAAGGAGCCATGGGTCAAAATGCGAGCCGCCAGCATGGAGTCGGCATATTTCGCGCGGTTTTCGCGGGCTTCGATTCTATCTTGAGTGCAGACTCGTTGCAGTTTGCGGCTGCGAATCGAGGATATAGAGATCATTCCGACAGGCGACGCGCATTTCGATCCCGAAGCACGCGCGCATGACCCATAATCCTAGCGCAATCCCAAGTGTCATGGTGAGAAACGCCGGTAGCGCGTGCGGCGAGAGACTAGGGATGCCGTAGAGAACCAGCGCATCGTTCCCGCCAGGCGTGAGGGCCACGCCCAGGCCCATGAGCAGACCGCCGACGAGGTTGCGCAGCCAGATCCGTCGCGGCCGCCAATCCATGCGGAAGCTGCCGCGTTGCACGGTCGACAGGAACATGCCTGCCATTAGCGCAAGGAGAAGAGCCCACCGCTCGGTTGCGGGAAAGCCACGCGTGCTGTCCAATCCCTCGATCAGCTGCTGCAGGGTCACGGTGTAGCTCGCCGAGCCCTGGATGAGGAAGATCGCCGCGCTCGCAAGCCCGATTAGCATCGCCGCGCTCGAGAGACGGTATTGCGGCGCGAGCACGAGGTCACGAAACCCAGTGCCGGCGGAACGGGCGCGCCACAGTCGCACCGCTTCGAAGCCGCTCCACAACGCCAGTGCCAGCGCCATTACCAGCGCCCATGCGCCTAGGGAGCTTGCGAGTGCGGGTGTCGGCAGAGGACGCTCGAGCCATTGCCAATCGACCAACGTTGCAAAACACAGAATTCCGAATGCGAGAGCAATGATCGCGACAAGCATACCGCCCTCTCCGTCGACGAGCCGGGCCATAGTCGAAAAAGCGCATCCACCGTTGATGGCCGCTCCAATGCCGAATATGAAGCCGCCGAGCACCGCCGAGCCGGACAGCGGCCATCCGGTGAGGCTCGCACCGGCCGATGGCATCAGCAAAATGACCGGGCTGGTTACCACAATCACCCACATGGCCGATTTCCCAATGCTGGCCAGCATGTGGCCGGTGCGTGATGAAATCACCTCGGCGATTGCCCGCACCGTGCACACGCTCGCGCGGTGAGTGGCAAATCCCAGAATTGCCGCTAGAGCGCAGGCGAGGATCAGTGCTCCCATGAAGCACCTGAGGGGAAATAGACCATGTCGCTCCAATGATGTCGGGTCGTTGTCGAAAGCATCACCATTTTTGCGGAACCTTGGAGAAGTTGTCATCATGCGCCACGAAGAGTGCTGAGACACCAAACAGCTAAGCGCGCATAACTTTCGATTTCGGGTCAATTTTTGATCAACTGATGGTTAGCGAAGGTGGGAACGCAAGCACGGGCTCTTGAATCGCAAGTGATTTGGCCAAAGTCTAAAATTCTAGACTACTAGGCGATAAAGACGTCGAGCGGTAGCGCGGAAGTCCATCGAGCTCGGACTCGAGAACGGTCAAGGCGGCCCAAGCTAGAGGGAGCGGTCTCACGGTGCCGGGCTACGCGGCGCTTTACGCGCTTACGATAAACTTCGTGACAAGCATGACTCTCATTACTGCTTAATATGATTTGTGTGACGCGTGGCACCAATCAGACGGTGGCCGCCGACTACCACTTCAACACCGCAATTGGCTGATTGCGAGCGCCGTGCTAATTCGGACGCCTTTCCGTGGAAATTGGGACACGAAAGGACGGGTTCCGCTGAGCGGGGCCAAAGTCGCAAGCCCAGAAGGCTGCAATTTTGAAGCTTGCGCCGTAGTGACTCAGCATTTGCTCCGCAATTCGATGGGTTCGGATGCTGATTACCATCCAATCTATTTTCTACTGAGCGAGCCGCATCAAAGTTGCCATTAGCCGAACTCGCCGCTGCGAGGTGTAGGACAAGCGGCCAAGATTGACGATATAATCTTTCCCTTATTGCCGTAGGTCTTTGACTTTGCTCGCTGAGGTTATCATGGAAATGCACCAGGTTCGTTATTTCCTTGCGGTGGCAGAGGAACTGAATTTCACGCGCGCAAGCGAAAAGTGCAATGTGACGCAGCCCTCCCTGTCGCGCGCAATCAAGCTTCTCGAAGAGGAGCTCGGTGGACAGCTTTTTCACCGCGACCGCGAACCGACACACCTCACGGACCTCGGCCAGATGGTCCGGCCGCATCTGCAGTCGGTTTACCATCACTCGACGCTGGTGAAGCGCCTGTCGCACGACTTCGCGCAAAAGGTGCCGCTCAAGCTGGGCATCATGAGCACAATCTCGCCTGACGAGATCGTCGATCTCATCGCCAATATTCGGATCCGCCATCCTGACGTGGAGCTGAAGCTTTGCGACGCGAATGCAAACGATTTGCGTGCGCGCCTTTTGGCTGGCGATCTTGAGGTCGTCATCTATGCATTGCCGGGCGAAGAACCCGACGAGTGCACTCATTCGATTCCGCTGTTTCGTGAGCAAATGGTTCTTGCTGTTCACCGCGGCCATCGTCTCGCCAATGAGCGTGCATTCCCCGTTCGAGAGATGAACAGCGAATGCTACATCCATCGCATGAACTGCGAATTCGCCGGTTACGCCGACCAAATTCTTCAGGAACAAGGAGTGACCTGCACGCCAGCCTATTGGAGCGAGCGCGATGACTGGACCTTAGCGATGGTCGCCGCCGGGCTGGGATTTGCATTCATGCCTGCGAATTCAGTCAAGCATCCCGGCGTGGTGGGTCTGCCTGTCGTCGAGCCCGAGTTTTGGCGGCAAGTGAACCTCGTGAGCGTGAGGGGGCGTCGCTATTCGCCCGGGGTCGGCTCGCTGGTGCGCGAAGCGATGCGCAAGACCTGGTTCGGCAAACGGCCGAACCCTATCGTCGCCTGAATTGCTTGAGCGATGAAAAGGGGAGCGATCAATCGCACCCAGAATTAGGGCTGGAGCGCGGTTCCCGCGCAAATTCGGCTCTTGAATCCGGATCGATAGACGTTGCCTGCCACCTGATGACTTGTTTTCGCCCTGCGCGCCGCGCCGGTCGCTCCCATAGACGGCAGCTATCGAATCCATGGCGAATTGGTATTTTAAATCGAGCAGTTCCTACGCTTCATTGCCTCATGCTCATCGACGGCAAGAGAACCGATACGGCGGGTCCGAGAGGAGGCGAGGGCACTTCAATTTCTTCATCGCCACACGCGGCTGACAGGGCAATGGGCCCCTGCCGAGCCCGGAGGGTAGAATGACCAGTTTCGCGCTTGTTTCCAACCGCCAGCCGGCGACCGCGGTGCCGCCCGCCCATTGGGCCCACGATGTTCGCAATGTGCTCGCAAGCGTCGGCCTTCATCTCGATACACTTGCGCGCCTGTCCGGCCCCCATGGCGCTAAGGCCGCCAACGCCGGCCATGTGCTTATTTCCAAGGTAAGCGCATTGTGCAACGTCGCCCTGATGGCCGCTCAGATTGGTTGCAGCCAGCGGCAGCTGTTCGAAATCACCGCCATGGTGCGGCATACGGCCGATCTTCTGGCGCCCGCTGCCCCGGACGGCTTCACGGTCAATATCGTGAGCGACGCCCCTGTGCATGTGCTCGCAGATCAAAACGAAATCTTCCGCGTGCTGTTTAATCTCCTTCACAACGCCCTAACGGTCGCACGGGCGGCTCCCAGGCTGCGCAGGATCGATATCTCCGTCGAGAGGGCCGGCAGAATTGTCGTGTTGAGAATCGCCGACAATGGGGGCGGCTTGCCGCGGAAAGTGGCGGAACGATGCTTCCGCCGCCCAGCCGCCGGCGCCATTCACGGGTTCGGCTTGGCGATAGCCCGGGAACTGATGGAACGCAACGGCGGAACCTTGAGCTGCGAGACGTCCGCGAAGGGCACAACCTTCCGCCTCGAGCTCGCGGGCGGCTTCCTCAATCGCGCCGCTAACGGCCCTGTGACGCACTTGCTGGGAAGACGCGCGATGATTCATTGATTCTGCCGGTCCACCGGGACATGGGACACCGGCACAGCTGTACCTAACGACTCCCGGAAAATCGATGGGGGCAAAGTCGAGAGGCCAATCGATGACAGATTCCCCGAAAGGAACCACAATGCGCAAGCTTCTTCGGCATACTTTACCTTCAGGAACAGAACTTGCCGACTCAGGGCGGCACGCTCTCGGTTGCGCTGTCACACTTTGGCATTACGTCGAGGCGCCCAACAGGCCAGAGATTCTCAGCCGAACCGGTCGAACTTTTGGGATGCGCCCAACCGACAGCCAGACTCTAATCGCCGCTGGATAAAACTTGGGGGCAACGTCGGGCTTATCGAGCGAAGGGGGCCTCCTTACAGGTCAGGTCATTTCATTGCGTTATGGGCTTGTGGGCTTGAGCCGGTGATGAGCCGCGTCGAGGCGCGGTAAGTTACATATGACCAAATCCAATTCAGCACGACCGCCACGCGGTTGCGTGATCCGACAAGGAACAGCACGTGGGCGATCCCCCAGAGCCACCAGGCCATGGCGCCACGCAACCGGACGAAACCAAAATCGGCGACCGCTGATTTCCGCCCTATCGTCGCCAGGCTGCCCATATGTCGGTAAGAGAAGGCGTGCGAGATAGGTTCGCCACGAAGTTTTGACCGAATGACCTTAGCGACGAAGGCCCCACCCTGCTTGGCAGCTGGAGCCAGCCCCGGTACAGGCTGGCCCTTCTGTCGCCGATTACGTAGACGTCCGGCAGGTGAGGGACGGAGAGATCGGGTTGAACCTTGACGCGGCCCGCCTCGTCGGCTTCCGCATTGAGCCATTTCGCGGCGGGCGATGCGGCGACGCCCGCAGCCCACAATACCGTTCTTGAATAGATGCGCCGGTCGTTTACCATGACGCCATCGGCATCGATCAGACGGACCTTGCTGTTGAGGAACACCTTGACGCCGATGTCGGCGAGCGAGCGACGCGCAACCTCCGCTAGCGACTCGGGAAACGCTGGCAGCAGCCGCGGACCTGCCTGCACCAGAATGATTTCTGCCGAGGCTGGATCGAAATTGCGAAAATCCTTCTCCATCCCGACGCGCGCAAGCTCAGCAATGGCGCCTGCAAGCTCGACTCCGGTCGGACCGCCACCGACAATGACGAAGCTGAGCTGCCGCCGTCGCTCCGCCTCGCTCGCGGCCACCTCAGCATGTTCGAATGCCTCCAGCACCCGACGGCGGACAAGTGTTGCGTCGTCCACGCGCTTCAGGCCTGGCG
>WNFD01012832.1_pt1 | contig 16972 bp, 18 predicted proteins | sample 5400491 | NCBI WGS metagenome assembly WNFD01 (sample SAMN13153343, study PRJNA577476) | soil metagenome | isolation source: 120 cm saprolite under Douglas fir tree site 2 hole 2 replicate 2 | place: USA:California | collected 2015-04-18 | reverse complement strand
CCGGCCTGGTGCCGGATGACCGGCCATCGCCTGGCTCAAGCCAATCACCCGCAGTACCTCATTGAAAGAAGGAAAGAGCCATGACCAAACGCTTCTGTGTGAGTCTGACCTATGCCAAGAACGATACAGACAAGGCGACCGTTGCCTTCGTAGTAGCGAACGCCGCCGTGGCCTCCGATAAGGAGTCGATCGTATTCCTCAGCACCGAAGGAGTCCGGCTCGCTCAGAAGGGTTATGCCGACGATATCCATGAGCAGGGCTTTGCGCCGCTGCGAGAGCTGATGGCGAACTTCGTCAAGGCGGGTGGGAAGATTTACGTGTGCTCACCGTGCTTCAAGAAACGCGGCCTCGATGAAAACAAGCTCGTCGACGGCGCAGTCGTCGTCGGCGGGGCGAAGCTGGTTGAGTTCCTATCCGAGAACGCTGCCTCGGTTAGCTACTAGGATTTGTGAGTGGACCACCCGTACACGGCGAAGACGAGCTTCGATGGCGGTGAGCTCGACTGCGGCAGTGGCCTGCTCCTCCTGATTCGCAAGCACATCGACCCTCTGCTGCCCGGGGAGTTGCTGGAGATCCGTTCGCGCGAGATCTCGGTCGGGGAAGAGTTGCCCGCCTGGTGTCGCATGACCGGCAACCAGCTCGTCTCGCACCTGCGCCGTGGCGGTGAGCAAAGCTTCCTGGTGAGCAAGGGACCATTCCGCGAAACCCCAGCGACCGGCTCGAAAGCTCCTGCACCTCGAGCGGATGAGCGCTATACGAACATTGCCAGGCAGGCGCGCGCGCAGGACGGTGCTCTACCTCAGCCCGCAGCCGTCCCGCCGCTTCCACTGTTACCGGTGATGGGAATCGGAAGCTGGCCAAGGCCCCGCTGGCTTCTGCACGCGCTGCATGAGCGCTTGGAGAATCGCCTCTCGGAGGACGAGTTCAAGGCGACGGCGGACGACGGGGTGCGTCTGGCGGTCCAGGCACAGCTCGACGCCGGAGTGGACGTGCTCTCTGATGGTGAGCAGCGCCGAGACAACTACGCAAGCTTCGTGGGCGGTCTGCTTGAGGGGTGCCAGCTCATCCCGATCACCGACCTGCTTCCCTACGTCGAGGACCCCGAGCAATTCCGGCAGGAACTGCAAGCGCTCGATGTTCCCGCCGAGCGCGTGCGTCACCCCGCGGTCTTTGGCCGAATCCGACGCGTACGGCCGCTGGCCGTCCATGAATTGCGCTTCGTTCAATCTCTCGCACCCGGTCGTCCGGTGAAGGTAGCGCTTCCGGGACCGTATCTGTTGACGCGCACGATGTGGCTCGAGTGCGTCTCCGAGCGCGCCTACGCGACGCGCGAAGAGCTGGCGAACGATGTGGTGCTTGCGCTGCGGGCCGAGGTCGCCGACCTTTTGGCCGCGGGCGCAGCGGTGGTTCAACTCGATGAGCCGGTGCTCAGCGAGGTCGTCTTCGGTAAACCAACCGCGCAGCGCACGTTCATGTGTGGGGCGCTGGGCGAACGCCGCAGCCCGGATGAGGAGCTTGGTTTGGCATCCGAGCTGATCAGCTCAGTTGTTCCTCGAGCTGGCAACACCACGAGCCGGCGAGTTGGAGGTGTTGGCGAAGCTGCCCGCGGATAAGCGGATCGGCGTTGGCGTGGTCAACCAGAAGATGCCGCGCGTCGAATCGAGCGAGGAAGTCATCTCGCGCGCGTCCAAAGCGGTCCGATTGTTCGGCAGCGATCGCGTGCTGCTGGCACCAGATTGCGGTTTTGCCACCTTCGCCGACAACCCGATCGCGTCCGCGGCGATTGCAGCGGCAAAGCTGAAGTCGATTGCTCAAGCGGCGGAGATCCTCCGCCAGAGGGAGATCCAGTGATGCTCACCGGGTTGATGATTGCTTTCGTGTCACTTTCCGGCGCCGCCGCACACGCGAACGACGAAGCGAAGCCGAAACAAGCCGTGTTCAAGGTAAAGAACGTCTTCACGGTCAACGTCCCCAAGGGCGCGAAAGCGGTTCGGATCTGGCTTGCGGTTCCGCAAGAGGACGCGCAGTCGAGCATTCGCAATTTGACCCTCGCCACCGACGGGGCCATTCACTTCAATACCGATTCCTGGGGCAACCGGGTCGCATACCTCGAGCGCCGAGATCCGACCGAGAACCAAATTGTGGTCCGCGAAGAGTTCGAGCTGATCCGGAGCGAGATTCGCACTCGACTCGATCCCGCGAATAGCCGGCCCCTGACGCCAGGTGAGCGGACCGCGCTGTCACATTACCTTCAACCGGCCACCCACGTGATCATCAACGATCAAATCAAAACGCTGGCGGCCTCGATCGTCGGGCAGGAGACCAACCCAATCAGAGTCGCCCGCAAGATTTACGACTGGACGCTGAACAACGTCGAGTATTGGGTAAAAGATCCGGACCACCTCAAGGCTTCGCCGGTAGGCAGCACCGAGTATTGCCTCACCAAGAAGACCGGCAACTGCACCGACTTCCACTCGCTGTTCGCTTCCCTCGCAATGGCGTCGGGCCTACCGACGCGAATGGTGTACGGTTCGCTTCTCAAACCAACGCTCAACGGCATCGAGGTGGACGGGAGCTATCATTGCTGGATTCAGTTTTTTGCTCCTCAGATCGGATGGGTACCGCTCGATGTCTCGCTCGCGAACATCTATGGAAAGGAATTTCCGGTCACCGAGAAGAACAAGAAGCTCGTCGAGCTGACCACCGCGACTGGATACAAAGGCCTCGACCGGAGCAAGATCGACTACTACTTCGGGAACCTCGACGAGCGTCGCGTGGTCTGGTCGATTGGCCGCGATCTGATCATGCAGCCCCCTCAGCAGGACGGGCCGGTGAACGCGCTCGCGAAGGCGCACGTCGAAGTGGATGGCAAGCAGTATTCCGGCTGGACACGCGAATTCAGCTACAGCGAGCTCAACCGCATGTGAGCTGATTGTTGTTTGCGTGCAGAGCGTCCGCTAAGGTGCGCCGCTCCAATCCAAACGCGTCTGCAGGGAGGATCGTGATGAGAACAAGCAACAGCGTAGTAGTCGGTTTCTGTGTTGTGTTCGGCGTAGTTTCGCGAGCTGCCTACGGGCAGGCGCCGGCTCCAACCGGCTCTTCCACGGCCACTGGGGTCCAGGCGGAACTGATCCGGATCATGGACGACGCCGAAACGAAGCTCACCAAACTCGCCCAGGCGATTCCCGCGGAGAAGTACACCTGGCACCCGGCCAAGGATGCGCGTTCGGTGAGTGAGGTGTTCCTGCACGTTGCCGGGGGCAATTACTTCCTGTCGAGCAAATTCGGAGCCGAGTTCCCCGCGGATGTGAAGCGCGAGGACTTTGAAAAGTCGACGACCGATAAACCCAAAGTGATGGACGCCCTGAAGCGATCGTTCGCTCATGCCAAGCAGGCGGTGATGAAGCTGACCGACGCGGACCTGGAAAAAACCACACAATGGTTCGGCGGTGGGCAGGTAACGTACCGGTATGTAGCGATCGCCCTGGGCGCGCATCAGCATGAGCACCTTGGCCAGTCCATTGCTTACGCCCGCAGTATCGGCGTCGTGCCACCCTGGACTGAAGAGCAACAACGGCGGCAAAAGCAGCAACCCAAGCCAAAGACCTAGCTCGGCCTAAACACACTCGTCTCATAGGGCGTGAGTGTGATATTTGCGGTCATGAATTAAAGAGCCGCCTATGCGAGCCAGGGTGCCGATGCGCAGTACACTTCGCCTTCCATTCGGCCGCTGCCTTGCGTTGCTTTTGCTGCTCAGCCAAGGGATCTCCCTCGCGCATGGACTCGGGCCGTTCGTGTCCGGTCACTGCGCCTGCGAGCATGGTCCGGACGTTCCATGCGACTGCCCGCACCACGTCAGGGAAAAAGGCCAAGACCCACGTCCTTGCCATCTGCATGCCAAAGCCGATCGCCACTCGGACGCGCCCAAACCCGCCGCCTGCTCATTCCGAGCGAGGTGTGGCAGTAGCCCGCCTGCGTTGATGCTGCTGGCAATCGCCTCCGTGCCGTCCCTCGAGGAACCCCAAACCGAGATTTCGGCGGCACCCGTTGCTGCGGTGCCCATTCTTCCCCACCCATCTCCGGTATTCTTGCCGCCGCGACCGCCTCCCAAAGCGCGAATCTAGGTCAGTCCCACCGATTCGTTTTGCATTCCATTGCTTTGGAGGATTTGTGCCATGCGACCTCGCTGTCGGTGTGTTTGGTTGCTAGTTGCAGTGGTCCAGACATGTGCTTTGGCCGCCAAGGCCTGCTCGATTTGCGGGTGTGGAGATCCGCTTGCTTCCGCCGCAGAGGCGCGCTTGATGAAAGGCCAGCTCCGACTCGGGCTGGATACGGAGATTCTCACCGCGCGCGCTCGCAGCGATGACGACCCAGCTTTCGTGGAACGGGTGACGCAATACACGGTTCGTCCAGTATTGGCCTTCAGCCCCGTCGATGTGTTGACGCTGGTGCTGCAGATACCCGTGATCCGAAAAGATTGGTCGGCAACCGCCGCAGGCGAGGCGTCGATGAGCGCCCGCCCGACGGGACTTGGCGACATCGATCTCGCCGCTCGGGCTTACGTCTACACCAAGACTCGGCTTGTTCAGATGAGCCTTGAGACGCTCGCGCTCACGGCTGGCACGTCGCTGCCGACTGGCGACAATTCCGTTCAGGCGGAAGGGGTGAGAGTGGACGAGCATGCCCAGCTGGGAACGGGAGCGCTCGGTCCTTACGCTGGACTCCTTTACGCATTTCGCCGAGATCCGTGGAATTTCTTCGGAAGCGTTACGGGCCGCCTGCGGCTGAGAAATGGTTATGGGTACAAGTACGGCTCGGCCCTTCTATGGAGCCTTCGTGGCGATTATCGGCTGGTCGACTGGCTCTCGGCGGGCGTGAGCTTCGACGGCCGTTATGCCGCGCGGGACGATCGCCATGGCGTTTTGCAAAGCAACACTGGCGGATGGGTGTTGGCGGCGGCGCCTGGGCTGAAACTGCGTCTGCACCAGGAGCTCTGGCTCTACGGCATCGTGCAGATTCCAGTGGTCACTCACCTGTTTGGAGACCAACGGGTCGGTCCGGTGTTGATCGCCAGCCTCCAATACACGTTTCAGTAATACATCGGTCCAATGGCCGGCTGAGGCAGCCCGTGATCTGACTCGGTATGTCGACGCCTAGGTCTAGGGGAGTACCCAGCCGGGAAGTGGACGAGCGCAGTCGCCCATCCACTCTTCGCCTTTTCGGTCGGATGGTGGTACTCGTGGTGGGGGCTTTCTAATTGACGAAAGCCCGGGGTTTGCTCGGGGGGGCCCCGGGCAAAGGGATCTGATTGTGGGTACGGTCGCGAGTGGGCGTCAGTTCAACGACATCAAGCTGCACATGGCGCTTGGCGGTGGAACGGAGCGACCGGTCAAGGTCAGCGGTCGGCGGATCCCGCCAATCGGTAGCGAGTCACTCTTGGTCCTGCTTTCGTTCGAGGAGGACGGCGGCGCGGATCGCGCCAGCTGAACCGTCCCGATGGCGCCCGCCTACGAAGACTTGTCGAAAGAGGAGCTGCTGCGGATGCTTCGCTTGCTGCAGTCGGAACCGAGGCTGCGCGCGTGGGGACCGGAAACCGAACGACTGATCCACGATCTTCAAGTTCATCAGATCGAGCTCGAGATGCAGAATCGAGAGCTGCGCGAAGCGCAACAGCGCCTCGAGGATTCACGAAGCCGCTATGCCGACCTTTATGACTTCGCCCCGGTTGGCTATTGCACGCTCGACCAGAACAGCACGATTCTAGAGGCAAATCTCACCGCTGCCACTCTCTTCGGAACGGAGCGCGCTTCCCTCGTTGGCAGCATGCTGATCAGCCGGGTCCCACCCCAAGAGCGAACCAATCTGCTTGCCCATTTGAGGACCTGCTTCCGTCAGCGGACTCGGGCCACGGGCGATCTGAGGCTTTCCAGCAAAGCGTCGGGACCGCTGGTGCTTCAACTGGTGAGCATGCCGGTTCTCGGTCCCGAGCGCGAAGTCTTCGCGTGCAAGACCGCGATGACCGACATTTCGTTGATCAAGCAGTCCGAACAGCGGTTTCGACTGTTGGCCACGATCAGCGAAGTGCTCACCGCCTCTTTCGATTACCTGCCGAATCTCGCGCAGGTGGCGCGCCTCGCAGTCCCGGACCTCGCGGACATCTGCCTACTCGACGTTCTCGAAGAGAATCGGCAGATCCGCCGCGTTGAAGTGGCCTTCGCCGATTCAGAAAAGGGTCACCTGGCGGAAGCAATCAAGCGCCACGCGCCAAGCTACGAGGGCAGCACCCCTCAGGCTCAGGTGCTTCGCTCCGGACAACCGATATTGCTCTCGGATTCCACGCCCGAGGCGCTGAGCGGAGCCAGTGCGGAAGGGCTGATCGCCGTGTTCAACGCCAGATCGCTGATCTTCGTTCCTTTGGCAAGCGGCGGTCGAACGCTGGGGGTGTTTACCTTGGCGATGTCCAACTCCGGCCGCCGCTATTTGCCCGCGGACCTCGCCTTTGCTCAGGACGTGGCCTCCCGTGCGGCGATGGCGATCGACAATGCTCGGCTCTACGAGGAGGCGCAAAAGGCAATCCACGCGCGCCAGGACATCCTCTCGATCGTATGTCACGACCTGCGCAACCCGCTGAGCACGATCACGCTCGGAACCAGCACGCTGATCGACTCTTCGCCGCAGCCGGACCGACGCCAGGCTCGCAGGCAGCTGGAGGTGATGCGGCGCGGGGCCAGGCAAATGGAGCGGATGATTACCGACCTGCTCGACGTGGCCAGCATCGAATCCGGACGCCTCTCGATCGACCTCGGCGAGCACAGCCTCAACAAGCTGATCAACGACGCCTTTGAAATGCTGCTCCCCCTCGCTCGCGAAAAGAAGCTGTTGTTGCGGCTCCAGGTTCCTTCGCGGGAGGCGTGGGTGATGTGCGACCGGGAAAGGGTGCTTCAGGTATTCGGAAACCTGGGGGGAAATGCAATCAAGTTCACACCGGAAGGCGCGTCGATCACGATTGGCGCACAAGTTCATGGCCGCGTGGCTCGCTTCGCCGTCGAAGACACTGGTCCTGGCATCTCCGAGCAGGTCTTGCGGAACCTGTTTCACCGCTATTGGCAGGCGAGAGAGACCGCGAAGCAGGGACGCGGCCTGGGGCTATTCATTTCCAAAGGCATCGTCGAGGCGCAAGGGGGAAGGATTTGGGTCCAAAGCCACCCCACTCAAGGCAGTAGCTTTTTCTTCACCTTGCCGTTGGCCAAACAAAGAGAAAGGCAAACAACGAGACCCGAACCGGCGAGACCGCTTTTGGCTTCGGTCGATTTGCCGAGCGGGGTGATCGTGGTCGTCGACGATGATCCCGACGTTCGCGAAATGCTAACCTATGCGCTTAGTGAGCGCGGATATCAGGTGGTAGCGATGGCGGGCGGCGCCGAAGCGCTTGCGTACCTCAAGAGCTCGCCTCCGCCGCGGCTGATCCTGTTGGATCTGGTCATGCCAGACATGGATGGCTGGACATTTCTCGCCGAACGAAACCGGGATCCGGCGCTATTGAGGGTCCCGGTGATTGTGCTCTCCGCGCAGTCCGACGTTGCCGAACGCGTCGCCGCCAACAACGCGCTCTACCTCAAAAAGCCGGTGGTCCCCGAAAATTTGGTGCAAACGATGGAGCACGTCCCCCACTAACCGACTCGAGGTGAGCTGGAGCCGGCTAACAGCGCTGACGCGAGCCGTTTCGCTTCCGCGTCCAAAACCGGGAGCTTGACTCGCGCGGTTCCCCAGTCGCCACTGCGGATCGCCAGCTCGATCTCCTTTGCCACGCCCGCGGCTGGGTGCGCTCTGAGCATCATCAGAGCGCCCTTGAGTGAATGGGCGGCATCCGCCGCCGCAGCGGCGTCCTCTTTCTTAAACCGCCCAAGTCCAATGTGAGCGAGGCAAGGCTTCTGTGGGGCTGGCGCTGACCTGGGAATGCTCCGAGATCGAGCGCCACGTGGCGGGTGTGGCGCCACAGCTCCGCCACACCGTTCGAATTCGCGCGTTCTGGTCCCAGGCCGTGTTTGCTCAAGCACTTACGTCTGTCGCTTCGCGGCACGCCGTCTGCAGAAAGGCCCAGCCGAGGAGGAAACACAATGCACGCACGGATGAAGAAAGTGGCAGACGCGGTTCGAGGGTCGAAGTTCTTGGTGGCACCGGCTCTGATCATCGGAGGATGGCTGGCGCTGTTCGGCGCCGTCGCGATGGAAATGGGCAGCCCCCCTCTAAAGGCCTCGATCGAAAAAGTACTCAGCGCGAAGGCAACCAGGGCAGACGTTCTGGCTCGACGGTGAACAAGCTCAGCGGTGAAACTCCTTGGCATCGATGCGATAGCGTTTGATCCAGCGCTGAATTTGGAAGCGCCCTTTACCGAGCGCTCGCGCGACCGAGGTGATGTTGCCTCCGTGCTCCCGCAACAATGCGACGATTTCCTCGCGACGTCGCTGATCGCTCTGCGAAAGTTGCAGCGGGGCGAGCTTCCCCCCAACCGGAGCAACAGCGTCCCCGGCTTCCTCCTTGGGGCCCGTGGCGGACGCGCGAACTGGTCCAGGCAAGTGGGCTTCTTCGACCGTGCCAAATTGGGCAAGAACCACTGCGGCAGTGAGGCACTTTTCGAGCTCACGGACATTGAGTGGCCAGTCATAAAGCAGCATCGCTCGCGCGGCCTCCGAGCTGAACGAGACCCGCTCGGCGCGATTTGAAAAGTGCCGCCTCAGAAGCGTGCCGAAGAGCAGGCCCAAATCCTCGCGGCGCTCGCGCAAAGTGGGCAGCGACAACGTGAAGCCGGCAATCCGGGCCAGCAAATCGGCTCGGAAGCGATTTTCGGCGACTGACGCTTCGAGATCCCGGTGTGTTGCGGCGAGTACGCGAATGTCCACCTTCACCGGGCGAGTCGCTCCGAGCGGTACGACCTCACTTTCCTGCAGCACCCGAAGGAAGACGGCCTGAGCCGCCGGAGGAAGATCCCCGATCTCGTCCAGAAGGAGAGTTCCGTGGTCTGCGCTTCGGATCAGCCCGGTCCGGTCCTCGGTCGCTCCGGAAAAGGCACCCTTGCGGTACCCAAACAGCTCAGACTCGACCAAGGTCTGGGGCAGCGCGGCGCAGTTCACCGCGACCAGTGCACCCGGTCGACGCGACAGCTTGTGAATGGCTTGCGCCACCAGCTCTTTGCCAGTCCCACTTTCGCCGTGAATGACCACTGAGACCGGAGAGGGCGCGATCGCTTCCAGCTTCGCAAATTGCTCGGCCAGCTTGGGAACCAAGGTCGCCAGAGCTGCGGCCATCGGCTGTAGCTCGCCGCTATCCAAAGACCTTGGACTGCGGTCGGTGGTGGATATCGCCTCGCGAAAAATAAAGAATGTGTGGCCCAGCTCGATCAGATCGCCGTCTCTCAGAGCAGCAACACTTTCGCAGTAATGGCCATTGACGAACGTTCCGTTCTTCGAGCCGACGTCCTGGAGCGTCCAGTCCTCGCCCGCTCTGCGCAGCTCCGCATGTGACGATGACATCCACCGGTCAGAAAGGGTGAGCTTGAAGCGATTGCGATCCAGCTCTTCCAACCGAGCCGCACGTTCTTCGGGCGCCCGGCCGACTACGAGCTCTTCGACATTCTCAAGCGAATAGCGAACGGAAGAAGCCAACGGATGGTCTGCCTGGAGCACAAGAAAGAGATGGGGCTGCGGCATGGCCGCGCCTGGAACGCGCTTGACCACGTGTGACAGCGTTGAGGTGGATAAGGTCGACTTGGCCATCAGCCCAGAGCGCCTCTCTGCCGCAACCTAGGGTCACGAGGGCTCACCTGGGAAGACCCCGAGTTTAGCGGTCCAGCTTGAATCCGATCCGCACCGTGACCTGGAATTCCGAAACCTTGCCGTCCTTGATCGCGCCACGCTGCTCGACGACTTCAAACCAGTTCAGGTGTTGCACCGTCTTGGACGCCGCAACGACTGCGGCTTTCACCGCCTCGGCGAAGCTGACCGGCGAAGTGCCGACCACATCGATGAGCTTGTAAATCCCGGGCATCGCGTCGCTCCTTGGCTAGGACGATCGCCGTTGTATCGAGTCACCGACGTCCCGACAATCACCAAACTCCGTTCCTACGGTCCTGGCTTTGGGGGAGAGTCAGCAGACCAGATGCGCTCCAGCTCGTAGTAGTGGCTCGGATACTGAGGCGTGAAGCGCAGAAAGCTCGGAATCGGATAGCGCACGCCGCCCTTGTGCGTGCCCTCCAGCCCTTCGACCAGCTCAGCCATCTTTGAGCCAGGCAGCGAAAACGCCATTTCTGAGTCCTCGGTGTGCCCAAAGACGCGGTCGCCGTAGCAGGGCAAAATTACCTGATACTCGCCGGTCATCGCGGTCCGGATGATTTCATCCGAGCAGTCAATCCGGCCGGTAAACGAGCTGGTGATCGCCCCGCCGCGCTTCCACAGCGCGCCGGTGACCAGCCGCATCACTTGCGCCGCATTGCCATAGATCACCAAAGCGTCCGGCACGAACTCGGCACGCGCAGCCGGCCCCACCAGCAGGTGCTTGTATTTGCCAGGCGGAAGGCGATGCGTGGCCTGCTCCGTCCGCGCGCCGGCTTCCGCGGTCGCGACGTACATTCCGCACGCCAGATGTCCCGCGGTGTAGTGCTCCGTGAGCGGGGCCAGCCCGAACGCGGTCTTGGTAAGGACACAGTTCACGTCCTCGGCCCCGACGGCCACCGTCCAGCCGTACCTCCGGGCCATCGCGATCGCTTGGCAGATGGCGATCTGCACCTTCATGTCCCGCCAGGGCCGCTTGGCCTTGTCCGGCACTGGCTCGTCTGCTCCCAGCAGCTTCGCGGCAACCGGAAAAGTGGCCGGACGAATGTGCGTCTCTACTTCGCGAGCGAAAGTCTTCACGTCCATGGATGCCTCCGCGGGCAATCTAGCAAGGACGTGCCGAGTTCCTCCAACCCGACAGGGTAGTAGAACGATTAGCAGAACAATTTCCTGCTAAGCACCGCGGTCCACAGAGACTGGGTTCGAAAGAGCTCCACGGATGCCTGCAAATGCGTCAAGCCCTCGGTCGGCTTGCGACACAAAGATGACACCAGTCTGTTGGATGGTTGCAATCGGACGGGCCGCATGCAACGGTTCCCGTGCAGCGGTGTCCTTGCAATCGAGGGTCGAAGTGCACCAACAGCCCTGGGGGAAGTCTATGAAAAGAACGGTCATTTCGGTGTTGGCAGTTTCTGCAGTCCTTTTTTTCGCAACCCATGCCGCTGCACAGGTATTTGTGTCGAATTTGAGTCCCGCCAATGAGAATCCTCCCCTTGATACCGCGATGGGTGGATTGGCGGTCGCCTCCGTAGTGGTGCATGACGACGGGACCTCTACCGCGCTAGTCATCGTGAGCGCGTTCGCGAACGCCACTCCGATTACGGCGTCGCACGTTCACGTCGGTGCGGCCGGCGTCAATGGTCCGGTCATTTGCCCTTTGGCGGGTCCCGACTTCACCAATCCAGTGATCGCCTCGTGTGACTTCACAGCCGACCAGACCACCGATTTGTTCAACGGCAATCTATACGTCAATGTTCACACCCAGACCAATCCTGGCGGAGAGATTCGCGATCAGCTGAATTTCGTTCAATAGCCCTGGATTGCAAAGGCGCCCACCTCGCGAACCGGCGCGTAGGGTCGTCAGGGCACGGCGCCCACCGTGAACTCGAAGCGGTACGAAAGTGTCAGAATAATTTCAGGATGTATGGATTGATGATTTCCGACAACGCCGTTTAGTCCGACTGAAGGCACGATGTACTGCCGGACGGACGAAAAATCGTCGACATTGGGATCGTGTTTTTTGAATTGAAACGGAAACCCGAAATCCGCGCCAAAGACGAAACCGACTCCGTTAAACGTTCCCTGCGATCCGCGCATGAGCTGGGCGCGACCGAGGACCTCCCAGCCAAAAATCCCGGTCGGGTCGGGCCGAGCCGAATAGCCACCAACGAGGCCGGCGCGCCATTGATCGCTGGAAATCGACGGCGAGGTTTGCCCAAACACCGACGTCTCGAATCCGACCACGTAGCGGTACTCTTGCGGCAGCGCGAACCAGCCTCGCGTCGTGAAGCCGATGTGGCTACTGGTCGGCGAGCTCCAGGCGCGGGTGCCGGCTGCGCCGAGGGAGAGACTGCATCCCCCGAGCAATGTCGCTCCGACCAGGCAAGTGCTGAACTTCGCGATCTTCTTGGGACCTGGCACGGGTCGGACCTCCTGCCCGCCGTCCGCTACCAACCGGGGCGCCAGTCTGCAAGATTTCTGTGTTCGATGTTCAGCGCCGCGATCGCGACGGTCGCCCCTTCGGGCGAGCACGGAGCGCATATCGACCGGTCGGGCACCACTCGAGCAGCGGACACTTTTCGTGCGCCGGATTGCGCGCACGGCAGGGGCCCCGGCCGAGGAACACGAGTTGGTGCGGAAACTCGGCCCACTTCGATTCCGGCACCAGCTTCGTCAGATCCTGCTCGATCCGATCGGGATCGTCCTGGCCGGTGAGCGCAAGGCGTTGGCTGGTGCGGCGCACGTGGGTATCGACGAAGATGCCATGATCGGACTGTGGCCGCGGACAGCAGTTGGCCAGGACCACGTTCGCGGTCTTGCGTGCGACGCCGGGAAGCTCAACGAGGTCGGCCATTCGTCGTGGCACCTCGCCCCCGAAACGCTCGGTCAGGGCTTTTGCGCAGCCGACGATTGCCTTCGCCTTCTGCCGGAAAAAGCCAGTCGGCCGGATCAAGGGCTCGATCTCTTCGGGCGAAGCTTTGCTCATCGCCGCGGCGTCTGGATAGCGTTCGAACAGGGCGGGGGTAACCCGATTGACGGTTTCGTCGGTGGATTGCGCCGACAAGATAGTGGCGATCAGCAGCTCGAAAGGGGTGCGATACTTGAGAGCGGTTCGCGCGTGTGGATAGGCACGAGAGAGCGCACGCAGGATCGGCCCGATGCGCTTGCGTGCGTCGCTAGGACGAAAACCCGACGGCGGAAGGAATTCTGCGGCCATCTTCGAAGGGTAGTTCGCGAGATGCTGACATCACAGCGTCTGTGAATTGAGGCGATAACCCAAACGCTTTTCATGCAGGGGGATCCGGAGCATTTCGTGGCCGCCTGGCGTAATCGGCTCGATCTCGAGCATCTCCTTCGCTGCTTGACCTCCTCGAGGCTCGAGGCAGGCCTCCATCTGATTCCAGTGAGCTACAACCTCTTCACTCTCGCGCGCCAACCCAATCGACCGCCGGCTTTCCCAGGTGAAAACCTCCACCACTACCGGCTGGTGATGGTGGTCCAGGCCTCGATAGACGAGCGGCGGGACTTCGGTGACCAGGTGCCGCTTGAGCAGCAAAGGCCACTGCTGGCCAAGCAATGTGAGAAATGTCTCCTCGCGTTCGAGCTTGATTCGATAGGTGTAGATCACGCTCTGGTGTGCGGGGTGTGACATCGAGTAGGCCCTCCGAGTAGATGGGGACTTCGGGTCGCGTAACGGGAGGTTTCGGGCATGTCAACCTCAATCGTGAGGCCCGTTACGCGCGCCGCTGCTCCCTGAACGATCGGAGGGCGGGATCGTCACCCTTCATCGTCTTCGAGGATCGTTAGGCCATAGGGATCATTGCCGATTCCGGTCACCGTCGCGACCACGGTGCGCGATCGAAGATCGATCACCCATACCGTCCCGCTCGGGGGAGCCTGAGGATCGAGGCGAGGTCCACCGGAGACGACCGCGTAGCGCCCGTTCGAGGTGACCGCCGTTCCCTTCGGACGACCAGGACGCACGATTCCATCGGGATCGCGCGGTCGAGTGACCGGAATACGCGCTACCTCCGCGTGAGGATCGTGCGCGAGAGCCAAACCCACGTCCACGATCGATACGTTGTTCGTACGATAATTCGCAACGATGATCTGTCGGCCGTTGGGCGTCCAGCTAACGGTGAAAGGCCGAGTCTGGCCGAGCGCACTATCCGTGCCGACCCGTACCCGCGCGACCTCCGCGTTGTTCGCTCCCACACGGGCGCGATCCACATCGATGATCGAAATGGTGTTCCCTTCGAAATCAACGGTTGCGCTCTCGCGGGCGGTGACGGCGATCAGCTTTCCATCCGGACTCGCTCGGATTCCAAACGGGCCCGTCTGCACAGGAATCCTCCGAGCAACCTCAACGACCGGAATGCCCATCAACGCCCGTTCGAGGTCCATTACCGACACGTCAGCCGTGCCCGCATTTCCCGAAAACAGGTAAGTCTTTCCATCGCTGCCAGATCCGAATGCAAGAAACTCCGGATTGGGCCAGCAGCCAAACATCGGGTCCGGAGCCTCGAAGGGAACGATCGGAGGCGGAGTCGGAGAGACAAAGGGAACGGGGAAGTTGGGACAATTGTGCGGCGGGTGTCCCAGCGCCATTTCGATCTGCCCTCGACGGCTGCCGTTTCTTCGATCGATGATGCTGATTCGATTCGATCCGTCCTCGCTGAGCCAAGTCTCCGAGTGGCTAACCAAAAGCACCTCGGGAAGCACTAGCAGGCCGACCGCCCCGAAGTGTCCGCTGTCGAAATTCTGCCGGAGGGCCCCATCGGTATTGTCGAACTCTCGGTCGAGCATTCTTCTCACATCCATCAGCGAGACGCTCCCACGCCCGCCATGCTGGAGAAATTCGGCATTGCTTACTGCGCCGTGATGGTTGACCACGAAAGCCGTCCGGTTGTCTTCACTGAGCACGATGTTGGCGGGATCGCCGAGTGGCGTTCCATCGAGCCGGTCCGAATGGACCTTGGAACGGCTGATGATTGCATTCGGCGTGTTATTGTTCCGCGGTTCCAGAGCCGCCGCTAAATCGATGGCGTAGATTCGCGGGTCTCGTCGTCCAGTCGCCAAGATGAACGTTTCCCTGGCGAGTGCATCGGCGGCTACGAGCATCAACGACAACAGACCACTCAACAAAAAGAACAGGCGCTGCTTTCTCATGTGTATTCCCCCCGTCTACTTCCCGCCTAGGCGTAGCCGCTCGCGGAAGTCCGGGTCAAGCAAAGAATAGGAAACGGTTCCCTCATGCACTGGGAGTCACAGCACGCTAGATAAATACGAGGATGGCGCGACCATGGAAGGCAAGCGCGGCGAACGAATTCTTCACGATCCCAGGCTGAATAAGTCTACCGCTTTCACCGAGGCCGAACGCGAACAACTCGGGCTGGTGGGCCTTCTGCCGGACGGTATCGAAACGCTCGAGCTCCAGCTTCAGCGGGTGGCTTTGCAACTTGACGCCAAGACGACTGATCTCGAACGATACATCTTTCTCAATCAGCTCCTCGATTACGACGAGACTCTCTTTTACGCGCTGGTGATGTCCGACCCTGCCCGCTTCTTGCCTCTGGTGTACACGCCAACGGTGGGCGAAGCGTCACTTCGATTCGGTCACATTATGCGGCGAACGCGCGGGATGTACATATCGATCCGCCGGCGAGGCAGAGTGCGGGAGCTGCTACGTAACTGGCCCGTAAAAGACGTGCGGTTCATCGTCGTCACCGACGGCGAGCGCGTCCTCGGGCTCGGTGACCTGGGCGCCAATGGGATGGGAATCCCGATCGGCAAGCTTGCGCTCTACACTGCGTGTGGAGGCGTGCCGCCCGCCGTCACGCTTCCGGTGATGCTCGACTGCGGCACCAACAACGAGTCAATCCTAAATGACCCGCTTTATCTCGGTGTTCGCCAGCCGAGGCCGACGACGGCGGAGCTTGACGAGTTCGTGGATGAGTTTGTCACGGCGGTGCAGGAGGTCTTCCCCGGCTGTTGCATCCAGTTTGAGGACTGGGCTGGTGTCGACGCCGTCCGGCTGCTTGCGCGGTACCAGGGCACGGCCGCAGTGGCGCTTGCGGGAGTGCTTGGAGCTCTGCGCTTGACCGGGGGTCGCCTTCGGGACCAGCGCTTTCTGTTCCTCGGTGCGGGCTCGGCAGCGACCGGGATCGCGGGATTGCTGCGACAGGCGATCGTCGCCGAGGGGGCGTCGGATACCGAGGCCCTCTCGCGAATGTCGATGTTCGACAAGCACGGATTGATCGAATCCTCTCGCTCAGACCTGTTGGAATTTCAAAAACCCTACGCTCATCCCCAAAAACGGACGACGGACTTCGTGGCTGCGATCGAATTGATCCGACCGTCCGCGATCATTGGCGTGAGCACGGTCGCCAAGGCCTTCAACCGCGCCGTGATTGAGTCGATGGCGCGGATCAATCAACGCCCGATCGTCTTTCCGTTCTCGAATCCGACTTCGCATTCGGAGTGCACGGCCGAAGAGGCGTACACCTGGTCCGGCGGGCGTGCGGTGTTCGCCAGCGGAAGCCCGTTTCCGCCGGTGCGGGTGGGCGACAAGATGTTTGTTCCGGGTCAGGGTAATAATGTTTACATCTTTCCGGCGATTGGCATGGGCGTGTATGCGACGCGGGCCACTCGGGTGACAGACGAGATGTTCATCGCAGCCGCGCAAGGCGTCGCCGAGCGTGTCACCAAGGCGGACCTGGAGGTGGGCCTCATCTACCCCCCGCAGGCGGAGTTGCTCGAAACCGAGCTTCATGCAGCTGAGCGCGTCGCGGAAGTCGTCCTGCGCCGCGGGCTCGCTGGCATCGAACCTCCACGCGATCTCCGATCCTTCATTCGCGCGAAGGCCTACCGTCCCTCCTACCGCTCCTGAGACGCGCTTAGGCGGAGGGGAACTTGGTGCTGGCCTTCACCTCATTGATCTGTTTGGTGTGCCGCTCGCTGTGAGCGCCGCAGAAGATCAACCATGCAATCATGCGAGGACGTCTTTCTTACTTCTTCTGCCCAGAGCTCCATGGGCCCAGCCAGTAGATTGTTCCATTGAAGTCGCTCACCGAAAGCAACACAAACCAGTGCTGCGAAACGTGAGCTCCGGAAAGTTGCCGTATACCCAACCCGAGCGAGAAGCG
>WNFD01003398.1_pt1 | contig 16973 bp, 17 predicted proteins | sample 5400491 | NCBI WGS metagenome assembly WNFD01 (sample SAMN13153343, study PRJNA577476) | soil metagenome | isolation source: 120 cm saprolite under Douglas fir tree site 2 hole 2 replicate 2 | place: USA:California | collected 2015-04-18 | reverse complement strand
TTGGCGGCCTTGACGTCGAGCGAGACCTTCGTCGACTCGGGTGGTCCGGCCAGGCGATCTTCGCTGTTGACACCCGTCGCCGCGATGTGGCTCACGTAGATGCCCGGCTTGGTGATCGGCCGGCTGCAGACGTACCCCCAGCTCTCACCGGGGTCGAGCAGCTTGTTGGCGTTGGCATCCCCACCGGCGGAGACGATCGGGGAGCAGCCGTCGTCGGTGAGGGTCACGGAGGACATCGACGCCGGCGTCGAAGAATCGTTCTTCTCCACGTAGACGTAGACCGCGGTCAGCGGCGGGACGGTGCCGGTGAGGGTCACCGAAGCGGACAGGGTCGTGTGCGGTTGCGTCACGGTGGACCCTAGGGTCTTCATGACGTTGGCCTGGTCGTTGATCGGGGCGTCGTGAAGGGTGCCGTTCGCGGTCGCCTCGGCCACGGTGTCGGTCACACCGGGATTGACGGCGACCAGGTAGGGGACCTGGCCGAGGACCGTTCTCGTGGTGCCCGCCGGAAAGTCGATGTTGGAGCGGAGGATCGTTCTCGGCCCCGTCGGGGTCCCGTCCGCGGCGGGAGCCACGAACGTGAATGTGGTGCCGGTGAGGTTGCAGGCGGAACCCTGCGGCGAGTCGAGGTTGGCGGCAGAGATAGTGTAGAGGATCGTGTCGCCGTTGCGGACGATCGTCTTGTCCCGCCCAATATCGAGGGCGAGGTTGTTCTGGGTGCAGGTGGGGGGGTTCTGGTCCGCCGCGACCGGAGTCGGGGCGAGGAGGAGTACCGCGAGTGCCATCCCAGCAGCCAGCAGCCACGCGACGAACTTCGGAAAAACGACATACCAAGAATGCCGCTGCGCGGCTCCGCGAGCTGAAGCCATTCCCAAATCCTCCCCCAGTCACGGGCCGGGCGTCGCGCCCACTCGTTGTCACGCCCCCCGTGGCGAACACGTGCCAGCGCCGGAGTTACATGAGCGAACCAAGCGCTGTTTGCGGCTTGGGCGGTAGCTTACCCAATTCGGTCCCGTTTGTTGGGTTTTGTCGCACATTGGTAACCGTTGTGCCAAAAATAGCCACCATCAGGGACGCCTTTTTGGCACGAATGCCGCAGGACGCCAGCGGGTAGAACCAGGGGAGAACCTGCTGAACGCGTGGGGAGGGACCGCCACCACAACCACACCCGACGGCGAAAGGAGACAGCAATGGCGCTGGACGACGAGATCGAAGGCAAGCTCGACCAGGTGAAGGGCAAGGTCAAGGAGGAGGTCGGCAAGACCACCGGTGATCGCTCCACCGAGGCCGGGGGGTACATGGACCAGGCGAAGGGCAAGGGCAAGGAGGCGCTGGGCGACGCCAAGGACGCCCTCGAGAAGGGCAAGGAGGCGATCACGAACCGGTAGCCACCTCCGGAGCGTCCCACGAGAGGAAAACCCGCAGGGCCCTCGGAGGAGGGCCCTGCGGCGCGTCGGGGCGTGCAAGAGCGGATCGTAGGATGGGCCGGTGCACGAGTCCCGGCTCACCTTGCTTCGAGTCCGCGGCATCCCCATCGGCGTCGGCTGGTCCTGGCTGCCCATCGCCGCCTTCCTCACCTGGTGGCTGAGCACCCAGGTATTCCCGAGGGGCTACGAGCACCTCAGTTCCTCCACGTACTTCGCCATGGCGCTGGCGTCGGCCCTGCTCTTCTTCGTTTCGATCGTGCTCCACGAGTTGGGCCACGCCTTCCGGGCGCTGAAGGAGGGGATGAGGATCGAGGGGATCACGCTGTGGCTCCTCGGCGGCGTCGCCAGGTTCCTCGGCATGTTCCCCTCGGCGGGGGCGGAGTTGCGGATCGCCGTCGCCGGGCCGCTCGTCTCGGTGGGCCTGGCAGTTGCGTTCGGGGCCCTGTCCGTCCTGTCCCGGCCGCTGGGGGTCCCCGTGCCGGTGCGCGGCGTCCTCGACTACCTGGCGGCGATCAACGGTTTGGTGGTTCTCTTCAACCTCCTCCCGGCGTTACCCCTCGACGGTGGCCGCATCCTCCGGGCAATCATGTGGAAACGCCGGGGGGACTTCGGGGCCGCCACGCGGGCGGCCGCCACCCTCGGGCAGGCCTTCGGCTTCACGCTGGGGGCCATCGGGATCGTCCTGTTGTCACGGCACAAGATGGCGAACGGGATCTGGGTCGCCCTGGTCGGCGTGTTCATTGTCAACGCCGCGCGTTCGGAGAGCTCCTACGGTGCCGTCGACGACGTGCTGGCCCGGACGAGGGTGCGGGACCTGATGACGCCCAGCCCGGCGGGCGGGTCGCCCGGGGCCATGGCGGCCGTCTCACCCGAGACGACGATCGACGACCTCATCGTGCGGGTGGCGGCCGAGGACGCACCGCTCGTCGCCTACCCGGTACTGGACGGTGGCGTGCTCGTGGGGCTCATCTCCCTGGAGCAGGCCGGCTCGGTCCCCCCTGCCGACCGGTCGACCCGAACCGTCGCAGGGGCCATGACGCCGCGCGACAAGGTGGCCGTCCTCGGAGCCGACACGCCAATGCGCGAGGCCCTCGGGACGATCCAGGCGGCCGCCGGGCCTGCCGTGGTCACCGACGGGGACCGGATCACCGGCATCGTCTCCATGCTCGACGTGGCACGGACGCTTCGGGGGCATCTGCGGCGCAAGGGCGGGCACGCACGGCCGAGAAGGCGCCGTCTGGCGGGAGGAGGAATCGCACTGGCGGTGCTGGTGGGGCTCGGGATCGTCTGGCATCCCCCCATCTACATCCTGTCCCCGGGCCCGGCGACCAACGTCTCCCACGACATGACCATCACCGGGGTACCGTCCAGGACGCCGGCCACCGTCTACCTCCTCACGACGGTGCGGGCGGACCAGCACACCGCGCTCGTCGACCTCGTCGAGATGTTCCGGCCGCACCGCGAGGTGGTCACGACCGCGGCCGTCGGGTCCATCGCCTTCCAGGACGAGATGTTCCGGGAGAGCCGGGTGCTGGCTGCGGCGGCCGCCGGCAAGGCCAGTGGCCTGGAGGTGACGCTGACGGGCCAGGGCGTCGAGGTCATCGGCCTGGTAGGGGGCTCCCCGGCGGCCGCTGTGCTCCGGGCCGGGGACATCATCACGGCGGTCGACGGCGCCGCCGTCCACACCGAGTTCGACCTGGAGGATGCGGTGCGGCCCAAGCCCGCGGGCACGCGGTTCGCGCTGACCGTCCAGCGGGAGGGCAGGACCCTCTCCGTCACGACCGGCAGCACCAAGACCTCGGAGGGGACCGCCATCGGCATCGTGGGTGTCACGAAGGGCATCGACGTGGCGTCGCCCTTCAAGATCACCTTCGTCGCGCGCGACATCGGCGGGCCGTCGGCCGGCCTCGCCTACGCCCTCGCCATCACCGACGCCCTCTCGACCGGCAGCCCCTCCCCGTCGGGGACGGTCGCCGCCACCGGGACGATCGACCGGGTGGGCACCGTCGGCGACGTTTCCGGCGTCGACCTGAAGGCGGTCGGAGCCCGTTCCCGGGGGGCGCGGCTGTTCATCGTCCCTGCGGACGAAGTGGGCGCGGCTCGGGGTCTCGTTCCGGACGTGAAAGGCGTTGCGTCGCTTTCGGACGCCCTGTCGGTGCTACGTCCTGCGGCCTGACCCCGAGTTGACGCCCCGAATTGACGCCCCGAATTGACGCCTGGGGGGGAGGCTCGCCTAGAGTGGTCGGCGAGAGGGGGTGCCCGCACTGCACCGAGCACAATCCCCAACTTCCTACCCCAGTGCCTACCCAGGGGGGCCCCACGGCTTCCTTGCGCTGACGATCCCGAGGCTGCTCGGACCACACGGCCTGGGCGAGTCGGCGCTGCGCTGGAGCCTTTCGCACGGCGTTCGCATCGTCATCATCGTGGTCAGCACGTACCTGCTGTCGAGAGCGGGGCACAGGCTGCTCGCGCGCCTCGAGCAGCGGTTGCGCACCGAGGACGCCCAGGCGGGGCGCAGCCCCGCCCGCTCGAAGACGCTCGCGGAGGTGAGTCGCAGCGTCGTCACCATGGTGGCGTGGGTCATCGCCGCCATGCTCGTCCTGGGCGAACTGGGGCTCAACCTGACACCGCTCATCGCCAGCGCCAGCGTCGTGGGCGTGGCCCTGGGGTTCGGGGCGCAGAGCCTGGTGCGGGACTTCCTCACCGGTTTCTTCGTCCTGTTCGAGGACCAGTACGCGATCGGTGACGTCGTCGAGATCGGCCAGGTCACGGGCACGGTCGAGCGCTTCACGCTGCGGATGACCTCGCTGCGCTCGGAAGACGGGACGTTGCACAACATCGCCAACGGGACGATCCAGCGCGTCTCCAACTCCTCGGCCGGGTGGGCCAGGGCCGTGGTGGACGTGGGGGTCGCCCTGGAGGCCGACCTGACCCAGGTGCGCGAGGCTTTCACGGTCGCCGGCGAGGCCCTCATGGCCGACGAGGAGGTTTCCAGTCTCGTGCTCGAGGCACCCTCGATCCTCGGCGCGCAGGCGATGACCGAATCGCAGGTGACCATCCGCGTGGCGATCAAGACCGTCCCGGGGGGCCGGGTGACCGTGGCCCGGGCATACCGCCACCAGGTGAAGGACGTCCTGGAGCGCTCCAAGATCCCCATCTCCAGCCCCGCCTCGATGCTGATCGTCCAGTCGGACGGCAAGGTGATCAGCACGTTCCCGGGGGGCAACGGGTCTGCGTCGCCGAATGGCTCGGCGGACTAGCGGCCTGCGCTACAGGACGCGGCGCTCGCCGGTCTCGACTCGGACGGCGAGGACCCGGTGGTTGCCGGTGTCCGCGACGATCAACTCGCCGCGCCGGTAGGCAAGCCCTTCCGGTTCGAGGAACGCCGGCCGGTCCGGCTCGGCCGGAGCCAGCACACTGCCCGGGTAGGGATCGGGGTCGAGTTCGGAGCCGCCACCGCCGAATGTGGTCCGGCAGCTGCCGCTCACCGGGTCCACCCGACGGATCTTGTGGTTGAAGGTGTCCGCCACGTACAGGACGGCGTCGCCGGCGGCGAGACCAATGGGGTGCTGGAGCTCCGCCCCCGGACCCGCTCCGTCCCGGTCGCCGAAGCCGAACAGGTCGCCGGCGCCGCAGACGGTGCGGACCCGGGGGGTGCCATCGAGGTCGGAGATAGCACGGATGCTGGACGTCTCGGCGTCGGCGACGTAGAGGACGCCGTCCATGAGGGCGAGGCCGCTCGGCTGGGCGAATAACGCCTCCCGGGCATCGCCGTCCCGGCCTCCCTCGACGCCGATGCCGGCAAAGGGAGTGGCGTGCCCCGTGGCCGGGTCCCAGGTCCAGATCTCGTGCGTGCCGGCATTGGCGATGAAGAGCCGGCGCCCGTCCCAGGCCAGGCCCCAGGGGGACCGCAACGGGGGCCCGGCCACCGTCGTGACCGCTGCGGTGGGGAGGTCCAGCGCCCGGATGGAATGGTCGCCCGTGCTGGCGACGTAGAGCGTCCTACCGGCCACCGCCATCCCGTTGGGGTGGTCCAGCAGGCCGGCGCCAAGCCGCTCCGGGTCGGCCCCATCCGATTCCAGGGCGGCCACCTCGTTGTGGCCGGTGTCCGCGACGAAGAGCCGCCCCGCCCCTGCGGCGACCGCACCCGGGAAGCGGAACCGGTGCGGGTCCTGGGACACCGGGCGCAGCGGGAGCGGGCGGGGGTTGAGCAGACCCTGCGCCCTTGCCTGGCCGAGCACCTGCCGGAGTGCGAGGAGGAGGCCCTGGGGTTCCGGCTCACCGGGGAGCGTGGCCAGGACGTACCCGTCAGGGCCGACCACGACCATCGTCGGCCAGCCCCGGACGCCGTAGCTGCTGGTGATCGCCATCTCGGGGTCAAGGATCTGCGGATGGGTGACGCCGAGCCGCTGGACCGCGGCCGCCACCAGCTGCGGGTCCCGCTGGGCGGGGAACTTCGGGGAGTGGACGCCGACGACGGCGAACGCCTCGTCGTCGAGCTCCCGGTCGATGGCCGCCAGCACGGGCAGCGTGTGGATGCAGTTGATTCAGCCGAAGGTCCAGAAGTCGAGGAGGACGATCCTGCTGCGGAGGTCCTCGGTCGTCAGCGGCCGCTCGACGTTGAGCCAGACCGCGTTGGTCGGGAGTGCGGGTGCCCGGATCGCCATGGCCGCTCCTTGGGGCTGGGGGAGGTCCTGTATATATACCGTTGGGGTTCGGGGGGTGGAGAAGACTATGGACATGGACACCGCGGACGCCGTCGTGATCGGGGCTGGCCACAACGGCCTCATCGCTGCGTGCTACCTGGCCCGGGCCGGCCTCCGGGTGATGGTGCTGGAGCGGTCCCCGGTCGTCGGGGGGGCCGCCGTCACCGAGGAGTTCACCCCCGGGTTCTCCGTCTCCACCGCCTCGTACTCGCTCAGCCTGCTGCGGCCGGACATCGCGGCGGATCTGGGCCTGCGGGGCCTCGGCCTGCGGCTGCGTCCCAAGGACCCGCAACTCTTCGTCCCGCTGCCCGACACCCGCTCGTTCTTCGTCTGGCGGGATGCCGCCCGCACCGCCGGCGAGCTGGCCAGGCTGCATTGCCCGGACGGCGACGCCTATCCACGCTGGAGCGCCTTCTGGGAGGAGGTCGTGGGGGTCTTCCGCCCACTCGTGGAAACCCCGGATCCTCCGGCGCCGCGGGAGATCGAGGCAGCGCTCGCCCGGCGCGGCCGCTCCGAGCTGTGGCGCCTTGCCGTGGCGGGCAGCGCGGCCGAGTGTGTGTCGGCGTTCTTCGAGTCGGACGAGGTCCGGGGTGCCTTCGCGTCGCAGGGCATCATCGGCACCGCCGCCTCCCCGCGGCATCCGGGGACGGCATGGATCATGACGTACCACCAGCTCGGCGGGGAGCTCGTGGGGGCCGACGGCACGTGGGCGTACGTGGAAGGCGGGATGGGGTCGGTGACCGCCAGCCTCGCCGAGGCGGCCGCCGCATCGGGGGTCACGATCCGGACAGGCGCCGAGGTCGCCTCGGTGCTGGTCGAGGGGAGCCGGGCCGCGGGGGTGGCGCTGGCCGGCGGGGAGGAGCTGCGGGCCCCGGTGGTGGTCTCCAACGCCGATCCGCGCCGGACGTTCCTCTCCCTGGTCCCCGCCGGCACGCTGGACGGCGACTTCGAGGCCAGGGTGCGAGCGTGGCGGATGGACGGCGCGGTCGTGAAGGTCAACCTTGCCCTGTCGGAGCTGCCCGACTATGCAGCCCGGCCGGGACGAGGACCTCACCACGTTGGGACGCTGGAGATCTCGCCCTCCATCGACTACCTGCACCGAGCATGGGAGGAGTCGGCCGCGGGGGCCATGTCCTCGCACCCGTTCATGGAGGTGTTCCTCCAGAGCGCGGTCGATGCGTCGCTGGCCCCACCGGGCTGCCACGTCGCGTCGGCGTTCACCCAGTGGGCACCCGCATCCGCCGACCTCGACCATGGGCAGGCGCTCGCCTCGGCCCTGGGGACGCTCGGTGGGTACGCACCGAACCTGCCCGGCGCCGTCGTGGGCTCGCAGGTGCTCGGCCCCGCCGACCTCGAGCGCCGCTTCGGGCTGAGCGGGGGCGACATCTTCCACGGCTCGATGCTCCCCGACCAGTCCTTCGGTGCCCGCTTCGGCTACCGGACACCCGTGCCCGGGCTCTACCTCGGCGGCGCGGGGGCCCGGCCAGGTGGCTGCGTGATGGGGGCGGCGGGAAGAAATTGTGCGGCAGCCATTTTGGGCGACCAGAGCAAAAGCAACGGGCCATACTGATTTGGAACGTGATGAAGGTTGGTTTCGGGCCCTTCCTCCTCAGCCTTGCGGCGCTCATGGCGCTTGCCGCGTGCGCGCGCGGGGCTCATCCGCAGGGCGGCCCCGCGAGCGCGGGGGCCACCCAGGAGGTCAGCCCCCCTGCGGTGGCGTCCACGTTGTCGCCGTCGGCGGGGGGCCCGACGTCCTCGGCTGGGGATCATTGCCCGGCCGAGGCGCCGCTCGACCCCGGCGCCGACCCCATGTCGATGGCCACCGCCGCTGCCACCGCGGCCGTACCGCAGCGCTACCCGCCGCGCATCGACATCACGGGGTTCCAGGTCACGAACGCCTACCCGGCCGACCCCGCCGCCGGCTACGGGGCGATCGCCTACGGCCTGTGCGGGAACGACGTCGGGCAACGGACGTGGGTCGTGGAGCTTTCGTTCCCGAAGATGCTGCCGAGCATCGACCTCTCGTCGGGGCAGCTGTTCCTCAGCCGCTTCGCCGGCGGGTGGAAGGTCTGGTTCCAGTACCACTGAGGTTCGCCTCAGGGTGCGGGGCCCGGCGCGACTAGTCCCGGAAGCCTCGTCGGACCGCCGCCTTCCACTCCGGGAAGTAGGAGCCGATCACCTCGATGCTGAAGCTCGGCAGGATGGATTCCTTCCGCTCGCGGGCGAGCAGGAACTCGAACGAGTGGCGGAGGAGGTCTTCCGGTGTCCCGGTCCACCCCAGCCGGGCGAGGGTGGCAGCCGGCACCGCGACGTCGTGTGCCGAGGTCGAGGATGCGTCCGTCACGCTGACACGGAAACGGCCTTCGCCGGCAGGGGTGATGCGGAGGCCGGCCGTGGCGGCCTCAGCCGTCGATGAGGTTGCCGCCGAGGAAGTCCTCGTAGGCGGTCAGGTCGAGCAGGCCGTGGCCCGAGAGGCCGAAGAGAATCGCCTTGGCATCGCCGCTCTCCTTGCAGGCCCGTGCCTCGTCCATGGCCGCCCTGACGGCGTGCGCCGATTCGGGGGCCGGGATGATGCCTTCGACCCGGGCGAACTCGACGGCTGCCTCGAAGACCTTGCTCTGGGGATAGGCGAGGGCCTCGATGACCCCGTCCTTGACGAGGCGGCAGAGTGCCGGGGCGTCGCCGTGGTAGCGGAGGCCGCCGGCATGGATCGGCGGGGGGATGAAGGCGTGGCCGAGGGTGAACATCTCGATGAGGGGCGTCGTCTCGGCGGTGTCGCCGAAGTCGTACTCGAAGGTCCCCTTGGTGAGGGTCGGGCACGCGGTCGGTTCGACGGCGAGGAACCGGATGTCCCGGCCACCTCGGGTCTTGTCCGGGATGAAGGGGAATGCCAGGCCCGCGTAGTTCGAGCCGCCGCCGACGCAGCCGATCACGAGGTCGGGCTCGTCGCCGGCCATCGCCATCTGCTCCTTGGCCTCCAGGCCGATGACAGTCTGGTGCAGCAGCACGTGGTTGAGGACGCTGCCGAGGGCGTACTTGGTGTCGTCCCGCTTGGCCGCGTCCTCGACCGCCTCGGAGATAGCGATGCCGAGCGAGCCCGGGGAGTCGGGGGAACCGGCCAGGATCCTGCGGCCGGCGTCGGTCCGGGTGGAGGGCGACGAGACGACCTGCGCCCCCCACGTCTGCATCATGACCCGGCGGCCCGGCTTCTGGCGGTAGGACGAGGCGACCATGTAGACCTGGCATTCGAGGCCGAAGAACGAGCTTGCCATGGCGAGGGCGCTCCCCCACTGGCCGGCGCCGGTCTCGGTGGCGAGGCGGCGAACGCCCTCAGCCTTGTTGTAGTAGGCCTGCGCGATAGCCGTGTTGGGCTTGTGCGATCCCGCGGGCGAGACTCCCTCGTACTTGTAGTAGATCCGGGCCGGGGTGCCGAGGTGCTCCTCGAGCCTCCGGGCCCGGTGCAGCGGGCTCGGCCGGTAGAGGCGGTAGGCGTCGAGGACGGGGCCGGGGATGTCGACCCACTCCTCGGTGGTGACCTCCTGGCCGATGAGGGCCATGGGGAAGAGCGGGGCCAGGTCGTCGGGGCCGACGGGTTGCATGGTGCCGGGATGCAGCGGCGGCGAGGGCGGCGTCGGCATCGACGGAACGACGTTGAACCAGGCGGTGGGGATCCGGTTCTCAGGAAGAAGGAACTTGGTTTCCTCAGCGGCCACCGCTCGTGCCCTCCGGCCAGCTCGGCGCTTCGTACCGGCGGAAGCCTACCGTACGAGGCCCGCGGCCTGCGACGTCAGTAGGCGCCGAGAATCCTCCGCAGGAGGCCCCCGGTGGGCGACGGGGAGGGCGTGGGCGTGGGTGTTGGGGTGGGCGTCGGGACGGGGCTTGGTGTGGGTGTTGGGGTCGGGGTGGGGCTTGGCGTTGTTATTGGGGTCGGGCTCGGCGACGTCGGCGTGGGTGAGATGTCCGTGGTCACTGCCGGGCTGACCGGCCCCATGGTGACGATCGTTCCCGGCAGCTCGATCGGCCCTGCGCCATTCGATGGCGTGCTGGGGGTCGAGGGCGTCCCGGACGTTGAATGTGGGACGGCATTGACGTAGGGAGTGCCGCTCGAGGTGAGGGGAAGGTTGACGACATTGTGGCCGATGGCCACGACCGGGGTCGGGCTGGGCGAGGCTGCCGGGTCGGTCGGCGCGGCCGGTGCGGCGGGGGCCTGCGGGGCGGCCGGGGGACCGTTCAGGCCGGAGAGCATGATCGCCTGAGGGGCGTCCCGGGGTCCGACCCGCGCGCTGCCGAAGCCCGTGAGAGCCCCCAAGAGAAACAGCAGACCCGCCATCAGCGAGGCCGCCGCGACTCTCACCTCGTTCCCCCTCCCACCACGTTTGTCAGCTTTTGTCCGTTGCCACCGAATCGTGCCCGGAGACACATCGACCCGCCTCGGGGGCGGGCCGATGGTCCAAGAGCTGTGGTCTATGCGGTTGTCAACCTCACGCCGTGGCCGGTGCTGCCAGGAACGGCTGGATCTCCGCCAGGATCGCTTCCCGGCGACGAACTCCCACCATCCGGGCCTTCTCCTCACCATCCACGAACAGCAGCAGGGTCGGGATCGAGAAGACTCCATACCGCCCCGCGGTGTTGGGACTATTGTCGACATTCAGCTTGCCGACCTTGAGCCGGGTCGACTCCGCCTCGGCGATCGCCTCGACCTCGGGGGCGATCATGTGGCAGGGGTGGCACCACTCAGCCCAGAAGTCCAGCAGCACCGGTGCGTCGGATCCGGCAACCTCGGCGTCGAAGTTGTCGTCGTTGATCTCGGTGATCCCATTCATGATGTCATCGGGCGGCCGGCGCCCTTCCTCCTCTCGGGAGCTCCATTGTCCTGCCGAGACTAAAACAGCGCCTTCCTGGGCATTATTCCCGTCGTCGCCGGTCGGGTCGGCAGGGCCGCGAGTCCGGATATGAATTTTTCGCGCGTTCCGGATAGGCTTTTGCGACCCATGAGAGCGGAGAAGGCGCACCGTGCAATGGATGACCGGGTGGAAGCCTTCGAAATAGAACCGTCCTACGAACGAGAGGACCCCTTCCCACGCGGACCCCGTGTGCTCTGGGGCCGCGTCGCCGCGCTGAGCGGCGGCGTGATCCTGGCGTTCCTCATCGGGCACCAGACCGGCGGCGGCCCGTCCACCGATGCCAGGGCGCTGCAGCGGCAAGTGGACCAGGACAAGACCACCATCGCCCAGCTGCAGCAGAGCCTCGCAGCCGCGAGCGCTGGGCCGACGACGACACCCAACCCGACGACGAGCCTGGGGGCCGGCACGACCCCGCCGCCAACCACCTCGACGACGCCGACGTCGACTGTCGCCGCTCCGGCCGGAACGGGGGGGACGGGGGGGTCGGGCATGACGGTCACGGTCAAGTCCGGCGACACGCTCAGTGCGATCATTTCGCACTACTACGGCCACACCAACCACGACCTCGTGGTGCTGGTCGAGCAGGCCAACGGCATGACGGATGCCACGATCCGGCCGGGCCAGAAGCTCACCCTGCCGCCGAACCCGAACGCGTCCTCCCCGACGTCTACCGCCACGACGTCGCCGAAGGCGACGGCATCGCCCAAGGCCACCGCGACCCCCAAGGCTTCGGCATCGGCGACGCACTAACCGCTGCTGCCGCGAAGCCTCCGGCAACCCATGGTGCGTGACGAGCTGGACTTTGCCCTGGAACTGGCCGGCGTGGCCGACGAGATCTCGATGCGGTACTTCTCGCGCTCGCCGGAGGTCTTCACGAAGCAGGACGGCACGCTCGTGACCCAGGCCGACCGTGACATCGAGTCGGTGCTGCGCCAGCGCCTTGCGGAGAGATTCCCGGGCCACGCCGTGCTGGGTGAGGAGGGGGGGTTTTCCGGGGAGGGGGTTTTTGGGGCCGCCCGACCCCTCTGGGTCATCGACCCCATCGACGGGACGAACAACTTCGCCTGGGGCATCCCGATTTTCGCCACCCTGATCGCGCTGCAGCTGGATGGCGAGACCCAGGTGGGGGTCGTCAGCGCCCCGGCCCTCGGCGAGCGCTACGACGCAGCGGTCGGGCTCGGCGCCCGCATGAACGGCTCACCTCTTTCCGTATCGACCGCGGCGACCATCGGCGAGGCCCGCATCGGCTTCGCCTCCTGGAAGGGCTGGGTCGATGCGGGCCTCGACCGTCAATGGGCCTCGATCCTGACCCGCTGCCGGCGGTCCCGGGGCTTCGGGGACTTCTGGGGCCACATGCTGGTCGCCCGGGGGGCGGCCGAAGCCATGGCAGAGCCCGATCTCCAGCCCTGGGACGTGGCCGCCCTGTCGGTGATCGTCACGGAGGCAGGGGGCCGCCTGACCGACTTCTCCGGGGCGCCCTTCCGGGCCCGTGGGAGCTGCCTGACGACCAACGGCCTGATCCACGACGAACTCGTGGCGGTCCTGGGGGCCCCGTAGGGGTGGGGGGCCGAGGGGCTCCGGGGCGGGGGCCGAGGGGCACCGGGGCGGGGGCCGGGGGGCCGAGGGGCTCCGGGGCGGGGGCCGGGGGGCTCCGGAGCGGTCCGCCACTGAGTGTGACGACCAAGCATTGCCGACCGGGTATCCCATCCCTTCTTTGTGTGATTAGGTGCGATAATAACACCTGGTTACACAAAGAACCTCGCTGATAGTCCTGCCCCGGTGGTCTCCACTGAAATCCGACCACGCAGCGTGGCGACCGAGCCGCTGATGCACCACAGGCGGGGCGGCGACCCAATACGCGCGGTGGGCATGCCCGTCGAGGCTCGGGTAATACTGTTGGGCGCCGCCCCCATCGACTAGCGGCCCAGGTCACCACCCTTTCAAGGTGGCAGCACGGGTTCGAATCCCGTTGGGGGCACAAGGAAGTTTCCGCAGGTCAGACGCCACTTTCGTCCTCCCGGCCTCTGGACCGCCCCCAGGCCCCGTACAGGCCCCATTGAGCCCCAGCTTTTCCTTGGCCTGACGGTGGACGGCCTCGATCTTGTCGTCGAGCTGAGCGTCCAGCGACGGCCACAAATGGCCGTAGACGTTCAGCGTCGTCGTGATGCTGGCGTGCCCCAACCGGGCCTGGATCTCCTTGGGGTGGGCGCCCTGGGCGATGAGCAATCCGGCGGCGGTGTGGCGGAGATCATGGAACCTCAGATCCTCATCGAGCCCGGCCGCAACGAGTGCAGGTTTGAACCAACTCCGCCGGAACACCGACCGCCGCAGCCATCCCCCTTGCGGGCCGAGGAACACGAACTCCCCCGCCGGGGCCTCCGCCAGGTGCTCCTTGAGCAGTTCGACCAGGAAGCCCGGCAGGGACAATGCCCGCCGACTCGTCCGGGTCTTGGTTTCCTCCATGTACCTCATCGGTTGACCCCCGACCTCCTCCAGGGTCCCGACGATGCGGACCTGGCGCCGCACCAGATCCAGGTTCTGCCGCTTGAGCCCGGCCAGCTCGCCCCAACGACACCCCAGATACGCCGCCGAGCAGACAAGCGCCTGGTAGCGATCGTCCGTTGCGGCCACGAGCTGTTCGACCTCCTCCGCTGTCAGGTAGCGCTGCTCGCGCTGCGTCAGGCGAGGCAGTGAGATTCGCCGGCATGGAGACTCGGAGATCATCCGGGCTTCCACGGCCTCTCCGAGGATCGCTTTGAGGATCCGACTTGAGCGTCGCACCGTGTCCGGCCCGATCCCCGCCTCGGTCATCACCCGCACCCATGCCTGTACGTCGGCCCGACTGATCCGGCCGATGGGGGTGTCGCCGAACTCCGGGAGGATGTGATTCCGCAGACAGCCCTCGTCGGTGGCCTGCGTGGACCGGCGGAGGTTGAGCTTGCCGTCCCACCACTGCCGAGCCCAGTCGTCGAGGGGCAGAGCCGCCCGAGTGGGTTCGATCCAAGTGCCCCGGACGATGTCGGTCTTGATCGCAGCTAGGAAGGCCCGGGCATCCGTCTTGCGATCAAACGTCTTGCCAATGCGACGGCCCCTTGGGTCGTAGTACCGGGCCTGCCACTTGCCGCTCGGGGTCAACCGGATCCCCGGACTCCGGCCGTGAGATCCAAGGGCGTCATGTATTTCGTCGTGCACCAGCACGGCATCCACATGCTCGGGCGATGGGTGGGCCTCAGTTACGATGGCCCCATCGTCACTGGCTGGGCCACCATCGCCCGCTCCGAACACGAGGCCCTTAACCTGTTGGAGCAGCTCAAGGAGAAGGGAGCCCCCCCAGCATGAACACCGATATCTGCGAAGTCGTCGTTACGGCCGGGGATGCAGAGACGCTCGCCAAGCTAACCCGGACCCTCGTCGAGGAGCGCCTCGCATCCTGCGGACAGAACATTGCTTCGATCCGCTCGATCTACCGCTGGGACGGCGCCGTCCACGATGAGCCGGAGGCTCGCGTCGGCTTGCATACCAGGGCCACCCTTGTTCCCGAGCTCGTCGAGCGCATCAAGGTCCTCCACTCGTACGAGGTCCCCTGCATCATTGCTTTGCCAGTTGTTGGGGGTAACCCCGCCTACATTGAATGGGTCAGTGCCGAGACCAGGGACCCAGGCCCTTCACGATCCATCGCAGGCGGCGATGAGGGCTAACATTCACAAAACCACACCTGTGGCCCAGCTGAACGCGAAAAAGCACACTCACAGCGTTGATCGTAAGATTCGAAGCCAGCCACGACCTACTGGAGGCCCACGGTAGCTGAGAGCGGCAGCATCGCCGGTAGGGGGGATCTCCCTACCTTCGCCAGACCTCCTGTCTCAGAGGTTGGTCTTTCTATTAGCTTTGAGCTCATAGATGGTCTTGCTTCGGTTCAAACGATAAGGCTGTATGACCGATGCTACAGAGAGCGCTTCCCTCGTATCGAGGAGCGCCCATTCAATCTCGTTGGGCAGGAACGCTTTGGCCGCGGACCCCACATGCCGGAGATCCATCTAATCCTCGGTCCCAGGGCCCCCACTCTCTACTGGTTCGTCGATCAACCGGGTACCAACCTGGTCCAAGTACAGCAAGACTGGTTCGCTCGAAACTGGCGCAAAATCCCGAAGGGAGCCGAATACCCAAGGTATACATACATTCGAGAGGCCTTCGAACAGGACGCAGGCCATTTGGAACGGTTCCTTGCCGAGGAGACGTTGGGCACTGTCAAACCAACACAGTGCGAGGTTACATATGTAAATGCCTTACAACCAGTAAAAGGCATTTGGGAGGATCATGCTGATATCTCTGCTATAATACGTCCGTGGAGTAGTACGAGTGTCGGAGATTTGGTCAAACCCGAAGAAGCGCAGTTCAACGTGAGTTATATACTCATGCAGGCACAGGAACCCATTGGAAGACTCCGAATAACCTTGCAACCCGCCTTTAGTTTGGAAGATCAGGTGCCGATATACCTCTTAAACCTTTCAACCAGAGGCAACCCCCTGGGAGAGGGCTTCGATGGCGTCATGAACTTCTTCGACCTAGGTCATGAAACCATCGTCCGGGCGTTTGAAAAGATCACTTCCGATGAACTCCACGTTGTCTGGGGGAAAAATGAGTCCCAATCAAACGCTATTTGAAGATCTGCGATCTGGCCTCACTGGGGAGCAGGGCACAGCACAGCCAACTCCATACCAAGGCAGCGCAGCATCGATAGCGGACGAGGAAATATTCGCATCGGACAGCGCATGGAATGGAACCGAGCCAGTGACTATTACGGTCACCCAACCGATTTACGATCGAATGTCGACCCTCATCGACCGGCTACACCACTTGGGTTCCCTCGCTCCTAACTGGGATTCCTACAACGCAGTACCCGTGCAAGGGACAGCAGCAGTGGAAGCAATGCGCCTTCTGTCCCCACACCCACGCTGGTCCCCACGTCTAGCGGTGGCCTGCAACTGGAGTGGCACCAGGATGAGGCTGAACTGGAGTTAGACGTACACCCCAATGGAGCTGTGGAAGTCTTTTTGAGCATGCCGAACAACCAAACATGGGAAGGCCCCTTGGCCAATAGTCGTTGGCGCCTCGAAGCATTTCTTCGGCATATCTCCCACCGCTCCTAACGGCCCGGCCCTCCAGACCAAGTGGATGGCGAGCTCCCGAACGACTCGTCCATCCCCCCGTCAACAGTCGTCTATCGACGAATCAGCCCAGAATGGTATGGGCCCCCCGGTGAAGAGACCAAACGCGTTACGAGCGCCGCTTTTCAGGACAAGCAGGGTTCACTTTCAGTGGCACTCGAAGTGGTGCTACTCGAACTGGAGTTAACTCCGGACGTCGTCCTGGCGGAATCACCCCGGATACGGCCTCGTCTCATTATCAGTCGGTTTGTTGCGCCAACTCAACCTCGGCGTGATCAAGGAGCCTACCGAAGCCGAGCCCTGGCACGGCTGCGTATACGGCAAGAAAACCGGCAGTGTTCGCAGCAGGCTCAGTAAGGAGGCGAAGCTGATCCGGGCCCCAATCCCAGCCCCAAACGAGCGCTCGTGAAGACTTTCTCTACGAACTCAAGGGCGGCCTTCGGCCGCCGGGCGTGCCTGCGGGCGGCCTCCTTCGTCGGCCGTCCTCGGACCCCCGCTACCGTAGACGCCGACAAGACAGCTGGACTCCCCGCAACGTAACGCTCGTCAATCTGCCCGTCTTGATCTGCTCCGCTAGCGATCTCTGGACCTCGAACGGCGGCGGCACGCTCCCCCATCCCTCGTAGTCCACTGTTCGGTAGATATAGAACCCAGGAAGGCCAACGCGGGTGTCTTTCGCAGTCACCTGCACGCTTGGCCCGTTGGGATCCCCAGGATCTGAACACTCGTAACCGACCACTCACCAACTGTCTTGGCGCTTGCAAAGAG
>WNFD01003007.1_pt1 | contig 16974 bp, 18 predicted proteins | sample 5400491 | NCBI WGS metagenome assembly WNFD01 (sample SAMN13153343, study PRJNA577476) | soil metagenome | isolation source: 120 cm saprolite under Douglas fir tree site 2 hole 2 replicate 2 | place: USA:California | collected 2015-04-18 | reverse complement strand
CGGCAACGGCTGGGGCAACAACGAACTCGAGTACTACACGAATCGCACGCAAAACGCGCAATTGAAGGGCGGAAATCTCGTCATCACCGCGCAAAGAGAGACGTATACCGGCAGCGACGGCGTCACCCGCAATTACACATCTGCCCGCCTCAAGACTCAGGGCCTCTTCAGCCAACCCTACGGCCGCTTCGAAGCCCGCATCAAAATACCCGCGGGGCAGGGAATGTGGCCCGCCTTCTGGATGCTTGGCAATAACATCAGCTCCGTCGGCTGGCCCAAGTGCGGCGAAATCGACATCATGGAAAATATTGGCAAGGAGCCGGGCACGGTCCACGGTTCGCTCCATGGCCCGAGCACCATCGGCCCAACGAGCGACGCCACCGCACCCTTCAGCCTGCCCGCCGGTCAGAATTTTGCCGATGACTTTCACCTCTACGCGGTCGAATGGGAACCCGGCACGCTTCGCTTCTACGTCGACTCGAATCTCTATGCCACGTTCACTCAATCCCAGTGGCCCGCTGGCGGCACCTGGACCTTCAATCATCCTTTTTTCATCATCTTGAACGTTGCCGTCGGCGGCGATTGGCCCGGCTCGCCCGACAACACCACCATCTTTCCGCAGCAAATGCTCGTCGATTACGTCCGCGTCTACACCAAGCAATAGCCCTGCAACCCACCCCGGAACTTGTCCTGCCTGCCCGGTGCATCTCGGGGACCCGGTCGCGAGGGGCCAGGCTTTTCTCTCCCGTTCTTCTCTGTGCACTCTGTGTTCTCTGTGAGCTCTGTGTTAAAACACTTTCGCTGTCATAATTTCACAGCCTGCCCTGTCCGGAAAGGGAAGGCACGGGAGTTTTTCTATGGACCAATCATCGGCTCAGGCCCGCCAGTTTCTCCGCCACTCCGTCGCCACCGTTGCCTACCGCGGCGGCAAAGCGCTGCGCAGCGCTCCGGATCACTTCGCCAGCTTCCACATCGGAGACAAGACGCGCACACCGGCGCAAATCCTCGCCCACATGGGCGATCTCTTCGATTGGGCGCTCTCGATTGCGCAGGGAAGACAGGCCTGGCACGACTCCACACCTTTGCCATGGAACGCCGAAATCGAGCGCTTTTTCGCCGCGCTGAAAAAGTTTGACGACTATCTGGCTTCAGGCGAACCGCTCCATGGCTCCGCGGAAGCCCTCTTCCAGGGCACCGTCGCTGACGCCCTCAATCACATCGGCCAGATCGCCATGCTCCGCCGCCTTGCGGGCTCCCCCGTCAAAGGCGAAAACTACTTCAAAGCCGATATCGCCGCCGGCCGCGTCGGGCTGGAGCAATCCGCTCCTCGCCGCGAATTTGAGTGACTCCCTCATTCCGGATCAAGCCGGATCGTCTCTTTGTAGGGGCCCCGCCGCGGCGGGCTCCCCAGCTCGGCACGATAGTTCGTGCCCGTTCATCGCCGTTATTCGTTTGTAGCTCCGGGCTTCCAAGGCGCGCGAATTTCATTGTCATTGGAGTGCGGCAGCGCTGCCCGCCAAAAGTTTAAATTAGTTCATCAACTGATTCATAATATGCTATAAGAAGGCAAAACATGGTCATCTCCGATCGTTTGCGCGCCATCCGGGAGCAGAAAGACCTTTCGCAAGGTGACATCGAGCAGCGCACCGGCCTGAAGCGTTGTTATGTCTCGCGCGTGGAGAACGGCCACACCGTCCCGAGCATCGAAACGCTGGAAAAATTGGCCCGGGCTCTCGGAGTTCCTCTCTACCAGTTCTTTTACGACGGGGAAGCGCCGCCCGAGCTGCAGTCCCTCCCAAAAGGCATCTCTGACGATAGTGACGAGTGGGGTAGCTCCGGTGAATCGGCCCGTTTCTTCCAACGCCTCCGGCAGCTTCTCGGACGCCTCTCCGAGAACGACAGGAAGTTGATCCTCCATATGACCTTCCAGATGGTCCGCAAGAATCGCCCCTGATTCAGGTTTTGGGCTCGTAGCGGGGACCTTCAGGTGGGCGTCTTTCTTTTCTTGCGTACTGCAGGCATCCCTTTCGGCCTCCTTTTTATTTCTGTCATCCCGAGCGAAGCCGAGGGATCTGCTTTGCGTCGGGCGGGCCCCCTCCCCCCACCCCCGGGTGTTTTGGGCAAAGAGTACGGAATCGATTGAAAATAAAAGACTTGTGATTTTGATGAGTGCAAAAGAGTGCGCAAGAGTGTGAAAAGAAAGGGGATAGCTCGGAGACGCGTCGCAACGTCTGAACGTTTGAACGTCTGAACGTTGAAGAAAGGCAGCACCCCCCATACCCCCCATTAGATGGATGAATATCAAAAGAAAGGAGATAGAAAATGGGCAATTTGTAACTCTATGAAAACAAAGGAAGGTGCAACAAGAGGCATGACGAGTGATGGGTAGTGGAGATGGAGGGGTCGCGGACAAAGGAAGTCGCTCCTTTCTCCGCCACGGTGAAAGTCTGAAACAGTATAACGCAAGAGGTACTGAGTGTCAATGTTTATTTAGTGGGTAATTCGAATGATTGCGGAAGGTGTTGAAAGGATGTGGGTTGGCGAACTGTAGATGCAAAAACCGCGCCTTGCAAACCGAGGGTAGGGCACCGGGCTTTTTCGCAAAAAGCAGATCCCTCGCTTCGCTTAGAACGACAGTAAAAATACTCTTTCAGCAACCTGCTAGGAGACTCTAGAAGACCATTCCTGGGGAGACCAAGTCAGAAGCGGGTCTTCAAAGCCATTTTTTCTCGCCGCGGAGACTGCTTCCTGGAAGGTCGAACCCGACCCGACGACTTTGTTTTCCTCTTCGTTCATGGCGAGGCAGCAATTTTTCGGCGAGTCTAACAACATCCGGGAGAACTCAGAGATTTTGGTTCCCATTTTGTTGCACTCCCAACAAGAAGGCTATGACAGGTAGTGAGATGACCCTGTCCTGACTTTGGGTGAATGAGACTAGCGGTTACTAGAGCATGGGTCGAGCCCCGTTAGTACTAGCCTGCTTCGTTCCAAGAGGCCGTCCTTGCTAACCCTGGCCGCTTGTGGGACCGTTTGAACAACGAGCGGGCCAACGCAGCAATTCGATAATAACGCTGAAGGAGGCGGAGCGTGAGAGCGATTCTAATCCCAGTGGCGATCTTACTTATCTCCGGCCCGGTGTTGGCCCAACAGAGGAGACAGCCTACTATTGTGCAAAGGACGTTTGTTCCTGACGAGCCGCTGCCGTGCATCGCATTTAATCGGATGGCGGCTCGCTTGGATGCGGTTTACAAAACCGAAGAAATCAGCAAGACCGACTATGACGAGGGCATGAAAAAGTACAAGGATGGCACGCAGGTTGAGGGCGTGGATTATTTCATCGGCGGGAAGGACAAATACCAAAGGATTTTTCTACAGCGGGACAAGCGCGCTGAGTTCATTCGTTGGTACGTAGTGGAGGGCGGACGCGGGCAAATGAGCACAGCCGATACCCAGTGCAGCATCGAATTAGGGGAGAGAGAGGAAAGATATGCGGGAATTTACACACTTCGCCGGTTACAAGACGCGATGACTGTTTCGCAGGCGGAGGGGCTGTTGGCGGATGTTGCCTTGGAAGGTCAGAATGTGGTGATAAAGGCTCTTTTGGAAAGTGAATCGGCGCGCGGCAATGTCGTAGACCGCTACAACAAGCTGGTCGAAAACGTCAACGCATACAATAAGGCAGTGAACGATCTCGTTGTTACCGTGAATACGGCTATGAATGAACCGAAGGGTTCCAAGCTGGCGCCAACGTTGAGCTTCAACTTTGTTCGCCTGCAACCCATCACCTGCACTGGAAGCACATTCGCGTTTAGCAATTCGACGGCTTACATGGCTAACGTGCAAACCATGGCCAACGCGACTCCAACGATGCACTGTGAGTAGGCGCTGAAGTGGTCGAGTCCAGGTGTGTCGAGAGCAAGCCCAAAACTTGGTGCGCCCCTGCGGCCCATCTCCCCAGTGCGATGCACTCGGAGAGAAAAAGGCAAAGTCAAAAGCCCCACACGTAAACGCGACGTGCGGGCACCCAAATTTGTTTTAGGATTTATCGTCCAGGCCACCCGGCCTAGACTGCCGGGTGCGATTTCCGGGCTCGGCACTTAACGCCAGCGAGTGAAGCATGTCACAGACAGTCGTTCCCATGATTCATGTCCCGGAGGTTCGCGACACGGTGGATTGGTACACCTCGATCGGTTTCAAATTGGTACGACAAAATGAAGAGGATGGCGAAATCAACTGGGCGAAGCTGACGTTCGGAAACAGCGAAGTCATGTTCGACGCGGGTGGGAAACCGAGCACGGACCGCCGCCGCGAGGTCGATTTGTACATTCTGACCGACAACGTCTATGACTTATACCGGCGACTCAAGGACCGGGTTCAAGTCGTGGAAGAGCTTTATGATGCCTTCTACGGCATGCGCGAGTTCATTATTCGTGACTTCAACGGATTCTGGGTCACGTTCGGACAGCCCATACAAACGTAGCTGTTCTCCCGGCGTTAGGCGTGCGCGATTCGTAGAGGAAAATCGAAAGCCCCAGGTGCTAAAGCCGCACCTAGGACATCCGGCCACCTGGCCGCGCGTTATTTCAACAGTTGTCTGGAAATACTCTTTCCAATCTCCCAGAGAATCACTGCGTCTGGCGTTGTCAAGGAAACACCGTGTGACAATTCTTTTTGCGGATGGATGTAGTTCCGGTAATCGCGGAGCACGACGCCCACATCTTTGGCAGCAACCGTAATCCACTTCAGTTCGTGCGCCACGCCAATGTAGTCTTGCAGCGTCCAGTCTTTCAAGCCTAGGGGCTGGTTTTGCCGGTCTTTAGGAGAGGCAGCAGCGGTAAAAATGGGTTTCTTATTGTTCTCGCGGTTGACGCGAGCAAGCAGCAGCCCTTCCAATAGCCCACCAATCATCACGGTTGCAGCAAGCGGTGCTCCATATGAGATGCAGATAACACACTCTGTCCATCGCTTTTGCAGAATACCCTGCATCGCGGCATCTGAAATGAGTTTTGAAAAATCGGGCGCCGCATCCGTCGTGGTAGCTGCCGCGAGCTTCACCACGTTGGCCGCACGGAGATGCACAAGGCTGTCACAAATGTCTTTAAGAGTGACCACGTAGCCGGAACGTGCCGCGTTCTTGTGACTCGCTTCCAGAATCTTCTGATACATTTCATCAACCAGTTGCAAGTCTGCGGAAGAAAAGACCGCAACAATCTTAGGACGATGCGACTGGAACCACGTGAGCGCAGTAGCGCGGATTACATCTCGCTCTGAACCTCTGACTTGCGGCAGGGACTTCTTCCGCGTAACAGAGCGAATCCGTTCAGCTTCCTTAATGGCCTGAAAGACAGCTTCGTCTGCGTCGTTCATGCGGCGGTCACTTTTTATTTCTTGCAGTCTTTTTCGCGGGCTTCTTTGGTTTTCGCGGTTTTCTACCCTTTGCGGAGCTATCTGATCGACCGGGCAGTGTCATGGCAACAAGATTCTCACCAACGGTGTTGATTGCAAACTTGCCGGCTTCGCTTCCCCTGTCCAGCAAGCCCAGATTTTTCGCATTGTTCAGCGTCATGCTTGGGTGTCTGAAGCGTGACCTTCCTGCAAGCCTGCATGAATCTTGGAGAATGCCGGAGTCTATTTCGTTCCTTCTTTGTTCTGGTGGGGCTTCAAAACGATAGAAGTAGGCAACCGTGGCGGCAAATTGCACGTCGCTCTTTGGATTTTTGCCGGTCACGAAAGTCTTCAAGTCTTTTCCAGATGCTGGCCCTTGTGGTACATCAGCAGGTTCGGCAGGTCGCTGCAGTGCAACAGGCGAATGTGGTTGCTGTATCCGCACATCCGGCAAATTGCGTGGGGCTGGTGCAAGCCCTAACTTTTCGCGTGCCCACCGGATAATTCTTTCTTGTTCGTCTGGACTGAATCCTTCAAGTGCAGTTGCAACAAGACGCACGGCTTCTAAGTCATCGGTTGTTTTTGCCATTCAAGACTCCCGTTTGCAGCAAAGTTGGGCAGCAACGAGCAGGAGGCGCTCGATGGCGGAATCGTATCAAAACAGGAACGTCTAAGACAAGGAACTGAACTGTCAATGGGCACCGCAAATGGCCGCTGCGTAAACAAGGGGAGGAAAAGCGAAGAGTGGGCACGATGTAGCGTGCCCCTACTCGGAGCAAAGCAGATCCCTCGACTCCGCTCGCGACGACAGAAAAAGAAGGATGGCGGTCGGGGGCACGAGTCACCAGTCACGTTTCGCTCTTACTTAGTGACCGTTGCGGTTCCGCCACGGCACTGCAGTATGCTTCCCGGCGCGTTGGCTTCTTTGCGGACGTAGCCCATTCCAAGGATGCGTGGCGGGTCCCAGGTCCTCGCTGCTCGCGTAACGTGGCCGACTTCTTTGCCGTCCAGGGTGAGGAGCGCTTCCGGTTCGGGCACGGTGTCGCCGGAGAAGATGAGTTCGACACGGCGGCGGTTTACCTGGCCGCGGGAGCGTACGCGCTCGACGATTTCCTGGCCGGTGTAGCAGCCTTTGGTGTAGCTGATGTGGCTGTCCTGCAAGCCGGCTTCGTGGGGGATTTGTTTTTCGCCGAAGTCGTAGCCGAACCAGGGGATGCCTTGAGCGAGGCGGGTGGCGCTCAGGGCGGTGTAGCCCATCGGGCCGCCACCGTGCCAGCGAGCCGCATCCGAAAGAATCTGCCAAAGCTCGGGCAATTTTTCGCGCTCGGCGAGGAACTCCGCACCGGGGACACCTCCCGGAGAACGCTTCGTGATCCAGCAGGGAATCGAACCGACAGATGCGCTGTGAGCGGAAAGTTCTTCAAACTTTGTGAGGTCGGCGCCGGAAACTTCTTTGACAAGAGCAGCGGCCTTCGGACCCTCCAGCGCCAGGGTGCCGTAGCGCGGCGTCTCATCGGCGAGGGTCACGTCATCCATGATGATGTATTTGTCGAGCCATTCGACGAGGCGCTCGCGAATCATGGCGTAGGACACGCAGAGGAGCCGGTCCGCAAAGGCGTACGTCTCTATCTCCGCGAGAATGTGTCCCTGCGGATTGAGCAGCAGCGAAACGATGCCGTGGCTTGCGGCCAGATCCTTGATGTTGTTGGTCAGGATAGCGTTCAGGTAGCGGACGCGGTCGGGCCCGGTGAAGGAAAGATAGGCGCGGTAATTCTTGTCGATCAGGGCGACAGTGTCTCGCGCGGAGCGATACTCGGCGGCGGCGTCGCCAAAGTAATCCGGCAGGGCACAGCCGAACCAAACGCCCATCTTCGCGCCGGCGGCAAGGTGCATGGCCGCAAGCGGAGTGTTCAAGGATGTAATGGGCGTAGCCATTTCCACGATTACCGCTTCCTCCGTCATTCAGTCTAGCAAAAGTGTTGGGTACAGCGGGCGATCCGTGTGCTGTCCCATAAATCGTTCTCCTCCGCATTGGGTCGGTAGATAAATGCTTAACGCAGAGTTCGCGGAGGTCGCAGAGAGCGCAGAGAGCGCAGAGAAGAGAGAATCAGGGAGCGCGTGAGGCAAACCGCTTCATCTCCGATGATATAATCCCCTTCATGAGCGAGGGTCGACCTGTCCTTAATGCCGCCACTGACGGATTGATCCACATCACCATCCCCGTGGGGATGTTGCAATGCAATTGTTCCATCATCGGCGATCCGGTCACGCGCGAAGCGCTGGTGGTGGACCCGGGCGACGAAGTCACGCGCATCCTGGACCTGATCGGGCGCCATAAGCTCATCGTAAAAGTCATCGTCAGCACGCACGCGCACATCGATCACGTCGGCGGCTTGAGCAAACTTCACCAATACACGGGCGCTCCCGTGTTGATGCACCGCGACGACTTGCCCCTCTATCAGGCGATGGACATGCAGGCCGCCTTCCTCGGCGTACACCCGCCGGAGCTTACCGACGTGGATCAGTTGCTGAAGGAGGGTGACGTTCTTCGCTGGGGAGCGTTTGAGGCCCAGGTCATTCACACGCCGGGGCACACGCCAGGCAGCGTATCTCTGTATCTCCCACATGACGCGGGAAAGGTCACCGGCGTTCCGGCAATACGTACCGTTCTAGACGAGGCTGGCGAGAAAATCGCCCTCGCTGGTTTGTTGAAAAAAACAGCTGCGGCAGAGGACGCCGCGCAAAGCATGCCTCAGGATGAAGCGGAGAAAATCACGCCTCGCGCGCCTCAACTGTTTTCCGGAGACACGCTTTTTGCCGGCAGCATCGGCCGCACCGACCTGTGGGGCGGCTCCATGGAGCAGATCATGGATTCACTGCGCACAAAACTGATGCACCTGCCGGACGAGACCGTGGTGTACCCGGGCCACGGCCCCGTCACCACGATTGGGAACGAGCGCCACTTGAATCCATTTTTGCAGCCGGAATAGAGATCGTACGGCTGGCAATCTTAAGTTCTTGGTTTTTAGTAATTAGTTTTTAGTTCGGAGTATTTGATTTCGGGCTTTTGATTTGGAGTTTTTTGGGTTGACATTTTTGGTTTCTAATTTCCAGCTTTCAATTTCACCTTTCTATTTTCATTTGTCAATTGTCAGCTCGGCGATTTTTGTTTTGCCAGGCGCATCTCTTCCATCACCGATTGCACCAACTCTTTTGCGTGCACCAGTTCTTGGTTGATGATGCGCAGGTCCATCGCCGGAACCGCCGGATTCCGCTGGCTGGTGCAATACACTCCGTGCTGTCCCACCAGAACCAGGGCGTTGGTAAGCCGGTCCAGTGACACCGCCAGCCGCCCCCGTTCGCGTCCGAACATTTGTTCGAATTTTTCAAGTTCTTCTTTGTGCTCTTCGAATGCCGACATCATCTGGCTCACTGTTTGTATTCTCCCCAAAACTGCGATAGCAGGCGGTCCGGTGGAGTCCACTGGACTCCCAAAACCGGAGTTGCACATCGGGCACACGCGGCTCGCACCAAACTTTACCGCATCGCGCACGCGGAACATAATCCGCTGAAGCCACAATGAAGTGATTCCTGCCCTTCGTGTGGCGCGGGATTCGAATTCTGCAGTAAATGCCTGGTCCCTCAAAGACCTTGGGAAGGGATTGGGCAGGAGCAACCAAACAATGCGACGTTCCGACCTGGTTCAGCACAAGGAGAGGGAAAAAGACGCGGCCACGCGGACCTCTCAGATCGTTTTTGGCGAGAGGCAGCACCTTCTCCGTGTTCTCGATTCCCTCGAGGGCACGGATCTTCCGATCGCGCGCATGCAGCAGGAGCGGCGCATTCTCGAGGAACTGATTCACGCGCGTACCCGCGACTTGAATCAGATCAATACGGCCTGGGATGAAAAGATCGGGTTAGTGCTGAGCTCGGATGCCAAGCCGGAAATGCTGGAAAAGCTTGTCAAGCAAGCGCCGGAAGAGGATTTTTATTTGCTGCGCCTGATCAGCGAACACCCGCGAGCCAATGCGAAGACGCTGAACAAGCTGGCGAAGCATCCGTATGGAGCGATTCGCGAAAATGTGGCGCGGCATCCCAACGCGGACGCTTCCACCTTGACGTGGCTGAGCCGGGACCGCAGCCAGCCGCTCTGGTATCTTGTGGCGTTCAATCCCAACACGCCCACGCCACTACAGCGGCGGTTGCGCGATCGCCTGAAGCGTCTCGGCGAAAACCAAGCTTCCAAATAAGTTTCATCGGTGAGCTTCATCTTCCTTTTGTAGCTTGGTGTGTTCGAACGCGCTTGGCCTGTGCCTCCGCGTTTCCGCGCCGGATCGCCCCAGCAACGCAAGATGCGTGCTTCTGCCATTAAGAGAAGATAGTAGAATGCCGCGCGGTGTGGTGTGCTAATGCGAGGTTTGCGCTTGGCTGAAAATTTTACCGTGGCTGACGGCAAACTCCCGGCGGGTTGGCGATTTTCCGGATGGCGGATTGTTGCAGTATTCGCGATTTCTGCGTTGCTTCTCGTTCCGTGCTGGTGGCACCGGCGCATCGAGGCCGGGGATCTGGCCAGCCATGTGTACAACGCCTGGCTTGCGCAATTGATCGAAAAGGGACAAGCGCCGGGGCTGTACATCGCGAAGCAATGGAACAATGTTTTGTTTGATGTGGCGCTGCTGCGAGTGGCGGATCTTGTGGGCCTTGCCGCAGCGCAGAAAATTGTTGTTTCCGCTTGCGTGCTGATTTTCTTCTGGGGAGTTTTCGCGTTTGTCGCCGCGGTAGCGGAACGCCTGCCGTGGTTTCTCACGCCCTGCATCGCCATGCTGGCCTACGGCTATTCCTTCAGCATGGGTTTCATGAACTATTATTTGTCGCTGGGGCTGGCTTGCTTCGGGTTGGCGATACTGTGGCGGGCGCGGCGATTCGAGTGGATCGCTGCCGTGCCGTTCGCCCTGTTGACGATGCTTGCTCACCCAGTCGGTTTTCTCTGGCTGGTTGGCACGCTCGCGTACACCAAGATCAGAGCGAAATTACCGGGCTGGTGGAAATTGGCGCTGCCGCTGGCAGCCGCGAGCGGGTTCGCCGCGATTTATTGGTACACGTCTCATCGGCCTTCGCTCTTCGCGGATTGGGATCGCGGACCGTTTTATCTCTACAACGGCGCGGATCAGTTGGGGCTTTACGGAGAGCGTTATTTCCTTCTCGCTGGGGCCGCATTCTTGTGCGGCGTCATTTGCTTGGCGGTGGATCTCTACGCGCGGCGGCGCGACGGCTCTTCCTGGAAGCCATTCGAATTGCCGTTCGAATTGTACGTGTTGGCATTTTGCGCGACGGCGCTGCTCCCCGAGAATCTGCGGACCTCCCTTTACGGCGGATGGATTGGCCTGCTCGGATCAAGGCTTACGACTGTCTTGGCGATTTTTGGCCTTGGCGTAATGGCAAGCGTCAAGCCGCGCAAATGGCATTTCGCCGGTTTCAGCGTCTGCGCCGTGGTTTTCTTTGCGCTGCTGTATCAGGACACGGGATGGGTGAACCGGCTGGAAGCGAACGCAGAAAAGTTAGTGGCGGATTTGTCCCCGGGGACGAGGGTGATCGTGACCATTTGGGCCCCGGCAGATTCACGGATTTCATTTATCGGCCATGCGGTCGAGCGTGCTTGCATCGGACGTTGCTTCAGCTACGCAAATTATGAGCCAGCCTCGGGGGAATTCCGCGTGCGCGTTCGAAAGGGAAGTCCTGTGGTCACTTCCTCGACGGATGATGCGGAAGGCATGGCGGCAGGGGAGTATGAGCTTGATGACTCGGATCTTCCCATGAAGCAGATATATCAGTGCGATGAGAAGGATTTGGCGAGACTGTGCATCCGCGACTTGGAAGCGGGGGAAGTCAACGGCCGAATCGGGCACAAACCACGCCAATGAATCCGTGAACCATGTCCCGCGAAAACGGGGACGGTGGGTAGCTTTGGCAGAGCGCGGAAGTGGCCTGCCGGGCGTGGCACCGGCTGGCAGACAAATTGGCTCTTGCGGCAGGCCAATATCTGGTAGAATTGGCCGAAGGTGAGAGACAATGCTTCCACTCCATCTCCAGCCACAGAGCCACGTTCCGCTGTACATCCAACTTCGCGATCAATTGCGCTCTCTCGTGCATGCGGGCGATTTGCGCCCGGGCGACCGCATTCCGGCCAGCCGCGAGCTTGCGACCATGCTCGGAGTTCACCGCACGACGGTGGCGAACGCTTACGCCGAGCTGGAATCGGAAGGGCTGATTCAGGGCCACGTGGGACGCGGCACGTTCATCAGGGGGGACGGCGGTGGCCTGAAGATCACGCCTCCTGCGCCTCCGGTCCTGAATGGAAACGGCGGAATCCGGTGGGAACTGCTCTTCGCCGATGAACGCGGGGAAGAGGTCCTTAGCCGCCTCACTGCCAACGTGCCGGAAAATGCTCTCTCTTTTGTTATGGCCCGCCCGGCAGAGGAGTTCTTTCCCATCGAGGAATTGCAGACCTGCGTGAACGCCGTGCTTCGGCGCGAAGCCGCGGAAGTGTTGAATCTTGGTCCGTCGGATGGCTATCCACCATTAAAGGAAGCGTTGCTCGAGCTGCTTCATCACGACGGCATCGCGGCCAAGGATGAAAATCTGCTCATCACCGATGGATGCCAGCAGTCGTTCGACTTGATCAGCAAAGCGTTTGTGCGTCCGGGCGATTCCGTGATTATGGAAAACCCGACGTATCCCGGGGCGGTGGCGATCTTCCACGGAGCCCGCGCGCGGTGCTTGAGCGTTCCGATGAACACTCACGCGGAGCCGGAGACGCCGCTGGGGTTGGATCTGGAAGCGCTGGAGGCGACGCTGGCGGCCAATCGCGTCAAGTTGATACTGCTCACGCCGGACTTCCAAAATCCGACGGGTACGTCGATGCCGCTGGCATCGCGACGAAAGTTATTGGAATTGGCCGGGCGGCACCAGGTCCCGGTGGTGGAAGATCACATCTATGCACGGCTGCATGCGCGCGAGGAACGCATTCCTTCGCTGAAGCAGCTCGACCGCTCGAACCTGGTGATTCATATCGACAGCTTTGCGAAAGTGGCGTTTCCTGGCTTGCGGGTTGGATGGATCGTCGCTCCGGCAGCGGCGATTGAGCGCCTGCGCGTGGTGAAGCAGACGACCGACCTGCACACCGATCAGCTCGCGCAAGCTACGCTCGCGGAATTTCTGCGGCGCGGACTTTTCAGCAAGCATGTCGCCAAGATGCGCAAGGTCTACACTTCGCGCCTGGCGGCGTTGGATGAAGCACTGCGCAAACACATGCCCGAGGGCACACGCTGGACAAAGCCGGAGGGCGGCATGTGCCTGTGGCTGGAACTGCCGCCGGGATTCGATGCCAGCGAATTGCTAATCCACGTGAAAGAACGCGGCGTGCTGTTCGCGCCGGGACGGTACTTCTACGTGCAAGCGCCGCTGCCGAACACGCTTCGGCTGGGCTTTGCCAGCCTGGATGAAAAGCAGATTGCGCGCGGCGTGGCTACCTTGGCGGAATTGCTGAAGATTGAGATGCGCAAACGGCAGCGCGGGGTTCGCAGGGCGGAACGCAGCCGCGTGGCGCTGGTCTGAAGAAATGAAGCAAAGAGGTAACGAAGTAACGAAATAAGAGAAAGGCCAGCGAGGCAAGAATTGAGCGAGACAATCCGACTGGAGCCGAACCTGACAAATAAATGCTTTGGCTGCGGCGGGGACAATGCCAGCGGAATGAAGCTGACGTTTGAACAGGACAACGTGAATCGTCGGATTGTGGGACGGTTTGTATTAGGCGAGAGGTACCAGGGCGGCGCTGGATTTGTGCATGGCGGAATTATCGCGACGCTGCTGGATGAGGCGATGGGGAAGGTTTGCCGGTTTCGCGAGGTTCGCGCAGTGACCGCTGAATTGACGGTCGAGTATCTGAAGCCGGTCAAAGTGCAGAGTGAAATTGTTGTGGAGGGGCGCGAAACGGAGCAAAAGGGAAGAAACCTGTTCATGAGCGGCGAGATTCGCAATGAGGCCGGAGAGGTTCTGGCGCGGGGCAAAGGCAGGTTCGTGGTCATCGCACAGAAGTGAAAAAGATTTGACGAAGAGATACCGTCGAGAAGTTCGCGTAGCGAGAGGAGACGGAAGATGGAAGCGAAAAAGGTGAACGGAAGCGGCAACGGAAGCAAGGGATCGAATGAGTGGCGTGTGAAAGTCGGCCTGGCCGAGATGCTCAAGGGCGGCGTGATCATGGACGTCACGAATGCCGAGCAGGCGAAGATTGCCGAAAAGGCCGGCGCGTGCGCGGTGATGGCGCTGGAACGCGTGCCTTCCGACATCCGCAAAGAGGGCGGAGTGGCGCGGATGGCGTCGATCAAAGTGATCCGCGAAATCATGGCCACGGTGACGATTCCGGTGATGGCCAAGGTGCGCATCGGACACTTCGCGGAAGCGGAAGTGCTGCAGGCGCTGGAAGTCGACTTTATCGACGAGAGCGAGGTGCTGACGCCGGCCGACGAAGAGAACCACATCTGGAAGCACGATTACCGCGTGCCGTTTGTTTGCGGCGCGCGCAACCTGGGTGAAGCGCTGCGGCGCATCGCGGAAGGCGCGGCAATGATTCGAACGAAGGGCGAAGCAGGCTCCGGAAACGTGGTGGAAGCGGTCCGGCACATGCGCGCGATCGTCAGCCAGATGAAGAAGCTGACCACCATGCGCGACGACGAGCTGATGCGTGAAGCGAAAGAGCTGGGCGCGCCGCTCGAACTGATTCGCCAGATCGCCAAAACCGGCAAGCTGCCGGTGCCGAATTTCTCCGCGGGAGGCATCGCCACTCCGGCAGACGCGGCGCTGGTGCGGCGCCTGGGCGCGGAAGCGGTGTTCGTCGGATCGGGGATTTTTAAGTCCAGCGATCCCGAGACGCGCGCGAAGGCGGTGGTGAAGGCGGCGACGCATTTCGATGATCCGAAGGCCGTGCTCGAAGCTCACGAAGAGCTGGGCGAGGCCATGAGGGGATTGGATGTCCGGCAGATGGAAGAGAAGGACATGCTTTCGACGCGGGGATGGTGAAAAGCGTTGTTAGTTGTTAGTGATTGGTTTTTAGTCGGAGACAATCTGGCGAGAAAGACGCGCGCCAGAGTTCGGTTTCGTTTTGCAAAGAAACCGCGATACATGGAACGAGACTCGGAGCCAGGAAAGTGAAGATCGGGATTCTGGCGGTTCAGGGAGACTTTGAGGCGCACGCGGCAATGTTGGCGCGGCTGGGCGTGGAAACGGCAGAGGTGCGGACTCCCGCCCAGCTCGAAGGCTGCGACGGTTTGATTCTGCCGGGCGGCGAGAGCACGACGCAGTTGCAGTTCCTGCAGGAAGAGGGCCTGGCGGACGCGATCGGGAAATTCGCGGAACAGGGTGGAGCGATCTTCGGGACATGCGCCGGGGCCATACTGCTCGCTACGGAAGTGGAGAATCCGAGGCAAGATTCGTTGAAACTGCTGGACATGACCGTGCTGCGAAATGCCTACGGGCGGCAGATCGCGAGCGACGTGGTTTGCGGCCCAACGGAACTGAAGAAGGAGCCGCTGGAAATGGTTTTCATTCGCGGCCCCATCATTGAGCGGGCCGGGCCGGGCCTGAAGGTTCTCGCGGAGTATGCTGGGAAGCCCGCGCTGGTGCAGCGGGACAACATCATGGCGGCGACGTTCCATCCGGAGTTGACAGACGACACCACCGTGCACGAACATTTCCTCAGCCTTGCGGCGGCGCAGGTGAATCAGGCAGCAAACAGCGCGAAGCCCTAATTGTGAAAAAAGCAAAGAAGGCAGATTCTGGCGCCCGGCATTCAAGCCGGACGAGAGTTCTCTTCGTGTGCGTTGGAAACGCCTGCCGGAGCCCCATGGCTGAAGCTATTGCCCGTTATGACGCCGCGGACGTGATCGATCCCTCCAGCGCGGGTTTGAATCCGATGGGAACCATCGCCGAACAAACCAAGCAAACGCTGCTGCTGAATGGCTATTCCGCAAAGGGGCTGAGTTCCGCTGCGCTCACCCGTGAAGCTGCCGATGCCGCGGACATCATCATCAATATGACCGGCAGGCCCAGGGAAGAAGCCTTCGGGGATCGGGAGAAAGTCGAAGACTGGATGGTGCAGGATCCGTACGACGAGTCGCAGGAGACGTATCAAAGAGTGTTTGAAGGGATCAAGCGGCGTGTGAATCAGCTGGCGCTGGGGCTGCGGGAAAAACGAGAGAATCGAACTCGAGCGAAATAGGAGATCTGTTGCGGCGAGAAAAAACAAGCGTATCGCAGGAAGATTATCTGAAGGCCATCTGGGAGATGCTGGAAGAGGATCACATGCCTATCAGCGCGCGGCTCGCCGAGGAGTTGAAAGTCACTCCTCCCGCGGTGACTGCCGCATTGAAGCGCATGACGCGCGACGGTCACGTGCGTGTGGAGCGCAGCGGGCGGATCGATCTGACGCAAAAAGGCAGAAAGTTTGCAGAACGCCTGGCGCTGCGGCATCAGCTCGCCGAGTTGCTGCTGACGGAAGTGATCGGGCTGTCCTGGGCGAAGGCTCACGACGAGGCGGAGCGGCTGGAACACGCGATTTCTCCGGAAGTGGAAGCGCTGCTGCTCAAGCGATTTGGAGACAAGAAAAGCTGTCCGCATGGCGTCCCCGTGCGCGGGGGCATCGCGCAGCTTCGAAAACAAGGTGCGGTGCTGCTCGCGGATTTGCGCGCGAAGGAAGCGGGCGAGATCCTTTGCGTTTACGAGAAGGACCCGCAATTTCTGGCATTTCTCGAAGGGCTGGGCCTGCGGCCCTCGACGACCGTAGAGGTGCTGAGGCGCGAGTACGATGAAACGATGACTCTGCGTTCCGGTGGGAAGACCATGCACCTCGGGAAACCTGCCACAACGCGCATATGGGTGCGGCGCCTCAGCGCCTGAGCACGGAGTTTTAAGTTGTTAGTTCTAAGTTTTTAGTTCTCAGCACCAGAGATTTCCTGTCAGTCTCAGCTTTCCTAGGCACCCCCCTCCCCCTGTTTTTTATAAGTGTTGCATCTAAAGGACTTGGAATTTACCTAAGTGGTTTAGAATCAACAGTTGCGGGCGTTTTTATAAGTGTTGATTCTAAAGGGGTTAGGGGAGGGATGATTTCTCACCGGTCTGAAGACCGGCCACATGCTGAACGAATTCTGTGCTCGTGGGAGGCATGGAGGTGTGCGGCGATGGGGCCGGTTGTGGGGCTGGGGCTGGTTGGGGAGCCTGATCCGGAGGCGCTTCGGGTTGGGGGGAGGGGTTGCGGTAATCGAAGTTTTGGCGGACGGAATTGCAGACGGCCTTGCGCCAGGAGTCGGTGCCGAGGGCATTGGTGTACTCATCCTGGGCGAGATGGATGGTTTGGACGAGAGTTTGGGAGAGATAGGCGAGGGTGCGGGCGGATCGAGGCTTAATGTCGCCGCGGACGACGGCGGGCAAGAGGCGACCGAGGGCGGCGCTGAGATCGCAGGCGGAAAGGTATTCGCCGGAGAAGAAATAGGAGAGTTCGCGGGCGAGTTTATCGGCGGCGCAGGCTTGGGAGTCTTT
>WNFD01003006.1_pt1 | contig 16974 bp, 18 predicted proteins | sample 5400491 | NCBI WGS metagenome assembly WNFD01 (sample SAMN13153343, study PRJNA577476) | soil metagenome | isolation source: 120 cm saprolite under Douglas fir tree site 2 hole 2 replicate 2 | place: USA:California | collected 2015-04-18 | reverse complement strand
AGGTGATGTCGGGATCGAGTGGACGGTTCTGATCAAAGTAGACGACGCGCAGAAAATCGGCGCGACGAATCTCGCCGGACGCCGGCATCAGCTCGCCGCGAAGCAGACGGAGCAAAGTTGTCTTGCCGCTGCCGTTAGGGCCAACCAGTCCAACGCGTTTGCCCGACGTGATGAGAAAGTTGAGATCGCGAAACAGCGCACGTTCGCCGATAGAGTAGCTCAGGTCTTTGAGCTCGATCAGGCGTTTGGTTTTGCGATCAGTGGAAGAGAAGTCAATGTCAGCGGTCGAGGTTCGGGAACGGGAAGTCATGTCACCAAGTTCAGTGATGAGGCGGTTGGCGTTGTCAATGCGCGCTTTGGCTTTGCGCGTGCGTGCCTTGGCGCCGCGGCGCAGCCATTCCACCTCACGGCGCACGCGATTTTCCAGCGACTCCTGCTGGCGAGCCTGCGCGTGCAGAAACTCATCTTTGCGTTCCAGAAAGGCACTGTAATTTCCAGGGGCGCGCAGCAGACCGTCTGGATAAGCGCGGCTCAGCTCCACCATCTGACTGGCCACGTTCTCCAGAAAGTAGCGATCATGGCTTACCACGACGCAGGCAAAATTTGCGTTCGCCAACAATTCTTCCAGCCATTCAATGCCTTCAAGGTCAAGATGGTTGGTGGGCTCGTCCAAAAGGAGCACTTGCGGGTCCTGGACCAGAGCTTCCACAATCGCCAGACGCTTGCGCCAGCCGCCGGAAAGAGACGAAGTAATCTGTTGAAAGCTGGAGGCTTTGTCGTTAGAAGCTTCGGCGATCGCTGTCTGCTCCGCGAATCCGGCGCGTCCCAGCCATTCCACCAGACGCTTCTCGCGTTCGTCGGGAGCAACATTGGCGCGCTTCAGTGATTGTGCAATCACCGAGCGCACGGTTGCATTGGGAGGAAACTCTGATTGCTGTTCAACATAGGCCAGCCGCGTACGTTTGCGCGTGGCCACCACGCCGCTGTCGGGTTCCATCGTACCCGCCAGAATGCGCATGAGAGTGGACTTGCCAGATCCGTTTGGGCCGATCAAACCAATACGGTCGCCTTCAGAAACGGTGAAGCTGATGTCCTGAAACAAGGGCACGGCGCCAAAGCGCTTGCTGATGCCCTGAGCGTTGATGATTGGCGGCAAAGTCCCCCGGGTCCTTTATGAATGGTGCAGTTTCATGCGGTCTGTTGTAAGGATAGCAGGAAGCAATCGTCGCGGGAGTGTAAGCGGTAGTCGCAATTTTCAGTCATGGATTGCGAGCAATTTACGCTATGATCGAACTCCGGTCGCGATCGTGGGAACATACATGAACTTCCCCTCCAGAACGTCAAAGCTGTTGGCCTTTCTGAACGCTACGGATGCAGAACTGAATATTCGCTTTCGCGACATCTTTGTTCGCCATCGTGGGGCGGCCTTTGCCGGCCGCCAGGATAACCTCTTCACCGAACACTGGGACACCGGAATCTGCGGCAGCCAACTATGAGTTCGGCGGCTATGAAACAAATAACGGCGACGTGGTTCTGTATGGAACGCAGCAGAATGCGGGCTTCGTTTACCGGATTGCCATCTCGTTTCCAGAGCAACTGGTGGACAAGCCTGCCGCCATCGATGCTCATTTTCAGCAGCAGGCCAAAGCGGCCGCCGAGACCGGCGATCGCGTAACTGTTAGCAATGGTAAAAGTAGAGATCAAGATGATGGCCTCAACGTCATCTGAGCAAGCTCACACCGGTGATGCGTGAGGGTGATGCTTGAGGCCTCGTATTTTGTTGCCGATCGGCCCAAAAATAATTGTCTGGTATCGGACACTAAGGTTATTTTTTTATGAATAGAGAACGCCGACGGCAGTAGTGTGGGCGTATACTTCGGCTGAGTAGAATTTCTGTTCCTGGGTAGCACCCAGTGATTGCAGGATGCCAGCGAGAGCTGGTCGAATAGCGGGCAAGGCCGCGGCCCTAAACTGCGGCCTTGTTCTTTCTGGCTCACGAGTTCTCGAGCGAAGAAACTCTTTTATCTTCCCGCCAGCTTTTCGCTTTCATCCCATAAGCGTCGCGCCGATTGCGCATCGCGCGCTTCAGGCGTAGGCGTTGCCACTTTGCATTTGTTGAAATAAAGGCCATTGGCATTCACAACGGATTCATCCTCTGAAGATGCCAGATGGATGATGGTTTCCGCGCCCTGTTCAGGAGTGAGCGCGAACAGCTTGGCAACCGCGAAGCCGATTCCCCAAACTCCGGTGACGCCGCTGCCGAACCTTGTGTTTACAAACCCAGGATGCAGACTGTTTGCAGTTACGCCGCTGCCCGCCCATCGCCGCGCCAGCTCGCTGGCATGAAGAATGTTACAGAGCTTGGTACGGCCGTAAACAGTAAATCCTCTATAGGAGCGGGAGGATTGCAGATCAGAAAAATCAAGCTTGTGTCCGCGATGCGCGTCAGACGCCGTGTTGATGAGTCGCGAAGGAGCCGAGGCCCGCAGCCGATCATATAAACGATTCGCCAGCACGAAGTAACTCATGTGGTTGAGAGCGAAGGTCAACTCCAGCCCATCAGAAGTGACCTGGCGGTGACCAAACATGGCGCCGGCGTTGTTAATGAGAACGTCAATGCGCGGTTCAGCTGCGGCAATCTCGTCGCCTACGCGCTTCATCTCACTCAGGCGAGAGAGATCAGCATAGTGAATGCTGTGATTGCCCGGTCCAAGCTGCCGGAGTTTGGCTATTGTCGCTTCACCCCGTTCGGGATCACGCGCCACCAGCACTATGTGCGCGCCCATAGCTGACAGCTTCTCAGCGGCAATCTGTCCAATGCCTGAAGTGCCGCCGGTAATCACCACGGTCTTTCCTTGCATAGATCTCTCCCTGGATGCGTGGTGGGAACCACAGCCAATGAGTTTAACAGCAGCACTGCGGCCGAGTTGGCCATGCGGTGCGGCTCCGCTGGTAGGCAGAGGGCATCTGGATGTTCTAGAATCCTGGACCGGAACGCCTTGCCTCGCTCCCCATGCAGCCCCAGAGTTGATGGTCTTACAGCTTTTTCAGCAAGAACGTTCTCACAAAATTTCAGGAACCCGCAGCCCATGAACGCGTCTTTTCATCAGCACGTAGTTAAATGACACCACGCAAGGAGAAGTCATGAAATTGCCACCCCATGAAATTTCACACAATGCCCGGCGAGTGCTGCTGACTGCCGGAGTTACGTTTGCTTTCATAGCAGCTTTGTTCGTATCGCCTCAGGCGGCCGCCGAAGAGAATGGTAATCGCGCCGCCGCAGAATTGTTTGCCACACTGCCAGATGGTGCCAGCGGACCTGAAGGCCTCACTGTTGGTCCGGACGGTAACGTCTTTGTTGCGACATTTGGTTTCAACCAGAATGGCTCTGTTACCGGCCTGGGACAGCTCTATGTGTTCAATCCGGAAGGTCATCTTTTGCGTCAGGTGGCCATCGCCAATTCCAGCCCGCATCTTCTCGGCATTGCTTTTCATCCTCTCACCAAGCTGCTGCTGGTGGCAGACTTCGGCGCCGGCAAAGTGCTGTCTGTCGATACCGTCAGCGGAGCGTCTTCGGTCTTTATGACGGTGACAGGCAACTCGGGTCTGAACGGCATCACCTTTGATCACGCGGCGAATGTCTACGCTTCGGATTCAGCCCAGGGCATTATCTGGAAGACCGGCCCTGGTGGCGGCGCCGCCACGGCATGGGTAAGTGATCCGTTGCTCACCACCACTGGCATTCCACCCTTCGGCGCCAATGGCATCGAGTTCAACCATGATGAAAGCGCTATGTTTGCCGCGAATACCGGGAATGACACTGTTGTCCGCATACCCGTCAGTAATGGAACGCCGGGAAAGCCCGCCGTGTTTGTGAACAGCATCAACGGCGCGGATGGAATCGCGATTGATGCGCATGACAATCTCTGGGTGGCGGCCAATCAGTCGGATGAAATTGATGTAGTCAGCCCGACCGGAAAATTGCTGGCCCGCCTGGGCGATTTCGAAGGCGTGGACCGCCGTGGTCTGCCGCATGGTTTGTTGTTCCCGGCCAGTCCGGCTTTCAGCGCCAATGGCGAATTTATGTACGTGACCAACCTGGCACTGGACTTGCGCGTATTCGGACTGCCACAAGCGGTGGATTCGCAATGGTGTGCGCAGGTGCGGCACTTCACCGTTTCAAAAATCCGTACGCACTTTCGTCCGCTGGGCGCGAACGACGAACACCACTAAAGGTCTCTCTGGAATGCGATTTTCTCAACCCTTAGCCGCGGATGAACGCGAATACACGCGAATCAGAAAGCTAATTCGTGTTGCTTCGCGTGAATTCGCGGCCGTCACTAAGCCGTCATATTCATCACGAATTCGTTCAGGTTTTCACGCTCTGCGGCCCAATGGCGTAGCGCATCCAGGTTGATCAGTTCGGGATTTTCGGCCAGGAAGTCAACCATCAGTCCCGGTGCCAGCAATTCAAAGGCGCGGACCAGTTCACTGGTGGCGATGCGTGGAGCCGAACCATAGCGTGCCGTCGGACTCTGCGTCTGCGTCAGCCAGTTGCGGATCTCCGCCAGCACTTCCGGCTGCTCCAGGTGTTGGCGAACGTAGCTTTGTAATTCGCTCATTAATACAATGAGGTCGGTATCTGCTGGTGTTCCTGACATAGGTCAGCTCCTTGGCTCCGCCACGAGACGCGCAGCAAAGCCCGGGGGGATGGGCTGCACAAACATCATGCCTGCGCAACCTTATAAAACAATTAGAAGTGGATTAGGAAGATTAATTCCGGAAATTCTTTGGAATATTCCGCTGAATAAAGGACTGCTGCGTCCCAACTCACTATCTGACTGAGCCGCCAGACGATCGGATCTGCCTCACACGGTTGATCTCCGCATCTGCTAGTTGCTTTAGCAGGACCTTCAAAGCTTCCGGAATCAGTTCCACTTTGGAGGCGACAACGTCCACATGGGTTGGGACATGACTGTGATGACCGTGGTTCCGTTGCAGCAGCACAATCGGAAGTTGCGGTTTGACCATGCGGAAGCTCTGGGCAACGGTCCAACCGCCTTCAGTCACAAACTCAGAATCCAGCACAATGGCGCTGATATGGTTGGCAGCACAGAAGGCGACCGCCTCCTCCGGAGAGGAGCTGAGAATGGTTTCAAATTCTTCTTCGGAGAAATGCGAAACGATCAGCTCCAGTTGGGAGATTGATCTGGATACACAAAGGATGCGAGGTTTCCGTCGATCTGACATGGCCCGAACAAACCTCCCGGGCTTTGGCATCTAAGAGGGCTTGAAGAGCCTCATGGCAGGACAGGCGGACCGCAGCAAAAGCTGGTGTAATTATATCTTGTAACGTCCGATGTCAGACATAAGAATTTGTGGCGGGGAACTCAGGCAGCCACGCCTTCAGGGTGGTGAAACTCTCGAATGGACTCCTGCAGCATTTCGTTCAAAACCTCGCTGATGCGGATAAGGTCGGGTATGACGGTGCTGATGTCCAGGTCTAGCAGATTCTGCTGAAGACGGTTGGCGATCACGCGGTAAAACAAGCGGTTTTCCTGTACGATCTGCGCGGCCGAGTAGCCTTGTTCCCGGCGCTTTCGCCCATGTGCGGCGGCGCTTCTTGCACTCTCATGGTCTGTCCCCTTGTCACCTTTTTCGATCCGCCTGATCAGCTCTTTGAGCAGTCCTGGCAGATGATCGATACGGTCTTTCCGCGACATGAGAATTTTCTGGAAATCGGGGGCCGCCTGCACTTCCGTGAACCAGATGTCGATGACTTCTTCCTCATTTTCCCGCAAAACGGCCGCGGCTTTCTTCAATTGCGTAATTTGCGGCGCTTCGCGTTGCAGCTTGCTTTTTAGCGTCTGCACCAGCGTGGGTATATCAGCCGGCTTGGTCAGGTAGTCGTCCACCTGGCGGCGGATCGCCTCCAGCGCTGAGGAAAAATCTGGATACCCGGTAAGGATAAAAGTTCTCGCCTTCGGCTGAATTCTTCGCATGGCACTCACCACGGTAAAACCGTCACCGGGCTGTCCAATGTTGAGATCAGAAAGAAGAATGTCGTACGTCTGCCGGTTGATAAGTGCAATCGCTTCCGCGACCGTGGCAGCGGTGGTTACGTCAAATCCTTCCTGCGTCAAAATGGCCGGCAAGGTAATTCGGATTGAATCCTCGTCGTCTATGAAGAGCAGTTTAGGCTTATCCATTTCTCTCCTGCCATAGTTTTGTCAACCCAACGTCGCGATAAGATGCGGTTTTTTGCGCAATGTCGCCTCGGCTGCTAAGCAGATTGTTTTCAGATACTTCGATGTGGCAAGAAGAGTCACGGTTAAATTTCAATTTACTAGACACTGCACGGAAACACTGCCCTGATACTGAGCCAGATACTTCAAGCGAAAAAAATTGTTCGAGTTGGGTCCTGTTGCGAAGAGGGATGGAGCATGGAGCGAAGCCCGTCAGCAAACTGCTGCCTTTGAATAGACTTCACCCCACTTTTTGCTTTCTCGATCTACTGCACTTTGTGGTTCGCAGCATGACCTTCGGTGGGCAATCCTGCTTCCATCCAACCCTGTTTGCCTTCCGAATAATCGCGAACATTGGTATATCCCATCGCCGCCAATTCACGGGCGGCGTTTTCTGAAGCGTTTCAAGTCAGTTTCGCGCAATAGACAATGATCTCCGCCGTTTTGTCCGGCAGGACCTTGGGCGCCAGTTGGGCTATCTGGTCCGGCGGCAAATTCACCGCGCCCGGAAGATGGTCATGGCTGTAATACTGTGCGGGGAGCGTCTCCACCAGAATAAACCGATCTTTGCGGTCGATCTTCTCTTTCAGTTCTTCGCGGCCGATTGTGGCAATTTCCACAGGCTGGCTTTCAGGCATGTAGCAAGTCCTCCACACCCTTCGATGCGCGCGGGTGGCGGAAAGGCGCAAATGGAAGAAACGCAGGCCGCCAGGCATTAGCACCAAAGAGTAAACGGGCCCACAATTTTTTTACTCCCGATTTCACGTTTCCGCTATGCTGCTTGCAGATGGCTATGTCTCTGCATACAAGATCAATCCTGTTGTGGGCTGTGGGCGCTGCCATTTTCTGCGGCGCCGGTTGCCGCCGTCCCCCCGCAGATGATGGTCGTGAAGCGATGAACATACCCAACGCCGTGATGCCTTCGCCTTCGCCCACGCCCGTACCCGAAGAGGCTGACCTCAGTCTGTCCACCGCCGTCGTAAGAATTTTAAGCGCTGCGCATCGCACCGGATCAGTGATTGAGCGGGCCCAGTGTGGGTCGCGTGGCAGCATGGTTCCAACCCACTTGCTTCAGCCTTCGGTCAAGTTGGAGCCGCTGAATGAGGCTTTGCAGGAAATTACCAGACGCTATCCTGAAATCACGTGGAAAGAGGCCGGGCACGGACACGTGAATGTAAGAGACTCATCAGTCCAGGGAAGCCTGCTCCAGGTCCGGCTCAAGGAATTTTTTGTCATTGAAGACCGGCCGCCGCAAGCCGCTCTGGCTGCGCTATGGCAAGCCGAAGAAGTCACGGCCTATATGAAGCGGCACCACGTGCGGATAGCCCGTCATGCGGAGATGGTGGGAGTGGCCGCGAAGTCGGCTCCCAGGGTAATTCATATGAAGAATGCCACTGTGCAGCAGATTCTGGACCGTATCGTTGACTCTTACATGGGCGAGAACGGTAATGCTCTGCACAACGTGTGGATCTATCGCGAGTGCCGCGTGGCCGGCGAAACCTTTGCCGAGATGCGCGTGCTCTAAGCCGCCGCCGTTCCCTGATTTCCTCAGCCCGGACAAACTTTCTCATTCCCTTCGCAAGCGATTGCCGTTATTCTTCATGCTGATGGCAGTGCGCATGACAGTGTTGGCGAGTGGCAGCCGCGGCAATTGCACCGTGCTCTCCAGTGACAACAGCAGTGTGCTGGTGGATGCCGGTATCTCCTGTCGTGAAACGCTCAAGCGCATGCGCGGGGCGGGCGAAGATCCGCAAAAGCTGAAGGCCATCGTCATCTCGCACGAACACAATGATCACGTGGCCGGACTTCAGGTGCTGGCCCGCAAGCTGCAAATTCCCGTTTACATCACTGAGGCCACCTACCAGAGCTGGCGCAGATCTACTAAGGATCCGGAAGGCAAGCCGGCGAAACTGGAAAGGCGGGAACATTTTCAACCCGGCCGCAGCTTTATGATCGCGGACATCACGGTAATGCCATTTACCATTCCCCACGATGCGGCTGACCCATGCGGCTTTACCTTCAAGGCATCCGGCGTAAAGGTTGCTGTAGTCACTGACCTGGGTTACATGCCGGCCAATGTAAAAGAGAACCTCCGTGCCTGTGATGGTTTGATGATTGAGTCCAACCATGATCTGGAAATGCTGCGTAACGGCCCCTATCCCTGGATGGTCAAGCAGCGGGTCATGAGCCGGGTTGGCCACCTTTCCAATACTGCGCTGGCTGACTTCTTTGTGAACGACTATGACGGCCAGGCGGCCTTTCTTGTGCTGGCCCACCTATCCGAACACAACAACCATCCGGAGATCGCCCGCGAGACAGCCTACCGCGCCCTGGGCGGCAAAATGAGCCTTTTCCAATCAGCCTCTGTCACCCTTGCCCTGCAGGACAAGCCGTTGCAACCTATTACTCTGGGGTGAGAACATAGTGCTTTAACATTCCCGAATTAAAGGATGCTCCTTTAGCCAGCTTCAATGAGTATTTGTACAGATAAGGTGATCGGGGATATTTTGGCCGGGTGGCGGTTCGACATTTCCGGCATCGCGCCGGAGATGCGCGGCGACTACGAGCAGCATCTCGTTGAGTGCGACCATTGCCGTGGTCGCCAGGTCCTGCACCGCACCATTGATATCGGCCTTATGGTCATTGCTGCGGTTTCAGCAGTTATGTTTCTGGTCGCCTTCGGCGCCGTCCGGCATTATTCTCCCCGCCATGCCCAGGTCCTGGAGCTGATTGCGCTTGCCGGGTGCCTTTTCTTTATCATCGTCTGGTTGATCGTTGCGGTCGCCACGCCTGCGCCTGTAGTTGTCGCCGACGTGGCCCGCATACATGCCCGCCGCATCCATGACCGGCTGCCCAGCAACATTCGTGAGAAGCTCCCTGAGGTCACACAGGAATTCCTGAAAAAGGGCGACCACTAACATTTCCTCAGTCCCACCGATGGTTGGCATCCATTTATGGCTTATGGCGCTGACTCCTGATTGAAAAACTCCCATTCGCGTAAATTCGCGGCCCTTCTTTTACCGAACGAAAATCACCTTAGGCCCAGGGATTCAGCACCACATGGCGTTACCATTGACAGAGATTCAGCCGTGATCTGGCGCATCCCCTGCGTTTCAATGGTCTGATCCGGAGTGTCCCGTGAACCCGATACCACTCGTGAACAGGATTTTTAACTCTGTCCCGCAGAGCAGTTTGTGCCTGGCGCTTTTCGCTCTGGCCATCCTGCCCCTCCTGATTACCGCCATCCTTCGCGGACATTTCGTCGCCTATAAACAAAGCACTTTGCATGATGAGCTGGAGAAGCTGCGCGCACTGGATACTAAGATCGTGCAAAGCCGCGGCGGCGATCAGGGCATTCGTGAAGAAATTGAAAAGTACTACAGCAAGCTGGCGCTGTTGGTTCCGGCCTCCTTGCTCTCATTTTTTTACCTGATACTTTTCGGCCTGGCGTACTCCCAGGTCATGCAGCTATTTCCGCATGACGGCAGCGTCGGATTTCCCGCCAGTGCAACCCTTCCCGTGGTCATCACTTTTGTCGGCGCCTATCTGTTCAACATGGGGCTGATTGTTCGACGCCTTTACCTTTACGATCTCAACGACAATCTCTTCTGGGGATCCATGAACCGCCTGCTGCTCAGCATCGGCGTGGCCATCTGCCTGGCCGTTGCGTTTCCGGATGAAAAGCACAACATGACACTGGTGTACTTTGCCACCCCATTCATCCTCAACAAGGTGTTGATAGGAATTCTTCATTCGGCAACCGCTTGGCTTAGCAAGGTACTCAATCGCGCCGGACAGCAAGCCGATATCCCGGAATTGCAGCAGGTCTGTGGCATCAACATCTGGAAGGAGTACCGCCTGGAGGAAGAGGGCATTGAGGAAGTGCAGAATCTGGCTACCGCGGATGTAATCGAACTGGCGGTGAAGACTCACTACAATCTGCGCACCCTCATTGACTGGATTGACCAGGCAATCGTACTCACACGGTTCGGCGGTAAAACGCAAAAGATGAAAGACGCCGGAGTCAACGTGAGCGCGGTGGAGCTGGCCTGGCAGTCGCCGGAGAATCACGCTAACCCTGCATATGCGGCCAGACTCGCCGAGGTTCTTGAGATCAAGCCCGAAATCCTGAACGCCCAGCTTGACGCCATGTTCGAAGATGAATACATCCGGACTTTGTGGACACTCTGGCAGACTCGTGATGAGACCGGGCTGAGCGGCGGGAAACAGGGTGGTGGAGATCAGGTTGGCTTAAATCAGGTTGGCCGAACCCAGGATGCCGAAAAGACCATGAAAGCGAGTGTGTGAAGCCGCTGCCTCAGAAATTACTTTGACGAAGTACAGCTTCAGCTGTGCCGCACCGAGACCTCACCCTTCTGTCACACCGAGGATGCGAATAGTAAAAATTCAGATAGGGGACTTTCTACGACAACGAAAATAGACTCGTATCCCGACGGACCTTGTGCTTCGTTACTTTACAGGCTCCCCATCAACCAATAAGCCATGCGGATACCAGTCCGTTGCAAGGTCTTTCCACTCGGGATTAAGTGACTCCACGAGTTTGTTTTTCTTTGATCGTCTCCAGCCTTTAATCTCTTTCTCGCGCCGCGATTGCGACTTCGACATGGGAGAATCGTTTTACGTTTCCAGCGCTCCGATCAAATCCGTCACTTTGCTCACGCGGTTTTCCGCGCACCAGCGCTGTAACCCGTCCACAATTTTTTCTGTGGCGCATGGGTCCCAGAAATTGGCAGTGCCCACTTCAACGGCAGCCGCGCCGGCGAGCATGAATTCCACCACATCCTCTGCCGTGCTGATGCCGCCCATGCCAATCACTGGAATCTCAACCGTGTGTGCTGCTTCATAAACCATGCGCAGGGCAATAGGTTTGATTGCCGGGCCGCTGAGCCCTGCGGTGAGATTGGATATCCGTGGCTTGCGCGTTTTAGCGTCGATCGCCATGCCCAGAAATGTATTCACCAGAGAAATGGCGTCGGCGCCGGCATTTTCCGCGGCCTTGGCCATGGCGGGAATACTGGTCACATTGGGTGTGAGCTTTACGATGAGCGGCCTTTGTGACGCCGACTTGCACGTGGCCACCAGCTCTTCCAGCATGGTGCGGTTGGTCCCGAAAACCATGCCGCCATCGTGCGTGTTCGGACATGACACGTTGAGCTCGTAGGCAGCGATCCCTTCTGCCTGGTTCAGGATATGAATCGTCTCAACGTACTCTTCACGCGTATAGCCGAACACGTTGGCGATGACTACCACGTTTTTTCTCGGCGCCAGCTTCGGCATCTTCTCTTCTATGAATGCCCGGGCGCCAATATTCTGTAGTCCGATCGAATTCAGCATGCCGGCCGCCGTCTCAAACAGCCGTGGTGGGGGATTGCCCACCATCGGTTCGCGTGAGAGGCCTTTGCTGACAAAGCCGCCCAGTTTTTCCAGCGTCACAATATCTTCGAACTCGACTCCGTAGCCGAACGTTCCTGCCGCGGCTATCACCGGATTCTTAAAAGTGATGCCGGCAAAGGTCACATGCAGGTCGGGCTTGACGCGGGCGCCGGGTTCGCGATTGGCAGGCGTGGTGGTCGTGGGGGTAGCCATTGTCATTAGTGTAAATGGTGCAGGGAAGTTGTTGTAATGGCGGCAGGTCTCGCGTCCGAAGCACCGTAGCCGTTGCTGGAAGATTCGTTTGCTGCTGATCCGCTCATCATCAGTGGTTATGAGTTCCAGTATCTTTTGATCATGCGTGGGAACGGCACAGACGAAAACGGGACCTTCGAACTTCGCGCGAATCCAGTGCAATTCGGAAAAACTGGCGTGAAGAGCTTTCTGGTAACTTCTGCCGGAGGATTCCGCAGCACCAGCGAGAATCGGCCCGCAACCGGAGACGATCCTGTTGAGACTGTGGTTTACCTTCATTGATCCTCATCGCTGCTCGGACTTAACCCCGAATTTACGGTCCGTTAAATTTTGTTTTTGGTGGTCCATTCGCTTACGGAGTCCGTTAAGCTATGGGGCGATGCCGAATCTTTCATTTTTGAAACCCGTTTTAGCGGAAGTTCTCCAGGCTCGGCATCCGTCCCGGTCATTGACGCTGCTCCAGCACCTTGGAGGCATCGGGCTGGTTCCTCTTGCCATTCTCGATAGCTCCATCATCCCCACGTTCGGCAGTCTCGATCTGCTTACCGCATGGCTGGCTGCGGGCACACCTCACCTCTGGTGGTATTACGCACTCATGAGCACGGTGGGCGCCGTGATTGGAGCGTTTCTTACCTACCGGCTGGGTAAAAAAATGGGTACTGATTGGATTGAGAAGAAGATCGGAGCCAAGCGCTTAAAGCAAGTGGGAGGAGCGATTGAGCAATGGCATTTTGGCGCCATCTTCGTTTCCACCATTGCGCCTCCGCCCTTTCCCACCGCGTGGTTTTTACTGGTGGCAGGCGCTTTTAATTTTTCCCGCAATCGCTTCCTCAGCGCAGTCCTGCTCGGCCGATCCTCACGGTACACTTTGCTCACGCTGGTTGCCGCGCATTACGGTCGCCATTTCCTGCGTTATCTGCGCCATCCCCTGCACTATCTTCTGATCTCGATCATCATCACTGCGTCTCTCGCCGCAGGGGTTTACCTCTTTACCGGCAAGCGACGGGCTAGTCTTCAGCCCGCACCCGCATCACGCTGAGGCCACCACTAAACCGAAAGCGGCATTCTGCGTGGTTTTGATAAGCTAAATGCCTCTATGCTCGAGCTTGCATTCGTCCGTGACAACCTGCCGAAAGTGGAAGAGATGCTGCGCCGGCGCGGTATGGATCCTGCCCAGGTGCTGGGCCGTTTCCGTGAGATTGATGCGCAACGCCGGCAACTCATTACCAAGTCAGAGACGCTGAAAGCCCAACGCAATAAAGCTTCGGAAGAGATTGCCAAGCTGAAGAAATCCGGACAGGACGCTTCTGTGCAGATGGCCGAAACCAAGGCACTGCGTGAAGAAGGCGAGTCCCTGGAAAAAGAGGCGAGTGACATTGATCAGGAACTGCGCACGTTGCTGGCCGGTATCCCCAACATGCCGCATGAGTCTGTACCGGTCGGGCGCTCAGCGGACGATAACAAAGAAGTCCGCAAATGGGGCGAGCAACCGCAGTTCAGCTTCACGCCCAAACCGCATTGGGAGCTGGGCGAACAACTCGGCATTCTGGATATGGAGCGCGCGGTAAAACTGAGCGGCGCGCGCTTTGCAGTCTATTGGGACCTGGGCGCGCGTATGGAACGAGCACTGGCCAACTTCATGCTGGATCTCCATACCGCCGAGCATGGCTATACCGAAGTGCTCACGCCTTACATGGTGAATTCAGCTTCCATGTATGGCACCGGCCAGTTGCCCAAGTTCGCTAGCGACTTGTTCAAATGCGAAGGTCACGACCTCTGGCTCATTCCCACCGCTGAAGTGCCACTGACCAATCTCTATCGCGACGAAACCATTGACACGCCGCGGCTGCCGTTGTCCGTCACCGGCTACACGCCATGCTTCCGTAGCGAAGCCGGTTCTTATGGCAAAGACGTGCGCGGCATCATCCGCCAGCATCAGTTTCAAAAAGTTGAGCTGGTAAAGTTCACGCGTCCTGAAGATTCTTACGCCCAGCATGAGCAGCTCACGCGCAACGCGGAAACAATCCTGCAAAAGCTTGGTCTGCCGTATCGCACCATGTTGCTCTGTACCGGTGACATGGGTCCCAGTTCTGCGAAGACGTACGACCTTGAAGTCTGGCTTCCCGGGCAGCAGCTTTATCGCGAGATTTCTTCCTGCTCGAATTTCGAAGCCTATCAGGCAAGGCGGGCGAATATTCGCTATCGGCCTGAAGGCAGCAAAAAGAGCGAGTACGTTCATACGCTCAACGGGAGCGGTCTGGCGATCGGGCGTACGTGGCTGGCGATCCTCGAAAACTATCAGCAAGTGGACGGCAGCGTGACGGTTCCGGAAGCACTGCGTCCTTATATGGGTACGGACAGGATCACGGCGAAGAAATTCTGAGCAGATCCTCTCGTTCGCCTGGTAAGGGAATGGATTTCACCCGGCCAGTAGCCGTTTGAACCCCTCTGCCATCCTTCTATAGACTATTTCCATGTCTCGTATATCGAGCACGATTAAGAGCTACATCTTCTGGACGTATGAGCGCGGCAGCTTTCACTATGACGTGATGGTCACGGTGATACTGCTGTTCATCTTCGTGGCGCCGCACTTCATCGATTTCAAAGACCAACCGGCAGGCCAGCACTCGCATCCCAACGAAATAATCGTAACTGCTGATGGAAACAAGGGTTATATCTACCAGGCCGATGCAAGCGCGGTGGATGCTCAGGACGCCGCGATGGTTAAGGCCAATTTTGCCCGACTGCTTAAGCCCATGCTGGGACAGGTGAGCATCGCGCGGGTCGAGCCCGTGCGCGATTCTGTGGGTCACATCGTCGCGTACCGTGCCTGGATCAAACATCCGGACTAGGCCGCATCTGCTGTCACTGAAATTCGTAGTCACCCAAGGGAGGCAATTTCGAATGAAGAAGAGCCTGTTGGTTTTGGTGTGCTGCTTTCTAGCTCTGAGTCTTTACGCCACCCAGAACCGCCCTCAGCCCAAAACTGACGCGAAACCTTCAACCGACCCGAAAACTACGCCGGCCGCCGCGCCCGCCAGTCCGGATGATCTCAAGAATGTGCTCGCCCAGGCGAACAAGGCGGCGTTGACGTTCAAGACAGCCAAAGCCAAATTTCAGTGGGACCAATATGAAAAAGTAGTGGATGAAACCGAGGTGCAAAAGGGAGAGGTTTACTTTCGCCGCGGCAAGTCCGGCATGGACGCCGCTGTGCGGGTGACATCGCCAGACACCAAGCAGGTGGTCTTTGTCGACGGTACCTTGAAGCTTTTTCAACCCAAAATCAAGCAGGTAACCGTCTATGACGCCAAGGCTAGACGCACGGAAGTCGAATCATTGATGAACATCGGCTTCGGCAGCCGGTCAGACGATATCTTGAAGTCCTATGAAGTGAAGATGGAAGCCTGGGAGACGGTGGATGGGGTAAAAACTGCGCGGCTGAATCTGGTCCCCAGAAATGAAAAACTCAAGGCCTCAGTCACCAACATTATCTTGTGGCTTGATCCCCAGCGTGACGTTTCTTTGCGGCAAAAGTTCATGGAGCAAGGCGGAAATTACCGCCTGACCCACTACACGGAGATTGAGACCAACGGCAAGATTTCCAGCGATGTATTTGAACTGAAATTGCCGGCAGGAACAACCACCGTAAGACCCTAGAATTGTGGCGCGGGCCTTAGTCCTTTTGACGCGACATTCGGGACTAAAAACCTTCGCGATTGGGCCATTTCTCTGGTAACCTGCAACAATCGTTCTTCATCATTACGATCAAAGATCGTTAGCATTAAGTATTTCTGGCATCCAAAGTATGTACGGCGAGGTTTTAATCAGTGGCTAAAGTATTTACCATGCCTGCGGGTCCCGATCCCAATCGCCGCAAGAGCCAGCCTAGAAATTTTGATCCCCGCTACATTGAAGGCCAGCGCCTGCTGGTGGAAGCCATGAAGTATCTTGCTCAACAAGACCCTGACCGGAATAAAGATGCAGTGTCTCTGCTCTCCGAACATTTCCGTACCCGCTTCAGAATGTCCGACCGCCCGGTTGATGCCAGCTTACCGAATACCATCGTGCCAAATCCCGAAATTTAATAGATACCGAATTCAATATTTCACTCCTCCGTAATTCTTGATCCAGAATTCAGGAGAGAACCTCGGTCTGCGATACAAAACTCAGAACCTTAAGATATGTTTAGTTGCCAAGTGCTTGATATTCCTGCTCTTTGTGGGAATCCATCGCGGCACGATAGTTGCAATGTACCTGCCCAGAGTAGTACGGGGGCACTAACTGCGTATGCACACATTTTGAAAAAGATGGAGATGCACATGCAATCAAATCGTAAACTGCGCAACGCAACACTCTTAGTCGCAGCTTGCCTCGCGTTGGTCTGGTGTGTTCCGTCCTTTGGTCAGGTGCTTAAGGGTTCAATCTCAGGCACAGTTGCTGATCCACAGGGAGCGGTAGTTTCGGGCGCACAGGTCAAGGCAACGCAGTTGGAAACAGCCACGGTATTAACGTCAATCAGTGATAACTCCGGTTCATTCCACTTTAATCTCATCCCGGCAGGAACTTACAAAATTGAAGTTTCAGCTCAAGGGTTCAAGACCGCGATGCAGAACAACGTGCTGGTTTCCGCCGGGCGCGATAGCGGCCTTGGCTTGGTGAAATTAAGCGTTGGCGATGCCAGCACCACGGTGGAAGTAAGCTCGGACGCTCCACTCATTGAAACCACCCAGTCTCAGGTAACGAACACATTCTCTGGAACACAACTTACGACCTTTGCCGGACTCCAGGAGAACGAAGGTCTGGATAACCTCGCTTTGTTTGTTCCGGGTGTTGTCTCGGCTCGCGATCAGGGTTTCTCTAACACCAATGGCGGCGGAGGATTCTCCGTCAACGGACTCCGCGGTCGCAACAATGACCAGCAGATTGACGGTCAGAACAACAATGACAACAGCGTGGCCGGCCCTGGCCTGTTCGTTTCTGACACGGAATTCGTGCAACAGTACGTTCTGATCACCAACCAGTTTGGTCCGGAATACGGCCGCAACGCCGGTTCGGTGGTTAACATCATTACGAAATCCGGCAC
>WNFD01004936.1_pt1 | contig 16978 bp, 11 predicted proteins | sample 5400491 | NCBI WGS metagenome assembly WNFD01 (sample SAMN13153343, study PRJNA577476) | soil metagenome | isolation source: 120 cm saprolite under Douglas fir tree site 2 hole 2 replicate 2 | place: USA:California | collected 2015-04-18 | reverse complement strand
TCGATGACTCTGTGCGCCGCATCTTACTGTTGAAGTATCAAATGGGATTAATCCAGATTCCCACTAACTAAAAGAGGGGAGAGGAGGTTGGCAATGCTGCATTCGAGTTCGCCTGCTTCCGAACTAGAAAAACGCCTGTCCATGCTGGTAATCAGTATGGTTGTGATAGAAACCATGCTGGTGTTACTGGCACTGGTGCCTTCGCAGTTGTGGACACGTCTATTGCCACAAACGACGAGCGCCGCGTTGGATGGACCATTCCCGGTGGTCATAGCGCCCGTGATCACCGCTGTCCTCTATCTTGTTCCTACTATTACTGGTTTCCTATGTCGCTCCTGGCAACAAGCTCTGCTATACGCAACCATACCTGCCTGGGTCGGTTTGGGATGCTTTGTGATCGCTGCCACCTTCAAAGTCGGAGCATTCTACCTCATCTCACTTGACCATGTCATAGCAAACGTCAGCATACTGGAACTTTTTGCTGTTCTAGGTGGGATAGGTTGGCTAGTACGCTCTATATTTATACCTCGCAAACGTGTATAATAAACGTTCCCTGAGCCAATAGACACCCATTGACAGGAATGGTCAGCTATGAGATCATTCCTGTTACAGCTTTTGTGCTAGACTCTACGGACAGAAGCGGCCAAATGCAAGACGGAGAAGATTGTGCAGAAATTGGAGGCTGAGCATGCAATTAGCTGAGCAGCATGTGATTAAGCGCAGCGATAGCCGCTACCAGGCCATCGATACGGCGGCTTTTGCGTCTAAGAACCTGTACAATGCTGCCAACTACGAGTACCGACAAGCCTTCATTCATGAAGGCAAGTATCTCAACTACCATGAGGTACAGAAGCGCATGCAGTCGCATGAAGCGTACAAAGCCCTTCCCGCGAAAGTCAGTCAGCAGATTTTGATGATCCTGGACAACAACTGGATATCGTTCAAGGAAGGGCTTAAAGCCTATTACGAAGACCCCTCAAAGTTCTTAGAGCGCCCACGTCCGCCCAAGTACAAGCACAAAACGGAGGGGCGTAACATCCTTATTTACACCATTCAGGCCATGAGTCAAGGCAAGAAAGGCTTGCAACGTGGCATTATCAAACCGTCTATGTTGGCAATCTCGGTGCAAACGCAACAAGACCCGAAGCAGATCAATCAAGTGCGTATCATCCCCCGAAATGGGCATTATGTCGTAGAAGTGATTTACAGCAAGAATCCCGTCCAGGCACAAGTCGACCCTTCGTTCTGTGTAGCCATTGACCTCGGCGTTACCAACTTAGCGGCGATAACTTCAAACCGTGCAGGCTTCGTGCCTCGATTGGTTAACGGTCGGACGCTCAAAGCGAGGAACCAGTGGTACAACAAACGCATGAAAGAGTTGAAGCTGTGCCTTCCCAAAGAAGACCGAGAGCGTGTCACAAAGCAGATGGAGCACATCACCAACAAGCGCAACCGTCAAGTGAACCATTATCTGCACACTGCTAGCAAGAGCTTGATCGACTTTCTGGTAAAGCAGGGGGTAGGAACGATCATTGTGGGAAAAAATCCGCTCTGGAAGCAAGAGGCTGGCATGGGCAAGCGCAACAATCAAAATTTTGTCCAGATACCTCATGCGCGGTTGATTGACATGCTCACGTACAAAGCGTCTCTTGTTGGCATTCAGGTTGAGGTACAAGATGAGAGCTACACATCGAAAGCGAGCTTTCTTGACCTAGACCCAATTCCTACCTACAAGCCCAACGATGACGCAGAGTACACCTTCAGCGGGAAGCGGATTGGACGGAGAAACCGTTTGTATCGCACAAAAGATGGAATAATCATCTGTGCCGACGTGAATGGGTCCTACAACATCTTACGGAAAAGTAAGCCTGATGCATTTGCTCATGCAGATGCAAAGGGAATAGCGGCCTACGTAGTTCAGCCCTTACGGTTAGCGATAACCGTCTAAATCCAACAAAACGTGCGGTGTCTAGAGATGTCCACACTTTTGGAACTATAATATGCGAAACCTTTGTTACGATCCTATACTTCACGAAAGGTACACGTGAGAGAAACCAGGCACACCCAGAACGCTAAAGCCAATGGGAATACAGGCGACGCAGGACATCGTGTTTCTACCGGACTGTTGAATATGTTCCCCAATCCTCCAGATGTGGATGCACCGCTCGGGGAGATAGAGGCACGACAACTGCTCAAGCGCACCCCTGGGAGCTACCTGCTCAATCAAGCATATAGCTTATGGTTCTTCGTATCATCGTTTCTTCTCACTATCATCATCACACGCAGGCTGTCCACCACTCAGTACGGCGTCTATGCGGTAGCGCTCTCGGCCTTTAATACCATTGCATACATTGTCGCGCTGGGGCTAGAAGATGCCACTACCACCTTTGTGCCGCGTGTATTTTCCGAACATGGCAGAGCCGCAGCTGCAGCACTGATCCGCAGGCTGCTCGCTCTGCGTATAGTCGTCCTGGCGCTGGGTGTAGGTATCATGCTTTTCGGTATGCCCTTGTTGGCCCTGTTCATTGCCATCATCCCGCTGCAAGGCTCGGCAGGTATTGCCGCCGGGTTACGCGATCCGACCCTGCTTGCCCACATTACTCCTATTGCAGTGAACGTCCTGGGTAACGGCATCGCCAGCCTGATCACTGCAGTCTGCGCCGCCTTGATGCGCATGCGCGTGGTCTTCGTCGTCGGCAGCGTGACGCAGTTGCTCATCCTGGTGGTGGCCTGGGTTGGGCTGCATTTTGGCTGGGGCGTAGATGGTATGCTCTGGCTCCTGGCATTGGGTTCTGTGCTTAATGCGCTCGTCTTCACCTTCTGGCTCGCACCCATACTCTTCATCAGGGGAACGAGCTACCAGCAACCACTGAAGCCTGTCATGCGGCTTGGCATCTCCGCATGGTTGACCAATCTAGCGCAGGGGGCACTACTCAAGCAGATATCCATCATTTTGCTTGGCTACTTCGCTATCTCGATAATACAGATTGGCTACTTCAACCTTTCTTTCCAGCTTGCGCACGCCGCCAATTTGCTACTTGTGTCAGGTTTTGGTGGAGTTGCAGGCGCGGCGCTCGCTGCGGCATTCGTGGGGGAGAATCGCGACCGCCTCGCGCGTTCCTGGCAAACGCTGATCAAGATTGAAACACTGCTGGCAGCGCCCATCCTTATCTTCTGCCTATTTAATGCGCAGAATATCGCGCCCGCCCTGTATGGAGCCTCGTATGACCCGGTAGGGCCACTGCTGGCAATCTTTCTTTTCTTCAACATCCTGGTACGCGCCCTTGGCACGACTATGCATCAATACACCCTGTACGTAATCGGTAAACCCAGCAAAGTCGTGCTTGGCCAGTGGATAGGGCTGTTGGCTCTCGTCCTGATCGGCATAGCCCTCATTCCGCGCTGGGGACCCGCAGGTGCCCTCATTGCAGATGGAGTGGCACAGGTCGTCACGGGCGCGCTGCTGCTCGCCTTCCTCTGGTCCGACCTGCCACACAAATATCCATTGGATTTCACATTGCGCTTGTTCCTCGGACTCACGCTGGCCGCCCTGCCCAGCATTATCTGGCATCCTACGAGCCGCTTACTGCTTGTCGTCTCCGGCTGCATCTTCCTGCTATTAGCTATCGCGCTGCTGCTGGTCATCCGCCCGCTCAGCGCCAGCGATCTGGACGTGATCGCCAGCGTACGACCTGCCATGGCTCCGTATTTACGTTGGTTTGCGCGGAGGAAAGGCTAACCCTCCTCAATGCCCTTACGCAATATCTGCTCCACAATCTCCTCAGCTCGCGGCTCAATCTCTGCCATTAACTTCCTGGACCCATCCTCCCCGACCTGCCCGCGCAGGCCATCCATCTCCCTCTGTGCCGCCTCACCTTCTGCACTCTCCACCTCTGCAAAGATATTTTTCGCCAGCAGGAAACAGGCAAGGGCAATATCATATTGCTTGCGCTCGCCATAAAGCATGCCCATATTGTGTAGCGCTGGGCCTTCACCAACGCGATCACCTACCTCCCGGTGAATCTGCAACGCCTGCATATAATACTCCAGCGCTCGCTCCTTTTGCCGCAGTTCTGCATAGAACTTACCCAGGTCATACAGAGTTTTGGCCTCGCCGCCCCGGTCGCCTATTTCTCGACGTATACGCAGTGCCTGCTCAAAGTAATCTTGCGCCCGTTCCTTTTGTCCCAGGTCAGCATACACCTGGCCCAGGCTATCGAGCGTTTTCCCTTCACCCCAGCGGTCGAGTTCCCTGCATATGCTCAGGGATTGCTCAAGGTAGGCGAGGGCTCGCTCCCTCTGTCCCAGGTCAGCATACACCTTGCCGAGATTCTTGAGCGTCCGGCCCTCTCCCAACCGATCTCCCACCTCCCTGCGAATGTTCAACGCCTGCTCAAAATATTCTAACACTCGCTCCTTTTGTCCTAGTTCATCGTAGAACTTACCAAGATTGTTATACGTCCAGCCTTCGCCACTCCGATCTCCTACCTCTATATAGAGCTGTAATGCCTGCTCATAATAGCCTCGCGCCTGCTTTTTCTTCCCCAATGCACTATAGACCTCACCTAACTGGCTGAGGGCTGTTGCTTCCTCCTCACGGTCTCCTATCTCTCTGGATATGCTCAATGCCTGTTCACAGTAGTCCAGGGATTTCTTTCTCTGCACCAGTGCTCTATAAACCCCAGCCAGACTGTTGAGGTTCATCACCTCCTCCCCACGATCTTCCAATTCTCTGCATATCTGCAGCGCCTGTTCGAAGTACTCTCGTGCTTGCTGCCGCTTGCCCACAATACTGTAGACCCTGCCCAGATTATTGAGGGCCCAACTTTCCCCTTCACGGTTTCCTTCCTCTCGACACATGTTCAATGCGCGCTCGAGATGTGTCCGTGCCTGCTCCATCTGGCCTACTGTTCTGTAGACCGCTCCCAAGTTGATATAAATGCAAACTGCCTGCCCAGGCTGGGGTTGCCATTTATGCACAGGCAACAATAGTTCATACAGTTCCAGCAAGATGGCATTGCCTCCCCAGCGATTGAGGTCTGCGAAAAGTTCTTCTTTTTCCATCAGGTTGTAGGCTTCTTGCCACTGCTCGGCCTGACAATGTTGCCAAACAACCTCGACCAGGTCATGAACATCGCTACGTTGTCGCCGCTGCTCACGTGGCGGGCAATGCAGCATTGCTTGTTGGAGATAGTACTGGGCCGCCCTGGCATGAGCATTTTGCAATGTGTTATCGGCAATAAAGTGACTGCGTGCGTAGTCGGCAACGATGGCGTGAAGTTGATAGCGTCCCTCGCCCGGGGCCTGGAGCAGGTGCTGCCTCAGCAAGGCATCCAGGGCAGGCAGTACTTGTGCGCCTAGTACTTCAGGCCCGCCAGGCACATCGGCTGTAGAGTCCACCAGCGCCAATGCAGCATCGAGCAGCACCGGCTCGCGATAGATGGAGAAAGCCAGCAGAAGCTTGCGCTGCATTTCGTTCAATTGCTGGGTGTAAATAGAATCCAGCAGGTTGCGTGCAATATCACCCGTCCAGAGGCGCGCATAGGTCGGGTTGCTCACGAGAACTGCCAGGCTCAGACTGCGATTGCGTCGCAAGAACGATGCCAGCAGCGTCAACGCGAAGGCATGGCCGGAACAATGTTCTACTGCCATTCGCACTTCCGCCTCGGTCGCCTCTGCGCCCACTCCCTGTTTGCGTAACAACTCAATGCCTTCGGCAATCTCCATCCCCTTGACATGGTACTCTTGCATGTAAGTTGGAGGATACTCGCGTGTCCCTTGCGGCCAGAGGCGGCTGGTGAGCAGCACCCGGCAGCAACTCGGCTGGCTGTTGAGCGCGTCGAGCCATTCGCCCACACCCGCGTGGTCTGCAAGCGCGTACCCCGTCTGTGTGTCGAGAAGATTCTCAAACTGGTCCAGCACAATCAGTCGCGCCTGCTCAGTCGTATTCAGCGCGTTGAAGAGCGCCACCGCCAGGTTCTGTGGGGTGAGATCGCCCAAATCTAGCATGGGCTTGCCCAGCGCCTCAAAGAGCGTCCCCGCAAGATCGGTCATTGTGACCGTAGGGTCAATTCTGAGCCAGAGTGCGCTGGCAGTGAATGGCCCGCCGTCGGACGCTATGCTACGCCGCTGTTCCTCGGCATAGCGATGGATAAGGGCAGCGAGGGTTGACTTGCCGACGCCGCCGATGCCTGTCAGGACAATAGCTGTGATGTCAGGCTGGGTCAGGGCGGCATATACCTCTTTGACCACCCGCTCGCGCTGCTGGATGGTCCTGGAGTCAGTTGGCGGGGGAAAACCCAGGATGCCACGAAAAGCGGCCTTATCGGGAGCCATCAAAGCCGGGGGCAGGGGTTGGGTAGTGGGAACATGCACAATAATCTGCGGCATCGCAGGAACAGGCGCAGGAGTCGGAGACGCGTGCGGCATCAGGGAAGAAACTGTATAGTGTTCTTGCAAGCCAGCAGAAATGGGGAACAGCCATTGCAGCAGGCCGAAAACGACGCCGAGTACAGTGAAGATAAGGACAGGTAAAATGCTGAACCAGGAGCCCTGGCTGCTCTCTACCCAGGCAATAGCACCGAAGGCAATCAGCAGTAGGACAGCTATCAGAACGACCCAGCGTACCCAGGGACGGTGCCTGGGTCTCTTACCCTGCCCCTGGGAGTCGCTGGAATGTTGTACCTGCTCTGATTGCGCCATGCTACATATCCCTCATTATTGAACGTATTGCCGGATTTCTATCGATTATAGCATGGAATAAGAGCTTCTGCAGCTATTGTGCAGGCACTATATACACAGCAGTACCATAGCACAGCACTTCGGTCACGCCTGGAGTAATTTCTGTCGCATCATAACGCACACCGATGATTGCATTCGCTCCCATCTGCTGGGAGTGTTGAATCATAATCTCGTAGGCATCCCTGCGCGCCTGCTCGCAGAGTTCGGTGTAAATCGTGATGTTGCCGCCAAAAATCTGCTGGAATGACGCGCCAATGTTGCCCACGACGCTGCGTGAGCGGACGATGATGCCGCGCACCAGCCCAAAGTTCCTGGCGACGCGAAAGCCGCTGAAATCGAATGCAGTTGTAACAAAATTGTGAATATTGGGGGTTTGAACAGGAGCTGGCCCTGGACCTTGCATAGTTATTAACCTCCACTTTTAAGTGTGATACCTACAATGCTTCATCAGGCAGACACATAGATATGTATCTATACAGGATTGTATCACTGCTGGGGTTTGGTGGATAGATAGTACTTAATGTATAAGCTGGACCGCACTAATACTGGATGCCCACGACTCATATCTGGAGTGTTTCGGAATTGCTTGAGTATAAGGTCGCTCCCACTCCTTGGGTTGAACCCAAACGCGTGCGGCGGCGTGGCAAAGCATCTGTCTCTGATCAGACGCTCCCAAAACGACCGCGAGGTCGCCCTCGCAAACATCCTTTACCAGATCCAAATAGGCCCAAACGGCCGCGAGGTCGCCCTCGTAAGGTCGCTTGAGCACGTTCACCGGTTAGTGGGGTTGTACCTGATGCATACATGTGAGATCAAAAAACTGAATATAGATAGAATATATTACCTAATTTAGGAACGATGGTTGTAGGGCATATCAACACCTTGCTTGAAGCAATGAAACAGGGACACACCGAGCGCTTAACCCAATTTCTTGCCTTTTCAAGCCGCTTTCATCTTTACTCACTGCGAAATCAAGAGCTTATCTATCTCCAATGCCCTGAAGCGACACGAGTCGCAAGCTATAAAGAGTGGAAAGAGGAAGGATATCAAGTTTGCAAGATGGATAAGGCAAAGGAGGAGCGAAGAACTATGTCCTTACATACCCAGGTCTATGCAGATAATCCGGCACTCTGTCTCCATAGACCTGGGTATGGTCCCTTAATTTTGAGTTGTCGTGGAACTCTAAGGGAGTTGGATACGCGTCCCATTGAGCGTCGCTGGGAAGGGACCAGCTTGAGTTGTTCCGTCAGGATTAAAGTAGGTTGCTTGGGCAGGTCCAGTGAACGTATCTCCAGTCACGGTAATTGTGTATGTGACTATCAGCGTGCTGACAAACGCGTGAGTCGTTCTATCGGCGTTGATCTCCTCAAATTTCCCTACGACAGTGTCGCCATTGTTACCTTGCTCTTCCTGTATCTTCCATGGTCCCATGCCGGCGCTATCGCTCGTGTGGCTATCCCCTGATTCGGGATTGTCAATCAACATCGTCCCATCGGAGTGGAACGTGGCGATGTGCGGCTGGAATGGTGCGCCTACCGCGTCAACAAACCAGACACCTACCGGCGAATTGCGGTCTTTTGCTTGTGCTCTAGCCTTTCCTGGATAGTTGCTCAAAAGAGCAACGAAACCCACGATGACGATGAGGGCGAGAGCGAGAAGCGACACTACACGTAGCATGTGTCTCATTTTGAAAATAGTCACGTGCTGCTTTCCACTCTCCCCGTGGACAGGGTGTTGTTGAGGTTGTTCGAACATATGATGACCTTACCTCCACTTTCAAAATTCTGAGATCCACTCATAACTAGGGGTGCAGGGGACGAAGTCCCTTGCCGGAACGCGAGGTGTCCTCGCTCTCTTCCCCTCCTCTCAAAGTAGGCCTTAGGCCCACCAGAATAATTATGAGTGGATGTCACTCAAATTACGTTGACGTTGTTGAAGAAACGATTTTGCCTCAAAAAATTCGTTGTGAATCAAACTCACGTTGATACTGATACAATTATGGCAGTAAACAGACGGTGGAGAAAGGTTGAAATGGTTATGATTCGGTTATGATGTGGTTGTGATTCATTTGCATACGTCAATGTTTAAACACCTGTTGCGTTTGGTCAGCCCCAATCCTGCTTTGTCCCCTTTGAAGGACGTTTCGAGGTCGCCCTCGCAAAGCTCGCTTTGAGCACCTTCACCAGTTAGTGGAGTTCTACCGCGTAACGGTACGACCACATTAAGTGCTGGAGGTCTGGCGAACTGAGCGTAATTTTCATTGTTTTTCACTCTTGACCACCGTTTAATGTAGTTCTCCCGCGTATAGTTGCTGCCCAAACTGTAGCATATATAGCATGTTCTTGCAACCGGACTGCCTGGGCAGTTCTTCACTATGGTATCATTGCATCCAGAACACCATCTCAAAAACACCTGTAGAATCACCTATGTCAAAGAAAACATTACAACCGCTTGACCTGCTGCTCCTCATGAACGCCTACGCGCAGGGCATCTTCCCCATGGCAGATCACAAGGACGATATCCACTGGTACGCGCCGGACCCCCGCGCCATCCTGGAACACGACAACCTGCATGTCTCCCACTCATTGCGCGCCACCATCCGTAAGGGCATCTACGAAGTGCGCATGGACACAGCCTTCGAATTGGTGATGCGCCGTTGTGCCGCGCGCAAAGAGACCTGGATCAACGAGGCGCTCATCGCAACCTATACTGGCCTGCACCATGCCGGGCTGGCACACAGCGTGGAGGCATGGCGCGACGGCATACTTGTCGGAGGTTTGTACGGCGTAGCCCTGAGAGGAGCCTTCATGGGCGAAAGCATGTTTTCCCATGCCACCGGCGCCTCGAAGGTCTGCCTGGTCGCCCTGGTAGAGCACCTCAAAGCGCGTGGGTACGTCCTGCACGATACACAGTTTCTCACCCCGCACCTGGCAAGGCTGGGCGTGACAGCGATCCCGCGCAGGGTTTACGAGCAGCGCTTGAAAGAAGCGTTACGATTGACCTGTACCTGGCATGAAATGGCTACGTGATTAAATGAAAGCAGGTGGGAGCGGGGCTTTCAAGGGTATGCTTGCTAATACCCGATGTTGTTCAAGGAACGGAAGCATCTCCCGAAAACCACCCTTTTTCTGCACCGGGAGGGCTTTGATCCCACCGGATGTGAGTTATGAGTGGATGTGTTGCCAGACAGCGTACTTGACAGGCAGAGCTAACATCAATATACTTCAGTTGAGGAACCTTATGATGCCATAAGTGGCCTCTTGTCTGTTTATAAGAAGCCCCCGAGCATTTGTTCCTTTTGATTTCATTCATTACAGAAGTTTTTGGAGGTACACACTCAATGGCAACAACCGCTGAAAGCAGTGGTGAGGTTCTGCGTTCAGAGCGCATCGCGGGAGGCATTCTTCCCAAGACTCTCAACACCTTCGACATGGTGGCTGTCTTCGTTGCTATCGTTCTGTTCATCACTAACTCACCCGGTATCGCCGCCGCGGGCCCGGTGGCCTATATTTACCTGTTGGTGGGCTTCCTGACCTTTCTTATTACGGGCGCTGTTGTTACCGGGCAGCTTGGCCGCATGTTTCCCAAAGAAGGCTCGATCTATGTCTGGACGAACAAAGCCTTCGGCCCATTCTGGGGCTTTTTTGCCGGTTTCTGCGCCTGGTGGCCCGGCATCTTCGTGATCATGGTGTGCGGGAGCCTGGTCAGCACCTTTATTAGCGATCTATTTTCCAGATTTGGCCTGACTGTCCTGACTCAGCCCTGGCAATTGGGCCTGGTAATCATCGCTGTCACCGCCATTTCTTACGGGCTCTCCGTCGTGCGTTTCCGCTTTGCGCAGAACCTGGTCAACATCGTGTTCATCGCGTATGGCGCCGCCATTGTGCTGATCGGGCTGGCAGGCCTGCTCTGGCTTGTGACCGGCCACGCTGCCGCCACGAACCTGGCGTTTAACGGCGGGGGCTGGGCCATCACCTTCGGCGGCACCGGCAACTTCACCATCTTTGGCTTCGTGATCCTGGCCCTGCTAGGCATCGAGGTTCCGCTGAACATGGGTGTTGAGGTCACCAGTGAGCGCGCGGTGACTCGCTATCTCATCTGGGGTCCGATTGTCGTCATGGTAGCCTATCTCATCACCACGTTTGGCGTGATGACAGCTGTGCCTGCCGCGGGTCAGTCGAATCTCTGGGCGATGGTAGACGCCATCCAAAATGGGTTTGGCGGTGCCGGCAAGGCTCTGGCCGTGATTGTTGATGTGATCATGATCGGTTGGGGTCTCTATGCGGCGCTCGTCTACAACTATTCGTATGGCCGTTTGCTGTTTGTCTCCGGCCTGGATCGCCGTCTGCCGCCTGTGATGGGTAAAGTGAATGCCGCGCGTGTGCCGTGGGTAGCTGTGCTCGTGCAAAGCATTATCGTGGCGGTGCTCGCCGTGGCGATTTACATGGTCATTCCCTACATTGCAGGGACGAATCCTGCCAACCTGGCGAATCTTATGTACTACATCCTGTTCGCCGCAATCACGGTGATCTGGTGTATCTCGATGATCTTCCTGTTCATCGACATCATTGTCATTCGCTACAAGTACCACGAGGCATTTACAGGTGCCCGGCTTGCTCCAGACTGGGTTTTCTATCTCTGCTCGGTTGTGGGTCTGCTGGCCAGTGGCGTGGGCCTCTACGCGACCGTGACGGCACCCTGGGTTCCCAGTTTGATCAATGCTGCTGGTTGGGATATCTGGATTGCTGGTATCGTTGTCCTGTCCTTGATCGCAGCGGCGGCGATTTACTTCGTTGGTCATGCAACGATCAGGGAAGATGTCTCCGACGCGGAGGCTATCGCTGAGGCCACGGGTGCGGCCACGGGTGCGGCAGGTGAATGAAGGGGCTTATAGGTAGAGCTTCGGTTCTCACGGGGCGGGTCTATGCGGTCTACGCATAGGTCCGCCCCTTCTCTATGGAGATGTTGGGCCGTGAGACGCTTCGATGGGCCAAACTGCTCACATCTCAATGCTCGTGAGAGTGTGCATGATTATGCATTGGCGGAGGCACATCAAGGGCCGGATTGCGATCAAAGAAGCCCACTGGTTTTAATGTGAACCCGAAGTAGGTCACTGGCATCACCGGCCAATCCTCAGTTCGGGGAACGTGATGCACCCCTACCGTATACCAGAGCACCACGTTGGTGTTCTCGATAGAGCGGTTGGCTTGAGTCCACGCAGGAAGTCCTGCTCCACCAGCATGCTGGTTCGGATAGTCTCCGGCCGGGTAACGCTCTGCCGGTTTGTAGGGGGTCACCCAGAGGTGTTTCGTAATATACCTGGCACGCTTACTAACGCTGGCCTCTGGATGCGCGAAGGGCAGGATGTTTTCGCCCGGCATCAGTTTGTAGCTCACAGGTTCGCCGACAGCGTTAAGGGCGACAGGGTTGACCACCTTCCAGTAGCGACCTGACAGCGGATCGATCACCTGTTGCGCCTCAGACTCGGTGGACAAGAGGGTTGACCTGGGGAAGAAAGCGTTGCCGTGTGGGTTTTCGGGGCCCAGGGGCTCGGCCTCGGTATGCACTTCATACACTGAGTTGTTCAGGCCATCGACCATCATGTCCATGCGCACGTTGAAGAAGTGTTGATGTACCGGGGCGTTCAACTGTGGCGCGACCAGTTGACCGTATTTTGGCGTTACGCCAGGGGGGACAGCCCCGGTGTTCATGACGCCGGTCATCTTGACTTCGAACTGAATAGTGCCGTCCTGGTAGAAATACCAGAAGTAGCCATACTCGTAGTTGCCGACCGTGGCGATGAGCGAGACGACCAGGCGCCGCGAGCGCCGCACCTCCGTCTGATTCGTGCGCCAATCGATATGCTTCCATAGAATGCCATAGTCCTCTTCATGCATACAAATGGCGTTGGGCAGTTTCATCAGGTTACCGTGACTATCTGTCATCAGGGCATCGAAATAGTGAATGTGGCCCAGGCAATCGCAACCCATCTCCAGAGAATTGGCCAGCGTCCCAACGCCATATTCTCCCACATCAAAGGCGTTCTGGCGGTAGTGGCCTGGGCTGGGATCACCATAAGGCACAGTCATCTCTGCCAGCGCTGCCCGGTAGATGACGGGGCGTACCCGCCCTTGATCCTCGTACCCGATGGTGTATAACACGACTCCCTCGCGTGGTGTGAACCCGAGACGGAAATGCCATTTCTGCCAGTGGACCTCGTGCCCGTTGACAGTAAAGCTAGGACCTTCAGGCTGAGCAATCTCGAGCGGCTTAAGGTCGCTGCGCATGTGACCAACGGCCTCAGGTGTGTAGTTACCTAGGGTAGGTGGCAGCGGCACGACTCCGTAGTCCTCGACCCGTATGACCTCCATTTTGTTGAGATCAACGACTGCAATCAGGCCTTCAATGGGATGGGCGTAGCCATTGTCATTGGGGTCGGACCTGACCCACGAGAGTGCCCGGGAAAGACGCTGCGTCTTCTCCTCTTCGGTACCGTGGTAGTTGCCAGCCGACCAGGGATCAACCATCAGGAGATCAAAATTGGTAATGCCGCGCTTGCGCAAGGCCGCCTGGAACTCGGGGCTGGCTTTGACGGCTTGTTCGCATTCAAAGAATTCGTCGAGCATGATGGAGGGCTGGACACCGGGAATGTGTTGCCACGAGGTCACCTTACCCTCGGTGATCGAGGCGACCGCCTCATACGTCGCTCCGTCGGTATTGTCGAGTAAGATGATAAACGCTTCCCGCGTGATCGGATTACCCTGCTTAAAGTTGACCTCTTTTGGAGGCTCGTGGAGGGCAACTGACGCAAAGCGAACTCGCTCATGCAGGTTGCGTTCGGCGCGTACGATGTGGACAGCCGCAGTGATCTCTTCAGCCGTTAGCGGTTCCAATGGGTGAAGAATCAACGGTGAGGAAATACTTGACTCAATTGCCTGGTATGTATCAGCCATACCTTCTCCTCTCTTTTCTAGTCAGGACAATCGTGGGGACATACAACGATTCTCCTGGCGGGAAGCCCATACACAGTGAATCTCTTTCATTTATAAGTATATAAGCACTTTTAAGCCCGCCAGGCAGCCACAAGCACTATTATTGGCCGAGAACAAAGTTATTATCGAGCTTAATCAAATGTAACCTAAAAAAGCATCCTGCGTCAAGAACGAAAATTCTCTCTATCTCACTATGCTGTCCGTTCAGTGCGCCGAAAGTAGCGATGAAGACTCCCCCTACTGCGGTATCGATACGTCCAAATCAGTGGAGCAGTCTATCTGCAGTTTCCCCTGCCCAAAATAGAGGTAGATTGTACCGCTTGATAGGACTCTTTTCCTATGAAGTCTCTATTGCTTCTCTTGTTAGACAATTTCCTATACACTAGGGAAGAAACTGATCATGTTCTAGTAATTGTTAGCTTGTGTCGTCTGTTTCCCATGTGGTTTCCCGTCTAAGGACCAGAAACACCGGCAGCAACTGCTGCAGTGCAAAAAGCGTTTCTTACCTGCTTGCTTATGTAGCTATGGAGGAAGCATATGTCAGTAAAACCCGATGCGGATCTGCTTGCTGGACCATATCTGCCAGCGACATCCCCACTGTCATCCGAAGATTACGTGGTGAAAGCACTTCCGCCAATTCTCACCACCCGGGATTTGATCGCATTATTTGTGATCATCCTGTTTTTTATTACCAACGTCCCTTCCGCCGTGGCTGGCGGAACAGCTGGAATAACGCTCTGGCTCGTTGGTGGACTGCTCTTCCTGCTGCCCTGCGGGCTCGTCACGGCCCAGCTAGCTGTGTTGTTTCCCCACGAAGGCTCGCTCTATTCCTGGACTCATAAGGTCTTCGGGGGATTCATGTCCTTCTTCGTCGCCTTCTGTGCCTGGGTTCCAAGTCCATTGCTTATCCTTGCAACTGCTGACCTGGCAGTGAGCTACCTGCAAGGTTTGAATCAGAAATGGCTCACAGAACCCTGGTCGCAGGGGGTAGTACTGCTCTTGATCATCATAGTATCCTGTCTTGTTGCAGTACAACGACATCGTACTGTTCAAACGTTAGTTAACATAATATTCTGGCTCATTTTACTCGCTACATTCCTGGTTTTCCTCTCCGGCGTCGTGTGGCTGATCAATCGGCACCCATCCGCAGTGAGCTTCAACATTTCTCCCGACTGGAACCCCTTTACGGGGGCGAATATCCCGCTCTTCGGTGTCATTACCCTCGGCTATCTCGGCGTCAACCTTCCCATGAATATGGGTGGTGAACTCATGGTCGCAAATGACCGGGCGAGGCGAAAAACCATTACGCGCCACCTCTTCTGGGGAACCCTCATTGTCCTGGTGGCCTATCTCCTGGCAACATTTGGCGTCCTGGTCGTCCAGGGTCAGAACGCTGGCTTTGTGCTCTTCTCCATGGTGAGTACTGTCGACATGGCACTCGGTACCATAGCGGGAAACGTAACTGCCATCTGTATCATAGCAACCCTGTTTATCGCTTGTGTTGTTTATAACTACACCTTTTCGCGCTTCCTCCTGGTCGGAAGCATCGATCAGCGGCTCCCCATAGCCATGGGCAAGTTGAACCGCCACCGGGTCCCCGCCCGTGCGATCATTTTCCAAACTATCCTTACCTGTTTCCTGGTGCTCCTGTTCTTCCTGGTGATTCCTTATGTTGGTCTTTTTCGAGGGAAACCAGCTGATCTGGCTGCTGATGTCTACTTTGTGGGAGTGGGAGCGGCCACGGTTGTGTGGGCCTTCGCCACGGTCTTTCTGTTTATTGACATGTTGTGGATCATTTTCAAAAAACCACAGGTGTTACGCGCTCGACGCGTTGTGCCTACTCCCGTCCTTTTGATCAGTTCTGTTGTTGGCCTGGCTACTGGCCTGGCTGCCATTGGAGATACGATCTTAAATTCGTATGATCCCCCGCTGATCTCCAATGCTACCTGGCTTTTGGTCGTCTTGGGCCTCACAGCGGCTTTCCTGGTCATTGGCGCCATCGGCGGCATGTATGCAAGAGGGGAAGCCACCTGGGAAGGGGCGCAAAGAGATATCTATCCTGAAGCATGATCTCGGCAGGAAGAATTGAGGACAGGTGAGCATCCATATTGACAAACGTTTGTGGCACTGGTAATGTTGATTACTGTTGGGATTACTTCTGGTACTTGAGGCTCTGTCTTGTGATCGATATGGGTTTGATCCCACCGGTCTAGTTCTGAATAATCTCAAGGCATATTCAAGAGTGTTTTTCCCAATATCTTTCTTGAGTCTTCTTGATAAGAGAGAAGTCTTGAAAGGCGTATGTCTACAGGAAGTTTTTTTATGCTCATGATGAGCAAAGGAGTTGTAAGATGTCCACTGAAGCGATCCCTCCATCAGAACAATCGTCAGCATTGCGACGAAATGCAATTGGTCTCCCCGGTGTTTTGTTCCAGTCAGTTACGACGATGGCCCCAGCTGGAGCCGTGGCTTTCAGCCTGGGTGCTGCCATTCCTTTTACGGGTGGTGCATTGCCCCTAGCCGTGTTCATTGCGTTGTTGGCTTGTGTGCTGATCGCTTTGAATATCGGTTTACTGGCAAAGCATCTGCCTTCCGCCGGGGGCTACTTTACCTTCGTTAGCAGTGGTCTAGGACCCCAGGCTGGCTGGCTGGCCGGCTGGCTCTACATCCTGACGTATCTCTTATTTATTCCCCTCACGTTGCTCGTGTTGGGGCCGGTGACCGACTCATTTTTCAGTAGCACCTTCCATCTCTCATTTGGGCCGAATGGGTGGATCGTCTGGGCGCTGGTCTTTGCGGTGATCGCGTTCGCCCTCACTTATTTCGGGATCAGGATTTCGGCCAATGCGGGTATTATCCTGGGTACACTCGAGATCATCATCTTTGTTGTGCTCTCCATCTGGTTGATTGCCACTGCTGGCAGCGGCAATACTGCCGCAACCTTTAATCCTGCCTCCAGTGCTCAGCCCGGCCTGGGTGGTTGGCAAGGGGTCCTGTTTGGGATGATTTTTGCCTTCCTGGCTTTTAGCGGTTTCGAGTCTTCCGCACCGCTGGCGGAGGAAGCGCACCTGCCTCGTCGCACCGTGCCAAGAGCCATCCTGCTGGCAGCGCTCTGTATTGGGATCTTCTACGTGTTCTGCAGCTATGCTGGAGTCGTTGGCTGGGGATTTAGCAAAATCACCACTTATTCTAGCGATCCGAATCCCTGGGGGACTATGGCCCAACGGGTGTGGGGTCCCTTTTCT